>Ga0255047_10000072_pt1 | contig 63106 bp, 96 predicted proteins | sample JV7_2_1_MG_FD_183640 | JGI IMG/M metagenome (GOLD analysis project Ga0255047, IMG submission 183640) | Seawater microbial communities from Jervis Inlet, British Columbia, Canada - JV7_2_1 | ecosystem: Environmental > Aquatic > Marine > Inlet | place: Canada: British Columbia | collected 2016-10-06
TCGGGTACACATCGTCGGGCGTCGGCATGTTCATTGACGCATCAATCGTCCCGTACTGCGACATGACTTGGACTGACGTGGTCCCGTGGTCGTTGACGATACTTACCTGCTTTGTCTTGGCCGTGGAGATGATCTGCTTTGCGCTAGCCTTGGACAGCAGGAACGGATCGCAGGGTTGCGGAATCAATTCGTCGTCCTCGCGCGCCGGTTGTTCGGGCAGGTCCATCATCACCAGTATGCAACCATTGCTGGCGACGGTCTTGTCAGGTAGGCACAGGACATTCTGTATTGCGCCACGAGCTTCGGGCCCGGTGAAGTCATGAAGGGCGAGATTTGCCTTGTCGTACTGCATTGGTAGCCTCAATGTTGATCGTTGTGGTTGATTAGGTCTGGTCGTCGTCGCGCGGTTCCTCCGGCACCACTAAGAATTGATAGTTGCAGGATGTTCGAGCGCATCGATGGCGCTGGATGATGTCGTCCTCGTCACAATGCAAAGGATCGCGAGTCCGTGTCCCGCACTTGGGGCAGGTCGTCGGGTCGTCCGTCATGTAGTAGCGGTCGAGCTCCGGCATTAGATCACCGCCTTCCAGCCTTCGATGATTTCGTGGCAGTTGTGGTCGTTCGCGCACATGATCGATTCGAGCTCGTTGTCCGCTTCCTCGGATGATACGATTGCCATCCGGTATCGCTTCGATTCGTCGTCATTGTCGACAACCATGATCGCCTCGTGGTGGTCATAGTCGCCGCCAACCTGATTGTCATCACGCGCCGTGATCTTCAATGTCAGGTTGTCGAGGTCGACGGTTCTGGTCGCTTGGAGCCGTTCGCCGCAGGGTGTCAGCTTGCCGTTGTCGCCATAGACCATGACAGGACAGGCCGGCAGCAATTTGGGTTCGGTTTCGGGTTTCAGGTTCATTGGGTCTCCGTCGGGTTGGGGGTTTACATCAATGCTTCGCGTAGACAATCGACGCATGTTTCCTCGTCGATGTTCGTGCCGCCACAATCCATGCAGCGGACTGGTTCCGTTGGTTCGGGTTCCACGTCCGGGTCCGGGAGCCATACCCCGTCCCAGGCCATCGCCCGTCCCCTGATGATCGCTTTGTGCTTAACCATTGCTTTGCTCCTTGGGTTTGCATTATAAATCTCCTTCATTTTCGTTCCTCTGGTTAGGTGTTCTTGTCTACTATCGCTTCGGCCTTCTTCCATCGGCTACCATGGGCAGGAAAGCCAATCACATAATCACGGTCACGGATCGCGCATAGACCACAGGTGGCGCATGTCGTTTTGTCGTCGTTGTAGGCAGGGCAACGCACCACACGAGCACCGCCCGCCGTCATCGTCACCTTGGGTGCCGCTTTCTTGAGCATCGTCACCACAGGTGCCTTAATGCCGGTCGCTAATATCCGGTCTACGTCCTTTGGGCCATTGGCCGATACGTTGACAGCAAAGCCGCCAGCATTAGCCGCCTCGATGTGCCGCCGGTTCGCCGCCGTCAATGGCTTGTGAGTGTACGCGAAGCCTCGCCGCCCGTGTTGCGCCGCGGTGATTGCGGCCAGCGCCTTGGGATTGATGCGCTTGTCGATGCCGGGCAAGTCGCCAGCCTGACCATGGCGCCACAGCTGAAACCGCGGGAGCCCTTGCAAAGCCTCGCAGAATTCCGCCAGTGTCAGACCTTTGCCACCGGTCACGTTGCGCCAGTGAATCATTAAGGGTCCAGCCTCAGCATAACATCCGTTTCCCATCAACGGACACGACGTCGGGCACGTCTGCGCGCCCACAGTGCCATAGGGTATGAAGCCCACCTTTTGATTTGGCGTATCCGCTTTCAGGATCCTCGGTACTCGCAGCGTGTAGCGCGTGCCGTCGTCTTTCGGCAGGTCCAGCAGCTTGGGTCTGTTCGTGCCGCTGCCGCCCGCCTGGGCGATTATCTGTTCGTGCAGGAGCTCAGACATCACGGCCAGTATCGCCGGATCATGCACGAGCCGCGGTGCCTCGGTTGTTAAGACCTTGGCCAGCGCGCGTCGGTAGTCGCCTTGCGTCATCACGACTGCCTCTTGATAGTAATCTTGCGATTAGAAAACCACTCCGGAACATCAACCTTCGAATCAGGATGCGGATTAGATGCGTCTTGGTCTCGTATGTGTGCAATCCCTCCGGATACCTGCAATAGCTTGTAGGTATAGGTGCCCGTGTTGCGATGGGTGCTTTCGAATATGGTGCCGCATTTCATGTCCACAGCTGCCGCCTCTGTTGCTGGTAGAATTGGTTCTGATCGATTCGCGGCGTACGGAAGATCACAGGACCATCCGTATCAGCCGGAACTATGCAATCGGCGTACTCGTCCGCCTCTGGTGTCGCCATGGCCGAATAGGCCAGCAGGATTAGTAGCGCGCGCATCATGTCGTGGCCTTGGGTTCGATGTTCCAGCATTCGTTGAGATGTGACGAAGCAGTCATGTTCGGGGTTTTCCGGATCCAGATATCAGGAGCCGGTTTCATGTGGCCGCGCGTACATGTGCCGCGCCCGATGAAGCTCTTGTTTCTATGCCCCTCGTGGCCGCGCCAGAATCGACACGATACGCAACATCCTTCTTGTTCTCCTGCTTCCTCGTAGGTCATGTGCAACACCCGCAGCATGGCGCATCAATGCAGCGCCCGTTCTTGTTTTGGATGACAGTTTCGCCGCTGTCAGGGAAGTAATAGCTGACCACGGCCGGAGCTCCTGAGTCAGAGCAGGCCGGATGTCTCACTATCCATTGCCCGCCTTCTTTCGTCAGGTAGCCGCCGTTAGCCGGAACCATCCGCCCGCATGTATGGCACTTCGCGCGGTATGTGTTTACTCGCTGTTGTTCCTTCATTTCTTGCCCCTCTTCTTTTCGTAGAGCCAGCCCAGACGGAAGGTATAGGAGCCCGCATCAGTGATCAGGGAGCCGCACTCGTTTACTTCTGCGAGCGCGTCACCAACGACCAGATAGCAGATGATTTCGTGCCGCTTCACTATCCGGCCTTCGGTCTTGTTGAGGTCGCGCCAGACATCTTCTATGTCAACGCCGCGCGCCCAGCTGCCGCCAGTCATGCCGATGATGCAACGCTTGGACGTGTCCAGTATCGCGGTAGGTCGCGACAGGGCATCGACGACGGCTTTGGCCAGTGCTGCCGTTTCGTATGGCAACAATGGATTACTCATGGGTACGGCCGATAGCGCCGCTTGGATCTGTTCGATTCGTTCTTGCTCTTTCATGATCTGAATACTCCGTCGCGTTCCATGATCAGGTTGACAGTTTCCCAGCAGAAATCCGCGCCCGTATTGGACTTGCAATGTGGGCAGGGGTCGACCGCCCGAATAGCGGCAAATGGTTCATACTCGACCGTGGCGACAACAGCCGCCCGCCCGTTAAGAACGCAGGCCGCGCCGCGCCACTTGGCACACAGCGTCCGTTTCTCTTTCTCCGTCGATGCTGGTAGGCTCATGGTCTCACCTCGTTTGTGATGTGTTGCGCACCATGGCGCAGCGCCAACGCCAAAAGCAGCGTGAGCGGTAGGTTGGTTTGGGTTCGGAGCTCGGTCAACTGGTCGAGGGTCGCATCGTCGACGCGCGCCAACATCCAGCCTTGGCCCTTGCGGCGATCAATGGCGGGGAGATCCCGCTTGCCGTTGGTCAGGTCCATAATGCACCGCCGCACAGGTCGCAGTATGTTCCGTCGCATTGCGTGTATTGGCAAACGCCGCATTGCAGCGTCGGCCACTTGCTACGGTCGCTGCCGCGGAGCATCGTCAACGTGGTATCGGACGGTGTCCCGTCGTCGTTGGTCAATGGTCCGCAGCTTTCCGTCTTGAGTTCGGGCTCAGGTTCCAGATCGTCGAAGCGAACGATCGCCAGCGCCAGCCAGCCGCGCACATCAGCAATCGTCTTGAGTTCGGGCTCAGGTTCCAGCGCCAGCCAGCCGCGGACGTCTTTGATGTTCAGGTCTCGTTCGCTGCCGTCGTCCGCATAGACGTTGTCGTTGTCGCTGTCCCGCTCGCATTGGCATAGCGCAATGTCAAGCAGGTCCACCAGTTCGGAGCGCGTCAGTCGTTTGGTGCTCATGATGCCACCGCCGCGCCGCTGTCGTCGTACGTGTAGTCGAGCTCGTATGCCAGCCCAGACTCCCCGTCGACGTCGTTACTCCACTCCCAATCAGGACCGTCTACAACTTCCCAGCTCCCCCCGAGGGGCAAGCCCCCCCGAAAGGTATTGAGATCCTGCAACTCGCAGAAGTCCAGACTATCAGTATCCGCCGTCAACGCTTCCAGCATGCCAGCCGGTATCACATAGGTCTCAGTCGCTTTCATAGTCCAAGCCCCCCGTTACAGTCTGGGCAGCGGCCGCTTTTATGGCCTTCCCAGTCCGATTCTGCCGGATACCACCGTTTAGCGCAAACCGTACAAACTACGCCAGTGAAGACACCATCATCAACGCCAGTAGGATTAACCGCGGCGTTGAGCTCGTCTATAGCTGCGTCGGTCGGATGCACCGCGGCCTCTTCCCATTGCGATGGATCATCAACGCCAGTAGGCGCCGTCGCGATAGGGTCGTCGAGCTCGTACGGTTCTTCGCCTCGCAGCGCCCGCAACTTAGCCAGCGCCGCAGTAGCAGAAGCCCGTAAGTCAGCAGCAACCGCCGCTTGCTTGTCGTAGCTGTCAGCCGGTCGACCAGTGCAGTACTCGCACCTGTTACGGTGCGGCAGACGCAGGTTGTAAGCCTCGCCACAGGTGCAGCCGCTATCACCCTCGTCGTCGTCGCCAACAATCTCCCAAGCCCCGCAGGTGTTGCCGTTGATGTCGCGCAGCTTGCCAGCTGTCTCGTCAAACGATTGCAAGTCACCCGCTAAACCTTGCAGGATCCCCGACAGTTCCCAGCTGCAATCCTCGCAGAAAGCCGCGCCGTTAGTCTCAATTCGTAGGCGAAAATGCATATCAGCACCCCGCCCGTCGTTCTGCTTCTTCCATCGCAATGAACGACTCCAACGCTTCCAGATGTTCAGCCATCGCGCGTTGGCCATCGACCGTGACAGGATCAAGAACCTTGCCGGATCCAGTGCAGGTATGGCACCGCAGATCGTAGACGCCGCCGTGATACTCGCGCTCAAAATCAGGGTCAGCGGCGAAATCAGCATCGCTTATACCCATGTCATCAATGGCAGGGTTGACGTAGCTGCCGTCACCGTCGCAGGTAGGACAGATAGCCCACGTCGCAGCGTACTGTTCTTCCGGTGCATCATCAAACCAGAGCACCTTTGACCGGACATCAAATGATATCCCCGTTCTTACCATGTATCGCTTATCCATGAGGTAGCCTCTTATGGGTTTGCGAGTTGTCCAGCGGCGAAATACCGCCAAACGCCGACTCTCGGCACTGTACTTATACCGTATCGCCGCCATACTTGCAAGGCGCAGAAAGAGCAAAGTTCACGCGCGGTTGCCGTGGCGTAAGTATCTTAGAATACACGATGTTATACTTGAAGTAGAAACAACAAAACGATCAGTAGTGGCGGGAGATCCTTTCCCTTGCAGCGTGGCAAAGACTGTTAAGTATACGCAAATCTGGCCGAAATTGCAAGTCGTGATGACGTGACGTGGAGTCGATAGGTCGGGCGAAGCCCAACACCAGCGCCGCCAACATCGCCCCGTTCCCTATCTCAGCACTACGCCAAATTAGCTGAGTAGCGGCAATCGTAAACGCTGCAATCGTACAGGCTGTTGCTGCTGCTCACACTGGCCATGGGCATCATAGCCGCTGTTGTTGCTGCGTTGCTGGCTGCTGCTGTTCATGCGTTGCTGGCTGCTGCTGTTGTTGGTCATTGCTGCTGCTGCTGCTGATCAGTGGCGCACTGGGTCTATACCTTCGCAGAGCCCCAGATCACAGGAAGATTCGAGAGTACCTAACACTTACTAGCTCGTATACATATGACCTGGAAGGCGTCCCCCCCCACCCCCCTAATTGAGGATGGTCCCATATCTTCGGAAATCTATACCTACCCAGCCACACAAACTCCCCCAAAAATTACCACTTCTGGAACCGGGGCCCCTTTAAAAAATTACAATATTTTCAATCCTGGCGGCGTATCGGGGTTTGTTCCCACTGGAAGTCAGCGTCGTGGAGTGTGTAGTCTTCGAGTATGATTGCGTCTTCGATTCTGGTCTTTATCTCTTTCACTGCTTCTGCCGGCAGTACGGCAAAATCGGCTCGGCACCTCCATTCTTTCCTGGCGCCGTCGCAGTAGACGATTCCGGAGTGGGAGAACCGTGCGAATTCGTGGATCTCGAGTTCGGTGCATTGGTATGTGAGGATTTTGATCAGCTTTGTCATGGCTCTGTGGTTTCCAGGTTCTCGAGCATGCGGTCTCTGGCTTCGCAGTATGATGCTGCGATCGAGTCTGTCTCTTCGATGAAGAAATCGCACATATCGTCATCTGGCGGTCTGTGTCCTTGTGCGATTCGATCGTGGAACATGCGGATGAAGCTGGCGATTGCTGCTGTTTCGTGTCTTGAGATGTTCATGGTTTCTCCCTGTATTTCTGTATGATTGCTTGTGCGGCGGCTATCGCAAGCAACAGCCATATCCACGGTGGTACAAGCATCATGAAGATAAAGTTGATGTCATCCCTCACGATTCCTCCTGGTTGTTGGTGCCCGGGGCAGGATTCGAACCTGCAACCATCGGGCAACGGTTTGCGGCCGTTTCCCTCCCGTCGAGGGTTGCCCGGGCTTCTTTGGCGAGTTTGGCTGCTTCGGTCTCAATTTCATCGAGGATCACGGTATCGATCATCTTGCACACCTCAAGTTCGTTCCGGAGCTTGACGAGTGGGTCGACCTCACTGTTGAACTGCTCCCAGGACCGGTTGATCAATAGGGGGACATCCAGGAAGGCACCTCGGATCCCTACCACATTGTCGACTCTCTTCCAGTGCTCTTGCAATCGTTCAGCGATGAATGCGTCGAGTTTTCTGGCGGTTTCCTCTGCTTCCGGGGGATTCCACTTGTACGTGACTTTCATCCTTCTCCACCGATGTTTATCCGTTTCCAGTGTTCTTCTGGTCCTTCGGGCTGTTTTTCGATCTCCTGGGGGTCGTATGCTTCGAGGGCGACTCGGTACTTTATGAACCACTGTTCGCGGGAGTGTTCGTACTTGGTAGGGAACCTGGGTAGTGCGGGTCGTCCTCGCATGGCGATGTATTCCTTTGCGGCTGCGAATGCTACTTTGAGCAGGTGATACTCGCGATCGAGCTCTTCGAAGGCTTGCGGGTTGCAGGCCATCTTGTCGCACTTCTGGCATTTTTCGATGATCATTGCTTCGTCCATGGTTGCGTGCCGTCGTTGGGCCAGATTTCCCATTTCAGCCCGCGGCCCCAGTAGAAGCGTGCGAACGCGATCATCGGGAGCGCTATCTCCATTGGCTGCTGGCTGTTTCCCTCGCGCCTGTGAACTGGGATTGCGAAGGTCATTTCCTGGCCCATCGTCTTTGGCGGCGGCAGCTGCTTGCGGATATCGTCGTAGGTCATCCTGGAAGATGCTCCGCTGCCGGCCCGGACCACCGGCAGTGGTGCGAGTCTGAGCCGTGGCAATTAACCATCCGGGCCATACCGCCGCCGCGTTCGGACGTCCCGAACCAATGCGACCCGCATTTTGGGCATGTGAACGAGTAGTCGTCCTCCATTTTCGTTGGCGACTGATTCTCTTTGAAGGTGAACACGACGTATGGCGGCACCCCACCGAGCAGTTCCATGTTCTCCTTGCTGATCGTGATCGTCAGGGGGCCGGGCTCTTCTTCTGGCTTCACCTCTTCCAGGGATATCGCCGGCCCTTTCGTCGCCTTGTTGTGCCTCTCCTGGGCTTCCCTGAACTCCGGCCGCTCTGTCTGCCCGACTGGCCATTCCTTCGCACAGCACATCCTGACGACCTTCGTGAAGGTTTGGACGTCCCGCCAATCGAGGAATTCTTTGTTGGTGTCCTGTATGCTGTTGAACCACTGTCGGATCCGGTCCCAATCATCCTTGGTTAGCATGATCGTCTCCATTGCTGACGTTGATCTGGATGATTGATGCACCTCACCTCATGCATCTTGACGGTGCCCGGGCAGAACTCGCATTTTGCTACGACATCAGCATCCGGGGATTCCTCGGCCGGCCCATGATCCATGTAGTCCTTGACGAGCTCCCGGATCTGGTCCTTGAGATCGGTGTAGCAACCCTTGCACAAATGCTGTTGCCAGACGGCGTTGGCCTCTGTGTCGATGAATTCCTGGCTTTGTCCCCCTGTGTTGATGCACACAAAGTTTTCCGGCCAGATGTCGTGTAGCGTGGTCTTCATGTCGCACTTGTTGCATTCGAGCGTGATCATGGCAGATCCACATCCAGTTCAGACAACGCCTGAACGACCATGTCTTCCATAGTCCAGGATCCGAATTCCGTGGAGAGTCCCGTGAGCTTCCGGAAGTTTTTGACGCAATCGATGCGCTTCTCGTAGCCTTCGCTTGATGCTCCGATGATGTTTCTGGTCCTGGGCTCTCTCAGGCGCCACCGGCATTCCCCGACGTTGTCGGCGTAAATCTCGAGGGTGTAGTTCATGATTCTTTGGTCTCCGTTGGCAGTGGTAGGTTGATGTCGAGTTTTTCCCAGGTTGTCCCTGTTTCGTTGATAGTGAAATGGAGGTTCGCGACCGGCCTTTTTGTGGATTTGATCGCTTCGTTGTACGACAGGACGGGCAGGAGCGGGATGACTGCGACGTCACCGCCGAGACAGCACTTGCTAAGGCTCGCCCTAAGTGCATCTTCGAGTCGTTGGTCTGTGATCTTGTATTTCCGGTCATGGCTGTACCATGCCGCGGTTTCCTCGCCGCCCTCGACGTGGAATCCCCATCCTTTCATGAGGCGCGGCACCTTGCACTGGGCCAGCTCGACTTCGATGAAGTGATCGGAGACCTCGAAGGACCAGTACTTCGACTTGTCGATTACGAGCGTATCCCGCATCGCGGTCTCGTACGCTTCCTTGGCATCCCGCAGCCGTGTCTCGTACGCTTCCTTGGCATCCCGCAGCCGTGAACCAGTAAATCCGAAGCACCCTATGTACTCCCTGGCCTTCCCGAGCAGATTCGTCATAGATTCCAGCCGCAATGCGGCCTCGGCCATCAAAGCGGACGTGGTTTGCGGATGGTCACCGCTGCCAGCTTCTTCGATCAGTTGAGTTGTGAGCTCTGAACTCGACATTCCTGTTAAGCATGATGCCATAGTTTCCTCCCTTTTCTGTTTGACGTTTGGTGAAAGTGTGGTATCGGTATGGTTGCTGCTGGCGCGTAGCTGGCAACCACAGGTTCGGTTGGCCTCCCTGGCTTTGATCCTGTCCAGCTACGCGCTGGTTATTTGTTGCGGGCGGGCAGGTGTTCGCCAGTGGTTCATATCCACAGGACGCTCGGCTCGGTACCGAGGCCCGCAACCAACCCGTAGAAGCCGCCACCCTAATGGGTTTGGCGAGATTTCTGAAACTGAGACTTCCGTATTGTGTTTGACCACGGTACGGAGGCAAGGCGTATCAGGCTGGGTTCAAATCCCTGGCGGGAACATTTTACCTCGGTGGTGTAATGGTAGCACATTGCGCTGTTAACGCTTTTGTGTAGGTTCGAATCCTGCCCGGGGTGCTTCATCGTCCCCTGCCTGCTTCTTCGTCCATTTCGAATTGCAGCTGTTCTGGCCGCGTCCTCTGCACCTTCTTCGCTCTGGTACACATCTCGTCGCAAGTGTCGGCGTTGCCGGATCGCTTGAACGAGAAGTACCGCATCTGACAGACGACGCAGCATTTTGTGGCCTTACGCTTCATTGGCCTCTTCCTCCGCTTTGACCCTCTGGCGTTCCTTGTATTCCGCGGCCTCGCGCTGCCCTTCCAGCCGGAGCTCGTGCATCAGCTGGCGATCGTTCGCTTCGACGATCCGGCGCAAGATCAGGTCTGCCTCGATCCTGGGCGCGCGTTCCGCTTCCTTCTTTGCCGCCGCGGCCCGGCGCGCTACCGCGGCATCCTTCGCTTTCTGCGCCCGCTTGCGTTTGCTGTGGCCGCGCGGGTACTTCACCTTCTTGACGTCTGATACATACAGCGTCATCGTGTCAGAGATTTTCTTCTTCTTCATCTTTACTCCTTTGGCGGTTCGCTTCTTCAAAACCCAGGATGATCCTGGCCTCTTCGTCCTCTTCCCGTGCAAACTCGTACTTGTGGGCTGTCGGCCCCAAGAGCCTCGATCCCAGCGGCTTCACCCACAGGAATTCACCGTCGCACGTAAAGCCGTAGAGATGCGTTGTCGTCCTCGCGACGTGGCACATGTAGGACTCAGACACGATCCAGTCTATCGGCTCGTCGCTGCCAATGAATAATCGCGCGCGTACGATGTGCGACTCATCCCATCTCGTCCCTCTGTATACGCTCATTGCGGCGTCCTCATCTGTTCGAGCAGCTCGGATCCCATCTTCTGAATCCGATAGAATTCCTCTGATCCCATATCGCTTTCCCGGACCCTCTTCAAGATCATCGTGACCACTTGGATCGGGATGTCATAGATGTCCGCCATGATCTCTTTCTGCGCTTCCAGCACTGCGATATCCGGAAGCTCCGGGCAGTCTTCGATCTCCCGCTTCACAACGTGCTTTTTTATTTTCTTGATAATTGCGATATCCAGGACCAGATATGACCCGGCATGATCCTCTTCGATTAAGAACTGGCGCTTGCTGATCATTTCCCCACCATCGCCGCATCATAAGCGGTACTCTGGGTGATCGCCGCCTTTCCGGCGCCCATGGCGACCTCGTGCGACAGTCGTAGATCCTTGATGTGCTCGTTCTTTGCGTCGACGATACCCTTGGTGTCCACGAAGTCCCGCGGTCTCAGGCCGCCGGCCCAGAGGTCGTCCATGATCCGCTGCATCCGCTCTTCCGCAAGGAGGATGTCGCACCCCCTCGACACTTCGCTCCGCCCGCCCGTGGAACTGTAAGCGTCCATGGTAATAGCTACGCATTCGTGCGTGACGCGGTCATCTTCATCTGCGCTGACGACGGACATCACCCATCCCAGCCGATACTCATCTTTGTGTAGCCGGATTGTCATGTGGCTCATGATTGACCTATTGGATTGTGGTTGTACTTTGCATGAACCCAGGAAGGATCCGATGACGAAAATGGAAGCTATCCAGCAATGGCTCGAAGAACACGAAGAGACAGCACTGACCGCGGACGGCTTTGATGATGCGGTGATTGGAATTGTCGGTGGTCATGTCGGCCGGCCGTATCGCGTGGTCTACGACTACGAGAAGTGCGTGCAGGTCTTGATGTCCCGCGACGAGATGTCAGAAGAAGACGCATTCGATCACATGGAGTTCAATGTTGTGGATGCGTACGCTGGTCCTGAGACGCCGGAGTTCCTGGCGTCGGCAGAAGCGATTCTGGAACAGGCGTCTTAGCCGCGTCGAACTGAACAAACTCCAATCGATCGACCGGACAGAAGTAGCACTCCTGGCTCCGGCCGTGGAATGTCTTTGCCTCTACGGTCCAGTATGAGCGCGTGGTATGGCAGTTGACGACCGCGACCGTGGTCAGCGTCGTGTTCCAGATGAAGTAGTAGAACGGCTTCGGGAACTTTTTGTCGTGCGTGTGCTTGATGTCGACCATGATCGTGCGATACGGGAAGTCCCGGGCACAGCTGAACTGAATGTTCTGGCGCCCCTTGCTCTCGACCATCACGCTCACCTCGACGGGCATGGTCATCCGGATATCGCCAGCGTCGGCGTACTGCGCGCGCACAGACGGATCCGGGCGGACCACCGTGGGCATGACCCTGGATTGCAGTCCGAGCGTGTGCTCGAGAAATTCACCGGTTCGGTGTGCTGCGTGTACGGACCCTTCCAGATCCGCGACAAACGTGGGATCGATTTCGTCAAGATTCATGCTCTTACCTCGATTTGTATTTCTGTTGCTTCCCCGTGGACTTCTTGGATGTACTCGAAGGTAATCCCATCTTTTTCTGAATCGCCTTTGAGCCCGAACGCGGCAGCGACAGCATCGCGTAGCTCTTTACAGCCCCCTGAAAAATTGTCATCGTCGAGGATGGATCTTTGATCACGCACGCGCCGTATAATTTTAACATGCAGCGGGCCAGGAAGATCGACCATGCCATTCGCGTCTTCGCCTTTTCCGCCCAGTGCAGCACGTTTGCCTCGTTTCTGCTCAAGACGTCGCAGGGCAGCACGAGAGTCAACACCAAGTTTTTCCTCGGCTTGCTTTCGGTAGTTTTCGGGGAGGTCTTCAAGTCGCATCTTCCTTCTCGGGCAGTTTCAGATCCAGTCTATTCATGGTATGCTCGATACCTTGGAGGAAGTCAAGTGCGGTCGTGTCATCGCCGCACAGCGAGGCTCCATGGACCATCGCGCCAAGTACCGCCTTATACACGAGTGTCGACACAATCCACCCTTCCAGGACTTCCGAGGTCCAGGAGCGGTCCTCAAGCATCGCGAGAATCTTCTCGAACTGCACCATTATCCGCTTCGAATCGAGCTTGGAAATATCAATCCCGATGTCGTTTTCTTTTTCCGTCGCCATCACCATCACCAACCTCTCTATCGCAGCAACTTTTCGCGCGCTTTGCGCTGGCCGCGGGTTTCTTCGTTCCATCTCACCTCGGCGAATGCGATGCCGAACCGAATGCCGTGTTTGATCTTGCACTTGTGTCCACGAAATTTCTTGAACTTCGCCCACCACAATTCTTTCATGTCCTCCGAGCTATGCCACCCCGGCAGGCGCCACATGACGATCCAGGACTTGTGGCCGCGGGAATTAACCGCCGGCACCCGGCCGCACCGGTATCCGTGCGTGACTGTCCATTCGAAGTGACTCGTCGTGAGACCGCCTTTCTGACTGCTTACGCCGCCGCCGTCGCACCGTACGATCACTGCCTTCCATCCGCAGCTGACAGCCCAGATCCGCGCCGCCTCTTTCGTCTTCCGGACGGCCTCGGCCATCTTTAACGTCACGAGCCGGTTGGGATACCCCAGTTGCGCCGCCTCCATCCGCTTCCATGCTGTCGGGAAGAACTGGCGCATCGGCACGTAGTAGGTCACGCCCGGGATCATCCGTGTCCCGAAATCGCTGTCGCGCAGGATGGGGACGAGCTCTTTGCTCTCGTTCAGGAAGAGCATGCCGAACGTCAGCTTTTTTCCCATCGTGCCCTTACATGCATAGTAGGGACGACCCTGGTACATGATCAGGTCATCTGACTGAGGACCGCTTCGAGTTTCGCCGACAGGCTTCATAGGGCAGCGCCCTCCGCACATAAAATGCACCTGACCGGCAGAGTCTCGGTGTCTGCGGCCTGGCCCTGACACTTGACGCACACTGGCAGGTTGTTGCCGCAGCAGGAGCACTGATACGCATCGAGGTCTTCGAGCGAAAGATTCATCAAATCGCTCTCTTCGCCGCAGTCGTCGCAGAAAGACGTCATCACTCACCTCTGTATTTTGTATGAATTGCAATTACGATCGCGCTCAGAACCAATCCCAGTATAATTGCAAGGAAGACGAGCTTGAACCCCAGGAATGCGTCTGCCCCGGTAAACGCAAAAACCCCGTCTAAGCAGATCCCGCCCCGGTGAACCATGACCCCCGCGGTGGCGGTAGAAATGGAAAAGACAGGATCTGCTTGGAAAGGGTTTTTGATAGACAATTGCATGGTTCACCTATAGTCAATAGACAAGTGCCAGTTTATTTTTCAATATACAAAAAATGTTTTTCACTGTACAATTTTTGTACACCTACCTCTTGCAATTGTCGGATACGAGCCCCAATATTACGCAACGGCCCCAATTTCGACAACGAAAAGGTGATCAGTGCCGATTGCAATCAATCAATCTCCTGGCGAATCGAGCCGGAGCGGCGGCGCGGGCGGAATAGTATCCTCCGGCGCTCGTACGCAGTTGAAAGGAATGGATCGGCTGGCGGAAACGCGCGAAACAGCGGCGAATAAAGTCCTGTCGACAGCATTCCCGGGGAATTTATCGGCTTTCTTGAAGCGAAAGTGGAATAATGCCCACAGCGCGAAAGAGCCGATGGAGCAGGAACTCTTCAAATCCCAGCGCCAGCGCAACGCTGAGTATGAGCCGGGACTGCTCGGGATCGTCAAGGAAGTTGGCGGATCCGAAGACTACATGCCCATTACCGCCGACAAGTGCCGCGCCTTGCTCGCTTGGATCGTCGATGTTCTGCTTACGACCGGCGAACGCCCATGGTCACTGAGGCACACACCGGTCCCGGATCTGCCGCAGGAGGCCATCCAGGCCATTCAGGAAGAGGTCGTCAACCTAGTGATGACCGGACAGCTGCCGGAAGAGGCCGCGTTCGAGGCTTCCGCGTTATATGCCGATTATCTGAAAGATCAGTCTGTTCGAGAAGCAGCAGAACGCGCGAAGAAGATGGAAACTCAGATCGAGGATAACTTGGTCGAAAGCAACTTCGACGAGGAATTCCGGGCATTTCTCGATGATTTCGTCACATTCCCGACTGCGATCTTGGCGGGGCCATTCATCCGGCCGAAGAAAGTGACGAAGTGGGAAGGCGGCAAACTATCGATCCAGACCGACCTCCGGCTGATGTTCGAGCGCGTGAGCCCCTTCGACATATACCCGGGCCCGACGATGCGCCATCTGAACGAAGGCTACTTTTTCCACAAAGAGACCGCGGATCGCCAGTATCTCTACGAATTGAGACCCCTCCCGGGTTTCAATACGACGATGATCGACTATGTCCTGGCCCAGCCCAACACGGGCTCGCTCAGTACGGGCGTCGATGAGCAGGAGCGTAACGACCTTGAGGATCGACCGCAGCAGCAAATCTTCGAGAATGAGGACAGCCAGGTCACCATTTACAAGTATTGGGGCCAAGCCCGGGGACGCGATCTCGTTGAGTGGGGACGAAATGACTCCGAGATCGCAGACCCCGAGAAAATGTACGAAATCGAGGCGTGGATGGTCAACGACATCATCATCCGCGCGGTGCTCAACCCACATCCGCTGGGGATCCGCCCGTACTACTCGTCCTCGTACGAAAAGAAGCCCGGGTCGTTCTGGGGATTCTCGGTGCCCGATCGTATGCGGAACATCCAGGACATCATCAACGCCGCGTGCCGAAGCCTCGTCAACAACATGAGCATCACCGCGGGACCGCAGATCATCGTGAACAACGATGCCATCCCGTCCGGCCTCGATATCATGCATCATCAGGCATTCCGGGTCTGGCCATACCAAGGCGGCTATGCCAGCAACCCCTCGGGCAAGCCCCCGATCGAATTTTACCAGCCACAGTCGACCGTCGAGAAATTGATGGGCGTCTTCCAGTACTTCCGCGAGCTCGCCGACGATGCCAGTGGCATTCCCCGATACGTTCACGGAAACTCCGAGATCGGCGGTGCCGGCTCGACTGCATCAGGATTGAGCATGTTGCTTGGTGCATCGGCCCGGGGCGTAAAGCTGGCGATCTACAACATCGACATCGACATCATCCACAAAATCGTCGATGCCTTGTTCACGTTTAACATGCTGTACAACCCAGATAGCTCGATTAAGGGTGATGTGAATATCGTGTCTGCTGGTGCTTTGGCTCTTCTCAACCGGGATCAGCTGCAACAAGGTCGTCAGGAATTCTCCGATCGAACCAATAATGAGATGGATTCCCAGATCATCGACTTGGAAGGTCGCGCGGAGCTCTTGCGCCAAATTGCAGGACCGCTGGAATTGAATCCAGGGGTCATCCCAACGAGAGAAGAGTTGGCGGAAAGATTGATCCGGATGGCGGAAGCTGCCCGGGCCGAGGAAATCGCCGGAGATCAACAAACAACCAAAAAGGAAGGAGCGGCTTAATCATGAGTTTTTTCAAGAAAGGCAAACTGAGACTCAAGGAACTTTTCCTTGACGCTGGCGGATCGATCAAGGTGACACAGGGTTTCTGGCGCGACTGTCCGTTGTTCGCGAAGCCGGGCGATCTGATCCAGTACGACGACGACTTCATCAAGTACAACGACGAAGAGTGGACTGTCACATCCGAAAACAGTTCGGCGACTGCCCATGCCTCATCGCATGGCGGTGCCATCACTCTGACAACGGGTACGACCGACAACAATGCTCATGCGCAGAACCTCGGCGACACGAGTCTGACGCCGTTTATCGACATCCAGGCCGGCAAGAAAGCGTGGTTCCAGTGCAAAGTCACGGAGACCGCCCCAGTAACGGCCCTCAAGGCTGGTTGGTCGCTTGGCTTGATCACTGCCGCAACGCTCGACGTGCCTTTGCTGGATGCTGGCACTGGCGCCACGGCTGATCATGACGGTATCTACTTCTGCAAGTTCGAAGGTGGTACGACCGTCACTGGCCGAACCTCCGATGAGACGACGCAGGCGGAAAAAACCATGGGCGCTCATGCAGACGGCGGCAGTCAAACGCTGGGGTTCAAGTGGGATGGCGTCGGCGAAGTCGAATGGTTCACTGGCGACACGAGTTTCGGGAAGAGCACGTTGTCTCCGACCAGTCTTGACCCGATGACCGTCTTCGCAGCGGTGAAGACACACGCTGCCGAGGCTCAAGTCCTGACGATCGATCGCATCACCCTGATCGCCGAGCGATGAAAAACGTAGCGAAAGCAGCAAAGCGCCTGATGTCGCCTTCTAATCTGGTCGAATTCAAGAAGGTTCTTGAAGAAGAGCAGACGGCGATTATCAAGGCGTTGCTTTCGCCCGACACTGACATTCAACAACCAGAAATCTTTCGGTTACGCGGGCAGGCCCAGGTCGTCGCGTTACTGATACGTGCCGTAGGCGACGAGCTCGCGGCACTGAGAAAATGAAATACAACCACAATCAACGCCCCTGTGGATTAGCCGATCCGTGCTCCCCCAGGACTGTAAGAGGACAACAACCATGAACACCAACGTAGACGACACACTGCCCCCGGCGTTACGCAGGAAGAACGACGCACTTGACGAACAGCTGAAATCAGGCGGTGCCGCTCCGGCGCCCACGCCCGAACAGCTGGTTATCGAGGCCCCGGTTATTCCAGCGGCACCTTCCGTGATCGAGCCAGTGGTCACTGCACCAACACCCACACCAGCACCTACGCAACAGATTGTTCCCCAGCAACCGTCACCCGGGGTATCTCCGGACTTGGCACGGCTGGAAACTGAAAATCAGACGTTGCGCCGAGACCTCGCGATTGCCGAACAGCGATTTCGTACATCCGAAGGCCGGTATGAGAGCCAGCACGGTCAGGTGAAAGCCGAGAATGAGCAGTTACGCTTGCAGATGACGGCCAATGAAACAGCTGTCGAGTCAATGCGCAACGAGCTCGCCCAGCTTCGCCAGCAGACCAAGGTGTCATATACCGATTTCCTTGACGCTGATACGAAAGAAGAGTTCGGCAATGACACGTTCACGCCAGATGCGATGCAGAAGTACATCGCCGCCATGACGGGCCAGAAAGACGATGAGATCATCGAGCTCCGAAAGACGGTTGACGCTATGCGTGAGAATTTCGCATCAATGGACAATCAGGTCAACGCAATCAAAGGCGACGTCACAACCGTCATCCCGGATTGGAACGACGTGAACAATGGCCTTGGAGAATGGGCGTTTTGTGGAGGGTGGGGAACATGGCTTGGCCCCGAGGAACCACCGAGTGAGCGACGGTCGGCAGTTACAGCTGCTTTCCAGAACGGCGATTGGTACACTGTCAGCGCCTATGTCAATCAGTTCAAGAGCGACAAGGCAGGCGAATCTGCTACGGCGCAGTTGCAGAACCAAATAGTACCTGAGTATCAGGGGAGTAACGGATCTTCGGTCCCATCTCAACCATCCGCGACTCAGCAGGATAACCCGGTTTACACAAGCCAGAGATTCGATGAATTTCGGCGTAAATCTCGTGATCACAGCTGGGCGAATTCGGAAGAGTGCAGACTCGAAGAACAAGCACAAAAAGAAGCTATGCAGGCTGGGACATTTGAACCAATGTTCAGTCCTGCTTAAACTAAAGGAATCAGATCATGGGACTTGGAGTATCACCAGGCCATCCGCAGCAAACCGGCGTTCTCACTCCGGAAGTGTGGAGCACAAAGCTGCTCGTGAAGTTCTACAAGGCGACGACCTACGGGGCGATTGCCAATACGGACTACGAGAACGAAGTCAAGGATTACGGCGATCAGGTGAAGATCCGCACGACTCCTGACATTACCATCCACGACTACACCAAGGGGCAGTCTCTCACGACGAGTCGTCCGCTCCCGAATGTCGTCACGCTCACGATTGACAAAGCGAAGTATTGGAATTTCCTGGTCGAAGATGTCGACCACTTCCAGTCCGACGTCGACTACATGGAAGACTGGACGCAGGAAGCGGCACTCAAGACGGAGGAATCAGTCGATTTCGACCTGAACGCCGATATCTTCGCGAACGCTCATGCCTCGAACAAGGGCAATTCCGCAGGCGCGATCAGCGGCAACATCTCGCTGGGTGCCACTGGCGCCTCGCTTGCGCTCAACAACGGCAATGTGATCAATCACATGGCTGACGTCGAGTTGGCTCTGAACGAACAGGAAGTCCCGGAGTGGGACCGGTGGTGGGTCGCCCCGTCGTGGTTCATCAAGCTCGTCCGGACGTCCGACGCGGTCAACGCCGAAATGCTCGGTGACGCCTCTTCGATGATCCGCGGCAGCAAGCGCATCGGTGAGCTCTACGGCTTCACGTTCTACCGCAGCAACCAGTTGAGCACAGTCACGGACGGCGCATACACCGTTACGCACTCGCTCGCCGGCCAGCGCAAGGCGTTGTCGTTCGCTTCCCAGTTCACTCAGACTCAACTGCTCACGAGCGAAGACCAGATGGGGCACAAGTGCCGCGGTCTGTACGTCTTCGGTTATGACGTGCTCAAGTCGGAAGCTCTGGTGGACGACTACATCCGCGAAGGCTGATAGCCTGACCGGATTCCCAACAACCTCAACATGATACATAAGGAGAAATATCATGGCAGTTGATCTCGACCTCGCAATCGGCGGAACTACTGGTTCCCCCGCAAACACACGCGGTATCCCGGGTCCGTTCGCGGGCTCGCTTACCGTGAATTTCGCAGACAGCCCGCTGGCGATTCAGCCAGCATGGCATGTGATCGCGAATATGCCTGCTGGCGCCATCATCCAGCACACGGTGATCCTCGCCGAAGAGGCGGTCACTGGCGGTACTGGGTTCAACCTCGGTACTGCTCTTGACGGCAGCAGCTACACCGTTGACAACATCCTCGACGGGGCTGACATGAGCGCCGCCGGGAATTTTGAAGTCGGCGACAGTGATGAAGCTGCTTTGGGCGGATTCTTCACTGCGGCCTCCGAGCTCCGGCTCGAAGCTGTGGCAGCTGCGACTGACGGTATCATCACGATCCAGTGGGTCGGCTGGTACTTCGGTACGGCGGTAGGTGAAGTCCGCACGTAAGCGACAATGTTTCGAGTCGGCAGCGTTCTCAGCCTTGTGGTTGGGCGGGGGGCGCGGCCGGCTCGATTCCTTTTTCTCAAATTCAACCACACCGGAGAAGTTCATGAAGAAGAAAAATGCAGGCACAACGACTGATACGACCTCGATCCCGGAAGCCGCTCCGACAGCGGAGCCAGTGGTCGTCCAAAACGATTTGCCCGGCAACAACACGATGGCCGCGCCCACTCTCGAAACAATCATGGTGCAGATGATGCAGGCCCAGCAGGCCCAGTCTGCACAGATGATCGCATCCCAGGAAGCGATGACGACCCTGATTTCCCAGCTGGCAGTGCAGAATCAGGCATTTGTCACGCTGCACGAGGAAAGCCAGTCGTTACAGGCTATCCGCACCGGCAAGATCGACGCTCCCGGCGAACCCGTGTACGACGAAAACACGATCTATCTGGTCGACAACCGTCCGGAGCAACTTGGTCAGGTCTTGATCTACAACGAAGGACTGCTTCCCCGCGTCGGCCAGGATTTCGATATCTGGATTCCGCCCGGCTGCAATGCCAAAAGCTGTACCCGTTCTCTCGAGCTCTACAACGGCCTGAACGCCACGGTTGCGAAAACGACCGAGACGATGACCAGGACCGAGCTCTTCCAGTACATCGGGCGTCGGCAGCTGGCGATGGAGAGCGGTGTCGCGGATCTGTCTCTCGAGGAACTGCGCGAAGCAGTATCGAAAGCGGACCATTTCCAGACCAACACTCCGAAAATCTCCCGGACGGCGATTATCGACGGGGCAACAGGTCAGACGGTCGCCGAGGCCATAGCCTCCGAGCACGGCAAGGCGCCAGCACCATCCGGGATCGGCTGAAATGGCATTCCTCGTATCCAGCATTGTTGATGAAGTGAGGGTTCGGATGAAAGATTCGATCGCTCCGAACCGGTATTCAGATGCATTCCTGATCGATGCCGTCAACAGTGCTGGCGAGGACGTGGTTGGCAGATATCCGCAGGCGTTACACGACGGGGCCATGTCGACAACGACGGAGTTTACGAGGGTCACTGCTCTTACGGATTCGGTTTTGGTGAACGATACCTACCGGAAGCCTTTCGTGAACAACATGGTCGCGCAATGCTACGAGCTCGACGGCGAACATGCCGGCAATCTCAGAACCGCTGACTATCACAGGAAACTCGGCTGATGGCTACCGTCAACACAGACAAGAAGATCCCCGAGGCTCGGTACTTCATGGACCTGGATCTCGTTGATGCCGGGGCGCGATTATTCGCTTCGACCAATGTCGTGACCCAGGTTCCGAAATGTTCGGACGTGGAGCTCAAGCTGGCGTTGCAGAAGCGGATGCGCGACTTCTGTACGCAAACGCTGTCGTTGGAGATCGACTTACTTGCCGAAGACATCATCGCGGATCAGAACGACTACGAATTCCTGATCATCGACGACAGCGACGAATGCTTCGAGATCGAGCATTTGGTCAAGGTTCTGGTGGACCGCGTCGAGATGGTCCCTATGAAGGACTACATCATACCGAATCCTGGGAAACTGTTCTTCTATGCTCCGCCCGGCCTTGCGATCACTGGCGGTCTTGAGATGCGCGCAGCTATCAAGCCTCGCGTCGGCACCTCTGACATGGATCGTGTATTTTTCGATGAGTGGTATGAAGCGTTCGAGCACGGCGTCATCTACACGATGTTGCAGATGAACAACAAGCCATGGAGCAACCCTACCTTGGCGAATTTCCACAAGAGCGAGTGGGATCGGCTTATCACGGATGCGATTGTAGATCGGCAGCTGGACGGCACGAACGGCATACCTACGGCGAGATTCAAGAACTGGACTGGCACGTCTGCCGGTCGTGGACGAGCAGGCCGGCTGTCGGCATAACGGAGTGATTCAATGGCAATTCACGAATTGACAGCAGGCGACGATCTGCCGCCATTCAAATTCAACATCCAGAAGCCTTTGGGGACGAATCTGGCACTGGCCGCGGCGGACACCGTCCATTTCTCATTCATCCGGCGCAGCACGAGCGCGGAAATCTTCAACGTCCAGTGTACCGCGATCACTGGCGGCACGACAACCTGGAAGGCGACTCCCCCGGCCAACGCCTTTGACGGTCTGGCGGGCGGCATCTATCTGGGGATCATCTATTTCTTGATCGGCGGCACTGATCGGCAGACCTCGACCGACCAGATCATGTTCCGGGTCAAAAAGAAACTGAGTACGACATGAGCCTATCGACAGAACAATGTGATTTTCACATCACTGATTTTACCGTGGATCAACTGCGCGTAGTGGCATTCGAGTGTTTGCCAGCAACCTACGAAGATGAATATTCACCCGAACTTGGCGCCTATGACTTAGGTGGACCGGAGAGTGTAGCCCCATGAGATATGTACGACAATTGAATGACGACTGGTGCGTGACGACAGGAGGTAATCGAGTTCTCCTGAACTGCGGCGATAGCGAAGCAGATGCCCAGGCCGAATGTGACCGCCTCAATGGCGTCGAGCCGAAACCCGTCCTCACGAAACCAGCGCCTGTAAAAAAGGCCCCTGCGAAAAAAAAAGCCCCGGCAAAGCGGAAGCGATGAACGAAGGCCCTCTAATCTGGAAGCCGATGGTTGAAGCTGCGTGCGATGTGTACGACAGCCCCAATCGATTCAGTGCTGCCGGCGTCGAGTTCTCGACCGAGAAGGTAGGGGATCTGGATTGCTTCATCTTCGCCGGGACCAACGCGGGGAAGTCAGACAGCAAGATCCAGCGCCTTGCGGCCCGCCTGACCGATTGGGCGCGTAACTGTCGCCGCGGCCGGAAGTCCGTCACTGTCCGAGGGCGAAAGGTCAAGGTGCATTCCGGCTACTGGGAAGGCGCCGGGATCGCGATGACTCATTTAACAGCGTTTGCGGAGAGGCATGAAGAGATCGGAATCATCGGGCACAGTGCCGGTGCGGCCGAGGCTGCTTTGGCGGGAATCCAGATCGAGAGCAGGTTCCCCGGCAAGATCAAGCGACTCTGTTGCGCGGCCATGCCTCGGATCGGCAATCAGGCACTGTCCAACGCATTCGAAAGCCTCTTTCCGATGGCCGATCGTTACCGCCTGTATGGTCGCAAGCGTGATCCTATCTGCTTCCTGCCGGTATTCGGATACAAATTCCTCGCGCCAATCACCTGGCTCCCAAGCAAATTGGACGGCAAGCTCGATCACGGCTGCTCGCAATACGCACAACTCGTCAACGAATAGGGATATCATGTCCAACGTAACTGAAAACGTCCTGATGGCGAACTACATCAGCACCACGCTGAACGGGGCGATCCTTGCCGGTGACCTCGCGATGACTTTGACCTCCGTGACCGGACTGCCGACGATAACCACGGCAAACGGCAAGCATACCTATCTGGAATTACAGCAGGTGGCAACTCCGGCGAATCGCGAGATCGTCAAGGTTACGGACATCACCGGTTCCGTGCTGACCATCGTCCGGGCACAGGATGGCACGTCCGCGCTGGGTTTCGCCGATGGCGACCGGGTGCGTATGACGATTACGCGAATCTTGGAGGAGGACTTTCGTAATGAGCTCAAGGACGTGATCGATTACGTGGACTACGCTCTGCCGGGAATTGCCGACCAGACTGATGCGGCCGTAACCAACTCGATCGCTGAGATTATGGCGAATTACGGCGCCACGACGTATCACACAATCATCCTGCGGCCCGGCACGTACACGATTCCAGACAACCTAACGTGCGACCAGTACACATCTTTCCACATTCTCGGGGGCGCCGAGTTTGACATCACGGTGAACAGTAAGACGCTGGCAATCAATGGGGGCGTGATGGCAGGCCACTATCCGATTAAGACGGCACCGTCAGGAACTGCTCGGAAGATGGAAATCTTCAATCAACCGGCTCTCGTTGAGTGGTATGGCGCCACGCCAAACATGGCAGCAGGAAAGGCAGTTCTCGAAAACGCCGCATTGGGTGCCATTCATTTGGTCGTTTCGAGTGGTATCAATGTCGAAGATGATCTCACCTTGGACACCACCCTGGAAATCTTGGAAATCCGCAACGGAGCCATCCTCACGGCAACGAGCACAAAGACACTGACGTTCTCTGGGCAGTTTATTCATGCGATTGAAGGCGATCAAGTCTTTGGATCGACAGGCATGGCTGGAACGATCAATAACGACTCGATAAGCGCACACTGGTTTGGAGCACAGGGCGACGGCGCAACGGACGATGAAACGTCAATCGAAGCCGCAATCACCTTCTCGCGCGCTGGCGGCACGATCACGTTTATCTCCGGGCTCACATACCTGACCGGCCAGATCAACGTCACCAAAGAAATCATCCTCGACGGCGGACACTTCAAGAGCACCGCGGCCAATGCCGGGGACTCGCTAATCGATCTGAATGGTTCGGGACCGTCCGACTCAACGATCAGGAATTGCTACATCGAAGTCCCAGGCGCGACTGTCGGCGGTGATGTCGCCGGTATCAAGATCGAGTCGTCTACCGGCGTGTTCATCTCCAACTGCACATTCAGCGGCGCCAAGGCCGCGGCAAGCAACTCGGCCTGCGTTTATCTTGTATCGGCCCAGCGGGTCAATATCGAAAACTGCCGGTTCACCGGAGCGGACGAAAACACAGTGACTTTCGAGAACTCTTCGAATTGCACGCTCAACAACTGCATCCTGACATCGGCCGGCGCCGTAGGGTCCAGTGTTGAGGTTGCTGGCACGGGCGCCGCCTGCATGATCAGCGCGAACGTCATCAAGAGCCACCTCGGCAATGGCGTCACAGTCACGGCCTCTGATGTTGCGATCATCAATAATATGATCACCGGCAACGTACTAGACGGGATTGTGGCGGACGGATCGAACATTGCGATCACTGGCAATAACATCACTGGCGGCGGCGCGAAGACAGATAGTGGCGTGGCTTGCGGATCGAGCGCCAGCGGTATCGTGATCTCCGGAAACTCGATCACTGACTTCTCGAACGCGGGTGGAGAAGCTGTGGACATCGATGCGGCAGCGACTGACATCGCCATCCAGGGCAATGTGCTGACCGGTAACTTCGCCACCATTACCGATGCCGGCGGCACCAATGTCAAGATCGGCGCGAACGTCGGCGTCGACGACGTGTACATGGCCCAGTACGATACCGCCAACACGGTTGATGGCGTTGTTCTGGCAGACAACGTATGGACGATCATCCCGATAAACACCGAAATGGTTGGTGCGGATTTCGCGGCGGCACCGGCGGCAAGTCAGATCACAGTCCAGCCGGGCACTTATGAGTGCAGGTATCAGGTGATGGTGTCGAATGGAGGTGCCCAGACAGGCACATTCCAGGCAAAAATTCGCGACACGACCGCCGATTTAGATATCAGCGTGGCAGACGGGTACAGTAGCGACTCTTACTCCCTGGTCGCGAATAGGACAGCGGGCGACGCATCCCAAACACCCATTGGTAAAACCTTTCGATTCAGTTTAACTGCCGCATCAGACCTTGAAATGCGAGTCTATGCAAACTTAGGCGTGGCAGGCGGAACAGGCAAAGCAGCTTTTGCCGCATCGGCTATCATTGAACTTCCGGGGGCTTCGGCACCAAAGGAAGTCTACGCCTGGCTCGAAATCCGGAGGGCTCAGTAATGCGGGTACTCTACGTTGATGACGATGACGACAACCGCAAGCAATTCTTGATTGCGGCGAGGATCGCACAGGTCGATCTGGATATCGATCTGGCGGCGAGCGTCGATGAGGCCGAAACGAAGATCAACGGCGTTGGGCAGTACGACATGATCGTCAGCGACGTCATCATGCCGGCGCGCAAGGGATGGGAGTTGATTCCGAAAGCGAAGAAACGCGGGTTTCCGCTCGTGTTTGTCACCGCCTACACAGATCAAGCAGAGAAAGATCAGCACCTGTCAGGACATCTGGTCCTGGGGAAAGGCATGAATGGCTCGCCGACACAAGTCGAACTCTGTCAGGCTATCAGCAATGGAAGATTGGCAGTCATGGCAGCGGTAGATGACCTAAGCCGTTCAGCGGACGAGACGCAGATCATGGCAAGGCAGATGACGCGCGAGACAGGACAGATGGTGGCACATGGATGATAAAATTCTCGAAAACCTTGGCTTCATTAAAGGCACAATGGAAGGCGTACAAGGTGAAATTGGGAAGGCTCGCGAAAATATCGCCACCTTATTCAACTCGGAAGCGGAGCATGACACAGAACTGCAAAAACAGTTACAGCGGATTGAGGCACTGGAAAAGGTCAATGACGATGCCTCTGAGTCTCAGGGAGATTGGAAGCGCGGGCTTGTCATGCCTTTGCTTGTTGCTGTTATCATGGCCGTGGCAACGGCTATCGTCGGTGCCTATATCTGGGTTCAGGTGCAGCGCCAAATTGAAAACATGCGGATAGACCCGACAACACATGCCTTCATTGAAAGTCAACCAGATGCGGGGGATGTCGCCGAGGACGGACGATAAACTCCTTCCGGCGTCATACTCATCCAGCGCAAAAGATGTCGATCTGCTCTCCGGCAAAATCCGTGCTATCCTCAACACGGCAGTCGTTGAGGCGATCGGCAGCGGCCAGATGTCCATCTACTACTGGGACGGCCCGAACAAGTGGTTGTCCTGGACTACGGATGTCGATGTTGTGCGCACACCTATTGGCGGCGACATCTACAACCGGATCTACTTCACAGGTGACGGAACACCGAAAGTCCGTGGGATCGATGCTACTGTCGATTCGGAATACGATCTGGGGCTCCCGGCGCCCTCGAACACCCCGACCATCGTCACGCAGCAAAAGAGCCTGACCAACTGGACGCGGACTTGGTACTACTGGTACGAAGAGCCCGGCGGCAACACTGTCGACGCTGGCACGCTGACCGAAGGCGTGGACGTGATCGAGGTCACCCCGGGTCAATCCTGGACGATCTCGAGCATTCCCGCGAAGGTCACGGCAACAGCTGATGCTGTGTTCGTGGCCTACTTTGACGGCACCAGCAGCGGTGGCACGCACCTCGGTCGCCTGTGGCCTGATGTTTCTCTCTACTCTGGGTCCACCGATTTCGTACTGAACGGTGGTATCGGAACTATGACCCAGGTCACGGCCAGCGGTGTCGCGACCTTGACGCTGTCACTCGCAGATCCGGATCCTAGCAACTACTCTGTCGATCGAACCTACGCCCAGACCTACGTGTCAGCATGGGGCGAAGAAGGGCCTCCAAGTACGATATCGACCGTGCAGCGAGTGTCCCCGGCCCAGGATGCTGTGATTTCGAACCTGAACACGACACTGGCCGGGAACTACAATGCCGCCAGCAAGCGGATCTACCGATCGATCACGAGCTCGTCGGGAACAACCTTCTTCTTGGTAGCCGAGGTTTCTCTTGCAACAGCGACCTACACCGACAGCAAGCTCGACAGCGAGATCAACGGGGCCCTGAATGAGCTCAAGTCGGATGGCAACGGCACAGTCGGCCGATCCTGGCAACCGCCGCCTGCCGGCCTCACCGGTCTCGTAGAGATGCCGGGCGGGATCCTGGCCGGGTTCGTCGGGCGCGAGGTCTACCTGTCGGAGCCGTACCAACCGCACGCATGGCCTACCGGCTATTCCAAGGGCGTCGACTACGATATCATCGGCCTCGGCGTCACCGGCAACACCCTGGTCATCATGACTGACGGGTTCCCGTACGCCTTGAACGCGATCGATCCGGCCGTGTCGCAGATGACGCGCGTCGAGATCAACCAGCCGTGTGTGGCGAAGCGTGGGATTGTCGACGGCGGATCCTTCGTGATCTACCCGTCCCAGAACGGGCTCATCTTCGTTCAGGGCAGTTCTGCCTCGATCGGATCCGAGCAGTTCTACACACGAAAGGAGTGGAGCGCCATCAACCCCGAGACCATGGTTGCGGCGATCCACAATCGAAATCTGTACCTGTGGACCGACAATATCGGCCTGATTGTCGACATCGACGAACGCGAGATCGGGATTATCGAGACGACTGTCACCGCTACTGGGGTTCACTCAGACCTGGAAAGTGACCGGTTATACCTCATCTCCGGATCTGACATCGTGGAATGGGAAGGCGGGACGACCCAGATGACCGGCTACTGGCGATCGATGGAGATGACATTCGAACGTGAGTTCACCCCGGTGATCTATCGCGTGGTTTCCACTGTGTACCCGGTGAGTGTCGAGTTCTACGCGGAGGGTTTGCTCGTGCAGACACTCTCTTGTCCTGACGATGAAGCGGCCAAGGTGCCAGTACTCCGGCCAGAGAAGCACTGGATGATCGCGACGTCCGTTGCCGGTGACGTGGATCAGATTATCGTTGCCGACTCACTATTGGAGCTCGATCGATAATGCCTGATGTCGTTTCAATCCCAGACGTTTCCAGGGTCACGGATACCGAGACTCGCCGGATCCTTCTGGCCATGAAAACGCAGATCGACCGACTTTCCGGAGTTGGGCGGCAGAGCGACCGGCCTGTTACGGTCCAGGAGCTCACGGATGCGGGTATGCTGGTCGATAACGGACGTAGCCTGATATCGAGTGCGGTTCTGGTCAACGGCACCGATACAGGGCCTGTAAGCGCCGCACGTCCGGAAAACTTCCAGATCACGAATAACAACCTGACGCTGATCACTGCTTCCTGGGATGCTGCGCTCTCGAGGAACCACTTGCTCACGGAGCTCTGGTACAATACGACCGACGACTCCGGGACCGCCACCCGGCTTTTGACTGAGCGCGGGACGTCCGTAACCTTTCGCCCGCCCACTGAGTTTGGGACGACGCTGTATTTCTGGACCCGGCACATCAATCGAGATGCTGCTCCGAGCGCGTACCATGCCACAAGCGGAATTGCGTTGTCCACAAATGGAGAGGTCGACGAGCGGGTTTTGCGGATCCCGTTCGATATTCCTTCTGGCGGTCTGGCCAACGGTGTACATACGTTGCCTGGAAAACTTCCGAATAATGCGACGGTCATACGGACCCGTTATAACGTCACTACTACCTTTACCACGGCCGGAGTGACGAGGGTCGCGCTCGGGATTGATGCTGACGATACTTCGGGGCTTCTCGCGGCTGTAACCCTAGTCGCTGGATGGACATCAGGATGGCACGAGGGTATCCAACAGGGCGCGACATTGGACTATTCAATTGCGACTACGGCAGAACGATCGATCATCGCTACGGTAACAACCGGACCAATAACTGCCGGCAACGCTATCATTCACCTCGAATACGTGGTCAATTAACACAAGGAGAACATCATGGGCAAGTTGAAGACAATCCAACGGGGCGGCGGCGTTGTGGGTAACGTGGTATCGTCGCCGTGTCCTGAATGCAAAGGCAAAGGCAAGATCGGCACTTACCAGTGCTTCATGTGCAACGAGGGTCGCCGCGGTGGCGTCGTTGACGAGTTCAAAGGCAGTAAGATCAGAACCTGCGAGGCCCGGGAACAAGGATGAGCGACGTCACGACAGCTGAGTTCGAAGTGGTTGCTACGGTGCGGAAGCCGAAGCCAGAGATCCGTATTGCTAACGCATCGGATGTCGCGGGCCTCACTCAGTGCATGATCGACTTTGCCGAGGAAATGGAACTGGGAAGTTTTGGATTGAAGGTCAATCCCCTATCGTTCCATGCTTCGTTGCTGAATCAGATGATCAATGCACCTGGGACTTTCGTACTCGTTGTCGAAGCTGATTCTGAGATCATCGGCGGTGCAATGCTTTCTCTCGAACCCCAATGGCTTTGCTCGTCGCAGATCGTGGCGATGGAGAAGTTCTGGTACTTGCATCCGGATTGGAGAAAAGGATCGAGCATTGCTATCAGGATGTGGAAAGCCTGCGAAGAGTGGGCACGCGATTGCAGAGCCGAACTCATGTGCGTAGGCCACTTCGCGAGCGCGCCTCCGGCCGCTGCCGCCATCTATGAACGTCGAGGCTTTACGCCTTACTTTATCGAATACATGAAGGAGATCAGGCCATGCCAGTCGTAAGCGCAGCTCTTGGATTAGGGACCATTATCGCAGGTGCTGCCAGCACTGCCGGAACTGTCGCAGCTGGCTATGCGGCCGGTGGTGCTGCTGCGCTTGTAGGTGGAGGACTTGGTGGTGTCGGCCCGGGTCTCATAGGTGCTGCCGGCGGATGGGGCGCTGTCGCAAAGGGAGCCCTTGGAGCCTACTCGCTTTACAATGGAATCCAGGGCGCAGAGCAAGCCGCCCAATTTGCGGATCAGCAAGCGGGTGCAGTAAATGATTCGTTTGACATCCAGAAGCAGCAGTATCGAGAATACCTGAACACTTACCTGCCGCTTGAGCGACAAGCCGCCGCACTTGCGCGTACTGGCATCCCGGCAGACTACGCGGCCGAGCGTGCTGGCAATGAAGTTCAACAGCAAATGGGTCAGGTATACGAAGCGCAGAATCGCGAGATGGCCCGGTATGGTGGAGATCCGACCTCCGGCGCGATGACCAGTCAAAGGGCTGATATTTCGCGGATCGCTGGACTTGCAGAAGCTGGCGCCCGGACCAACGCCCGCGAACGCACAGAGGCTGAGAATTTCCGCAGAAAGCTCGCTATCCTCAAGATTGGGCGTGGTATCCCAGACAACGCAGCAAACGGGATGCTGGACGCAAGCCGGCAGTTTGGCAGTCTCGCTGATTCGGAAGCTAATGCATCTGGCAATATCGCAGAAGGTATTTCGGCACTTGGCCCAATCCTTGGAAGCATCCTCCAAAAACGAACTCCGCCCGCGCCGATCACTACTGGCGGCGGGACCGGGTTTTATCCTGGCACAAAAGTCGCCGCTGGAATACCGACAGGCAAGCCCCTGACGATCGGTGGAAGCAATCCGTATTTGCCAGCTTGGGCGCCCGTGCCTTCATCGAAATACCCAAAAATGACGCTGGGTAAACCCAAAATTTAACGGAGCGGTACAATGGCATCAGTAAGAGGATACGGTGGACTTGCGAAGGGCATTACCCGAGCAGCCGATACCATGCACAAGCGCGGGATCGAGGACTCCCGGGAGGCCCGGGCACAGGAAAGCCATGAGCACGAGATATCTGCAAAGATCCTGGAAGAGCAGATCCGCCGGTATGACTACGGTGAAACTCGTGCGAACCGTCCGTACCGCGACGACGTCTGGAAAAAAAGCCAGGAAGACCGGAACGAACATCGCGAACGAAAGGTATTGCGTGACCAGAAAGCTAAGAACGAATCAGATAAGATGAAGGAGTGGGATAAGTTTGCTGGCACTCGTCAGGCCCAAGATGACGCCTTGAAGATGGAAGCAGATGAATTTACTAGTACTGATGGCGTGGACGCTCGCAAACATGCCGCAATGACAAAAAAACGAAAAGACGCTGAATGGCTTGAAGGTGAGGCTGGCCGAAGGGACGAAAGGTATACCCAGCAACAGGAGAGGGAGGCCCGCCGCGCCGCTTTGCGTAATGATCCTGGTCAGTTTTTAGATCCGGAGATGACAAAACAGATAACACAGAGTGGCCAGGAATTAACAATTGCCCTTCAAGGGGAACAAGCCAATGCGGTAGCGGACGCTGCAAGGGAAATTGCAAAGAAACGATTCGGGGAAGCTGCTGGTCAATTTGCTGCTGTGCTTAAAACAAGGGATCCTGTTTTCGCAAAACATGCGGAAGATATCTTTAATTCGAATAACAAGGATCAGTCGCTGAAATACATCGGGAATGAGGATGGTAAAATCCAATTCGAAATAACCACTCTTGCAACTGGCGAAGTTCGCGAATACAACCTGGACAAGCAGGGTCTGGGATTTCTGATCAAGGCTCAGAATTTCGGTGACTTCCAAAATGGTCGGACCTCCGTGAAGGACATAGATAACGCAACTACCGCGTTCACGAAGAGTTGGGGCGAGATGGTCATCCCGGAAGGAGAAGGGATGGAAGATACCTACGATAAATTCAGGATGATCGGCGAAGATGCCATTGCACTGATCGGCAATTCCGATGGCGTGCCGATGCCGCCGATCGCTGAGATTCGTCTTGCAGTCATCGGTCTTCTCAACAACTACTTGGATATCAAGAACGGAATAAACGGTAAGTTTGATGACGAAGCGGATGAAATGGCATGGTTGTCCGAGGCGGATGAAATGATCGCACAGGCATTTATCCAAAGAGAAAATCCCCCAGTGCCGGAAGATGTACCAAAGAGAGAGTTCGAAGATGGTGAAATTTCTGCGGAAGATCAATATGTTATTCAAAATCAAAAAAAGTTTTCTCCGGAACGAATCGCGCAGGCAAAGGCTAATGTAGCCAAGGCTAAAGAAGATCATGACGTCAAGTATGCCGGGATCAAAGCGGAAACTGCCGGAGCATTTGCAGGCGGCATTATCGGACCTCCCTTAAATGTAGCAAAAGGACTTGGTTCAGCTGCATTAGATGTCACCGGCAAGGGGATTGATAAGATGATAGATCAAGGAGACCAGTTGATCGATTTCTTTGGAGACTCGAGAACTAATTCCAATCTTCCGGCTTTTGGTTCTGATCCGCTCCAAGTAGATCCAATCGGAAGCGCGTATATAGCAAAGAACGGCAATGATCTTGAAGCAGCCAAAAGAGCACTTATGTTAGATTCGAATGAGCAATCCAGCAATGGCAATGAAAGAGCCGCCAAGCGGCTTCGTGCCTCGGCACTCCTAATCCAGAACAGACAATCCGCTTCATCTACTCAATCGCCCCAACCCGCTCCTGCCGGAATTCAGTAAATGCCCGCACCTCGTCCAAAGGTAGTCCTGAATGCTTACGGTCAGTCGACCCGCGGCATTCCTGGCGGTGTAGCCGGTACGACACAGGGCTACCAGCCGCGCGTGTCGATACCGAATTACCAAGCTCCCGATCGTCCGGGTGCTTTTGGCGAAGGCGTTGGTGTCGGCATGCAGGGCCTCAAGGAGATGGGCGGTGCCGCAATTGCTGTTGGCGGCAAGCAATTGGGTAGTCCTGGAATGATGCGATACGGCATCGGCATAATGGATCGCGCCAGCGCCGCACAGCAAGACGTCCTTACCCGGGCCCAGACCTACGAGGACATCGACGGCTTTGGAACTTTCGTCGAGTGGATGCAGTTCAACATGGGTCGCGCGGCCCCGTCAGTCGCGGAAGTGGCCGTGAGCTCCATGATTGGCGCGGCAATGGGCGGCGGCGTTGGTGCAATTCCTGGTGCTTTTGGATCCGGCGCCGCGCGTAAAGCGTTGTTGAAGATGGCCAAAGGAGAAATCCTCGATCGAGCCGAGATGCGTTTGGCGCAGCAGGCAATCAATGCAGCTGGGCGTGCCCAGATTAAAAAGGCCATGGTCAGTGGTGGCGACGACCTGACCGCGATTACCGCAGCAGTGGGCACAGGTCCAACCGAAGCGATGCAGCTTCTCAAGGCGACTGCGATCGGCCAAGGGGTTCGCGGCGGTGCTCACGGCGGCGGGATGGCAGCTGGCTACGAGCTCGGCGTCGGAGAGATCGGGTCGAGCCTGTACCAAGCGACCGGCGAGATCCATGCGGGCCCGGCGCTCGTCGGCGGCATCCCTCACGCCTATCTCGAATACCTTCCCTATGCCACATTGGCTAAGTCCATCGGCAAAACTGTGCGTCGGCAAGCTCAAAAAGATATCAACACAATCGTAGCTGAACGAGCCGCTGCCGGCGCTACTCCTTGGAATCCGAACACCGCGATGGCGAAAGCCGCCGCTGCCGGGGTCGCGAAAAGCACGCTGATCGAGCCGATCACAGAAGAGTTGCAGACTGAGGTCGAGCTCCTGGTCCGTGCTGGCGTCGATCCTACCTTTGATTTTGGCGGCGACGAAGCATTCAGCCAGCGCATGCACGCATTTATCGACTCGATACCGGGCGGACTGTTCTTTGGAGCTCCTGGGGGTGTCGCTGGCGGCGTACGCGGCCGTAAGGAAGCACAGGGCATGAATGTCGAGCTCCAAAAGTGGATCGACAAGTACGGCACGGCCCTCGACGACGATCTGGACAATCCAGCTGGCGGCGGTACTGGCGGCACGCCCGCGGGCACCAAAAATATCCTGGACCCCACGGATTCTGCTGGACTCCCAGTTACTCCGAACCCGGCACCGCCGAACCCGGCACCGCCGACGCCCCCCGCCGCTCCGGCACCGCAAGGACCGGCCGCGGCACCGCAAGAACCCGCGCCAATGCCGCAAGGCCCCATCGTGCCGCCGCCGCCCGATCCGCCCGCAGCAATGGATCCATTCTATGCGATGTTCGAGGCTCATGAGGATGCTTATGTTACTATTAACGGGAAAGACAGTGCGATTCTCATCGCGGCCGAACTTGAGGAAATACGGTTCAATAGTCCAGAAGAGGTCAAGGCATACGCCATAGATTTATCACGCCAGCAGTTATTCCAGAATATCCAGGCCAAGATAGATGCTGGTATGAACTTGTCTGCATCTGACCCCAGCGTTGATGACTTTAAGGCGATGCAAGACGCCTTGGAGGGCGCAGGGTTGCCGCGATCGGCCAAGATCGATGAAGAGATTGAATCTCTCAATGCGCATATTGCCGCAGAGGCAGTTCCAGGGTATGTTGAACCAACCACTCCCGGGGCGCCCGCGGGGGTTGCGTCTGAGCCATCGGTCGGCACGGCTGGCGATCCAGTGTCAACTTCACAATCTCCACAGGCGACTTCCGGGACTCTTTCGGAAGTCGAAAAACCCAAAACACCAACACAAACGGAGGTGCAAGATGCATCCGAAGAACCGGCAGATCAAAACCTCGATGACAATCGGGGACGGGATCGCACACCAAAAGGGGGGAATCGCGTCGAGTCCCCCAAAGACAAGCTGCGAGGCCGAACGGGCCGGCGGCGAAAAAGGCAAGTCGGAAAAACTGCGGTCGGCAGCGGCCTGCAAGTAGACGGCAAATCGGTAGACCCGGCGGCGAAGGGCGACCCAGTTCAACCTTCGCTGTCGGAGATGCCTCCCGACCTTCCCGCCGCGAAAGCTACGGTCCCGGACCAGTTCACTACCGAACTTGGATCTACCTACGAGATCCATGCAAACAATACCACAACGCGGAATAAGGCTAAACGTAAAGGGCACCCGAATGACTCAGGACTAAAGGATAGGTCCGATCAAACCTACTACGTCAAAAGCGATGATGCTTGGCGCCTCGCCCTGCCCGAGGGCAATTTTAGGATCGTTGATCATGGCGACGACACGATAAGTCTCGCCACCCCTGACAAGAATACAGCGAAATGGGGCATCGCTAAGTCAAATAAAAATATTCCTGTATCGAAGGAACCCTCGGAAGGGACGCATCCTGTCGAGGTATGGTTCAAGACTAAGACCGAGGGCAGCACGGCCTATCGAAAAGCGCACATCGGGAACAAGATCACCAAAGTGCAGAGCTCGAAGATGACGGAGCAGGAACTGTTTGCGGAGCAGGAGCAGGAGCAGGAGCAGGAGGCAAAAGAAGTTGCCCCAGAGGCCAAAGAGGATCCACCCGCGAAGAAGCCGGCCGAGAAGAAGAAGCAACCCCTGGCTACAAAATCTCCGGTCACTCCGAAAAAGAAACCTGCAAAGAAGGATAATTCGAAACCTACATGGATCAAACCTAGAGAAGGCAAGCCGGCCAGCGATGCGGCCAAGCAAAGGGCTCTTAGTCTGGGAATCAGAGCCAAAAAACAGCCCGGCGAGAAAGGTCGTTGGGAATGGCTCAACTTAAAAATTTCGAGATTCACAGAAGTATTCGTTAAATTTCTCAATGCTGTTGTTGGTATTGACTTTGTGCGTGTAAGGAGTGACATCGACATATCTCATGCACAACTCGAAAGAGATCGTAATTCCCTTTATTTAGAGGGCAAGGATTTTGATACGGCTCTAAGAACCGGAGAAGCCACGAAGTCACAGGCCGATGATTTATTGTATTCGATCGGCGAATTTTCTATTCATGTCAACGAGAGGATGAAACGGATAGACGTCCAGCATCACATGAGCACTTCCTCGGTAGATAAAGAAAAACTTTCAAAGGCCCATAAAGAACTAAGCGAACTTGCCAGTGCGCTGGATGCTTACTCTGAGGATCTTATCGATTATGCGGAAGTGAATCTAACAGACAAGCCGCGGAAGCAGCCAAAGGCGCCTGTCGAGAAAAAGGTTCCATTCAAGCCAAAGGAAAATTACGCAGGCCCGCCCCGAGTGTCCTTTCTGGTGACGTGGATGACCGAGAATAAAATCCAGCTGAAACCCAGAGAAACTACGTCATGGAATAAGGTAAAAACCAAGGGTGTCGCTCTTGATAATAGTACGTTATTTGGGGAGGATCGCGAGGACGAGATTCAGCGGGCATTAGACTTGATTAAGGAAGTTGATGCATTCGTGGAAAGCCTGAACAAGAAAAAATCACATCCTGATTTTTCGGTGAAACTCTCGACCTTTTCAGCCGAATTAGTCGATTACTATTCGGACTCTCCGAAAAAGGCTAAAGTGGCACCCGAGCCGACAATCCGGCCACTGGTTGAGCCCAGCAAGAAAATGGCCACACATATTGCCAACTTCCAGGCAGATGTAGAAGCCGACATGCGTGCGTCCCTGGAAAAAGGTCGCACAGTTAAGGTGCCGCCCGCGCTCTCTGTGAAATACGATCCCTTCCGACAAGTCGAAGCGAGAGTTGATCCGGATACTCAAGGAATCGAGCTCTTTACAACTTCGAAAAAACATCCGGACGATAAGAGTCCAGGATTGGTGCCCGGGAAGGCTGGCGAGAAACGTGGCCCCGACTTTGATGACATTGATGGTTTGATCCGTGGTCTGACGGAAGCCGATCAGCGAAGCCCCGCCGAGATTGCTGCTGATTCTGCCGAAATTATAGAAGCCTCAAAAGCAGCAAGGAAGCATACTATTTATCGGAAGCTGAAACAAGCTTTTACTGCCGTGCCAAAGTACGAAAAGAAAAAAGACAGTAGCGAACGAATTGGGATTGCACGGGCTAATGATGCTGCACGTCATTTTGATGACAAATACAAGAAGGATGATCGCCGGAAAAACTATCGTATTATCGGCGAAAAAGGATCCGATCAGGTTTTTCTTATAAACAAATTCGATGACGTCATCCAGGAATTCGATTCAATCGATGCCTTCATCAAAAAATGGGAAGAGAAGGACAAGGAAGAAAAGGCGAAAGATTCTGGCACCCGATTCTCGATGCATCGTGATCCTGATCTTTCCGATGAAAGAGCACCATCCCGAGCGGAAAATCCGGATTATTCTCCATATAGCGGGAATAAGCAGTCGGGCATAGAAAGGCTGAATAGACTGTCGAAGGACGATAGGGAAGCCCTGTATTCCAGAATCAAAACACATCTCACTGATTTCTTCGAATCATGGGATGGGGTTTATGATATCGTCCGATATCTTAGAGAAAGGAGCGTAGATCCAACTGTCGATACAGGACAAGCCTACTACAAGAAAGATTACGTCAGAACTGATGGGACTATTGGTATCGGCACAGATAATCTACCCTCGGCTGGGAGAGCGCCCTATGGCTGGGGCAAGGTCCAAGCCTTTGAAAAGTACTTCGAGGACCATTATCACGATGACCGTCCGAACGATGCTTTAGATACGGATGCACAAATAGAAAAGGCCATGGACGTCATGGTTGAATATGTAGCGGTGCGCATTCTTCATAGAGAGGGCATCCTTAGTTCTAAAGAATCTGGAAATCAGCTAGCCATGGCCACTTATAGTCTATTCGAAAAGGCCCTAAAAGATAATGTCACAGGCATCCGCCCTGATCTGAGAATGCTCATCTTTTTCAACGGCGATCTCGATTATCAAGGCGAGAAATTTAAGTCCTATTCTGCCGAGCAAATGGCAAAGAAGCTGGCAGAGCGTCGGAGTAATGCAGAGGCTCTGTATAAGGATCTTCGCACGGAATATGAGTCCATGATGAAGGTTCTTGGGGAAAGCGCCGATCCTGATTCATATATAGGCACTCGCTTCTCCCAGCACCGTGACGCGAAACTTGCCGAGGCCGACGAGCTCGACAGCCTTGACGAAACCATCGACGACGAGCTCTATTCGCTGCCGGTGGAGATGATGAAGCGAATCTTCGAGTTGAAGGACGCGATCACTCAGGCGTACGCTGATGGCACGCACGAGACCAAAGAGGTAGAGGACCAGGATGCCGAGCTCGACCATCTCTATAACGAGGCCGAGGCGATACTCGACGCGGCGCACGAGGACATGGGCGCGATCGAGACCGACAACGATCGGTACAAGGCTCCGGAGATTCCCGAGGGTGCCAGTAGCGTGGCATCGCTTGAAGCAGCACTTTCCAAAGTCCTGGCGGCGAAGGGGTGGACGGAAACGACCAGACCCCATATCGTCCAGTCCGTTGTCGAGCTTCCGTTTGATGCTCCCGCCAACATCCCGGGCGTCTACCACAATGGCGAGGTCTGGCTGATCGCCGACAACATCGCGACCGGCCGGGAGCAGCACGCATTTCTCGAGGCCCTGTTCCATGAGCAGGTTGGGCACGTCGGGGTCCGCCGGATCTTGGGCGACCGCCTCAATGACACGCTCGATCGCGTCTGGGAATCGTATTCTGACAGCGAAGCCATGCTGAAAAACATCGACGTCTACTTCCCGGATGGCGACTTCGACAGCAATAACCCCGAGCATACCCGTCTGGCGGCAGAAGAGTTCATTGCCCTCCGCGCGCAGCAAGTCCTGCTCGACGGAACAACGATGCCCGGATTCATTAAGCAGATCGTGGCGGCTGTGAGGCAGTTTCTCGCAGATCATGGGTTCACGGTCAAGATGAGCGATCAGGACGTCCTGGCCCTTATTGTCGCAGCTGACAAAAGTTTGCAGGGACGGCGGAAGTTTTCGGATCAGGTCCAGCGCGGATTGCGGTTTGCCATGGACAACGAGCCGCTGTGGTTCAGCCAGATGCGCCGGCAGATCGAGGACCATCTCCCGGACAGTGCCACGAACGCGAATAATGCGAAGCGGATCAAGCGATGGATCGGCTCCGGGCTCATTACCTCAGAAGAGGTGGAATGGAGCGGGATCCTTGACGAGCTTCAAAGGCGCGGCCAGGACAAGATGTCGAAGGAAGAGGTTCTGCAATACCTTGCCGACAATGAGGTCGTTGTTACAGAGAATGTGCTGGGATCCGTGCCCCCAAAGGAATGGCGTGAGGCTGGTGCAGCGTATGCCGAAGCAAATCTCAGAAGAGACAATGCCGAACGTGTTCTCCGGGCTCGCAAGATCGAACACGTCAAAGCCGACATCGACTACCTCGACGAGTTGAACGATTTACCGAATCGAAAAAACAGCATTGCCAACTATAAAAAGGCATTAGACAAAGCCGAAAAGCTGATGGAAGAGGCCAAGCTCGAAGCAGAAAAAACCACCAAGGAAGCAAATAGGCTATCGAAGGAATTCTCAAAGGTGCAGCAGGCGAATCCGGCGACGGGATGGGAAGCGCGTCATGACCGCTGGACGCAGCGCGGAGGCGTGGGGTATCAAGAACTGCTTTTGTTCTACACGCCGAAAGGAAAGCCTGGGGAAGTAGAGAAAGCGCCAAAGGAATACAAAGACGCTCTTTTCTATTATGATGCCCTTGTGGATGATGTTCGCGATCTGACTTCCTGGGATCAGCACGATCTCGATCTACTCAACAAATGGGATCACGACGAAACCGTGCTGTCGGAAATGGAGAAGGATCACGTTCGGGACATGCTTGAACAGTCACAGATGGACATGGTGACACGAAGCCGTATGGTTTTTCTGGGACAGGGAATATATAGAGCAGCAAAGGGCAATCGATTCTTCATCGGCACCAGTCATAGAAAATACCGTAACATCGAAGACCGTTTTTTTGTTTACCAAGAAGAGCAGCAGGCACTCGAAGGTGATCATGACGCCGCGCTATTCCAGACGAACTCGTTCGAAGAGGCACTGAGCGTGGCGACGGGTAGTACGCAAGGAAACGTGTTTTCGTCCGATCACTTCCCGGACACTAACAACTTCTTTGCGCACGTTCGCTTCAAGACGCGATTCGATGCAGACGGCAATAAGGTTTTGTTCATCGAAGAATACCAGTCGGACTGGAATACGAGAGCGCGCAAAATTCGCCAGGACCGTATCGCGCAACTGATTAACCAAAACTACACGAAGGCCCAAGCAGAAAGTCTTATTCCTGAGACTTTTGGTTATGGTGACACGCCGGGCATGATCTGGACAAGGGTATCCGGAGATGAAATGACCTCAGAGTCTACTCGGGGGGATGGTCGCAAATGGCGATGGACTATCGTCCGAAAGGCCGATAACCATTTTGATCTAATCAATCCCGCCAATATTCCAGAAAAGTTTTCATCTCTGGCCGATGCCAAACGTCATGCCGAAGCTATCAATTCGGAAATGGTAGAAAGCGTTCCTGATCTTCCGTTCAAGCAGTCTGCCTTAAAGATGGGCATGCGCCGGATGATTCGCCATGCCGCTGAAAACGGATATGACAAGATCGCCTGGACTCCGGCAGAGATGCAACTCCGTCTTTATGATACCGGCTTTAATGGCAGAGTCGAATGGACGGTCAACCGAAAAAACATAGATATTGTACTAAGTAATCCCAAAACTGACCGATCTACGGATTTGATCATCAGCCATAAGGGGGAAGTGGTATCTGGCGATCAACTGAACTTGAACATCAATCGCCAAAAGGATATCTCTGACTTCCTGCCGCCTGGAATCGTTGACGAAATTCTCGGTTCTCCAAGCGGTCATCGGCAAATGATCGATGATGTTTCCATTGGCGACCAGAAGGCCCCGTTGATCTATGACAAGAATATGGTCCGGGATACCGCGAGGTACGTGAAGCAATGGGGCGCGACTGTCGAGAAATCGCCGATCATATTCAACAAAACCAACGCCAGGGTCCGGATGCTGAACGGAACCCCAACGGTCCTCGACAACCAACCTCCTACCGAGGACAATACCGATTCTGACGATCGCGTAGAATTTCCTACCATTGCAGCGGCCGAAGCCGAAGTCGAACGCCGTAACCGCCAGCATGCCATGGAGCGTAGTGAATCTTTAGGGCAGGATGTCCACTCTGTCACGATCACGCCGGAGATGCGGCAAGCTGCCCGACGCGCGGCGCCGATGTTCAGTCGGCCGGCAAAGAATCCGACGACGGACGAGCAGACCCGATTCTCCATGCACAACGCCATGGACGAGGCAATCGCGCCCGAGTTGGAAGATTCCGGGCACAAGCAAGGCAAGACCGACAAGCTCCGCGGCGCGCGACCGTGGTTCCTGGGCGGTTTCTCTCTTGATCAAATCCTGGAAGTCTGGGACGATCTCTTCGATAAAGGGCTTGCGCATCATGGCGTGACGTACGGCAAGTTCGATGCCTCGAAGGTCGAGCGGCAGACGAGGGGCGTGGACGTCGGTCAGCGGCTCTGGGACTATCATGACAGCCACACCGATACCGAGACGGGGCAATATGGTTCTTCTATGACCCGTCTGTTCTTGGACGGCACGTTCTTCAAGCTCACGCCACATGGCCCGTTCGAAGAAGGTTTGAACATGGAAGAGACGAAGAGCATGTTGCGTCAGGCGAACCTTGAATATGATGCCATGGAGAAGATGTCTTCCTCTAAGGAGAAAGAGGAAGAACTGGCACTCGCCAAGAAAGCGATACAGGTCATGGAACGCGACATCCGGGAAGAGGACACCCGCAAAGAGATGCATGATGAGTTGGTGCTGATCTATGCGGCCCTCGACGGCAAGTATGATCCAAAGACAAAGAAGGGATCTGGGCCATTAGGTTTGTACCACGACACCCTGAATCATCTGGAAGAAAACTTTGAGGCAATGGAGAAGGCTCTGCATGATCGTGTCGATCGAATTCTCGATGCCATGGGAGTTGATCGCGAAAGTGACATGGAGAAAAGCCGGAAAGAATTGCATGACGAGATCCGCCTGAGATTCGACGAGGCCCGCGGCATAGGTATCTACTTTCCGTTATCTCGATTCGGTGATTACATCCTCATCGGAGAGCGGTTAGATGAATTCGGCGACCTGGATCGACGGGTCTCTGCTTACGACAGTGCGACCCGTGCGAATGCAGAGGAAAAGAAATGGATGGAAGAGGAAGGGTATGCCGTCGTCCAGAAGCACAAGAAGGAATACGATCCTGTAAATGACGGCGTCAGCACGGGATTCGTCCAGAATCTTTTCGACGCGCTTGATAAGCACGGGATTGAGGATGAGTCATTGCTCGACGAAATCAATCAGATGGCGATTCGGTCGTTGCCGGATCTGAGTACGCGCAAGCACTTCGGGCATCGCAAATTCATCTCCGGGTACACCCAGGACTTTGTCAGGGCCTTTTCTCACAGTTCTTTCCATGCTGCACATCACATCGCGCGCATTGAGTATGCGGACATTATCCGTGGCGAAATAAAAGAGATGCAGAAGGATACAGACGAGGTGGAAGACTATACCAAGAACACTGGCCAGACCGGCGAGGCCCGCACGAAGTCTGCGAAGATGCAGCAGGTCGTGAATGAGCTCCTGCTACGGCAGAAAGCGGCAATGAATCCACAAGGGCACCCGGCTGTCAACTTTCTGGGGTCAATGGGGTTCGCGTGGATGATCGGCCCGGGGATTGCCGGCACACTGATCAACGCCAGTCAGGTTGGCATGTTCACGATGCCGTGGCTCGGGAGCAAGTACGGATTCTGGTCCGCAAATAAGGAGCTTCTGGACGCATACAAGTTGTTGCATGGCGAGCGCAAGACTCATTTGACCGATGACGGCGAAATTGAGCCGAATAAGCGCCAACTGGACAACTGGTTCGATCTCGAGCAGAGCGAGAAGCTGGTCAAGCATCAGAAAGAGATGCAGAAGAAGCATAAGGAATACAATTTCTCCGAGTGTTTACAGGAGCTCAAGAATGACGGCACCATCTCCGTCACCCAGACTCATGATCTGAGCGGGCTGGCCAATCTGGATTTCTCTGTCCAGTTCAATAGCGCCGCCGCCCGGAAGTTGTTCCAGGCTATGCGTATGGTCGCGTACCCGTTTCATACCGCCGAGGTCATCAATAGGCAGGTCACAGCCAAGGCAGCATACGATCTGGCGATCAAGGGCGTCAAAGGCGTCAAGGGCCGCAAGGGGCATCCGGCGATGAGTCACAAGAAGGCCGTGGCGTTTGCCAGGACCGCGATTAACAGCACTCACTTCAACTATCGCTCGACCAACCGCGCCCGGTACATGCAGGGCAACGTCGGCCGGATCGTGTTCATGTTCCGCCAGTACGCGCTGAACGTCATGTTCCTGCAAGGTCGCGCGATCCGGAACATCTTCGTCGGGTTCAGGAAGAACAAGAAAGGTGTCGTCGACAAGAATTCTGAGGAATATCAGGCGGCTGTGGAAGCTACGAAGATGCTCAGTGCCATCTACGGGCTCCATTTCGCCGTTGCCGGTGCGGTGGGGCTCCCGATCTGGGGCGCGTCCGAAATGATGATCAACGCCATCATGAACGGTTTCGGCGACGACGACGATCCGTACGACTTCAAGACGAACTTCCGCAACTTCATGGCCGATACCCTCGGGACCACGGCCGGCGAGTTCATTTCCCATGGCGCGATCCGGGGCCTTGGCGCCGACGTGTCCGCCAGGATGTCGATCGATGTGATGGATATGATGCTGCCGCGTACGCCCGACACCCAGAGCCAGGGTCGTCGCAAGTTCCAGGAGATGTTTACAGCTGTTGGTGGGCCCGTCGTCAGCATCGCCAGCAACCTTTATGCGGGCATGAGTCAGTGGAGTCAGGGAGACATCTATCGTGGCACCGAAACAATGATGCCGCGGTTTATACGTGACTTTATGCGTGGGGGACGTTACTTTGTGGAAGGCGTGACCACGCATGAAGGCGAAGAGCTCATGGACATCAGTGCATGGGAAGCTGGGTTGCAGGCACTGGGGTTCACGCCCGGCGACGTCGCTGAGATGTATCAGGGGCGTCGATCGATCAAGAAGAAGGAAACACTTTTGAACCGGAGGCGCCGGGAGCTCTTGAACAAGTACGACAAGGCCCGTCGAGCCGGAGCACGGAAGCGTCTCAGGAGTTTGAGGTCTGAGATCCGCAAGTTCAATGCGATCAATCCCGAGTTCGAGATCCGCAAGGAACACCTGCAAGCCTCGAAGAAATCCAAACAACGTGCCCGCCGACAGACGAAGAGGGGCACTTACCTACAAACAGAACGTAAAGACCTGAGAAGGGTCGGACGTTTCGCAAACATAGGAAACTGACAATGGCAGTCGAAACTGGAACAACTGTAATCACTCCGTTTACGGGGTCAACGGCGTTCACGTCGCGCGGTACGATTCCCAAGGGCACGAATTCCTGGGGCCTTCACAGCGCGGCACCCGGCGGCGTCTGGTACTGGTTGGTGACGACCGGCCCGGCGCCAACCGCCGTAACCGAAATGGTCCCGATGGCCGCGACCGATCTCCACTACGTCCGTGACGGGGACACGATCCCGATCGGCGAAGTCTACCTCCACGATGCCGGCGCTGGCGCGTGGGTCATCGAAAAACAGTAAGGAGACGATTATGCCTACGACAATAGGGAGTGCAGGTGGTGGTGGTGGCGGTGGTGGGGCAGCGACAGGCGGCGCAGGCTCGCTCGCGGTCCTAACCGGCGCTGACCTCACAAGCGGCACGGACGAGAACATCGGCGATGTCGTTGGCACAGGCAAGGTGTGGATCTGCACCGGTTTCATGGCGCGGATCGTGTCACGGACGGGCGGTACGGCACTCTCGAGTCTCGGCTTGAAGGGTGACGCTGTGACGATCATGGATAGTTACGCTGACCTCGACCTCGACACAGTAGGCGAAGTCGTGCAGTTCAAGAAGTCGATAGTGATCGCGGCGGGCGTACAAGTGAAGCTACTCAAAGGTGTTGCCTCTGATGCGTCACCACACACGGCAAACATTACACTCATGGGGTATGAAGAAGATGCGTAAACTACTGATCTTAATTCTGGTGGCGGCAGGCGCGTGGGCAAATGAACCGTTCCATGACGACATTGCGACCAATGACGTCACGGCGATCGGCACTGAACTGACGTTCAATGAAGCTGGTGCGGCTGTTGACCTGCGCATTGAAACTGACGACGAAGGCAACCTTGTGTTCATCGACGGCAGCGAGGATGACTTCCTGCTGGGCGGGACTACGGCAGCGGCGGCGGCAGTCTCAATCTCGTTTAACACAACCGCACTCGATAATATCGTATTCAACGAGCAAGCGGCAGACGCGGATTTTCGTGTCGAAACCACTGGTGAAGCGGCGGCGTTCTGGGTTGATGGCTCGACTGATCGAGTCGGCATCGGCGGCGTTGTGAGCGCAGGCAATATTATTTTCTATGCTGCCACCGGCCAGGGCACATTTGGGGGTCCAGTATCAGTCAACACGCTCGGCACTGCGTCAGGAGACTTCCGCGCCGCGGGGGACACTGAATCGTCGGCACTCTGGGTGGATGCAAGCGCAGATCAAGTGGGCATCGGCGGCACTGTTGGCTCTGGCGACATTGAGTTCTTCCCCGCCACGGGCGCTGCGGTGTTTAACGAAAAGGGCAATGACGCCGACTTTCGTGTCGAAGGCGATACAGATGCAAACTTGTTCTATGTGGACGCGGGGAACGAAGAAGTATTGATCGGCGGAAGCACTTCGGCGGGTGCGGGCATAGCGTTTGGCAATGAAGGCGGCGCGATATTCAATGTCCAGGGCAACTCGACCTTCTTTCAGATAAAGGGGGGCTCAAACGATAACACGCTTTATGTAACCGGAAGTTCTAACGCGGTTTCTTTCGGAACAGCCACGCCCTTCTCAGGCGGTTCAACGATTGCTGCCACCGGAAGGGCCGAATTTAACGGTGCGGCAAGCGCACAAGCCGACGCCTTCGTTGTAGATGGTAGTGTAACCGAAGCCATCCGCGTGGACAGCGTGGCCGAAGCGTTTATCGTGAATGAGGCCAGCGGCGACATTGACTTCCGCGTCGAGTCGGATAACTCTGCCGGTATGCTGGTTGTTGATTCCGCACTTGACGGGGTGTACATCGGAGACGTTGCTGCGGGTGCGCCGGACTTCACATTCCTCGCCACAGGTTCGGCTTCGTTCAATCAACAGACCAATGATGCCGACTTCACAGTGTCATCGGATACCGTTGCCAGTATGCTGGTTGTTGATGCTGGCGCTGACACGGTGTACATCGGCGGCGCAGGAGCGTCGGCAGAAATTACATTTAATTATCTTGGCGCTGCGGTATTCAACGATCAGGGCGATGTCAATGGAGACTTCCGCGTTGAAGCCGACACCGAAACACAGGCTTTCCGCGTCGATGCGGGTGGTCATGGCGCGGTCATCATAGGCGACGGTTCAGCGCTCGGCGATGTGACAGGATACCTGCATATACCGTCGTGGGCAGGGGCACCGACAACGGCACCAACAAACAAAAGTGGCACTATCGCAATAGGCGTCGATCGCACGAACCGACACTTGTACATGGAGACGGATAACGGGTGGCGGAGCATACAGCGCACTAAGCCGCACTACTGGGGTAGGATCGGGCCGAATACGTCCGCGCTATCAATGACGGGTGATGGGTTATTGCTTGCGAGTATTGCGACGGACGCATCCGCCAGCTACACGCACACTGCTGCTGGCATGGGGTTTGCGCAGCTTACCGCAGCGAGTTCTGGCAGCGATGCAGGGATGTACACCCCTGCCGTAAATGCCATACAGGTAGGATCTCTTCCTCATCTTGTCACATTGATGGACATTGGCGACGTTGCTGATGTTCGGTGGTTCATTGGACTATGTGATGCAGGCAGTGTTAGTGTGGCTGTTGGAGCCGATGACCCTGCCACATATCAGTGCGCCTTTCAATTCTCGACCCCAAGAGCAGACACTAATTGGCAAATAGCCCTTGATGATAATGGCACGCAGACGTTGACCGACACTGGCTACGCTGCCGCAACAGGGGTTCATACATTTGAAATCGACTTCATTACCTCGACCTCGGCGATATTTCGCATTTACGATAGTAGTGGGGTGGAGCAATATGAGGCGACTATATCATCCGGTCTTCCTTCTACTGGCAATTCCATGAAGTACACGGGTGGCGTGGAGTCGCAAGCCGCCGCCGCTAAAACCTCAACAACCTATTGCGTGGAGTTATACGGACCATGAAGAGACTCACACTTATAATCGCAACGCTGTTTACGTGCCTATCGTTGCAGGCAATGGAAGTGCAGTTCGACGGACTCACAGATCTTGACACTGAGTACTCGCCGATCAAGGCTCAGTTTGTGAACCTCAACAAGTACTGCCAAAGCACTCGCTCATCCACGTCTGTAACGGTCGTGTGTTCGGCAGACCTTACAGCACAGGAAGAGGCAGACATCGTTGCTTGGGGCGAATCCCTCGGCTACACCATAACCGTCACACAGGAGTAGTCATGCGTTACTCATTCTTTCTGGTACTGGTCGTCGCAATCTCGATGCTGTGCGGGTGCAATAGCCTCGATGCTCTTAACGTGTCGCTGATCCACACGGAGCGCGGAAAATTGACGATCATCCAAAGCGGCGAGATGCATGAGATCAAGCAACCCACGAACGCCACAGAAGCTGGCAAGAACTTATCGGACATGCTCAAGGGTGATCCGGAGATCGATGTCGGCGGGCTGTGATGCCTGATCGGCAATATGGTTCAATTCAGGTCCATACACTTCTGACACAACCCCGGAGTAGCGATCGGCGCCTTGCAGTCCTGGCACTGGCAGTCTCGCTTTTTCTTTAGGGCCTCCGCAGACATATCGCCCATGTCCACCCTGTCGATGAATTCCATGGCCTCCTGGGTCTCTCCACGGTCTGCTCGGCCAATGACGTCGTCGATGTTGTCCGCGGCCTCCTGGACCCTTACGTCGACTTCGCTGGTGACCATCTTTGTCTTCGGCCGGGCCCGGTGCAGCGTTACGACCATCGGGGGCGTGACCTCGTCAAACACGATGACCGCGGCGTGATCATCGATTATGGACCGGGCGACCAGTTCCTGCCTGACGCTATAGTCGATCGGGATATCGATCGCTCCGAGCCATGCTTCTTCTGAGACCCAGGCGAATTCGACGCCGCCGTTGTGCTCTGCCGTGATGATTGCCGGCGCCGCGATGACCATGACGCCGTTGCCTTGCTCGAGAAAGGCTTTGTCTGCTTCCATCAAGAGCGCGGGTCTCTCAGCACCGAGCGTCCGCACTATGAGATCCTTCTGAACCTCCCCGTACTGTTCCGGGAATGAATTGCCGTTGGATGCGTCCTCGACGACCGTACTGCCTACTGTGAACTTGCCCATGGTGTCCTCCCTTATGTTTTGATGCGTCCGCCGCTCTGGGTGATCGGGCGCCGGTTGATGATGGTTTGCTGTGGCCACATGAGAGCCAAGGTCTCGAATGCTTTCGCGCCATGGCTCGCCCAGTTGTGTTCCGGTGCGTTTTTGTGCTTCCCCCGTTTCTCATCCCACTCACGGCGATACTGCCGCAGAGACTTGATCCCGACTTCTTTACCGAGGAAGAAGGGGTTGCAGTGCTTCACGTCGAACCAGCACATCGGCAGTAGCTCCCGGACGGCGTTGATGCCTTCGGCTTGGTTCCCGATCGCCGGGCACACTTGGAACGATAGGCCCATTTGCCGGGCAGTGTCGCGGCGGGATATGCCTGTGCCCAATTCCCGGACCTCGATGTCATGCGGCCCTACGTGTCGACCGTAGATCCACTGGTGCTTTTTGGCGAGCTCGTCCAGCTTGTTGACGTAGTGGGCCAGGCCCTCGTTGCAGTCTTCGAGGTAGTAGATCAGGTGGATCTCGCGGCCGACCGTCTGAGAGAACCAGATCGAGGTTGAGTCGTCCATGCCCAGATCCCACCACGTATCGACCTTGATCCCAGGATGCATCGGGATGTTGCAGATCCGATTCTCTGTGTCAATTGCCGCAAATTGAGTCGCGTAGTAGGCTCCGTCGACACTGGCCTTGAACGCCTCGTCCGGATCCGAGGGGTGCTCCTTGAACATCGACTCTTTGTGGGTCTTCTCGGTGGCCACGTACCATGCCTTCTGCCCTTTGGTTAGTTCCGGCGGCTTGACGATCTCGTTGATGCCCCGGATGAATGGCTTGGAAGAGATCATGTCGAAGTAATCGTCCATCCGTTTGGGGATTTGGATCAGTTCTGCGTCAGCTTCGGTCAGTGTGTTGATTTCGTCTTCCCACCACGCGAAGAATACGAAGTACCATTCGATTGCAGCGAGATTGCGCCCGGTCCTGGCGACTTCCCGGGCTTCCTCGCAGATGTCAAAGAACTTTCCTTCCATGCCTTCTGCGGTACTCTCCATGATGATCTGGCCATTGAGGGCCACGGCCGGCAAGGATCCGTCGATGATTTCCTTCGCCACCTCCGGACGGATCGCGCTGATCTTCCCAAACTCGGAGATGTGTAGCCGGTCGAGGGACGTCGAACGCATCGTTGTGTCGACAAAGCACTGACTGTGATTGATGAATCTCTGAGATTCCTTGTTGTCCTCGATCCGGAACTTGGTTCGGCCGGGACCGAAATGCTGCCGCCACCGGTAGTTCAGGAAGCGGTGAACGATGCTGTCTTCCGGGTCGTTCCACTTCTCCTTGCCCATGGTTTCGTAGACCCAGGAGAATTTTGTGTCGAGCAGATCCTTGCCGTCATCCAGGTCATCCGCTACCAGACCGCATCGGACATTGCCTGCTGGTGTCCAGATACAGTCATCGAGCATGTCGATGAGGCCCCAGCTGCTAATCCCGTGCTGGCGGCTCTTGAGGACTACTTGTCGTGGATGGCGGTGTGTCGCCAAATACGCCTGACGAGAGTTCAGCGTAAAACGCATCGGATCCCCGCCCTTCTGCTGGATCCAGTAGAGGTTGTTCATCCTCCACATTTTGTCCGACAGTAGGCCCGCCAGCTTCTGTGCTGACATTGACGACATCGGTGCTTGCCGAGTCGGCATCGGTGGGGGAGATAATCCTGGCATCGTCATGTTGGTTAAAGGCGGCATCAACCTGCTGGAAGAAGATGTTGATTTGATTGCCCTCGTCGTCGTTGCCGTCGCCGGGGCGTTGTACCTTCATGAAGCGTTCTATGGCTGTCACCTTATCGTGCAACTTGACGTCTGTCAACGTGCCTTCCTTGTCACGGACGAGCTCCTTGATCACCGCGGTCCACTCATCTGGCCACTCCGATTGCGGTTTCAGCTGCCCGTCCTTGTAGAAGAGCGTGATGTCGGCCAGTCCGATCTTCATCAGATCGACCATCATCGCCGGTTCGGCCACGGGCAGGTATCCTTCGAATTCGGCCCGGTAGTGCTCCACGGCCCGGTCAATCGCCTCCTTGACTGCCGGGTTGTTCGAATACGCCTTCCTGCCTTGGAACGTCTGAGCGTATCCGGCTTCGGTCGCTCCTTCGCTTAGTGCCGTCCCCAGGGTCGCGCCAGCTGCCAGCTGCTTGATTGCGTGCTGGACGAGGGACAGCTGCTTCTTGGTCATGCGGGTGTCGTCTGTCATCATCCCCCCTCTTGCTTTGCCGCGTCAACCGCGGCGTTGACTGTTTCGCGTAGCTGATCGCTGATACTTACATGAAGTCGCACCATGCGCTGAATCTCGATCAAGTAATCGCGCATCGCCGCGATCCGCTTTTCGTGCGCAGACTTGAACTTCTTTAACCCGTCAAAGTCGCACTCCCTGCCGCCGCTGGCCGTCCAGCACTTCATGCAGTACAGCGTGCTGCAATAAACCCGCAGTTGTTTCGCTGGCAGGTTCGCGTCGTCCCCGCACTGGCAATCGTATAGGGGTTCGTGGCTCACGGTGAGTCCTCCTGGCGAACTGTCCGGAATTTCCGGATAGTTGCCTCCGCCTCAGTCGGCGGCTCGCGGCTCCACTCTGGCGCGGGTTCAGTTGTCAAGGATTCCTTTACGACTGGCGCGGGTTGCGTCGCCTCTGCCGCCCGATTCAACTCATCAATGCCAGTGCCGCCGTACTTTACTGGCTCTGCGGGTTGCGCATCGTCGTGCGGGAGCGGGATGTCCGCGGCGGGGGCGTCTCTGTATGCACAGGGAGCGCATGTCACTGCTCGCTTATCCCCAACGAATACGCGCTCACATTCTTGACAGATGCGCTGATATGGACCGCGTGCCCATCCTGCGCGATGCGGTCGCTTGTCGCGATAGCCGATAACGTCATCCTCTGTCGTCTCCCCCTGCGCGGCGTAGGCGTTCAGCGCGGCGGCGATGTATGCGCCGATATCGCTCGCTCTGCATTCCCCGTCTGGTACGTGGTATAACATGTCGCAGAGGTAATTTCCGCTGGCATCGAATACCGTTGCAGGAACGGGGTCATAGCGAAACGGCGGCGTCAATCCTGCTGGTGCTTCCATCCTACTGTCCTCCGCGTTTTGTGATAAATGCGTGGATTATGATACAGGCCGATATCGTCAATGCGGCGAAAAACAGATCCATCGACAGCGCGTGAATGGCTGTCACGATTACCTCTGTTGCTTCTGTGATCATGTCGATTCTCCGTTGTCGATCGTTCCGCGTGGCTTCACCGCCGTGCGTACCGTGATGTCCGGCTTCATCCGGCCCGTCACCTGGTCCAGCAAGTCCACGCGGATATGCTCGACGATGCCGAGCAACTCATAGATCGTGAATCCGCTGTTGTCGCGGCGATGGAATGTACTGCCATCGGCGTGCCTGATCCCCCTGATACTCCATCGCTTTTCTTCGACGACGTGCCCGTGTTTCTCGATTGCTTCTTCTTCGCTCATGTCGTGTCTCCGTTGTCGATCGTTCCGAGATAGTCCATGTCGAGTATGTCGGCGGCTCCCATGTTTACGGTGCCGGTCACTACAATGCGTTCCAAGGCAATCTCAAAAGCGACGCACGTTGCATAGCCACCAAAACCGTCATCGTGAATGGATGTCAGTAAATACACATAGCCGTTGCCCCTCCACCGCTGCCCGCTCTCAACGGTCGACGGCTTGGCGGACTCTTCGCAGCACTTAGGGCAGCAGACGGGAGCACCGCACCGTGGGCAATCGTCTATCAGCGCCGTCGAACAAACATCGCATTGATCAACGGTCACCGGCTTGGCGGGTTCCGCGTGCCACCACGTAGTTGTCGGCATCCCGCAAAGATTGCAGCATTCGACCGCCGTTGTCCCTGTCCGGTCGGGGCATTTGCACGCGATCTCCTTTAGCCTGTCGCATTGTTCCTGTGGCGTCGGTTTGGCGGGCGGGTTCGCGGCGATAGCATCCATGACGCCATCAACCACTATGTCAATGTCAATGTCAATTAGCAGTTGGACGGGTGATAGCGCCACCGCTATCCGCTCCCGCAGCGCCTCCGGTGACGGGAACGCGGCGGGGTGCTGCTCATCATCCACGCCAACAGTAAAAAAGCACTCATCGCACTGCAATTCGTTATCCGTGCAAGCTGAACAGGGCGGGTTAATATGGCAAGAGCAATTTACGACGGGCGGCAGGATGATAGTCCCCTTGCATCCGTTGCGGTTACAAGTGTCATCCTCTTCTATTCCAGCGGTGGGTAATTGCTGCGATTCGAGCGCGGCTATATTTAGTCGCAATTCGACTGCATATACGCCAAGTTCCGCATTCTTGGATTCGAGCGCGGCTATGCGGTCGTCTCGCTTTTCGATCAGGCTATCAGCCACCGCATCCGCTTCGCGAGCGCATGCCATATCAGCCTCAAGCGCGGCTATGCGGTCGATGGCTTCGTCGAGGAGGTTGCGCCAATCTGAATGTTGCAAGGTTAGTACCAATTCCTGACGCTTGCGTGCTGCCCTGTATTGGTCGAGTGTCATAGCTGCCCCTTGGTTTCGCCGCGCCGATCGGGTCCATCGACCCCAACAACAAAGCACATTTCCTGTATCCTGGACACCACCCTGGCGCCATACCGTGATTCGATCGAGTTCGCACCGGTCATCGGCAGATTGCTCGTGATCAGTAGCGGGCCTACCGCGGATCCCCGGCGACGGATCAGGTCCGACCGGATCATCACTGCCTCGTGGAACGCTTCGGTCTTGACCCCGTAGTCGCTGGCCAGTGGCTCCGTACCAACGTCGTCGATGTACAGAGCCTTGTAGGTGTACGTTGGGATGTCGTTGGTCATCTCGACGAGGCTCCGGCCGTGGATGAACTCACGGAACGTATCGTTGCTCTTCTTGAGTTTGCCCGGTAGCTCGTTCGCAGCAGTGTACCGACACATGCGAACCTTGGTGGCCAGCAGGTCCATCAGCACGGACTTACCGCACCCGACAGCGCCATGGAGGTACAATCCGGTCATATTGCCCTCTTGCCGGTGCCTGAACAGCCAACGCGCCCCGATCTCCACAAACTTGTCCACGGGCCACGTCAGGGCCTTGCTTTCGATCCATGCACGGTAATCTGACCTACTCCGCGAAATCGTCGCCGCCGGGGAGCCCGGTTCCTGCAACGGTGTCGAATAGAATGTTTCCTGCGCCATTTCCTGCGCCGCCTTGATGATCCTTGTGTCCATTCGCTCCTTGATCCTGGGCTCTTCCGAGCCATCCTGTTATGAATCTCTTGACTCCTGCCGGGGTTTTCTTCTTCTGCGGGTTGCTCAGAACCCATTGACGCATCTTCCTGATCTCCTGCGCGATGTTGACGATGGGATACGATACCATCCATTCCTCGATCTCGCTGTCCAGTGCAAGATACACACCGCCACCGGTCACCGGTATCGCCAGCGTCAACAAAGTCTCGTCCAACTCTTCGGTATCGGGGAGGTGTCCTGTCGGGATACTCCGGGGTGTATTCCCTTCCTTCCCTTCCTTGTCCTCCTTCCCTTCCCTTATATGCATACCTTCGGTCCCTGCGGTATCCTCGTGGTATCCTTCCGGTGTTTCGCCATGTTCCTCGATCCACTCTATCCTCTTCTCAGTGCAGAGGTTAAACATAGTTTCGAAGTACTTTTTGGGGATGTCAGTCATCAATTGCAGGTCGTTTGCGGTCCATGGGTCGCCGGTTTCGGTCCCATCGTCGGTCAGCCAGCCGGATCTGACAGCTTTCGACTGCCTCGAACACCGCTGGACCGTCGAGATAAATGCCAGCAGCGCCTCGGGTCCGCCCTTCTTGCTGAGTAGCAGCCGATACGAGTGACCGTCCTGCTTGTTGGGGATCGCGACCCAGGACAATGCGTCGATCGATCGAGACTTTGCCGTTTCGAAGTGCTTCTGCCAATTGTGGATGCGGTAGGTGATCATTCGACGACACCTCCGCCAAGAAAGTCGCCGACGCCCGGAACCTCGATGATCGAACTCATTCCGTGTTGCCGGGCCTTGATCGTCGTCATGCTCACATCCTCCTGACAGCACGATTCTGCGTCAGCGTGACTTGACCAGATCCGGCGACACTTCGCGCATCTGAACTTCGGCGCCTCTCTCCAATCTATCGGATCTTGTTTGGGGCAGCAGGAGCTCGCCGCTTCTTCCGTTGCGAAGTAGTAGTTGCATTCCGGGCACGCCCAGTCCAGTGTGATTGGATTCATGTCACGTCCTTGTAAGCTGTGATCTCCACCCGCACCGGACGGACTTCCTTGCACTCGACTTCCTTGCCTGTCTCGATCTCATACTGGTACGGACTTTCGTCCTGGCTCTCCGTCGCGCCGTTCCGGAAGTAGGCCGTCCAGTACTTCGTTCCGTCCGTGAATATCATCGTATGTTCCGACGACCACCGGCTCATGCCGTGGATCCACTCCTTGACCTTTCGCAACGCTTGCTTGTCGAGGTCGCTCTCGCCTTCCCACGCCAACTCACGCAGCACAATTGGATTGAACTTCACTTTTGCCTCCCTTGGTTAATGGTTCTGAATCGGCAATCGGGAATCGGACCCGATCGAAGCAGCCAGCTGCCGATCACCGTCGCTTAGAACGGGATTTCGTCGATCTCTTCCTCCACTTGATCCTTCGGGAACGGCAACGTGCTCGGAGTCGCCGGCTTGTCGAGCGCGACCACGTCCGGATCCGTGAACACTTCGGATTGCGGCGCTGGTTCGGAGAACTGCGACGGCGGTGCCTCCCCGCCTTGCTCGTCGAGCTCGATGCCCCAAGCCTTCAACGAATTGAAGACACGGGCAGGATACTTGTCCGTCTTTTGGGACAGGCGACCGGTGACGTCGAACTTGACCGTGATGACGGAGCCGACGACGACATTGGCATCTTCGAGGAGATGCAGTTTGTCGTAGTTCTCGCCGCTCTTGGTCAGGTCGAACTCGATTTCCTCGGTCCAGTCCTTGTCCTCCTGAATCTTGTATTTCAGCCAGAAGCTACGTTTCTCGAACTTCCCGCCAAAGGTTTTGATGTCACCGATGTGCGTGACCGTTCCCGTGATTGCGTTGATTACCGGCATGCTTACGGCACCTCCAATTCATCTGGCGGGATGGTCAGGTTCGGATCGGTGTCGGCCACATCGTCGAGCAGGTCCGCGGCAGGATCCGTGGGTTGCTCGTTGCCTTCCGTTGCCGATACGTCGAGCCCGGACGGGTAGACGACGCCGCACATGCCGCAGATGTAAGCAGCGAGCTCTTTCAGCGTGCCCTTGCAGATCTGGTTGCATTTCAGCTGCGCCGACCCCGGCTTGACGATCACGAACGTATTCAATTCGTAGCCGCCACCCTTTGACGGTGAGAATTGAACCGGTCGTGAGAGTTGTGCCTGGGCCTGTGCCGCCATGTTGCGGACGGCAGTGATGGTGAACTTCATGGTGTTCCTCTTTTGTGGTTGTGGTTGGGTGATTAGGGTCATGAAATGTTTGTGTATGGAGGTTGGAGCACCCCAACGCAGGTTCTTCATTCTCCACGCTTTGTTTTCGATAGCCTCCCTGCAAAGGTCATAGAAGATGCCTTCGTTACCCGAGGGCGTGATTGGGATGACGATTCGGCCTTTCATATCAGTCGTTCAGTCATCCTTCCATGCGTCGTCGGTGTGAACGCCTTGCGGCCACGCTGGCCATTCGTTGAGGCGACGGCACCTTGCCATTTCCTCAAGACCGTCGTTGACCGCGTTGCGCCACTTGATGACTCGTCCCGGTGCTGGCTCGTGAACGACGACAGCATACGGCGGCGTCTTCTCGACCACGACCCACAAGTAGATGTAGTCGTCTTCGGCACCCACGCAATTGTCGATGGTGTTGGCCACGTCCGGATACATGCATGCCGCGTAGCCGTAGCCGTACTTCCTGACGTCCCGATACCAGTACCACGGCGTTGCCGACTGTGCCGTTTTCAGGTCAGGAATGATCCTGCGGGGAACGTCCGATCGTCCGTACGCCGAGCCCATGCCATGAAACCCGTTCGGATGACGACTGTCAGGACGGATCCGGCATTCGGTCAGGCCGAGCCGCGCGTAGCCGCTGACCTCGTTGATTCCGGTTGCCAGGAACTCCAAAGCACTGTGCCCGTCCCAGACCTCGTAGTTGGCCAGGGCCTTGCGCATGCCCTTGATGTGTTCGAGCTCAGATTCGGTGACCAGATACCAGTCGCCGATCGTATGCTGCCACGCCGTTGCCCGCTCCTTCTCTAACTCTTCCCACGGCAGGTCGAACAGCATGTCGTTCTCCATCAGCATCTCGCGCCACGGGTCCGTTGGTGCGTTCTCGACGCAATGAACGTGACAGTGCTTGTCGCCCTTGACGAAGTTCTCATTGCCCTTGACGATCATGAGATCGCAGAACACGCAAGGGAATTCCTTCGATGCCGTCTTGGTCGTCATCCCGGTCCAGTCCGCCACGCGCCGCTTCGACGCCGGGGCCAGAAGGATGTTGTTGTCGAACTTCACCGGTTCGAGGATCGCCGCATGTGCCAGCGTCCCGACGTTGTGATGTTCTTTCGCCGCTTCCGGGTTGAGCTTCTTCTCCATGTAGTGCGCCGGAGTCGTGTCGATGAAATGCGCCATCTCCGACCGCGAGACCGCCTGCTCCCGGATGTCGCCGGGAGGATTCAGGTATTCCGCGAATGAGTCTTCAATCCACTGTCCCATCAGAAGCCTCCATCATTGTCAGGTTGGGAGTTACTGTGCCCGCATCGTCCGCCTGAACGTGATCGTCGTCAGGTGCGTCCGGTTGCACGCCGAGATCCTGATACCGGGCACACAGGCCGCGCCACTGTTCAGGTTGCTCCGATGCCAGATCCTTCCAAGCACCGATACGGAAGTGGCTTGCAACGGCATCGCAGAACTGCTCGCCGCCACATTCCTCGACCAGATCATCAACGTCCGCGCCAGCTTGATTCTCCGGATGGAATTCCTCCGCGAGATCCGTGACCTCGATCACGTCCTCGTCTTCCCCCGGCGCCGACAGCAGCTTGGTGTACTGCGCGTTCAGCCGTTTCATCTCGACGCCAGCGTTCAATTCCATCTGGGCCATCTCGATGCACTGCTTTTGGATCGCGACCAGATCAGCGCCGTGGGTTTCGATGTGAACCACGTAGACGGTCGACCGATGACTTGCGATCCGCCGTGGTGTCAGGCTCATCGTCAACGGCACGCCGCGGAGACGGCCGGCAGTCAGGGTCTTGATCAGCATGAGACAGCTGTACATGTTGTCCAGGCTAATCTGCGACGTCGTCCGGAACTTGTAGATGCCGCCCCAGCGCGCCGCTTCCGCGCCGATTACGCATGACAGCGACGAGTGACACTTGAACAGCGGCGCATCGCCCAGCTTCTTGTCCAGTAGCCGCGCGTCCCATGCCGTCTCGATCGGGGAGTCGAGCTCTTTGCCGACCTTGAGCTTGCCCGTGGACTTCGAGATGCCAAACTCGTTGTACTTCCACAGCGTCTTGCCGTCGCTTCGAGCAAGGCAACGGTCGCCATGATAGATCACGTACGCCGCTTGCAGCACAACGTCCGGATCGTCGTCGAGCAGGATAATTGGAATCGTCCGCAGCTTCTGGTCGTCGTCGCCGTGAGTCTTGACAAGGCTCGCCATCAGATCCTCGTCCAGTCGCAAGTCGCCGGATTGCTCCCGGAACATGGTCGTGATTGTGAAGTGATCGTCCTTGCGGGGAACGCGGTAGGTGCCGCCGCCGCGGCTTTGCCGTTCGTCCCCCTTGCCGCCTATTTTAATTTTACCGAGCTCAACCAGATGCGGTGCTCGGCAGATATCTGCCAGTGCCATTGTAGCCTCCCTGTGTGTTGTGGTTGGTGTCCGTCTTTCCGGACTGTCATTTAGTCATAGACTTCCTTGCCTCCATGTAATCAAAAAGCAGGTCGTTCAGAAATACTGCAACCTGGGTGTCGGTGACGATCTTGCAGTAGTCCGCCAGCTTGTCGGCCGCGCGCAGTACCTCCTCATGCTCCGGGACGAATTGCCGCAGTGTCGACCAGCAACGTCGCTTCTCGCCATCTTCCGCCTGTCCGTCGTCGTATTCTTCCCAACACGGATCGCACCATAGTTCCCCGTCAAGTATTTTCAGATCGCCAGCAGGGTAGCTGTATTGGTCGCGGCACTGGCAGCAGCCGAATAGCGGTTCGTGTTCCATGAATATTCCTCCCTGAAAATTAGGCACCGATCGCAAAACCAAGGGGGACTTAGCTTGCATTCGAGGGACGAGATGGGGACTCCCGCGTCGTCAACCTCACGCGCTCGGTACAACACACGTTAGCAGAGAGGCTACCCCTGCGTCGATTGTTTGTCGTGTACGCCGATCGTGTCGCAGCATTGACCGGTGCGTTCGTCGTAGATTTTCACCTTGTCGATTTCCGGAGCCTTGTACAGATCACGCGCGACGGTTATCGCCAAGTCTGCCTTGAGATTCGGGGTGGAGCTACACCTTGATCCGTCACTGCGGAATGACTCCACTCTTCGTGTTGCATAGTCCAGGTCCATCATTTGCTCTCGTTATGGGATTGTTTGTTGGTTGAGAGTTTGATCTTGTCGCGGTAGGCGCGGACGTCGTTGAGGCAGAATTGCCGCCGATGACGGCGAATCGGAATCCCGACTTCCTCAAAGACACCTTGCTTGATCAGCGTGAAGAATTGCACACGCTTGAGGCCTATGATCTCAGCCGCATCCGCAGCTGTACCGTAGGTCAGCTTACCGCCCGTCGTGGTGTTCTTAATCGTTTTTGACATGATGCAACGTAGTCCAGTGTAAGTGTATAGCAAGTACGGGGAAAGAAAACCTTGTCACTTGCTTTGATTCAGCACTTTCATGCGTTCGTAGTCGCAGTGGAACGGGTAATGAATCGCCCAGATCGAGCCGCCGAGGCACGTCCGCACGTACCGCGACTTAGGCCCAGGACCGCATTGCAGCCACTGGCCGCATTGCAGCTTGAGTGCTCCGAGTCGAAGCGCCGCCGAGATGCCAGGATCCCAAGCGTTGATGGTTGGTAGGTACTTCATCGTTCGTACCCCGCTTGAGCTCCGAGCGCGTCGGCGACTTGGGTCCGCGCGTACTCATCCTCGTCGTTGTTGTCGCACCGGGCGCACCGGTCCGCCTGATCGTCCTGAGTCGCAGTCCACCACGGTGGCCGCGGTGAGCGCGTGGACTTAGCACCGCACGATGGGCACAGGGGATTGTCGACGACACACGGCGCCAGGATCAGCCCGCAGTCCCGGCACTTGACGCCGATGATCCACGGCAGAACCTTGAAGTTCCCGACGTCGTCGTCGAACTCGAAGGTCGTCGGCACTGGCACGAGATGGTGCAGCAGCGCGTTGAAGTTCTTGCACCGCGGGCAATCCGGCTCGTCGCCGTTCCATGATGTTCGTAGCAGCTTCATAGTGTCACCAGAGTTTGAGGTTGCGGATAAATTCCCACTGCGCCGTGAATATACTCAGCAGCGTTGGCGGATCTTCGCCCGGAGGGCAGATGTCTGCCGCGACAACCCAGTTCAGGATCACGATAAACAGGTAGACGACGAAGAGAATGCCGCCAATCCAAGCAGGGACAAGCCACCACGGATCCGGCTTGCTTTTGTATTCGTAGTCGCAGTGCTTGCACACGACCTTTGTGCTCTTGGTCTTGTCGCAGTTCGGGCATTTCGGGGCGGGCGTGCTTGAGATAGGCACGGGCATCATCATTGGTGTGTTCATGCAGGTTCTCCGTCAGTGATCTCTTGAAGTGTGTGCTGGATGGTGACCCGCCGGCAATGTGGGTGACCGTCCGGTATCGGGTGACCTGTGCAACGGATATCGACAAAGGAATCGTCCTTCTCGATATAGTCAATGACGAAACCTTCCTCATCCAACACAACGTCGGTCAGGTACTGTTCCCGCGTAGCTGTAATGCCCGCGCCGCAGATCGTGCATTTGGTGATGTTCATTTCGCCAGCCTCCGTGCCGCAGTCACCGCTGGGCATTTCTCGTCACCGTGTTCCAGATCGACGCGCCGTTTCATGTCGTACCGGTCAGCCCATGACCCGCCGCATTGATAACAGCCCATCTTCTGATGCGCCTCCTGATCGACGATCACGATCGAGTCGCCGCTGATCTCTTCGCTCTCGCAGAACGGGCAGCACAGATTCGACTCCGGCTCCCCGTGCAGCGACGTGTACAAATCTTTGCCGAGTTTAGTGAAGAGCCGCAGCGTGATGTTCGGCTCGTCGTCAGGCATCACGCCTATCGTGCGGACGTGCAATTCGTACTGCGTGAAGAACGGCGCGTTCCCGTCCCCCAAGTCTCGCCGTTCCATCTTTAGTGAATCGACGTCGTGGATGCTTACTGTCGTGGTTTTCATCATCTTAGTACCCCATCATTTGCGCGTACTGATCGTACACTGGTTCTTGTGTTTCGTCCTGCCAGTCGGGTTTCCCCCACCCGTCCGGATCCTGATAGTCATCGTCCCGCGGGATCGACCGCATCGACGACCAGCGGCACGACCGCGAGCCGCCGCCGCCATGACGACCGTCACAGTCGCGAGAGTCCGTGTACCACCTTTCGATGATCTTCCCCTCGTCAGCATCGTATTCCCATTCCGTGCTGGTGTAGCTGTATCCTTCCTCGTGCGGCCCGCCTTCGTTGTAGTTCAGGATCTGGCCAGGGCGAAGGGTGAGCTTGACCCACCCGTCCCCGATCCATACCCAGAAGCAAACATTGCAGGGCGGCAGCTTCGCGAATTCACTGATCATAGTCGATCTGCAATCCTGTTCGGCCAGCATTGGCCCAGCATCAATCATGCTGTCGATGATTTCGTCGAGGTTCATAGCGTGTCCCACTCCCCGGTCTCGGCATTGTGATACCGGATCTCCGTGCAGCCAGCGTTCGGTGTGCCGTAGTCGTCGAGCGGCGAGAACTCTTGCTCGGCACAGCGGCCGTAGTAGTAGAGCACACCGTCGTCGTCGTACATCTTGAACTGGTGTCCGCCGCCGTTGACGAGCACAGCGACCTGTGCGTCCGTAATCGTCCGCGGCCCAGTGATCGGTGTCGCTTCGTTGCACACGCAATTGTAGGTCTCAGTGATAATCCACGGGTAGACGTCGCCATCGTCGTACAAGTGGTCGCCGGGGATCGTCATGGCTATCGGCAGGCTTGCGACGTAGCCGAGCAGTTCCTTTCTCGTCGGGCAGTCGAGGATCGCATCGTCCAGCAGGACTTGACCGTGAACCCAGAACTTGCCGTACAGCGTCCAGAACGGCTTGCCGATAGTCTTCCAGTTCCCGATGTCGCCGTCACTGATGCGGTGGACGGAAACAGGATCACTGTCGACCTTGATGCATTTTTCGATGTGGTAGCTCACATAGTTTTTCATCACATTTCCTCTTCGAGTTTCGGGATGTCTTCGAGTTCACTGGCGGCATCGCAGGCAAGATCGTGAGCATTGCGAAGGGACGTGGCCGCGTTCTCTGCCTCGAGCGCGCGTTCGCCTTCCTGCATGTTCTCCGGAATCGCCGCGACTATGTCGTCCTCGGTGCAAGCGAGCTCGTCCAGCCGGAGCGAGATGTCGGTCAGTTCGTTGTAGATGGCCGCGGCCAGTTTGCGTCGGGCTATGTTCATATCAACATTCCTCCGGCAGCGTGTCGGCCATAGCGCCGCAGTCGATGCATTCCGTTCTGCCGCCGCCGATGCCCCGTGTATTAGAACACGAGCAGGCACCGTCGTCGAGGTTGTCCACGTCGTAGCACGCCATCTTTGAAGCGATGTCCGCCATTGCAGCATCACGTTCGGTCTGGCGAGTTAGTACCGCCTCCATGCCATAATTAGTCAGGGCATCTTGCAGGAGCACCAGACTCGGAGTGTCCAGCGGTCCCTCGATCCACTTGTGGCCGTCGATGGTCACGGTGATTCGCCGGCTAAACAGGATGTCGAGACGGACGATGATAGCAACGGCCTCACCGTTGCGTAAAGTCATGAACACTTTGTTGTCGTCTTGTTCCATCGATATGGCGTTGTCGAAGATCCGTTGCAGTTCTCTTTTGAATGTAATCATTTGCTCACCTTGGTTGCCTGTGGTTTAGTTCGAATGATGTGGACGGCAACATCGACGACCGTGCCCACCTCGTCCGCCGACAGTGGCGAACGAAGGGGCATGGTCTGGCGATGGTAACATCCGCGCGATGTGATCATCACGGTCGTACGGGATTGGACCTTTGCTTTCAATTGCGATTATCCCCGCTTCGGCATGATGATCGTCGTCATGCGTCCGGAGCAGGATATCCCGCCAGTGGTAATCCGTACCGGTTCCATGGCGGCATAGTTGCCTTTGATGTGCGCCCGGATGGATTCGGCCAGCGTCGTTCGGTGCGCCATCCCGCTGACGGTGTCGCCGTCATAGTAGTCTGGCGCCGCTTCCCGCATGTCCTCGATCACAGCCTCGATCACAGCCTGTGCGGGCGTTGCCGGATAGTCCAGGGTCAACGTCGCAACATCCGCGAGCTTCGCGACCTTGCACACCTTCGCGAGCATATCCACGTCGAGATGGGCAATGTAGCCTTCCGGTCGATCCGGAATGACTTGCTCATACTTCGGGTACACATCGTCGGGCGTCGGCATGTTCATTGACGCATCAATCGTCCCGTACTGCGACATGACTTGGACTGACGTGGTCCCGTGGTCGTTGACGATACTTACCTGCTTTGTCTTGGCCGTGGACGTGATCGATTTCGCGAAATCCTTGGACAGCAGGAACGGATCGCAGGGTTGCGGAATCAATTCGTCGTCCTCGCGCGCCGGTTGTTCGGGCAGGTCCATCATCACCAGCAGCTTCCCGTTGCTGGCGACGGTCTTGTCAGGTAGGCACAGGACGTTGCGGATCGCCGCCCGTGCGTCGGTCCCGGTGAATTCGTGAAGGGCGAGATTTGCCTTGTCGTACTGCATTGGTAGCCTCAATGGTGATCGTTGCGGTTGATTAGGTCTGGTCGTCGTCGCGCGGTTCCTCCGGCACCACTAAGAATTGATAGTTGCAGAATGTTCGAGCGCATCGATGGCGCTGGAT
>Ga0255047_10000074_pt1 | contig 62368 bp, 58 predicted proteins | sample JV7_2_1_MG_FD_183640 | JGI IMG/M metagenome (GOLD analysis project Ga0255047, IMG submission 183640) | Seawater microbial communities from Jervis Inlet, British Columbia, Canada - JV7_2_1 | ecosystem: Environmental > Aquatic > Marine > Inlet | place: Canada: British Columbia | collected 2016-10-06
CCGGCGATCACGCCGGCGGTCGGAGGCGGCGACTGTAGCTCGGTCCTGAATCGGTAGTCGGTGCCCAACACATCGAGCGCCACGGCCGCCACCAGCAATTTCTGGTTGCTCGCAGGGATGACGGGCAGTTCGGCGTTCAGCTCAGCGACCAGATCTGTGTCGTCGACCAGCCGAAAACAGCTCGCTTCGCCGACATCGTTGCCGAGCACCTCGACTCGTTTCATGAAGGCTTCGGCTGAATCGACTTCCGCCACCCGTTCGGCGAGCGGTGTCGGGTGTCGTCGCAGTGAGAGCAGCGCTGTGTTGAGCCGCCCGACAGGCGGCGGAGGCAGCGTGGTGGTCGTGGTCGTCGTCGGTGGAGGAAGATTCGCCTCGGCGTACTGCCAGGTGCCCGCCAGGCCGATCGCCGGCACGGCGGCGAGGGCGGTCAGCATCGCAATCGGCAATGCCCGCCGAGGTGGCCGGCCCGGGCTGCTCATCGTGGGCCCAGGATCAGAGGGCCGGCGACGGCCGGGAACGAGTTCAGCCCGTTGATGAGATCAGCCCACAATGGCCGGTATTCGGACTGTTCGGAGATCGTCGGGCCGTTGAGGATCAACGTGTACTCGATTGCTCCGCCACCATCGACCGGCAGATAGCCCGAGAGCGCTTTGACCGCAGGAGGATCTTCGTTGAACGGCGGATTGTTCAGCGTGCCGGTCTTGCCGCGCAACCGGCCTGCGACCGGTGCGTCCACGAATATGTTTCTCAAGGTGCCGGTCTCCGCGGCGATCGCCATTCCCTGCCCGACGGGTCCGTCGTGCCCTACGTGTTGTAGCACCCCCAGCAAGATGTTGCATGTGATGCGGTTGTCCAGGCTGAGGCCACTGCCGTCGCCCAGTTGTAGTCCGGTGGTCTCGATCCCCCACGACGCGACGGTGGCGGCTATCGCATCGAGGCCCGCCTGGCGGGTGCCGACACCTGCGGTGGCGAGCCCAATCTCCTTGACCATCAGTTCAGCGGTGTTGTTGTCGCTGTTGGTCAACATTTCCTCGATCACGGCGGTGATCGGTAGCGATTCGATCGAAGCCAACTCCGTCAGTCCCGACGGGGCGACGCCGGTACCCGAGCCACCGGTGACCGTGATGCCCTGGTCGGACAGGATCCGCACGAACTCGCGCGCCCCGGTTTCGTTCGGATCGGCACCGCGCTGGTCGTCGCCCAACACCCGTGAGTCGTTCACCAGCAAGGCGTCGTAGGGCCCCGCCTCGAGTCCGGCGACACCACCGCCCCAGCCTGGGGCGTAGAACTCGTCGTCATATCGGCTGCCATCGCCGCGAACGACACCCTGGATTTGCGTAATCCCCGCCGTCACAAGTTGGCGGGCGAGTTGGTCGAGTGACGTGATATTGAACGCCTGGAAGCGATCGAGGCTGGCGTCGGGGTACCACTCACCCGACAGCACAGGGTCACCACCGCCGACGAGATACACGTCACCGGCGATCAACCCGTTTGTCGGCGACGGCCCGACCACGGTCGTGGTGTAGCGGAATGAGTCTCCGAGCACCTCGAGAGCAACCGCCGCGACAAGGATCTTCACGTTGCTAGCGGGGATCACGACCAGGTCGGGATTGGTCGCGCCGACCAGCCGGCCGTCGAGCGAAACGGCTGCGCACGAGCGCTCGTCGACGGCGGTCAGCAACGGCAGCAGGGCGGTCTCGAACGATGTGAGATTGAGCCGCCTGGACAACTCCCCGGCGGAGCGGCGAAACGACAACAAACCCGTGCTCAACGCCGGTTCCGGTGTCGGAACAGCGATCGGGGTCTCCGGTTGCTCGGGCACGGCGTCCTCGGCGACCTGCTGGCGGTCGTCCGCCCAGAGCCGTACACCGAAGATCAACACCGCCGGGATCAGCAGGATCGTCGTCAGCACGATGACCGGGCCTAGCTCGCGCCGGCTCGTCATGTCGACCGCCGCTTCTGGTGTAGCGCGTAGCGGTACATCTGGCCGAGCGCACCGACGGCTCGATCGCCGCCGGGATAGCAGAGACGTCCCGAGTCGCGCAGCGCGGCGGGGCCGGGATTGTCGGGATCGGCAACGGCCAGTTCGGTTGCGGCGAGGATCGGCTTGCCGGTGCGCTCGCTCAGTTCGACCGCGGCCTCGGCGAAACGACGGTCTTGTCGCTCGTGATATTCGGCGATCCTCTCCAAACCGTGATCGGGGAAGAACCTGCCCTCGCGCATCATGCGGGCCTGGTTCGACTGGATTCCGAGCCCGATGTAGACGATCGCGTCGACCGCGGGATGGTCGGCGATCAGGCCCATCACGGTCGGGACCGTGTCGCGTTTCTCGCCGCCGGCGCAGTCGACCGGGTTGTTGCGACTCCAACGAGGGGGCAGGTGTACGTCGATAGCCGCCAACAGGTCTTCGGGAAGTTCGAGAAGTTGCAGATCGGGATCGCCGGCGATCGCGTCGGCGGTGATCACTCCCCACCCGCCGGCCGTGGTGAGCACGACCACGTTCGGGCCCTTGGGCATCGGCTGCGAGGCGAACGTTGCGGCGGTCTCGAACGCCTCTTCGACGCTCATCGCGCGTGTGATGCCGTTGGCTCGACAGGCGCCGTCGAACACTTTGTCATCAACCGCCAGAGCGCCGGTATGGCTGGCGGCCGCTCGGGCGCCATCGGCGGTGGCACCTCCTTTGAGGAGCACGAGCGGCTTGCGGGCGGCCGCTTGACCAAGCCGCCGCATCAAACCTTCTCCGTCGTTGATCCCCTCGACGTAGGCCAATCCGACCGATGTGGCATCGTCGTCGGCGTAGAAGTCGAGATAGTCGGCGACGTCGACAGCGGCGGCGTTGCCGGCCGAGACAGCCCGGCTCACCCCAACGCCCGATAAGCGCGCCAGATTGAGAAAACTCGACACGAAGTTACCGGACTGACTGGCGACACCGATCCGGCCGGGCGGCGGGAACGGAGCCACGATCTGCGCGCACAGCTTTGCCGGGGTGGATACGACGCCCTGGCCGTTGGGACCGGCCAGCAGCATGCCCAGCTCGTCTGCCATGGCAACGAGCTCACGTTCGGCGACCTTCCCCTGCTCACCGGCCTCGCCGTATCCGGCCGAGGTTAGGAACGCAGCCCGGATCCCCTTGGCGGCGCACTCCCGCAGGATCTCGGGGTTGGTCGCGGCGGGGGTGCAGACGAGGACCAGATCGATCGAGTTGTCCGGCAGGTCGGCGATGTCGGCGACCGTCTGCACGCCGAGAACCATCTCACTGTTCAGGTTTGTGGCGAATACACCACCCTCGTATCCGGACGCGAGCAGATTGTGGAGTGCCACAAAGCCGAACTTGCCGGGATGCGTCGAGGCACCTGTGATCAGCACACCCTTCGGATCGAACAGCGCCCGAAACGCCTCGTCGGATGGGCGTCGACGAACGGCGTCGAAAACGGGGGACGCAGGTTTGCGGATCTCCACCAAGGCATCGACCGCCACGGGTGCACCCGACGGCGTGACGATCAGCGGGTTGACATCGACGCTGGCGACATCGGGGCGATCGAGGGCGAGTTGGCCGAGCCCGACCAGCAGCGCTGCCACGGCGTCGCTGTCGACGGCGGCCTCGCCGCGAAATTCACCCAGCACCTTCTGGGTTGCCAACCCGCCGATCATCTCGCGCGCCGTGACGTCGTCGAGCGGCGCCGGCCGGAACACGACGTCGGCGACCGCCTCGGCGAGGATGCCCCCGAGTCCGAGCATCACCGTCGGGCCGAACTGCCGATCACGCAGCAGGCCGGCGATCAGCTCGCGGTGGCCGCCAATCATCGGAGCCACGAGCACGCCGACCTCTCCGTCATCACGGTTTGCGGCGGCCAGCAATTCGGTGGCTGCAGCTTCGACGGCGGTGGAATCGGTCAGGTTGAGCCGTACCAGTCCGCGTTCGGTCTTGTGGGCGATCTGTGAGCCCTCCAACTTGGCGACTACGGGATAGCCGATCGCGTCAGCTGCCTCGATCGCATCCGCAGCCGTCGGTACGACCCGTTCGTCGACGGTGGGCAACCCATACGCGGCCAGTAGCACCTTGGACTCGGACTCGGAAAGCGTGATGCCGGTTGTCATTCGCTGACCACGGTAACCATCCCGCACCGCAGGTTCCCGGCAATCTCCGCCGAAATCTGTCAGGGCATCAGGGCAGCGCGGAAGAACGTCACGATGTGTTCCTCACGCGCCGCCAACGCCGACGGCGAAAGCGGCGCCACGTCGAGTAGTCCCTCCAGGAACGGCTCGTCGGAGAAGTAGCTGAGCAGCGCTCCGTAGCCCGTGATCAGAAGCTGGCGAGCATCCTGGGGAACGAAGTTGCCGGACTCCATCTCTCGCTCGAAAAACTCAGCGGCCAGGTCGAACATCGGTCGCAGCACGCTGGCCAGGTCGATCGCAAGGTGCTGTCCACCGTCGATCGCCTCGCGACGCACCATTCGGACATAGCTCGGGTTGTCGGCGAAGAACCGGAACCCGGCCCGCAAGACCAGCTCGACCTTGTCCCAGCCACGCCCCGGTGAACCGATCGCGCTCGCCAGCCGCTCGAACCAGTCCGATAGCAGGTGCTCGAACACCTCCTGGTACAACGCCTGCTTCGAACCAAAGTGGTGGAGCAGGCTCGGTCGTCGAATCCCGACGCCGGCAGCGATGTCATTGAGTGACGTGCCCTCGTACCCTGACTGCGCGAAGCATGCCAGGGCCTCATCGAGGATCTGTTCGCGAGTCGACCGATGTTCAGGTTCGACATCGTCGGTTGCCGAAGCTGGCGATGAGGTTGGCATGCGAACTACAAAGTCTACACCCCCTCCAATGGTAGGACTACCGACCGGTAGGTAGTCGGTCCTAGCGAGCCCCGGCAATCGGCACAATCACGCTCGCGCGGCTGGTCGGCGCGACCACGCTCGCCGCCTGAAGCCACGTCGGTCGGCGGCGCATGCCTGCGCCGATCAATTCGGACCAACGCGAAATCAGCTGGGCGGGTAAACGCCCATTCCCTTCGCCTTCTCGGTCTGCCAGAACACGTCGGCGATGCCGTCGATCATGTCGACCAGCGTCTGACCTGCAGCCGGATCGGTCGATTTCTTGACCTCACCGGCCTGGTGGATCGCCTCCCAGAACATCTGGTGCAGGTTGGGGAACTGGACGAAGTGATCGGGGGCGAAGAAGTCGGCCCACAGCACCATCAGGTGATGCTTGACCTCGTCGGCGCGCTCCTCTTTGACAATGATGGCGCGGGTGCGGAAATGCTCGTCGTCGGAATCTTGGTACTTCTGGGCTGTCTTGAGACACGACAGCGCCTCGATCTTGGCCTGAGCGGGGTCGTACACGCCGCAGTACAGATCGCAGTGGGCGTGGGCCACGCTTGCGTTGGCAAACAGGCGATTCAACATCGGTCGTTCTCCTTCATGAGATCAATACGGTGGGGGTGGAACACACGACGAACCTACACTCCGATCGTGACGCGTGGGAATGGTTTGATAAAGAACTTCGTGGTCTCGGAGGACTCGATGCTGCCCACGCTGAAACCGGGCGACGGGTTGGTGACGGTCAGGTCGCCCCGACTTCGCCGTGGACAGATCCGATGCTTCGAGCACCCCCACCGACCGGATTTGTGGCTGGTCAAGCGAGTCGGAAGCGTACGCGGTGACAAGTTCGAAGCCCTCTCCGATAACGACGCCCCTGGTGCCACCGACTCGCGCCGCTTCGGCTTCGTGCCGGTCGAAGGCAGCTACCGGCTCTTGCTACGGATCCCCTGGCGTCTGCTCGGCGGCAAAACAAACTCAGCCTCCTGAACGATTCGTCGCCAACATACGCTGCAGGCATGGCGATCTATCTGTGTCATCTCGAACCCGATCTGTACCAGCACGAGGCTCTCGTGGTCGACAGTCGACCTGGAGCGGTCGCGTTATCCCGATCGGTGTTTCACCCGGGCGGCGGCGGTCAGGTCAGCGATGTCGGTTCGCTGGGCTGGTCGGGCGGCCGGATGGCGGTGACCCATATCGAACCCGACGGAGAGATCTGGTGGCACGTGCTTGCCGACCCGGCGGCCGAACTCGACGGTGACGTCACGGTGTCGGTCGACGCCGATCACCGGCTGCGGGTCGCGTCACTACACACGATGAGTCATGTCCTCAATGCGTTCGTGTTCGACGAGTTCGCCGGAGCACTCGTCACCGGCGCCCAGATCGGTGGTGACGGCAGGGGTCGGATGGATTTCGACCTACCCGAGGTTGACACCGACCGTCTTCGTGCCCTGGAGGCCCCGATAAACGAGGTGATCGCCCGCGGCCTGGCCGTGTCGCAGGTTTATGTCGACGCCGACAGTGCGCAGCAGATCGAGGGACTGGTCCGCAGCATGTCGGTCGCTCCCCCGCCGACACCCGACGGTCTCTTGCGGCTGATCGACATCGACGGTCTTGATCGTCAAGCCTGCGGCGGCACACACCTGTCGAACACCGCTCAGTCGCGTCGGATCGCAATCACCAAGATCGAGAACAAGGGCCGCCACAACCGCCGCGTGCGGTTTGCGTTTGCAAACTGACCGTCCGCCCGATCAGTTGGCGTAGCGACGGGCGACGAGCGTTGCTTCGCCGCCGGCCTCGAGTGAACGGACGATTTTGACATCGAGGTCGCGGAAGGCGTCGACCAGTTCGCCGGGGGGCGCATGGAACCCCCCTGGTTCGTCGACGAGCCCGACGTGGGAGAGCACGGTCATCGCGAGCACCCCTTCGGGTTGAAGCATGTAGACCAGCTGCTCGTACAACGCCGGGGCGCGAAACCGCTGGCAGATCACCAAGGAACATGAGCCGGCCAGGTCGGCCGGGAGTCCGTCGTCGAGATCGAGCACTCGTGAATCGATCCGGTCGCGCACGCCGAGGCTGACAGCCGCCGAGTTGAGGGCGGTGATCGCTACCTCGGAGCCGTCGAGTGCCACAACATCGAACCCTTGCTGGGCGGCCCACAGAGATTGTTCGCCGAGGCCGCAGGCGACATCGAGGCACCGGCCGCCGCGTCGCAGCTCCAGCCCCCCGAGCCCCTTGGGCATCGACGGCGTACCGGTCATGCTTCCGCCGTAGCGGGCATCCCATCGTTCGGCGTCGTCGAGCATGGGTGGAATCTTCGCAGGTACCCTCGCTGGGATGCAGATCGTGTCGGCCCTATTCGTCGAGAATTTCGAGATGCGTCGGGCTCCGGGCCCATCGATGCGGATCGACATCACCGGCGCGATGTTCTCGATGGCGGCGCCGTCGGCCGTTCCGGTCACCATCGATCCCCATTTCCTCGGACTGATCTTCTGCCCCTCCGACGAGTCGGGCCAAGGCGTGTTCGAAGTCGTGTTTCGCGCAGAGATGGGCGATCCCGATGCCCCCGACGCCGGTGCACACTTGGCCCGCAACGTCAGCCCGTTCAACGTCGAGCCCGGCAAGTTCACCTACCGATTGGTGCGCGGCGAGCTCGAGTTCACCCAGTACCAGCAGATATTCGCATACTGCCGCGTCGATCTCGGCGCGTGGCACGTGGTGCCATTCACCCTGCTGCCGCCGTCGGAGTAAAGGAAAGGTGCCTGGCACCATTCCGTTACAGATCGGGCCGATAGTCTCGGCTGAGATGACCACGCTCTCCTCCGAACTCGACCATCAGGCCGTCAATCTGATCCGCGGGTTCGCGATGGATGGGCCGCTCAATGCCAACAGCGGCCACCAGGGCACTGCGATGGCGCTCGCCCCATTGGCTCACGTGCTGTACAACCGGGTCCTGAAATTCGATCCAGCCGATCCGACGTGGCCCGATCGCGACCGCTTCATCCTGTCGGCCGGCCACGCCTCGATGCTGCAATACACGATGCTGTATCTCACCGGGCACGGACTCACGCTCGACGACCTCAAGGCATTCCGCCAGTGGGAATCGGCCACCCCAGGGCATCCAGAAGCCGGTCACACGGCCGGGGTCGAGGTCACCACGGGGCCGTTGGGTCAAGGATTCGCCAACGCCGTCGGGATGGCTGTCGCCGAGCGGATTCTCGGCGCCCGCTTCGGCGCCGAAACGATCGATCACCACACCTACGTGATCGCTGGCGACGGCTGCATGATGGAGGGCGTATCACACGAGGCGGCATCGCTGGCCGGACACCTCGGGCTCGGCAAACTGATCGCCGTCTACGACGACAACCACATCACGATCGATGGCGAGACCGAGCTCACCTACAGCGACGACGTGCCGGCACGGTTCCGCAGCTACGGCTGGCACGTGGTCGAGCTCGGCGAGGTCGCCAACGATCTCGAAGCGCTCGAGTCAGCGCTGCTCGACGCCAAGGCCGTCACCGATCAGCCCAGCCTGCTCGTGTTGCGTTCGCACATCGGCTTCCCCTCCCCCGATCACACCGATTCGCACGAGGCGCACGGCCTGGCGTTCAACGCCGACGACGTCACCCGTACCAAGGCGGTCATGGGCATTCCCGACGAGCCGTTCTGGGCGCCGACCGAGGTCGTCGAAGCCTGCCGTTCGCACGCGGCTGAACGTGGTGCCACCGTCAATCAAGCGTGGGCCGCACGCAATGCCGATATCGTCGCTTCGCCCGAGTGGATCGCGTGCTGGAACAGCACCGGCATCGATGGTTGGGCCGACGACCTTCCGATCTACGAGCCGGGCACCAAGGTGGCAACCCGCAAGGCGATCAACGCCGCCTTGGGGGCAACCGTCAAGTCGATCCCCGGCCTTGTTGCCGGATCTGCCGACCTGACCGGAAACACCGGCACCAAACTGGCCGGCCAAGCGGCGCAGTCGGCCGCCGATTCAGGCGGGAGGCAGGTCTACTACGGCGTGCGCGAGCATGGCATGGCCTCGGCGATGGTCGGCATGGCCCTGCACGGTGGCGTGATCCCCGTCGGTGGCACATTCTTCGTGTTCGTCGACTACATGCGCCCCGCCGTTCGCCTCGCGGCACTCTCCAACGCCAAGGTGTGCTTCGTCTTCACCCACGACTCGGTCGGTGTTGGTGAGGACGGCCCGACCCACCAGCCGGTCGAACAGCTCGCCACGATTCGGGCGATCCCGAACCTGCATGTGATTCGCCCGGCCGATGCAAACGAGACAGTCACAGCCTGGAAGGATGCCGTTCTTCACGATGGACCGACCGTGCTGGTGCTTAGCCGGCAGGACATCCCGGTCGTCACCGACGGCTCTGCGGTCGAGTTCGGTGCCGGCATCGTTTGTGGCGATGATGACCCGGAGATCGTGCTGGTTGCGACCGGCAGCGAGGTCGCCGTGTGCGTCGAAGCATCGCTGCAGTTTGCGGCCGCCGGCACCTCGGCCCGAGTCGTCAGCATGCCCTCGTGGGATCGGTTCGACCAGCAGAACACCGGTTTCCAGCGCGGGATCTTCCCACCTGGCGTGCCGGTGCTCTCGGTCGAGGCAGCCACGACGCTCGGCTGGCACAAGTACGCCGACGATGCGATCGGTATCGATCGTTTCGGTGCCAGCGCACCCGGTGGCGTCGCCATGAACAATCTCGGTATCAACGTCGCCAACGTCGTCGAGCGCGGCACCGCCCTGCTCTCGGACTGAGCCGACTGCTCAAGGAGTATCCATGAACCGTCTCACCGCCCTCTCGCAGCAGTTCGGGCAGAGCCCATGGCTCGACAACCTCAAGCGCAGCTATCTCACATCCGGTGAGCTTGCGGCGATTCGTGATCGCGGGGTTCGCGGACTCACCTCCAACCCGTCGATCTTCCAGAAGGCGATTCAGGGCTCGCCCGACTATGACGAGCAGTTCCGTGCTTTGGCCGTCGACGAACACCCGGTGATCGACGACTACTGGGCGATGGTGCTCGCCGACATCCACGGCGCCTGCGACGTGTTCTCGCGGATTTACGACGAGAGCGACGGGCTCGACGGCTATGTGTCGGTCGAAGTCGACCCGGGTCTCGCACACGATGACCCGGGCACCGAGGCCGCCGCACGTGAACTCCACGAGCACCTGCGGCGCCGCAACCTGATGGTCAAGATCCCCGCCACCGAAGCCGGCCTGCGGCCGATCCAGCGCATGATCGCCGAGGGTCGCAACATCAATGTCACCTTGATCTTCTCGCTCGAGCGCTACCAAGCGGTGATGGACGCCTATATCGGTGGGCTCGAAGAGCTCGCCGCCGATCCGGCCGCCGATCTGTCGCGCGTAGCTAGCGTCGCCAGTTTCTTCATCAGCCGGGTCGACGTCGAGGTCGACCGGCGGCTCGAGGCGATCGGCACGGCCGAGGCGCTGGCTCTGCGCGGCAAGGCCGCACTGACCCAGGGTCAGCTCGCTTACGAGCAGTTCTCTGAGACGTTCAGCGGCGGTCGCTGGAATTCGCTCGCCGCCCGCGGTGCACGGGTGCAGCGGCCGCTGTGGGCCAGCACCGGTACCAAGAACCCGGATTACTCCGACGTGCTGTACGTAGACGGCCTGATCGGGCCCAATACCGTGAATACGCTGCCAGAGCCGACGCTGGAAGCATTCGCCGACCACGGTTTGGTGGCCCGCACCGTCGATATCGACATCGACGGCGCCCATCAGATCTGGGAACGGCTCGCCAACCTCGGGATCGACATGGACGATGTCGCCGACAAGCTCGAACGCGAAGGCGTAGACGCCTTCATCAAGAGCTTCGACGAGTTGATCGAGGCACTCGAGACGAAGGCCACCGATCTCCGACACCAGAGTTGATATCCCTGAGACCGTCACCCTGCGTGACCACGGTCAGCCCAACAGCACTAAGATCTCAGCAATTGGGCCAGAATTGACTATTGGTAATTCGAATTGACATTAAGCTGAAGGTATGAAGAGGTTGGCGGATGACGCGTCGTCCCAGCGTGACCGTGGTGGCACGTTCATCGAGTCCGTGATAGCGGTCGCGCTCGCCACAATCGTTGTCCTTCCCCTGCTTGCCGCCGTGCGCGTCTCGGTGATTTCGTCCACGACTGCATTCGACGCCGCCAAGGTCGAGACCGCTCTGATCGACGTCGCCGATCAAGTCACCGGACTTCCGTTCTCCTGCGACGGCTATTCGCTGCCCGGCGTCGTAAGCACGCAATACCTCCTCGGCGGGCCGCTGACGGGCGACGCAGCATGGAGCGGACCTGCACCCACCGCAAAGTGTGACCCGGCCGATCCGACGACACACGTACAACTGGTCACGTTGACGATCACCGACCCCGAATTTGCCATCACGCGAACCATGGAAGTGGTCAAGACCGATGGTTAGCGCGGGCCCGAATCGAGTCGAAACACAGCGCGACCAAGGGTTCACTTTGCCAGAGTTGATGATCACGATCGCGATCCTCGGCGCCATCACCGCAGTGCTGTCGGCGGCGATCGTGACCACCTTTCGCCAGCAGACGTCCACCGAGGGCCGCCTCAACATCGCCCGAGCGGAGCAGAGCGTCGACTCGTGGCTGCCCGCCGACATCGCCTCGGCCGACCCGTCGACGGTCACCGACGATCCCGGCGGCTTGCCGTGCGTTGGAACGTGCCCTGCGGGGGTTGACTTGTCGGGAGTCAATGCGCTGCTGTTGTCGTGGAGCGTCGCCCAGCCGTCATCGACCACATGGACGGTGTCGTACCGCTACACCAAGGTCGGCAATGAGTGGCAACTGCGGCGCGTCCTGTGCGAGGACGGTCCCGGAGGGGTGACGTGTGGCGAGGTGACGGTTCTGCACAATCTCGCCGCCCCTGGTGACGGCAGCGCTGCGGCGGAAGCGGCGTTTCTCGCCTCGCCGACGCCGCCCGTGTGGGCCGTCGACGTGACGCCTCCGGGCCCTGGCGGAGCGACGACATCGGTCAAGATTTTCGTCAATGGCGGCGGGATCGGCGACGGAGCCAGCGGCGGCACCGACGAGATCATCCTGTCAGCTAAGGGCGTCGTCTCGGAAACCATCGAGCCGGACTCGGCGACGAACCCGTTGTTCGCCCGCGCCAAGTCACGTTGTGGCGGTCCGATGACCTTGTTGATCGACTCGTCCTCTTCGATCGGTGCTGGGATGAGCGACGTTCGTGAAGCGGTCCGTTCGGTTGTCGAAGGGTTTCGCGAGACACCGATCAAGCTGCGGATCGTCGATTTCGACGAAACCTCACGCACGCTCGGAGTCGGCTATTACGACATGGCCGAAGGGGCCCAAGTCGACGTGCTAGAAGCCTTGATCGGAAGCGACGGAAATCTGCTGGCCGGGGGAACAACCAACTGGGACGACGGATGGTTCCACACGTTCTACGATTTGAACGGGGACCTGCGCCCGCTCGAAGAGCTTCCGAACACTGTGATCTTCTTCACCGACGGTGTGCCCAACCGTAACCGGACAACGCTCCGCTCCGACTCGGCGCCGACCATCGAACCGCCCGCCTATCCACCCGCCGACTGGCCGGAGTACACCGGCTTTGACTTCGACCAGCAGTCCTACGACCGGGCTGAACACATCGCAGCCACGTTCGCGGAACAGACCGAGTACATCGGCGTGGCGGTCGGCACCGGGGCCACAGCCAGCTACGACTGGGTCCAGGCCGACGACCCGTACAGTCAGCCTCCGGCTCCACCGATCTCGATGACGGGCAATCAACTCGTCTCCGAGCTCAGGTCCGCCGGTGGCGTGGGTGGCCCGAGCGTTCTGGCAGTGCCGCCGATCGGCCCCTACACGAACGCCACCGTTGCGAATATGTACGAGGTCGCCACGTTCACCGGGTTCGCAGAAGCGCTCAGGTCGGCCGCGCTGAGCGACTGCGGTGGCACGCTCACCGTCCAGACCCGCTCCGATGGCAGCCCCGGCATCGAGGAATTCGGGTACGAGAACACTGAGTACCGGGACGCGGGTACCGGATCGGTGATCAGCAACGTTCCGCGGACCGTCACGACCTCGGCCTTGTTCCGAACCGGAACGTTCGACTTCGAGATCCCCGGTGGAGCGACCTACCTCGTCGACCTCGTACCGCAGAGCCTCGGCACCTTCGACGGCTACACCCCCGACGACTCTCCGACCAGTCCCGGCGGTTGGACCTGCCGGTCCGGCGCCACCGACAAGACCCCCGGTCTGATCCCGATTCCGATCTCCCTTTCGATCTGGTCGGGGATCACGGTGTCTGTCGGCCCGAACGAAGCCGTGTCATGCACGCTCTCGATGACGAGTAACTGATGGTCGACCCACCAGATCGCCGGCGACGTGACGAGGGTTCGATCCTGCTGCTCGTGATCGTGTTGATCGTCATCGTCGCGCTGATCGTGGCACCGATGATGAGGTATGCGCTCTCGGTTCATCGTGCCTCGGCCGCGCAAGCGGTCAAGTCTCGAGATGTCGAGGCTGCAAAGGGCGGAGTCCGCCGCGTGCTCGGCGACCCGGCAGCGTTGTTCGATGTGTGCCAGTCCAGCTTGAACAATCTCGGCGGGCCGTCGATGGATCGTGCCGTCGCGACGACTTGTCAAGTAGTCGGCACGCGGCACGTCAAGCAATCCGCCGACGTGCCGTATTCGCTCGCCTCCGTCCAGGTCGACAGTGTCACACCAACCGGCTACGCGTCGAACACGTACACGAATCAGAACACGGTCGGCGACTACGCCGGGTGGCTCGCGAGCGTCTACAGCACGGCATCGACGGCGGGGATGGTGTGGGTGCCGGACCTGCCCGTTCGCACGACCAGCCCGCGGCTGAGTACACCGGTCGCGATGCAAGCAGGGGCACAGAACCCTGGCTATGCCAGCTGTGAGGTGTTCTTCCCCGGTACCTACAGCGACGCGGTGATCGTGAACTCGCCGGTGTACTTCCTCTCAGGTGTGTACTACTTCGAGGACGATGTCAGCTTCGTGGGCGGCGCCGACGCCCTGATCGGCGACGGAACACTTGAAGGCTGCACATCCGATCTCGATGCGGTGTCCTACGCAACGACGGTGCCCACCACGATCAACGGCAGCGGCTTCGGTGCGACGTTCGTGTTGGGCGACGATGCCCGACTGATCGTCGATAACAGCGGTGCGGGCGAGGTGCGAGTCCGCTTCAACCAGCGCTACGTCGGCCCCGACGAACTAGGCGTGGCGGCGTCGGCGGGTGTCTCTATCGCCTCGGTCAACGGCGATCAGGTCTCGCCGGGCTCCGCCCTCGATCTGACCGGAGTGATCAAGGTGCCGCACTCGCAGGTCGGTGGCCCGTCGCCCGAGCCCGCCGTCGATGCCGGTTACCTACCTTCGCTCCACAACTCACGACCCGAACCGATGCCCGCCAATCCAACGAACTTGACCACATTCCAGACCGGCTACGGCACCGGAGGCGTCACGGTGGAATGGGATGACCCGAACCTGGCGTTCGCCACTGACGCGAGCGGGGTCAGGGTCACCGGTTATCTCGTCACGAGTTCACCCGCTTCTCCGAGCGGCGTGTGTGCCGCTTCCATCGGCCAAACCGGAGACATCGAGAGGTCCTGCACGTTCGCCGACCTGACCCTCGACCAGCCGGGCGGATACACGTTCACGGTCGAGACGCTGTATGACGCCGCACCGATCGCCGGCCAGTCACTCGATCTCGTCGTGTCGGCTGCGTCGGCGCCGGCTACGCCGACGGCCACCGATCCATTGGTGGCCGATCCGAGGATACCCACAGGCGTGGGAGTGGGTGCCATCTACGACACCGGCGTCGAGATCGGATGGGTCGCCCCCGTCAGCGACGGGGGGGCACCGATCGCCGGCTACACCGTCACTGCGACGCCGAGCGGGGCCGTGAGTACAACAACGGTCGAGTGTCAGGGCGGCTGGGACGCGATGAATTGTGTTCTCGTCGGGCTGGCCGGCACCGAGAACTACGCCGTCGAAGTCATCGCCGACAACCGGATCCTGCCGCTTCTCCCACCGGTCGGTGGTACGACCTCATTCGTGTTCGCTCCGAGTCTGATTCCGGCACCGACGGTGACCGCTGCGGCGATGCCGGTGCGGATGCCCGATCCGATCATCGACATCGACCTCACGGGCCCGGGCAAGGCGACGATCGAGGTGCTCGGGTACGTCTCGGTCCCCCAGGGGCATATCCGAATCGAGGCTGCCCTTGGCGACCCGTCGAACTCGACGGTCGAGTTGTCCGGCGGCGCGGTTGCGGCGATGTTCCGCCCGATCGATGGCGCAGGTGTGCTGACGAACGTGCCGTCGACGTTCGAGCTCGAGCTCACCAATCCGATTACGCAGAAGATCATCAGAATCGTCAGTACGACCGACCGGATGACCGCCACCGCGTTGGTGCAGGTCAACGCCACCGGCAGTTGGGCGCTGAACAGCATGAACGTGCAGTGATCCGAGGCGCCTGGCCAACTTCGGTCGGTCGATGCGTTCGCGCTTGCCAAGCCGACCTTCCTGGCGCGAGAACTGCTGCCGTACTCTCTCGTCATGCCAGAGATTCGATTTGATCATGCGCCTCGATTTGCCGAGCTGAGCGAGTGGTTGAGGCAACTAGCTGCGGATTATCCAGAATTCGTCACGCTGGAGGTGCTCGGAGAGTCATACGAGGGCCGCGAGCTGTGGATCGCCACGGTCACCAACAGCGCCACCGGACCACATCACGAGAAGCCGGCGGTCTGGCTCGACGGCAATATCCATGCGACCGAGACGACGGCTTCGGTGGCGCTGATCCACCTCCTGAACCGTCTGTGCACCGCATATGGAAGCGACGAGAAGGTCACCCGTGCGCTCGATACCCGCACGTTCTACATCGTCCCACGGGTCAATCCTGACGGTGCAGAGTTGGCGCTCGGCGAGGTGCCGCTCATGGTTCGTTCGACAGTCCGCGAATGGCCGAGGGCCGACCAAGCCGACGGGTTGGTCATCAGCGACGTCGATCACGACGGCCGGATCCTGCAGATGCGCGTGCGCGACGACAACGGCACGTGGAAGGCGTCGACGGCCGACGCCCGGCTGCTGGTGCCGCGCGAGCCCGACGAGGACTGTGCCGGGCCTTACTACCGGGTCTTCCGCGAGGGGCGCGTGCAGAACTATGACGGCGTCAACGTGCCGGTCGCTCCCCCGGTGGCCGGCGTCGACTCGAACCGCAACTTCCCGTACGACTGGGAACGTTTCCCCGGCAATGCGCCAACGGGCGCCGGCGACCATCCGATGAGTGAACCGGAGGTCCGCGCCGTTGTCGAGGGCGTCACCGCTCGGCCCAACATCACCGCCTACTTCGCTTACCACACGTTCTCGGGAGTGCACCTGCGGCCGTTTGGCAACAAGTCGCAGGATGCCTACCCCAGCATCGATCTCTGGATCTTCCAGGATCTCGGCGAGCGCTACACGGCCCTGACCGGCTACCCGGCGATCTCGATTCTCGAAGACTTCCGGTACGACCCCAAGTCGACGATCGGAGGCACCGGCAGCGACTGGGCCTACGACCAGGTTGGTGTGATCTCGTGGACGACCGAGTTCTGGAACCCGATCAAGGCAGTAGGGATCGAGGACTCGCATCCGATCGATTGGTTCCGCAATCATCCGCTCGATGACGAGTTCAAGTTGCTGGCGTGGATCGACGAGAACGTCACCGACGGCTTCGTCGACTGGTATGCGTTCGAGCATCCTGAGCTGGGTACGGTCGAGCTCGGTGGGTGGAACAGCTCGGCCGTATTCCGCAATCCGCCTGGGCACATGCTCGAGGCCGAGGTCGCACCCCACACCGAGCTGGCCATCTTCCAGGCCCTCACGGCGCCAGAACTCAGGCTGCGCGAGACGCTTGTCGATTCCGCAGGCGACGGTGCATGGCGGGTCCGGGTCGTCGTCGAGAACGCCGGCTGGCTGCCGACCAACATCACCCAACTCGCCGTCGAGCGCCGGTCGGTGTTGCCGTTGCGAGCCGAGATCGCGCTTGCGGAGGGCGCTTCATTGGTCACTGGCGCCGCCAAACAAGACCTGGGTCAGCTCGCCGGCCGCGCTCTCAAGACGAGTGGTATCGGGATGTTCGCGTACGGCACGGACGACACCAGCGATCGTGCGGTCGCGGAATGGATCATCAAGGCTCCCGCCGGAACAGAGTGTGCTGTCACCGTCCATCATGACCGCGCCGGTATCGTCCGCCACACGATCACCCTGGTCTGATCGGTGCTTCCTCTCGAGGCTGTTCGCGTCGTCGAGGCGGCTCAGATGATTGCCGGGTCGCTGTCGGGGATTGTGATGGTGCCGGTGATGGTGATGGCCGAGCCCGGCTACGCGCCGAACAGATTGATGCCCTTTGGGCCAGAGCATGCTCGGCACACAGGTCTGAACCGGTAGGTCTGCCCGGCTCGGGTCAGCTTGTCTCGACCTCGAATTCGACCCGGTGGTAGCCCTGCGCGCCGTCGGGGGCGACGCGCTTGGGCTCTTCGGGCTGGGCTACCCCGGCGCCGTCGTACGCACGGGCCCGAACGTTGTGCCTGCCGGGCGGCGGCTTGGTCCACTGATAGCGCCATTGACGCCACGTGTCATCGCTGGGAACACCTGCTACCTCGCACTCACGCCACTCGCCATCGTCGATCGAGACCTCGACCTTGGAGACGCCACGATGCACGGCCCAAGCCAAGCCGGCGATGTCGACCACGCCACCGGAATCGGCGCGGTACCCGCGTCGGCGCCGCGGCGTGTCGATCCGGGCCATCGTCTTGACCGGGCCTTCTTTCGACCAGTTGCGCTTGATCCAGTATCCGTCGAAGTCCTCCCACCGGGTTAGCTCAATCTCGGTCACCCACTTCGTCGCCGACACGTAGCCGTACAGGCCGGGCACGACGAGGCGGACCGGGTAACCGTGCTCTGCGGGGAGCGGCTCGCCGTTCATCGCGATCGCCAGGATCGCATCTCGCCCGTCCATGATCGCCGAAGTCGGTGACCCACAGTTCCAGCCGTCGATCGAGCGGCTTACCACCTGGGTCGCCTCGGGTTGAACTCCAGCCTCATCGAGCACGTCTTTCAGGCGCACTCCCTGCCACCTGACGTTGCCGACCAGATCGCCGCCGATCCGATTCGACACACACGACAGCGTGATGAAGCGTTCGATCATGTCGCGCTCGAGCAAGTCGGCGAAGGTGATCTCCAGCTCACGGTCGACCATGCCGTGGATACGGAGCTTCCACGAGTCCTTCGACACCTGCGGCACCACCAGAGCTGTATCGATCCGGTAGAAGTTCTTGTTTGGCACGAGCCACGGTTCGACTCCGTCGATCCCAAAGTCCGTAATCGCCGCCGAGGCCGACTGTATGCCGGACCCAGGGTCAGCACCGGGCAGGGCGCCAAAGGGCGGCAACGTGTCGACGGGTGGTGGGATTTCCAATGCCGCCCGCTCGCCGCCGACATCGAAGCGGCCTTTCAGGATCCGGCCAATTCCAGCGGCCGTGACCGATACCAGTCCGACCGTGCTGGCCGCTTGCAGGAAGTTGCGGCGCTTCACGGTCGTGGCGAACAACGATCCGAGGATCGGACCGGTGCCTGCCCGTTCTGGTTCCAAGCGCACCGCATCTGGCTGCTCTGCTTGCCGTACGACTTCGTAGACCGCCTCGCTGTCGACCGGTCGAACGAGCATCCCAACGTCGCGGGGCGATATCCACCAGACCACCAGCAATGAGACGACCGTTCCGACGATCGTTGGGAGCATCTTGCCGACCGTCGGTGCCGGCCGCATCTGCACGGCGAATACGCCGATCACACCGACGACAACCGTCACGGCGTAGGCGGACGAGCGATTGCCCTTGACGGCAAGGTTTCCGACGATCGACCCGACCACAGCGAGCGACAGCAGGGTGCCGATAATCAGTACGGCCTTGTCGGCGGTGCCGAACCAATCGATCGCCAAGTCCTTGACGGCGGGCGGCACGATGTCGATCACTTCCTGACCAACGGGCACGACGGGCGAGTTGGCACCGCGCACCAGCCCTACGATCAACTCGGCGGCGGCGAGCCCTGCGAAGGTCGACAGCAGGCCGATCGTCACGCCGTGCCAACGCGAGCCATAGAGTTTGCTCGTCATGGAACCAAGTCTGCCGAATATCGACGAGCGACGCATCACAGAACTGCTCCAGGAGCACGGAGTTTCGAAGGACTTTCGAATATCGGAAGCTTTCGTTTCGGAAGTGCTCGGTTTGATCACCGACGAACCGCACCCGCTCGACCTCAAGATCGCCAGCGCCGCGATTACTGAGATGCGCGACGCGTTCACGATGTTCGCCCCGTACAGAGGAATTCCGAAGGTCTCCATTTTTGGATCGGCTCGCACCAAGCCCGACGACCCGCTCTACGCCCAGACCCGACGTGTCGCGAAACAGCTGGCCGGCGCCGGTTGGATGGTCGTCACGGGTGCCGGACCGGGAATCATGAAAGCGGGAATGGAGGGCGCCGGCGTCGAGCGCAGCATCGGCGTGTCGATCCGGCTGCCGTTCGAGGCGGGGGCCAACTCGATCATCGCCGACGATGACAAGCACGTCAGCATGAAGTACTTTTTCACGCGCAAGCTGATGCTGGTCAAGGAGAGCGCCGCCTTCATCTGCCTGCCAGGAGGATTTGGCACCCTCGACGAGACGTTCGAGTTGCTGACGCTGACCCAGACTGGCAAGGGCATCCCGGTTCCGATTGTGTTTCTCGATACCCCTGGCGACATGTACTGGGAGGGAGTTCACGATTTTGTGCAGCAGCACCTGGTGCGCCGTGGTCTTGTCTCCGCCACCGACACAGCGTTGTACCGGATCACCGATTCGTGTGACGAGGCGGTAGAGGAGATCACCAGGTTCTACGCCAACTATCACAGCATTCGCAGTGTCGGCAACGATCTGATCATCCGCTTGCGCCAGGCGCCGACCGACGCCCAGCTGGCACAATTGAACGATCAGTTCTCTCATCTCGTGAAGTCGGGCGACATCCACCGCACCGAGCCGTATTCGATCGAACGCCGCCACGAGGATCATCTGGAACTTGACCGGATCGCCCTCAGGTTCGACCGCCACGGTTATGCCGAGCTGCGAGCCATGATCGACCTCCTAAACACCTACGTGTAACGGAAAGGTGTCTGACACCTTTCCGTTACTGGTCGAGGTTTCGCAGGATATGGGCGGCCTTCTCGGCTGCCCGCCGCGCCTTGGTGAGCTGTTTGTCGGTTTGGGGGCGCTCGGTTGCGCCGTCGGCGACCGCCTCACGCAGCCGATTGAAAGCTAGATCGTCGAGATCCTCGACGATCGATTCGAGTCGGTCGGCAAGCGAGCTGAAGTCGCTCATCGCAGCGCCTCGGCGAGCAAATCGATCGGGTGTCTGACGACGACTCCACGGTCGTCGAGCATCTGCTCGATGTGCATGCTGCAGCCCGGGTTGGCGCTCGCAAGCGTCGTCGCGCCGCTGCGCTCGATCGCCCTGTCGATCGCCATCAACTTGCGGTCGCGGATCTGTGCTGCGAGTTTCGGCTCGAGTGCCGAATAGGCCCCGCCGGCACCACAGCACAGGCCCTCGTCGTCGAGCTCGACCACATCGGCAAACAGGCTGATCACCGACCGAACCGGCTGGTGGGCGCGCTGAACGTGGCGAAGGTGGCACGGATCCTGGACGATCACCGAACCTGCGCGCCGCTGCAGCCTCGGCAGGTCGCCGAGTCGCCCTGCGATCCATTCGTGGATGTCGAACACCCGCTCGGAGAATCGCCGCGCGGTATCGGTGTCGAGCAGCTCGCCGTACTCCTTCATGGCGGCGCCGCACCCAGCGGAGTTGACCAGAATCGGCGCGTCACCGGGCATCGATGCGATCGTGGCCTCGGCGAGCTTGACGGTTTCGTCGTGCAGCCCGGCGTGAAGGTGCAGAGCCCCACAACAGCCATCACCAGAACCCGGCACGGCGTACTCGACCCCCAACGCGTCCAACACCTCGGCGGTCGATCGGTGCGTGTCGCGCAACCAAGCGTCCATCACACACCCGGTGAACAACCACGCATCACCGCCGGTCGGTTGCACCGCCCGTCCACGGCGAACCGGCAACCTCCCGAGACCGAGCCGTTTCGGCACCAGTCGGGCCCGCTGAGCGACAGCCAATGCGGTCGAACCGATCAGCAACATGCGATGTCGATGCAGCATCGCGAACGCGAGCCGCTGCCAACGAGGAGTGATCGTTCCCTGCGAGGCGAGCTCGACGCGAGTGGTTTCGATCAAGCGGCCGAACGGCACACCACTCGGGCACGCCGGCTCGCAACCCCGGCACTGGACGCAGGTCGACATGAAGTTGACGAAATCGTCGTCGATCGGCGCACCACGGAGCTGCACAGCCCGCATCGAGTCGATCCGGCCACGAGGCGATAACGCCTCCTGGCCGGTCACCCGATATGTCGGGCAATGTGGAAGACACAAGCCGCAGGCGACGCACGTATTCAGTTCTTCAGCGTCGAGGTGCAGTGTCATGTGGCCCTCATCGTAGAGCTTCGCTCCCGGTGGCGAGGCGTTCGGAGTGTTCCACAGACACTCCGAACACGATCGTCGTAGTCTGTTGGCATGAGCAGCACCGTCGAAACTGCACCGTCGAACGAGATCCCGGAAAAGCTCGCAAAGGTTCGCAACGGGTTCCGCTCCGGAACGCTGCGGGACGTCAACGCTCGCATCATCCAACTGCGGCAACTCAAGCGCTTCCTCGTCGAACGCGAGTCCGACATCACCGAGGCGCTGCGGTCCGATCTCGGCAAATCGCCAACCGAGGCGTACGCCACCGAAATCGGGTTCGTGATCAACGAAGTCGACCACATGTTGTCGCACATCGAGAAGTGGACCAGCCCCCGAAAGGTCAGTGTGCCGCTGCATCAGCGACCGGGATCGGGACGCGTCATACCCGAGCCGCTCGGGACCGTGCTGATCATCTCGCCGTGGAACTACCCGCTCCAGCTGTTGCTCGCCCCGCTGATACCAGCGATCGCCGCCGGCAACACCGCCGTGCTGAAGCCGTCGGAGATCGCCCCTGCCACCGCTTCGGTCGTCGAGCGGTTGCTGCTCAAGTATCTCGACAGTCGCGTCGTGCAGGTCGTGACCGGTGGTGTCGACGAGACCACCGAGTTGCTCGCCGAACACTGGGACCACATTTTCTACACCGGCAACGGAACCGTCGGGAAGATCGTGATGCGGGCCGCCGCCGAGCACCTCACGCCGATCACCCTCGAGTTGGGGGGCAAGAGCCCAGCGATCGTAACCACCAGCGCCGATGTCACTGTCAGCGCCCGGCGCATCGCGTGGGGCAAGTGCATCAATGCCGGTCAAACCTGCGTCGCTCCCGACTATGTGTTGATTCACGAGTCGATCGCCGATCGGTTCGTCGCAGATCTCGGCGGCGCGATCACCGAGTTCTACGGCGATGACGTTTCATCGTCGGGCGACTATGGGCGGATCGTCTCCGAGCGCCACTTCGACCGGATGATCGGCCTGCTCGAGGCCGGCGGCTACGACAATGTGGCATTCGGCGGTACCTCCGATCGCGAGACAAGGTTCTTTTCGCCCACGGTTCTGACCGGCGTCGACCCCACCTCTGCGGTCATGACCGAGGAGATCTTCGGCCCGATCCTGCCTGTGCTGACCTACAGCGACCTCGGCCAGGCGATCGACTTCGTCAACGCCCGCCCCAAGCCACTCGCCCTCTACGTGTTCGCAAACAAGGACCGAGACGCCAATCGGGTCATCTCCAACACTTCGTCGGGTGGAGTGACGATCAACCACACGCTGCTGCATCTTGCAATCCCCGATTTCCCGTTCGGCGGCGTCGGCCCGAGCGGGATCGGCAGCTATCACGGCGAGGCCGGCTTCAACGTGTTCTCACACCTCAAGCCGGTGCTGCGGCGCGGCACCAAACCCGATCCGAAGCTCGCCTACCCTCCGTACACCGAGTTCAAGCAGAAGGTCATCCGCAAGATGCTGTGAGTGTCACTGGGCGTTCCAGATCGGAGCGTCGGGGTCGCCGCGCCAGTACCTCAGGCGGCGTTCGGCCTCATCGCCGGCGGCCTTGTCGAAACGGCCCGCTCGGACCCTCATCAATGTCGCTGCGACGTTGCGCAGATCGGCTACCGCCGCCGTCAAGGCGTCGTGTGAGAGGTCCATCCCGTATCCGTCCGCGAATGCCGGATAGGCAGAGGGATCACCGCCCCACCGCTCGGAGTAGATCGTGAGCATGGCGTGATCCCATGCCCGGTTCGCCGTACACAACAGGTCCCAGTCGATCAATAGGGGGCCACTCGTCGAGATCAGCACGTTGCCGGGGTGCACGTCGCCGTGGCAGATCACCCGATCGATACCGACCGCCTGCTGCCAGCCGTCGTGCCGCTCGATCATCGATTCGAGGCCTCGACGAGCGGGATCGTCGAGCATGTCGGCCACCTCTCCCAGCAGAGCATCGAAGTTCCACCATGGGAAAGCAGTCGGGGACGGTACGGGGTATCCGACCGGAATCTCGTCGACAACCACATCGTGTACGAGTCGAACCGCCGCCCCGATCGCTGACCAATCGACGTCGGAATCCGATCCCGGGACGCGCTCCCACGCCGTAACCGACACCCCGTCGAACTCCCCCGCCCGGCCCGAGATCGGCAAAACGGTCGGTACACCGTGTGAGCGCATCACCCCGACGAGGTCGTGCGCCAGGTGGGCGGGTGCCGTGGCGTGCCCAACTCTCAGCACCACATCGCCACAGGCGTACAAGGCGTTCATCCCGCGCCGAATCAGCAGGGCCGACTCGAGCCCCCACGCCTCTGCGGCGTGAGACGCAGCCAGATCGGCCACGCCCACATCGGTCATCGGCCGATCGACAAAGGGCCTGTCCATCAAGATACGGGTCACTCCGTCGAGAGCACGTCGACGCCGGGGTTCAGACGGCCCTCGGGGTCGAATTCGGACTTCACGCGGCGGTGCAGATCGGCGATCGTCGGGTCGATCGGGCGCGGCGGCTGGGGGTGCTCATGGTGCACGATCCCGACGCCGATCTCTGCGACGAACCGGCCGGTCCCAACAAGGTTGGACAGCTCGGACGGCGGTACCGACCAGCGACCACCGTTGGGCAACTCGCCAGGCGGGTCCGACCGGCGGAGTTTGGCGTTGCCGGCCTGGGACTCGACATCGTTGCGGTTGCCCTCCATCAGCACCCACGTCGAGGTGCCGTCCCATAGCACCGAAGTCGGTCGATACAACTGGGCGACCACCGATTCGGGATCGTCGGTGGTGACGAACCACTGCTCGTGCTGGGCCCGCGGGCGTGTGCGCAGGATCACATCGCCGAGGAACCCGAGCGTGCCGTGCGAGCCGATCAGTAGTCGGCAAAGGTCGAACCCGCTGACGTTCTTGACCGTCGGCCCGCCGGCCTTCACGATCTCGCCGCCTGCATTCACATAGTGGGTCTGCAGCAAGCTGTCGCGCATCGGGCCGTAGCCGAGCCGCCGTAAACCGCTGTGTCCGACGGCCAGCGCGCCACCGATCGTGCCACTGGGAGGGATCGCCACCGACTGGCCGTGCACGGCGAGCGCCGCGTCGACGTCCTCGACCGGCGTTCCAGCGCCGCAGCAGACCGTCATCTCGGCCGGTTGCACCCACTCGATGCCGACCGGTGCGATGACGGTGCGAACGCCTTCGACCGGCCCCCCTCGAGTCGCCAGCCCGGCAATCGTGACGGGCCCGGAGGATCCGATCTCTTCGGCGAACTCGTTCAGATCCATACGCCCTCCGGCACGGATTCGATGTCGCCACACGATGCAGGGCTCGGCAGCACCTTGCCAGGGTTAGCCAAGCCCTCGGGGTCGAACGCACACCGCAACGACCGCTGGGCGGCCAGATCGATTTCGGAGAACATCAACGGCATGTAGTCACGCTTCTCGAGACCGATTCCGTGTTCGCCGCTCAACACACCGCCCGCCTCGACCGATACGCGCACGATCTCCCCGCCGGCTAGGTGGACCCGCTCGGTGATGCCTGGCTCGCGAGCGTCGTAGACCAGCAGCGGGTGCAGGTTGCCGTCGCCGGCGTGAAACACATTGAGCACCTGTAATTCGTACCGATCGGCGATCTCGTAGATCTTGGCGAGCACCTCGGGCAGCTTCGTGCGCGGCACCACAGTGTCGTGCAGGTAGTAGTTCGGCTTGATTCGTGCGATCGCCCCGAAAGCCGACTTGCGTCCCTTCCACAACAAGGCCCGCTCTTGTTCGTCCTGGGCTACCCGCACCGTCTTCACGTTGTGCTCGTGGGCGATCGCCACGATCTTGTCGAGATCCGCTTCGAGCCCGTGTGGCAGCCCGACGACCTCGATCAGGAGGGCAGCCGCCGAGTCGACGGGCAGGTCGGCATGGATGTAGGCCTCGACCGCCTGCAGGCACATACCGTCCATCATCTCGACGGCGGCCGGAACAATGCCGGCGGCGATGATCCCACTGACCGTCTCCGCCCCGTCCTCGACCGATGCGAAGTCGATCAGCATCGTCTTCACACCCGGCGGGTTCTGCGTCAGGCGCACGCACACCTCGGTGGCGACGCCGAGCATTCCCTCGCTGCCTACAAACACGCCGCGCAAGTCGTAGCCGGCCGGCTCGGGCTCTTCCCCCGCCAACGTAGTGACGGTGCCATCGGGCAATACGACCTGGGCGGCCAGGATGTGCGACGCCGTTACGCCCTCCGCGAGGCAATGCGGACCGCCGGCGTTGTTTGCAACATTGCCGCCGATCGAGCATGTCTGCTGACTACTGGGATCGGGGGCGAAGTGCAGATCTAGATGGTTGAGCCGATTCGACAGGTCGAGGTTCAACAGGCCGGGCTGGACCCAGGCCAGGCGGTTGACTTGGTCGACCCGCAGGATCTGATCCATCCGCGTCGTAGCGATCACCACCGCCCCGTCGAGCGGCACCGCGCCACCGGACAATCCGGTGCCAGAGCCACGCGGTACGAACGGGACGCCGTGCCGATTGCAGATCCGGACGCACGCCTGCACCTCGGCGGTGGTCTCGGGCAGGCACACGACAGACGTCGAGCCCTCCATGTTGGATGCGTCCTTGCGGTACAGCGAGAGCTCGTTGGGACCGGAGCGAACGCGGTCGGACCCGAGCGCCCCGGACAAGTCGTCGATCAGCGAGCTCATCTACCGCTTCTGTTTGAGCACGATTACACGCCCGGACTCGACCGGTTGACCGTCGACCAACAGCTGGTCACCCGGGTCGAGATGCTCGTCGAGCGTTTCGACCCGGGCGTCGCGTCGCGCCTTGAGTTCGTCTTCGCGATTATGCATCGCCGCACGACCTTCCCTGGCGGCGTCGACGACCTTGCGGCCGCCCTGCTTGGCCTTGCCGGCTACGCCTTTGGCGACATTCACGGGCGCCAATTGGGATGCCGTGCGCTTGATCTTCTTGGTGGCGTAACCGGCGCCGGTGACACCGGCGGCGACACCGGTGAGGAACCAGGTGATGCGTTTCATGCTCGCCTCCGTTGGCGTTGTTTGGGTACGTGCACGAGCTCGGCCCGGGTGTCGCGCCCTCGAAGACGTCGCACAGCCCGGCTGGTGCCGGTGGCGATGCCTGCAATCTTGATGACGGGCACCGAGAATGCGGTGCGAGCGGCCCTGCTGCCGACGGCTCCGCTGATCGCCTCGGCGGAACCGAGCACCCGGTCGAAACGTTCGAGATCGGACCGGGCGGTATCCATCGCGGTGCGCGCCTCGGCGGTGCCCTCGCGCAACTCGGCGAGCAGCGGACGGGTCTCCTGCCGCAAGGATTCGACCTCACCGCGCAGCACCTTGAGAGAGTCGAGCACCCGCACCAGCACCACGATCAGCGCCGCGAACCCGATCGTGCACAGCACCGCGGCAATCGTGACCGCGAGATCCCCGGCGGTCACGACGGATCACCTGCGCCAGTGTTGGGGTGGGGCTGTCGTTCGTGCATGCGGGCCGCGATCTCCTGTTCGAATCCGTGCTCACTCGGTTGATACCAACGGCGGTCGGTCAAGCCATCGGGCTGATACTGCTGCTCGACCCATCCACCCTCGTGATCATGAGGGTACTCGTAGCCAACGCCGTGGCCCAGAGTTGAGGCGCCCTGATAATGGCCGTCGCGCAGATGTGCCGGGACCTCGCCGACGACGCCCTCGCGAACCGCGGCGCGGGCATCCCAGATCGCGACGGCCGAGCGATTGCTTTTCGGGGCGGTGGCAAGGTGCACCGCAGCCTGCGAGAGGTTGAGCTGAGCTTCCGGCAAACCCACGTGTTCGACCGCCTCGGCAGCGGCGACCGCGACCAGCAGCGCCTGAGGGTCGGCCATCCCGATGTCCTCGCTGGCGAAGATCACCAACCGACGGGCGATGAACCGGGCGCTCTCGCCGGCCTCGAGCATGCGAGCCAACCAGTACACCGAGGCGTCCGGGTCGGAGCCGCGCATCGACTTGATGAAGGCACTGACCACGTCGTAGTGATCGTCGCGGCCATACCGCAGGGCGCTGGTGCCCAGAGCCATCTCGACGTGGTCGAGCTCGACCTGGCCCGGCTGCGCAAGCGCGCACGCCACTTCCAGCGACGTCAACACCTGACGACCATCGCCACCGGCCCGGTCGACCAACATCTCGATCGCCTCTGGCGAGGCCAACATGGCTTCGGCTTCGAGGCCGCGTTCGATCAGTACCCGGATTGCATCGGAGTCGAGCGGATCGAGCCGGAACAGCGTCGAGCGGCTGCGCAGCGGAGGGTTGACCTCGAAGAACGGGTTCTCCGTCGTCGCCCCGATCAGCGTCAACGTGCCATCTTCGACGGCGGGAAGCAGCGCGTCCTGTTGGGCCTTGCTGAACCGGTGGATCTCGTCGAGGAACAGAATCGTTCCCTGGCCACGTTCGCCCAGTCGGTGGCGTGCACGCTCGATCACTTCCCGAACATCCTTCACTCCGGCGGTGACAGCCGACATTTGCTCGAAGGCACGGACGGTCGTGCCCGCAACGGCAAGCGCCAGTGTCGTCTTGCCAGTTCCGGGTGGGCCCCAAAAGATCGCCGACGTCAAGCGGTCCTGCTCGACAAGGCGTCGCAGCGGTTTGTTCGGGCCTACCAGATGAACCTGGCCAACCACGTCGGCCAGGCTACGCGGTCGCAGCCGGGAGGCCAGCGGCGCGGTGGCCCGCAGTCGCTCGTCGGCCGCAGCGCTGAACAGGTCAACCACCGAGCACCTGCCGATACGGCCGGCGCCGAAACTCGACCACCTGGTCGATCAAGTCTGCCGGTCTCATCCAGCGCCAATCCGTGAACTCGTCGCCATCGGGTTGCGGCTCGATATCGGACCCGCACACCTCGAAGAAGAACCATCGATGAACCTGCCCGAGCCGGTCGCCGACCCGCATCCGGTTTGGCCACATGTACACGGTCCAGTGATCATGCTCGCCCACCAGCCGCACGTGGCGATCGTCGAGTCCGGTCTCTTCGGAGAGTTCACGCCATGCTGCTTCCTGCGGCGACTCGCCGGTCTCGATGCCGCCCTGCGGGAGCTGCCACTGGCCACTCATGTCGCTGCGTTCGAACGCCAGCACGTAGCCGTCGGAACGACGCACGACGGTCACGACGCCCGCTCGAAAATGTGGTTTGCTCATCGGTCGGGATCGTAGCGACCGCCCGCCGTCAGCGCCCCAGAGTGCGCAAACGGTCGCGCACGTCGGAGAAAGCCGGGTCGCGTTGGGCGACCTCACGGAACCAGCGCGAGGCGGCGACCGTGTCGCCGGCTCGGTCGTACAGGTCAGCGAGTACGTACCACTGGCGGAGATGATGGTCGCGGACTCGCTTGGGTGGTTTGGCGGCGGCGCTCATCAACTCGATCGCCCGCTTCAACTCGCCTCGGTCGGCGAGCGAACCGGCCACCACGATCCGGCCCTCGGCCATCACGTCGTGCGGCGGCGACGACTTGCGGATGTCGGCCCACACGGTGTCGACGTCTTTCCAACGCTTGAGCGCCCGGTAACAATCCGCGATTACCGGCAGCAGAGATGGATCGGGACGGAGTTGGCGAGCCAACTCGAGCGATTCGGTCGCCTGCTTCCAGCGGCCGGTCCGATACGACGCCAACCCGTTGACCTCGTGCACAGCCGCCACCCGCGGCAGTTCACGCACCAACGGTGCGACCATCCGCCTCGCATCGTCGAACCGCTCCCGATCGAGAGCGGCGGTGGCCGAGGCGAGCCGCTCACTCAGCCGTGCGGCTCGACGTGGATCGACGGCAGCGTGAATCTCTACAAACACCTCCGGGTCGACCTCGGGGGCAGGGTGGTCTCGGGCGCCGCTGGCGGCGCGGCTGGTGGCGGCCTCGGCCTCGGATCGGATCGAACCCTCGTCGACCCACTGCTCTGTCTGGCGCCCCTCGATCTTGGCCTGCTCGCCCTCCGGTGTAATCGGCGTACGGCGCGGCCCTCGGCGGGCACGCACGTCGGCTGCACGGCGCTCTGCCTCGTTGCGGGGCTCGGGTCGGCCATAGGTGGGGCGATCACCGCGTCCACCACGACTACCACGACCGCCGCGATCATCTCCTTCTCCGCGTCGACCAGATCCGGAACCCGAGCGCCCCCCGGTGCGGCCGCCCGGATCGTTCCTCGAGCCGGGCTTTCCACCTGAGCGACCGCCTGAACGGCCGCCGGAGCGGCCTGAACCGCCACCACCCGCGGCCTTGCCCGACGATGACCCACCTGGACGTTGGCTTCGGGAGCGGTCACCGGACATGGCCACCAATCCTAGGGCCATCGCGCTCCCGATCGGTCCGGAAAACGACGAAGAGCGCCACCCGTTGGGTGGCGCTCTCCGAGCGTACAAATCCGGCGGCGTCCTACTCTCCCAGGGGATCTCTCCCCAAGTACCATCGGCGCTGAGAGGCTTAACTTCCGTGTTCGGGATGGGAACGGGTGTGACCCTCTCGCCAAGGCCACCGGAAACTTGTTGTCAATTGGGCTGAACCCAAAGGACTCCAGAGCAAGCACGAGCGATCGTATAAAATCCAAGCCCTCGGCCGATTAGTACCGGTCGGCTGAATGTGTTACCACACTTACACCTCCGGCCTATCAACGTGGTGATCTCGCCACGGGCCTTACTACCTTAACGGTATGGGAACACTCATCTTCGAACAGGTTTCCCACTTAGATGCTTTCAGCGGTTATCCCTTCCGGAGGTGGCTAATCTGCAATGCCCTTGGCAGGACAACAGACACACCAGAGCTCCGTCCATCCCGGTCCTCTCGTACTAGGGATAGCCTTCGTCAATGTTCCTTCGGCTGCGGAGGATAGGGACCGAACTGTCTCACGACGTTCTGAACCCAGCTCGCGTACCGCTTTAATGGGCGAACAGCCCAACCCTTGGGACCTGCTTCAGCCCCAGGATGCGATGAGCCGACATCGAGGTGCCAAACCTTCCCGTCGATATGGACTCTTGGGAAAGATTAGCCTGTTATCCCCGGAGTACCTTTTATCCGTTGAGCGACCACGCTTCCACAAGCAATGGCCGGGTCACTATGCCCTACTTTCGTACCTGCTCGACTTGTTGGTCTCGCAGTCAAGCTCCCTTGTGTCATTGCACTCGACGGCTGATTGCCAACCAGCCTGAGGGAACCTTTGGGCGCCTCCGTTACATTTTAGGAGGCGACCGCCCCAGTCAAACTACCCGCCTGGCGCTGTCCCTGATCCAGTTAATGGACCGAAGTTAGAGCCCCAAAATACGCAGGGTGGTATTTCAACGATGACTCCACACTGGCTAGCGCCAATGCTTCCAAGTCTCCCACCTATCCTACACAGCGCAGTTCAAGACTCAACACCAAGTTATAGTAAAGGTTCACGGGGTCTTTCCGTCCTTCCGCAGCTAACGAGCATCTTTACTCGTACTTCAATTTCGCCGGGTCTATGGTTGAGACAGTGGGGAAGTCGTTACGCCATTCGTGCAGGTCGGAACTTACCCGACAAGGAATTTCGCTACCTTAGGACCGTTATAGTTACGGCCGCCATTCACTGGGGCTTAGGTTCACAGCTTCGCTCCGAAGAACTAACCGTTCCCCGTGACCTTCCAGCATTGGGCAGGCGTCACAGCGTATACAGCGCCTTACGGCTTCGCACGCTGCTGTGTTTTTGGTAAACAGTCGCTACCCCCTGGTTTGTGCCACCCTCACAAGCTCGGAGAGTAAATCTCGTCACCAGTAAAGGTCATCCTTCTCCCGAAGTTACGGATGCAATTTGCCGAGTTCCTTAACCATAGTTCTCCCGATCGCCTTGGTATTCTCTACCCGCCCACCTGTGTCGGTTTGGGGTACGGGCACCGTGTCAACTCACTGCTGGGCTTTTCTTGGCAGCATGGGATCAGTGACTTCGACTTGTGTCTCGGCATCACGTCTCGGCGTTACGACTCCAACTCTCATCGGAATCCGCCTACACGCTTACCCGGGGACTACCATCGCCCCGGTTCACTTACCCTCCTGCGTCCCCCTTCAGCTATCCGCCAGTAGCTTGGTCGGTTCGCTCACCCGAAGGTGGACAGCCCCAACGTCGCCGCTCTTGGACTTGGCGTGGACACGGTGGTACTGGAATATTAACCAGTTGTGCATCGACTACGCCTTTCGGCCTCGCCTTAGCTCCCGACTTACCCTGGGGGGATTAGCCTTCCCCAGGAACCCTTGGGCTTACGGCGGAGGGGTTTCTCACCCCTCTCTCGCTACTCATGCCTGCATTCTCACTCGATGCCGCTCCACAGGACCTTTACAGGCCGGCTTCACTGCAACATCGACGCTCCTCTACCGCTCGTACTTACGTACGAACCCGTAGCTTCGGCTCTGAACTTAGCCCCGTTACATTGTCCGCGCAGGATCACTCGACCAGTGAGCTATTACGCACTCTTTCAAGGGTGGCTGCTTCTAAGCCAACCTCCTGGCTGTCTGGGCAATCCCACATCGTTTACCACTTAGTTCAGAATTAGGGGCCTTAGCTGACGGTCTGGGCTGTTTCCCTTTCGACCAACGAAGCTCATCCCTCGTGGTCTCACTGCTGCACTCTGGAGTACCGGCATTCGGAGTTTGACTGAGTTCGGTAAGCTTGTAGGCCCCCTAGCCCAATCAGTGCTCTACCTCCGGTACTGAACATGCAACGCTGCACCTAGATGCATTTCGAGGAGAACCAGCTATCGCCAAGTTTGATTAGCCTTTCACCCCTATACACAGCTCATCCCCGCCGTTTTCAACCGACGTGGGTTCGGTCCTCCACGAAGTCTTACCTTCGCTTCAACCTGGCCATGCATAGATCACTTGGCTTCGGGTCTACAGCATGCGACTAAACGCCCTATTCAGACTCGCTTTCGCTTCGGCTTCCCATCACTGGTTAACCTTGCCACATACCGTAACTCGCAGGCTCATTCTTCAAAAGGCACGCTATCGAGGCCACCCTAAGGTGACTACTCTCTAACTGCTTGTAAACCAACGGTTTCAGGTACTATTTCACTCCCCTCCCGGGGTACTTTTCACCTTTCCCTCACGGTACTGGTTCACTATCGGTCGCCAAGGAATACTTAGACTTACGGGGTGGTCCCCGCAGATTCACGCCGGTTTGCTCGGTCCCGGCGCTACTTGGGATGACAGTCGGAGGTTGCGTGCGTTTAAAATACGGGGCTATTACCCACTACGGCCCACCTTTCCAGGTGTGTTCTTCTACACAGCAACTTGGTAACTCCGTGTGTGATCTAGCGTTCACACTACTGGTCCCACGACCCCACATCAGCAACGCCGCTAGGCTTGGCACTGATTTGGTTTAGTCTCTACCCTCTTCGCTCGCCGCTACTAAGGGTGTCGCGGTTGCTTTCCTTTCCTGACGGTACTGAGATGTTTCAATTCCCGTCGTTCCCTCCTCCGGCCCTATGTATTCAGACCGGGGTAACACTCCATGACGAGTGCTGGGTTTCCCCATTCAGATATCTTCGGATCGTAGCCTAGTAGACGGCTCCCCGGAGCTTTTCGCAGTCACTCACGTCTTTCATCGGTTCTTGGCGCCAAGGCATCCACCGTTGGCTCTTTGTAGCTTGGAATTCTTAATACGTTTTCGATCGTTCAAACAAAATTGAACTATTTGGTCCCTCCAAAGAGGGACCAAGATGCTCGTGCTTGCTCTGCAGTTCTCAAGGTTCGACATGACGCATACGAAGCCGGCGCCCAAGGGCGAGGCTCGACGCAGCGGCGTCGTGAGGTGTTGTTTCCAACTCCCTCAAAACGGAAGAGAAGACGGTGGTTGTACAGCGACATTGCTCGTGAGGAGGGACCGAATCCCTGCGACCCTCGAGGTCTGTGGCTGACATCCTACCAGTGCACCAACTAGGTAGTGTCTCGGCTGGGTCGTACTGATGACGACCAACAGACGAGAAAGCACTCCTTAGAAAGGAGGTGATCCAGCCGCACCTTCCGGTACGGCTACCTTGTTACGACTTCACCCCAATCACCGATCCCACCTTCGACGGCTCCCTCTCTTGCGAGTTGGGCCACCGGCTTCGGGTGTTACCGACTTTCGTGGTGTGACGGGCGGTGTGTACAAGGCCCGGGAACGTATTCACCCTGGCGTGCTGATCCAGGATTACTAGCAACTCCGGCTTCATGGAGTCGAGTTGCAGACTCCAATCCGAACTGAGACCGGCTTTGTGGGATTCGCTCACCCTCGCGGGATCGCAGCCCTCTGTACCGGCCATTGTAGCGTGTTTGCAGCCCTGGGCATAAGGGGCATGATGACTTGACGTCGTCCCCACCTTCCTCCGAGTTGACCCCGGCAGTCTCCTGCGAGTCCCCAACATTACTTGCTGGCAACACAGGATAAGGGTTGCGCTCGTTGCGGGACTTAACCCAACATCTCACGACACGAGCTGACGACAGCCATGCACCACCTGTGTGAGGCCCCGAAGGACACCCTATCTCTAGAGCTTTTCCCCACATGTCAAACCCAGGTAAGGTTCTTCGCGTTGCATCGAATTAAGCAACACGCTCCGCTGCTTGTGCGGGCCCCCGTCAATTCCTTTGAGTTTTAGTCTTGCGACCGTACTCCCCAGGCGGGGCACTTAATGCGTTAGCGACGGCGCGGATCTCGTTGGTTGAGACCCACACCTAGTGCCCAACGTTTACGGCATGGACTACCAGGGTATCTAATCCTGTTTGCTACCCATGCTTTCGCTCCTCAGCGTCAGTTACGGCCCAGAGTGGCGCCTTCGCCACTGGTGTTCCTCCTGATATCTGCGCATTTCACCGCTACACCAGGAATTCCCCACTCCCCTACCGTACTCTAGTCACAGCAGTATCGGGTGGCGTCTCTGGGTTGAGCCCAGAGTTTTCACACCCGACTAACTGAACCGCCTACGAGCTCTTTACGCCCAATAAATCCGGACAACGCTTGGTGCCTACGTGTCACCGCGGCTGCTGGCACGTAGTTGGCCGCACCTTCTTCTGCAGGTACCGTCATTTTCTTCCCTGCTGAAAGCGGTTTACAACCCTAGGGCCTTCATCCCGCACGCGGCGTTGCTGCATCAGGCTTGCGCCCATTGTGCAATATTCCCCACTGCTGCCTCCCGTAGGAGTCTGGACCGTGTCTCAGTTCCAGTGTGGCTGATCATCCTCTCAGACCAGCTACCCGTCGATGCCTTGGTGAGCCATTACCTCACCAACTAGCTGATAGGCCGCGAGACCCTCCCAAACCGCATAAAGCTTTCGTCATAGCGCCATGCGACGCAGAGACGGTATTCGGTATTAGCAGTCGTTTCCAACTGTTATTCCCAAGTTTGGGGCAGGTTTCTCACGTGTTACGCACCCGTTCGCCACTAGATCTTCCGGAGCAAGCTCCATGGATCCCGTTCGACTTGCATGTGTTAAGCACGCCGCCAGCGTTCGTCCTGAGCCAGGATCAAACTCTCCAACAAAAGTCTGTCACCAGCGTTGGCGGTTGCCTAAACTGATGATCGACATGTCGTTGAGCGCAGTGGCGATTGGAAAATCGGTCACTGCGATCTGACGTTTATTACTTGTTGCCACCGACAGGGTATGTCGATGGCAGAATTGACAGACAGGTTCATCTCACGGGCATCTCGAAGGATGACCGCCCTGAAGACCTGCCCGCACTGGCATTCTGTCTTCTCTTCCGTTTTCAAGGAGCCGAAGCTCGGGCACATCCTGGCGGCGGTGTTCTGCCTGCCTGGATTGGTGCCGGACTCTTCTGGAGGCTTTGTCGCCTGCCATGGAGCGAAGAAGTACGTTAGCTCGGCCGTTAGGGCTGCACAACCTCGTCAGGAAGAAACTTCCACGAGGTGGTGGGACTTCTTTCCGCGCTGCAGCAGAAGATACCGGCCGTGGAGCAAGATCAGCTCGCTGAGCTGGGTATTCACGTCGATCGGCGCGCCATTGCAACGGTAGCCGGAACCCTCGAGTGTGCGTCTGGCATCGCCCTTCGATCGCGCCAGATCCGCCGCCACGAGGACCCCTACCAGATCGACGAGTTGCGCCGGTGTCATTCGCGAGCAAGGCACCTCTCGCCCGACCGCCTCGAGGGCAGCAACCGAAGCACCGGCCGGATCACCCCCGAACAACACGTCGGCGGCCTCGTCGGCGGCGGTGGCCGCCTCCTCACCGTGTACGAGCGCGGTGAGCTCGTGAGCGAGTGCCCGTTGGCCGATTCGGCGATGTGGCTCAGCCCCGTGGGCTGCGAGCAACTCCTCGATCTCGGAGATCGGCCGCAACGAGAACATCAGCAGCTGCGCCCCGAGATCGTCGTCGGCGGTTTGTAGGAAGTGCTGGCGAAGCTGGTACGGCGACGTCTTGACAGGATCGAGCCAGGTACGGGCGCCCGTCGTCTTGCCGAGCTTGCTGCCGTCCGACGCCGTGAGCAGAGGCCATGAGAATGCATGCACCTGATGTTGTCGCTTGCGACGGATCAGATCGACGCCCGAGATGATGTTGCCCCATTGATCGGAACCACCGATCTGGATCTCGCACCCCAAATTGTCGTGCAGCCAGAGATAGTCGTTGGCCTGCAGCAGCATGTAGCTGAATTCGGTGAACGAGATGCCATGTTCGCTCTCGAGTCGGATCCGAACGCTTTCCCTGGCCGTCATCTGATTGACTGTGACGTGCTTGCCCACATCGCGAAGGAACTCGAGCAGCGTGATCGCCTGGGTCCAGTCACGGTTGTCGACCAGCACACCATGATTTGGGTCGCTGAGATCGACGATCCGCCCCAACTGCTGCTTGATCGCCGCCATGTTGGCGCTGAGTGTGTCGTCGTCTAGAAGGTTGCGTTCCTCGGAGCGGCCGCCAGGATCGCCGACCATCCCGGTCGCACCGCCGGCTAGAGCGATCGCCTTGTGCCCGGCGTCTTGGAACCTGCGCAGCACGATCAGACCGATCAGGTTGCCGACGTGAAGGCTGTCGGCGGTTGGATCGCAGCCGTAGTAGATACCGATCGGTCCCTCCTTGACCCTGGCGCGCAGGAACTCGCGGTCAGTCGAATCGTGGATGAGCCCTCGGGCTTCGAGATCTGCGATCAGGTCCATAACATCCCCGATGATGCCATGCCGGAGGGCGGAAACGGGCGCTCGGCTACCGTCGTCGTCGTGCCCGATCTCGCCGAGCTGTCCAAGATGTTCCACGACAGCGGACACGACCATCAGGTTCGTTCTCCGTTCAACGCTCACCTCAACCGGCAAATTGCCGAAGCACCGGCGATCATCTCGTTGCTGCAGTCGGCGCCCGACGAGCAACAGTTGCCGGTGTTGTTGCTGGCCGCCGTGCACTCGTTGGTACTGGCCGAACCCGATCTAGAGCTCGGCCGCTGGTATCCGACGGTCGCCACCGACCCGCTCGATACCGACCCCTTTCCAGCTTTCGAGAGGCTGTGTTCGCTGCGAGAGCAGCAGATCCGTGATATCGTTTCCGTGCGATTCACACAGACCAATGAGGTCGGGCGGTGTGCGCTGTTCTTGCCGGCCCTCGGCCTGCTCGATACCGAGATCGGCGCGCTGTCGCTGATCGATGTCGGCACGAGTGCCGGGTTGAACATGCACCTCGACCGCTACGAGTACCACTACTCCCCCGGCGGAACCGTCGGTGAGCCATCTCCGGTGGCGCTCAGGTGTGGGACCCGCCATGCCGTGCCGGTCCCCGCCCAACTGCCAACGATCTCGGGCCGGATCGGCATCGACCAGCACCCGATCGATCTCTCGAATCCGGACGAAGCACGATGGCTGATGGCCTGCGTGTGGCCCGACCAGGCCGACCGCTTCCACCGGATCGAGGCGGCGATCGAGATCGCCCACGAGCATCCACCGGAGATCCGGCGCACCGATGCGATCGCCGGGCTTCGGCCCTGCGTTGCTTCGGCCGCAGAGCTCGGTCACCCGGTCGTCATGAACTCGTGGATGCTCAACTACCTGACCGATGCCGACCGCGTGGAGTATCTCGGCCAGCTCGACGCAATCGGTGCCGAGCGAGATCTCTCCTGGGTCTACGCCGAATCACCGGTGTTGTGCCCGGGGATCCCGTTTCCGTTCGGGGTCGACATCGAGAACCATCATCTGACCGCCTTGATGCTCGCCCGCTGGCGCAACGGGGTCAGAACCGTCGAACACCTCGGCGTCTCGCACCCCCACGGCTATTGGTTGCACTGGGCCAAGTAGTCGTGCGCTCTAGCGGAAAGATGCCAGGCACGAGAGCGTCATTGCGCCCACCACGGCGGGGCCGGCCATGACCCATCGCCTGCCCACTCCATGAAAAATCCCGACGTCGGATTTGGTGCGCCGATCGGATACAGCTCGGGCAGGTTGCTCACCGGTCCCGTCACGTCCGGATCGGGACATGGAACCTGCGCGGCCGTGCCGCCGCGTTCTGGCACCGGGCAGGCGCGCCCGTCGAGGAACGCCATCTTCCGCGAGACATAGTCAGCGGCCGCCCAAGGCCCATCCCCGCGCAGGTGGATGCCGTCGCCGGCAAACCACTGAGTGCGATCGCGGGCGTAGTTCGCCCAATCGGCGATGATGAGCTCCGGATACCGGCCAGTGGCGACGATTTCGGAGAGCGTGGCGTTGTTGTTTTCGAACACGCGCGCGAATCCGGCGTCGCCAGGCGACGTGTACGACACGTTCGAACGCAGTGTGACCCACACGACTCGTCGATATTCGTTCGCACGCGCCAACGCCATGATGGCGTCGACGTCAGCTCGGAAGTTGTGGTCGCTGTCGTTGTATCCCGTGGCTACGACCAGAGTGTCGTAGGTGCCTTTCCTCCAGCGGACCTCGTCGTACAGCGGAATCGGAACGTGGCCGTCATAATTGCGACATGACGGCGCCACGCGTCGGCGACACGACGCAAGATCGAGCGTGTGTTCGAATCCCTGCATCGCGTCGATCGCTCCGTAGGTCTTGATCCCGAGCCACGCCGAGTCGCTGATCAGCAACGCTCTGTGCTGCGGCTCAACTCGCGTCGCCTGCAGGCTCACGGTCGCCGAAAGGTCGCCCGCCGCTCCGGCGACGCCCCAGGCCGCCAGCACCCCGAGGGCGATCGTGATCATGATTCGACGCAACACAGGACCAGTATGTCTACTCGACCGATCAACGCTGGCGGGTTCGGCTGCGGCAAGGATTCGGCCCAAATCCTCAGCGGCGATCACCACACGGCAGCACCGAAATCTGTCAGCCTTCGATCGCCGGCACCCGCCAACGCCACGGAACGTCGACCGCCTTGCTGATCCCGACCCGCGGGCCGACGGTCGGGTTGTCCGGTGCTGCCGTGCCGTCGTCGAACAGGCCCGGACCGGTACCGCGACACACGTCGATGCCGTTGTGCTCGGGCCCGATCGCGAACGCCTGGCACAACTTGGCCGGGGCGTCGGCGAGCTGACGACGACCGCGCCGCCGCTCGCTCATCAATTCGAGGCCGGCGATCGGCACGACTGCCCTGAGCAGCACGGCTGCCCCGGCTCCCTTCGGCCCGGTGACGACATTGGCGCAGTGATGCATCCCGTAGGTGAAGTAGACGTACAGGTGCCCGGCCGGCCCGAACATGACGGCGTTGCGGTCGGTGCGACCCCGAAACGTGTGGCTGGCCGGGTCGTCCTGGCGGTACGCCTCGACCTCGATGATCCGTCCTACGCACCCGTCGTACACCAACAGCTTGTTGAGGAGCTGTGGGGCTACGTCAGGGGCGTCAGCGGCAAGCAGCGACCTGGCGACGCGCCTCATCGCCGGGCCCATTACCGGCGGCGACTGAACTCATCGCGCTCGGCGCTGAGCATCTCACGATATTTCGCCACCTGGGCGGCGATCGCCTGCGGCCCGGCACCGCCCGGCGACGTGCGTTGGAGAACGCCGACGCCGGGACCCACCAGAGCCGCTGCGTCATAGCCGATCTCCAGTCCAGCCAGCTCGCCGAGCCCACCCTCGCCGGCGAGGTGACGACGGACGAGTTGCCCGACGATGGCGTGGGCGTCGCGGAAGGGCGTGCCGCCGCGCACCATGTACTCGGCCAGGTCGGTCGCAGCCATCACGTCCGAGTCGGCGGCGGCCTGCATCGCATCGGGCACGAAGGTGGCGGTGGCGATCATGCCTGCCAAGGCGGCGGCCGCCAGGTTGACCTGATCGACCGAGTCGAACAGGCCCTCCTTGTCCTCTTGCAGATCGCGGTTGTACGCAAGTGGCAAACCCTTGAGCGTTGCGAGCAGGGCGGTCAGATTTCCGATCAGGCGGCCCGCCTTGCCCCTCGCCAGCTCGGCGATATCTGGGTTCTTCTTCTGCGGCAACATCGACGAGCCGGTGGCGAACGCATCGTCGAGCTTGGCGAACCCGAACTCTTCGGTGGTCCACAGAACCCATTCCTCGCCGATCCGACTGAGGTGGACACCGATCAGTGCGAGGTCGAACAGCCCCTCCGCCACGAAGTCACGATCGCTCACGGCGTCGAGTGAGTTGTCGAACGGCCGCCCGAACCCGAGCTCGGCGGCATTGCCGGCCGGATCGACCGGCAGCGACGTGCCGGCCAATGCTCCAGCACCCAACGGCGACACATCGAGGCGATCAACGGTCGCCAGCAATCGGTCGATGTCGCGCCCGAATGCCCAGCCATGGGCCAACAGGTGGTGTGACAACAACACCGGCTGGGCGCGCTGCAGGTGGGTGTATCCGGGCAGATAGGTGCTTTCGGCCTCGATCGCCCTGGTCAGCAGCACCTGTTGCAGGTCGTACAGACGGCGGGCGACCTCGACCAGTTCCCGTTTGCACCACAGACGCAGATCGGTGGCGACCTGGTCGTTGCGGCTGCGAGCGGTGTGCAGCTTCGCCCCTGCAGCGCCCGAGATCTCGGTGACCCGTCGCTCGACGGCGGTGTGGATGTCCTCGTCGGACGGCACATATTCGAACCGGGCTTCGGCGATCTCGGAATGCACCTGGTCGAGCGCCGCCAGCACGTCGTCTCGCTCGGCCTCGTCGAGTATCCCGACCCGGGCCAGACCGCGAACATGCGCCCGCGATCCGACGATGTCGTCATGCCACAGTCGCTGATCGAATGGGAGGCTGGCCGTGTATGCCATCAGGGCGGCATCCGGACCACCATCGAAGCGTCCATGCCACAACGTCGATCCCGTCGGTTCGGAGCGATCGACCGCTCCACTGTCCGCTCCACTGTCCGCTCCACTGTCTGGGCCGCTCATTCGTTCACTCCCTCGATCCCTGCCAGTTCGCGCATCGCCGCCGCCAACTGCCGACCACCCACCGATTCGGTGGCGACGCACACCATCGTGTCGTCGCCGGCGACGGTACCGAGCAATCCTTCGATTCCGCTCCGATCGAGCGCCGACGCAACCACGTGTGCGCAGCCTGGAGGCGTGCGCACGATCACCAGGTTGGTCGAGTGCGTCACCTCGGCAACCCACTCGCCCATCACCCGCCGCAGTTGGTCGAGAGGTGCAACCCGCTCGGGGGCGAACTCGGGCACGGCATAGACCGTCGCCCCACCGGGGACTCGCACCTTGACGGCGCCGAGGTCGTCCAAGTCGCGCGACACGGTCGCCTGTGTGCCTGTGATGCCCTCGTCGGCCAGCAGGTCGACGAGTTGCGGCTGGTTCGTGACCGAATGCTGCTGGATCAATCGGGCGATCGCCTGCTGACGTTGGACTTTGGACATCAGGCTTCGCCTCGCGGACTCGAGGCCTGCACTCGGCCTCGACTCTCGCCTCGCCATGCATGATTGCTTGGCGTGAAGTGCACCACGACGCGAGCTAGCCCGCCGTGAGCGTGCGGCCCGAACCGCCAGGCGTTCATCTGACGCCAGCCAGGAAGGCGATGATTGCCCGCGCACTGTGGAGGCGGTTGTGACCCTGCTGGTACACGACACTCTGGGGACCGTCGATCACCGCCGCGCTGACCTCGATCCCGCGGTACGCCGGCAGGCAGTGCATGAACACCGCCGACGGGTCGGCGCCGGACATGATCGTCTCGTCGATTTGGAAGCCCTCGAACGCCTGTCGACGGGCCTCCTTGTCTTGCTCTTGACCCATCGACACGAATGTGTCGGTGTGCACGGCGTGAGCGCCGGCGACCGCCTCGGACGGCCGCCTGAACTGTTCGACCGATGCCGCGCCGAGCAGTAGGATCCGCTCGAGTTCGGCCTCGTCGGCGTCGAAACCGACTGGGCAGGCGAGCCGGAAGTGCATCCCGAGCATCGCCGAGATCTCTCCAAGTGAGCGCGCCACATTGTTGTAGTCACCGACGTAGGCGACGCTAAGACCAGCCAGGTCACCGAGGCATTGCCGCATCGTCAGCGCATCAGCCATCCCTTGCAAGGGATGAGACTTGTCGCTCAGCATGTTGACCACCGGCACATTCGCCGAAGCGGCCAGACGTTCGACGATCGAGTGCGAAAACACGCGAGCAGCGATCAGGCCGTGGTATCCCTCGAGGATCTTGCCGATGTCCTCGACGGGCTCGCGGGTGTCGAAACCGACTTCCTCACCTCGCGTGTACACGGGGTGCCCGCCGAGTTGGACGACCGCCATCTCCATCGAATGCCTGGTCCGATTCGATGGCTTCTCGAAGATCAGAGCGGCGCCCTGTCCTTCCAGCGGGCGTCCGAGTTCGGCGATCGGTCGTTCGGCGATGTCGAGCACGAGGTATGCCTCGTCGTGCGAGAGATCGGTGATCTCGAGAAATGAGCGGGTCATGATGATGTCTCCCGAAATGCTTCGGCGAGCAGCGCGCTCGCTTCGACCAACTCGGCTTCGCTGACGGTGAGTGGCGGCAGGAACCGAAGCGTCGAAGCATTGACGGCGTTGCAGATCAGGCCCTTGCCGATCAATGATTGGTAGATCTCTGGGGCGCTGATGCCCTCCGCGAGTTGCGCACCGAGGATCAGCCCGGCACCACGAACCGACTCGACCTGCGGGAGCTCCATCAATAACTCGGTGAAACGGGCTCCCATCTCGGTTGCGAGTCGGGGTGCGTCGAGACGACGCATCTCGTCGATCACAGCGTTCACCGCAGCCGTCGCCAGCGCGGTACCGCTGTAGGTGCTGCCGTGATCGCCGGGCTGGAACACCGCAGCAACCTCCTTGCGGGCCCAGCAGGCACCGACCGGCATACCGTTGCCGATCGCCTTGGCGAGCGTGACTACATCGGGACTGACACCGTCGATCTCGAACCCGAACCACTTCCCGGTGCGTGCGAACCCGGTCTGGATCTCGTCGACGATCATCAACGCCCCGACCTCGTCGCACATGTCGCGGATGCCCTGCAAATAGCCTGCCGGCGCCGGATTGACGCCGCCCTCACCCTGGATCGCCTCAATGATCACGGCCGAAACAGATCCGTCGACAGCGGCCCGCATCTCGTCGAGGTCACCCCATGGAACATGTTTGAAACCGTCGGGCATCGGCGCGAACGGTTCGTGTTTGGCCGGTTGCCCCGTCGCCGCAAGCGTCGCCAAGGTACGCCCGTGGAAGCTGCCGAAGGCGCTGACCACCGTGTGGCGTCCACGGCCTCCCCACTTGCGGGCCAGCTTGAGCGCACATTCGTTTGACTCAGCGCCAGAGTTGGTGAAGAACAGCTGCCCGTTGTGACCGGTGGCATCCTTGAGCAGTTCGTTGACTTTGATGGCAGCTGCCATCGCTTGCGGGTTACTGAAGAAGTTGCTGACGTGCAGCAGCGTCGAGGCCTGACGGCTGATCGCGTCGGCGATCACCGGGTTGGCGTGGCCCAGCGAAGTGACGGCGATGCCCGACAGGAAGTCGAGATAGCGCTTCCCATTGGAATCCCACACCTCGGTCCCGCTGCCGCGTTCGATGCTCAGCGCCGGGGCTCCGAACACGGGCATGAACGGGCAGTGCTCGACGTCGGGATGTTCAAAGGTATGGCCGCTCATGGTGCGCCTTCCTGGGCGTCTATCGGGCCGTCCGGCGAGGGAATCGATGGCGCGGCTTGTGGGCTCTCTTCGGGCTCGCCGCCCTTGATCATCGTGCCGATCCCGGAGTCAGTGAAGAGCTCTAGCAGCAACACGTGGGCGAGCCGTCCGTCGAGAATGTGTGCGTTGCTGACGCCGTTGCGAACGGCGTGGGCACAGCTGGCGGCCTTGGGAATCATGCCGCCGGCAACAATGCCCCGCGCCAGCAGTGCGTCGAGCTCGTCGGCGGTGGTCTGGCGAATCAGGCTGGAGCCGTCGCCGAGATCGCGGCGAAGGCCCTCGATGTCGGTCAGGTACACGAGCTTTTCGGCCCCCAGCGCCTCGGCGATCGCTCCGGCGACCGTGTCGGCGTTGATGTTGTATGCCTGGCCCGTGTCGTCGGAGCCGATTGTGGCGATCACCGGGATGAACTCGTTGTCGAGCATGCCGCGCAAGACCTCGGGATTGATCGCCGTCACATCCCCTACGAAGCCGAGCTGCGGATCGCGGACAGAGGCCCTGATCAGACCACCGTCGACGCCACTGACCCCGACCGCGTAGTTGCCGTGCACATTGATGGCAGCCACGATCTGTGGGTTGACCTGACCTTTCAACACCATGCGGGCGATCTCGACCGTTTCGGCGTCACTGACGCGCAGCCCGTCGACGAACTCGGGCTGCTTGCCCAACCGCGCCATCATCTCGCTGATCTGTGGGCCTCCGCCATGCACGACGATCGGTTGCATGCCGACCAACCGCATCAACACGATGTCCTCGGCGAACAGCGCCAGCGCATCGTGCTCGGACGTACCGGCCAGCGCGTTGCCGCCGTACTTCACGACCACCGTCTTGCCGGCGAAGCGGCGGATGTACGGCAGCGCCTCAACCAAGGTCGCCGCCTTGAGGGCGGCCGCGTCGATGTCGACGTCGATGGTCACGGAGCGATACCGATCTTGGTGAGTCCGGCCGTCTCGTCGAGCCCGAGCGCAACGTTTGCTGCCTGCACCGCGCCGCCCGAGGCGCCCTTCGTGAGATTGTCGAGGGCGGCGATCGCCAATAAGGTGTCGGTCCGCTCGTCGTAGCGGGCGGTTACATGCACGGCGTTCGAACCGAGCGTCGCCTTGGTCGACGGCGAGCCGTTTGTGACGACGATGAACGGTTCGTCTGCCCAACGTTGGCGCAACAACGCCAGCAGCGACTCGGTCGACATGCTTGCACCCGCCACCGGCTTGGCGTGACACGTGGCGAGCAGCCCACGGCTCAGCGGAACCAGATGCGGCGTGAAGAACACTTGCGCGCCCAGTTCCTGTTCGATCTCGGGCGTATGGCGGTGGGTCTCGAGGCCGTACGCCTCGACGTTCGAGTCGACGCTGGTAAACAGGTTCGTGTTGGTCGGCTTGCGGCCGGCACCGGTGATACCCGTCATCGTGTTGACCATCACCCCGTTCGGCTCGATCAAGCCGGCCTCGACGAAGGGCCGCAGGGCGAGCACGGCGGTCGTCACATGGCAACCGGGCGTTGCGATCAGCGAGGCACCCTTCAGGTCGGACCGATGCAGCTCCGGCAATCCGTACACGGCGTTGGCGAGCAGACCGAGTTGGTCGTGCTCGAAGCCGTAATAGGACGGATAATGCGAGACGTCCTTGAGCCGGTAGGCGGCCGACAGGTCGACGATGCAACCGACATCGCCGATCAGCTGGGGTGCCATCGCCATCGAGGCTTCGTGCGGAAGGCCCAGGAACACCAGGTCGAGCCCTCTCGCCCGTTCGATGTCGAAGGTTTCGAATACCAGGTCGGGATAGACGGCGGCCAGGCTGGGGTAGAGATCGGCGGCCCGAACACCGGCCTGGGTGTCACCGGTGGCGTAGACGACGTCGTACTCCGGGTGATGTGCCGCGATGCGGAGGAGTTCGGCGCCGGTGAATCCCGACGCACCTATGATGCCGACCTGAACCATACCCGCATGACTATACATCACTACGTATGGTCATACAAGGATGGGATGAGGAAAAGGTATGACGACCGGACGTGACGACACACCGCCGAGGCGGCACAATGGGAGTCGTGATTCCCGGTTCGATGTTCACCAAGGGACGCCTGCTCGTTGCGACACCGCCTCTCGACGACCCGAACTTCGATCGCACCGTGATCTTCATGCTCGAACACCATGACGAAGGCGCGATCGGCGTGGTGATCAACCACCCGACCGACGAGTCGCTGGACGAGTCACTCGATCGCTGGGAGGAACTGCAAGCGTCGCCGGGTGCCGTTTTTCGCGGCGGCCCTGTCGACACCGGCGCCTTGATCGCACTCGCCTTCGCCAAGGCCCCGATCACCACAACGAGTGACGAGCTCTCGCCCGTGTCCGGGTACGTCGCATCAGCCGATCTCACGACCGATCCGGCGCTGGTCGCAGCGGTGGTCAACTCTGTCCGCGTCTTCCGGGGGTACGCCGGGTGGGGCCCCGGACAGTTGGACGGAGAGATCGGGGCCGGCGCTTGGTTGGTACTCGATTCCGAGCCCCAGGACGTGTTCGCGGCCGCACCCGACAACCTTTGGCGCACGGTCCTGCGACGCCAGGGTGGACGGCTTGCCTGGCTGGCAGAGGCCCCCGACGACCTCGCTACAAACTGACCAAACCGACCTCACCGATTGCAGCTCACCGATCTCCAGGGTTGGTGAGGGCACGGTCTACCGGCTGGCCGTGCGACCGGAATCGTCGAAACCGATCGCATCGCCAACGGCGCCCGATCAGCGAGAACGAAGGCTTTCGAGGACACGAATCGCCTCGTCGACCCGGTCGGCCGGAACGAGCAGGTGATCATGGTGATAGCCGGCGAGCGCGTTGCACGAAATCCCGGCGTCGGCGAGCACCTGGCTCACCGCCGCAGTCAGGCCGACGGCCTCGTGCGAACTCCACACGGTCAGCGTCAGCCACGCCGCCTCGAAGTCGACCACTGCGTCGACCGAGCGGGCGTCTTCGACTGTGACCACCAGGGTCAATCCCTCGTTCTCAGAGATCGTGGCGTGAGCAACCGACCTGAGCGACGGCCAATCACCGGTGACGAACGTGAAGCAGCCCGGGCGTTGCTCGATCTCGAGCGACGCCAGCATCTTGGCCAGGTCGAGCTCGCCAGGCAAACGATTCAGCCCCGCAGCTCGGCGCCGAGCTTGGCCGCCGACGTGACTGCCGCACGACGGACGCCAGCGATGTCTGCGTCGGTCAGGTTGCGATCGGGTGCCTGAAGACGCAGCCGGTACGCCAGGCTGCGCTGACCGTCGCCGAGCGGGGCGCCGCGGAAGACGTCGAACAGTTCGAGATCGACGAGCAGTTTGCCGGCGCCCTGACCGATCGCCCGCTCGAGCTTCTCGGCAGGCACCTCGTCATCCATCACGAATGCCAGATCAAGGTCGCTCGATGGCATTCGGCTGACCGGCTTCCAAGCCGCCGGCTTCGGCGGGCGCATCAGCATCTGGTCGAGATCGATCTCTAGGATCGCTACCCGCTGGTCGACGTCGAACCGTTGCAGTACGCCGGGATCGACCTCACCGACCGCTCCGCTTGGTTGCCGGCCGGCTTGCAAGACCGCCGAACGCGTGCCATGCAGACCAGCGGGCGGGCGGCCTTGATCGACGCCGGCACCGACCCCCAGGAAGCTGGAGATCTCACGCCACACGGCCATCGCCGAGGGCGCCTCACAGCCTGCTAAGACCACGCACAGCTCCTCACGCTCGTCGGGCAACTCGCCCTCGCCGGGCGGGTACACGTGCCCGATCTCGAACAGCTTCACGCCGGGGCGACGATGCGATTCGTTGTAGGCGATCGCCTCGAGCAGCCCGGGGCGTAGCGAGGTGCGCAGCACACTCTCCTCGACGATCAACGGGTTAGTGATGCTGATCGTCGGGCCCTCGAGCCCAGCTTTGGCCAGCGTGTCGGGTGCCAGGAACGGGTTCGGCATAGCCTCGGAGATACCGAGACCCAGAAGCAACTGGCGGAGCTGGCGGCGGCGCTGCTGGCGGATCGACAGCGCACCGTGCACAGTCGATTTGGGCACGGTCTTGCCGAGCTCGGCGTAGCCGTAATGGCGAGCGACCTCCTCGATCACGTCGACCTCGGCCTCGCTGTCAGGTCGCCACGAAGGGATCGCCACGCTCCTGGTCTCCCCGTCGCCGGTGACGGTGAAACCGATCGGATCGAGCAGGCCGGGCAGGTCGTCGGCATCTATCTGTGTTCCGAGGATCCGGTTGACCTCCGTCACCCGAACGGTGGTCGAACGTTCCTGCTGCGACAGACCGGGCCCCCTGGCATCGACGATGCCGGCGTGAACCACGACCTTGGGGCAGGTTTCGCGGAGCAACTCGACGAATCGGGCTTGCGCAGTGTCGATGATGTACGGGTCACAGCCGCGCTCGTACCGAGCCGACGCCTCGGACCGAAGACCGAGCCTCGACGACGTTTGCAGCACGGTCAGCATCTCGAACCAGGCGATCTCCAACACGACGTTGGTGGTCCCATCGGTTATCTCGGTGTTGAGGCCGCCCATGACACCACCGACACCGATCGGCTGATCTTGGGCATCGCAGATCAGCAGGTCGTTCGGTGTGAAAGGGCGATTCTCGCCGTCGAGGGTCTGCATCTGCTCGCCGTCCGACGCGACCCGCACGCGGAAGCCGCCGCCGCCGAGCGTGTCGAGGTCATAGGCATGGTTTGGCTGGTTGAGTTCGAGCATGACGTAGTTCGAAACGTCGACAACGTTGCTGATCGGGCGCATCCCCGCTGCGGTGAGGCGTCGCTGCATCCACTCTGCGCTGGCACCGACCTCGATTCCAGACAGCACCATGCTGGTGAAGCGACCGCACTTGTCACCGTCGATCAGCTCGACCGGCGCCGAGATCTCACCACCGTCGACCGTCAAGACCGGTGAAGGCGGGCGGAACTCGACGCCCATCTGTGCGGCGACGTCGCGGGCGATACCGACATACCCCCAGCAGTCCGGCCGGTTTCGGGTGACGTCGAGGTCGAACAGGAAGTCTCGCTGCACTCCGAGCGCCTCGCCGTAGGGAACACCCAACGGGGTGCCCTCGGGCAGGATCAGGATGCCGCTGTGGTCGCTGCCGAGTCCTAGTTCGTCGGGGGCACAAAGCATGCCCTCGGAGTCGATGCCCAGGATGCCGCGCCGCTCGATCGTGATCCCGTTCGGCATCGTCGTGCCGAACGTCGCCAACGGCACGATGTCGCCCTCGCTGATGTTGAAGGCGCCGCACCACACATGTCGCTCGTGACCGTCGCCGGCGTCGACATAGACGCGCTGCACCTTGGATGCGTCAGGATGCTGTACAAGTCGCTTGACCTGGGCCGTGACCACGCCATCGACGGTGTCGCCGAGGCGTTCGACGTCGGCGACCTCCAGTCCGAGCCCGGTCATCACATCGGCCAGACGCCCGACGGCCGCCTGATCGGCAGGGTCGGCAAACTCGCCGTACTCATTGAGCCACGAAAGAAGGATCTTCATCTCGTTGCCTCCTTGTCAGAATTGCTCGAAGAAACGGGCGTCATTGACGTACATGTCGCGAAGGTCCTTGATCTGATGGCGCATCACGGCCATCCGATCGATGCCAAAGCCGAACGCGAACCCGCTCCACCGCTCGGGATCGAGCCCGCCGGCGATCAGCACGTTGGGGTGCACCATCCCGCATCCCCCAAGTTCGAGCCACGAACCGTCGGGCCGCTGAATGTCGAATTCGGCAGAGGGCTCGGTGAACGGGAAGTACGAAGGGCGCAGCCGCGATGAGAAATCGGCGCCAAAGAATGCCTTGGTGAAGGCCTCGATCGTGCCGGCCAAGTCGGCCATCGTGATGTTGCGATCGATGACAAGTCCCTCGATCTGGTGGAACACCGGCATGTGCGTCGCGTCAGGTGTGTCGCGGCGAAACACCCGCCCAGGGGCGACGATGTAGATCGGCGGATCCTGCTCGAGCATCGTGCGGATCTGCACCGGCGAGGTGTGGGTACGCAACACCGTGCGACCGGGCCGGCCGCCGGGCGCGGCGTGATCGACGAACAGTGTGTCGAATTCACCGCGAGCCGGGTGCCCTTCCCCCATGTTGAGGGCTTCGAAGTTGTGCCAGTCGGTTTCGACCTCCGGGCCCTCGGCGACCCGAAATCCGAGTCCGATGAATACGTCTTCGAGCCGCTCCCAGGCCTGAGTCACGAGATGGGCGTGTCCGCGGCTCGGCTTGACGACGTCCTCGGTGAGATCAATCCATTCGGCGTCGACCTGCGCAGCCATCGCCGATTCGCCGAGTTCGACCGTACGGGCCTCGAGCGCAGCGGTAACGACCTGGATCGCCTCGTTGAAGGCGTGGCCGGCAGCCTTCTTCTGATCGATCGTCGGCAAACCGCCGAGTTGAGTCTTGAGCTGGACGAGCTGGCCCTTCTTGCCCAGCAATCGGGTGCCGATAGAGGTCACCGATTCGAGCGATTCGGTGGCTTCGACCTGTTTGAGCGCTGCATCACGAGCACTGCGTATTTCGTCGATCACGGGAGTCCTTTCATAACGACGAGCGTACGGGAGCGAACAAGGTCATCCCCGGATGGACTCAGGTGCGGGCGCGCTGGGTGTCAGCGTTGCCGTCCCCAGGCTGTCCGCCCGGGGCACCGAAATCGCGGGGCCGTCGTCACAGCCACCAAGACTAGGCCGCCAACACGGTCCTGACCAACCGGTTATCGACGTCTGACTTCGACGATCCGTGGGCACCGAGGTGACGGCGGGCCCCTATCGTCGTGGTGTGGGATCGATGGAGAATGCTCGTGTGATCGATCGCCACCCGCGCTTGGCCATCGCCGCAACCGCTGCCACCGCCGCCTTGGTGACCATGGCCGTGTGGATCACCAGCGACGAGCCGCCCGCACCTACCGCAGGCGCTGCCTCGATCGCTTCCCCCGAATTCGATCTGGACGCCGCCACCAGCGTGGCACCCGAGCGGTCGAGAACGGCTTCGGACACCACGACAACCTCTACGGGTGGCGCCTCCGCCCACAGATCGTCATCGACAACCACCATGAGTTCGACCTCGACGCCAGCCGAGGGAGACAACGGCATCGATCCCGAACAGACCTCGACGCCGGTCGACGAGGACAACGGCATCGATCCCGAACAGACCTCGACGCCGGTCGACCGAGACAACGGCATCGATCCCGAACAGACCTCGACGCTGGCCGAGGGAGACAACGGCATCGACGTGTTGTTGTTGCAGCGAATGTTGAACATCGTGACGGGTGCCGACATCGCCGCCCACGGCATGTACGGGCCGGCGACCGTCGACGCGGTCGCCCGATTCCAACGATCTGTCGACCTACCCTCGACCGGCGAGGCCGATCAGAGGTCCCGGATTCTTCTGAAATTCTTCGACGGTGGCCGCTCGAGCGCCCTGCCCCCATGGCCGTACCCGACATTCGGTGACGGGGACGCCGACGGTTGTCAGGTCGCGGTCGTCGGTGATTCCCTTATGTCGGGTACTCGGACGCTGCACGCAGATCGTTTTTCCGAGATTGGATGCACCTCGGCAGTCGACGGCGTTGGCGCACGGTCGTTGGCGTTCGGTTGGCAGTGCCGAGTTCTCCAGACCGACGGTCAGCGCCCGCTGCTGCTGATTCCGGAACCCGAACCGGGCAATCATACGTGCGCCCCGTCCGGACTCGAGCTGCTGCAGATGTGGTCCCAAGCCAAGGCACTCGGCGATCTCGTTGTGCTTGCGCTCGGTACGAATGACGCGACGTTGTTCAGCGATCAGCTCTGGACTCGGCATTGGGACCAGGCGTTGGAGCTTACGGACGGCCGTCGTTTGGTCATTCTCACGACGCAGGGTCGGCCCGGCAGCCCAGCTGCGGTTGCCCAGGAGACGTATTCCGAAGCGCTACGCGTTTGGTGTGCCGCCGAGTCGGCCTGTGTTCTGGCCGACTGGGGGCTCACGGTGGCGGCTATGGATGCGGCGTCGTACGTCGAGTCGGTGCACCTCACGCCGGCGGCTACAGACGCCCGCGCCTCGTTCATCCGCGATGTGGTGGCGGCGCTGCTGTCAGACGAACCGATCCCCAACCCGCCACCACTACGCGCGCCGACCACCACCACGACCACCATCTCGGCCAGCACCACCACCTCGACCGTGCCACCGACCAGTTCGACAACCAGCACATCGACAACGCCGAGTTCGACCAGTACCACTATCGCCGAGCCCGGGAGCGACTGACGCCGCTACGGACCATCGGTCGAGATCGTCAGCGCTGACGCGCAGCTTCGAACGCCAGGATCGTGCCGGCCATCGCGACGTTGAGGCTCTCGGCACGGCCTTGGTGCTCGATCCGCACCCACGCGTCGACCTCGGCCTGGTCGGCGAGACCGTGAGCCTCATTGCCGAGCACAATCGCGATTCGGCCGGACCAGTCGGCTTCGGTGTGGCGATCGCCATGATGCGATGAGGTGCCGATCAGCCGGAGCCCGGCGTCGCTCACCTCGCCGAATGTCGCCACCACGATCGGCACATGGAATACGGCGCCGGCGCTGGCGCGCACAACCTTCGGGTTGAAGGCGTCGACCGAGCCCGGGGTTAGTGCGACGGCATCCAGACCCGCCGCTTCCGATGAGCGCAGAATCGTGCCGAGATTGCCCGGATCGTTCACCCGGTCTGCAACGACCACGAAAGAGGCCTCCGCCAGCGATGAACTCGCCGATCGCAGCCTGACGATCGCGAGATTCGGTTGCGGGCGCTCGGTGGAGGCAACCCGCTCGATTACACCCTCAGCAAGTTCGAACACGGGTGCGTCAGAGATGAAGGCGGAGTCGGGGGCAACGAACTCTGCCTCGATCTCCCAGCCGGCGGCGGCGGCCTCGGCTATCAGCACCGGACCCTCGACGACGAAGGCGCCCTCCTCGGATCGCGAGCTGCGGTGCCCCAGCAGGCGCCGCAGTCGCTGAACCTTCGAATTGGTGAAGGTCAGTTGTTCGCTCAGAACTTCGCTCCGTTTGGGCCGATCCGATCGGCGAGCCGAACGGAAGATCGCAAACCGAGGGCGATGCGACCCATCTGAACTCGCTCCCTAGAGCGCAGCCTCGGCCCGGGCGACGAGGGCCGAGAAGGCCGCCTCATCCGTAATCGCCAGATCGGCGAGGACCTTGCGATTGACCTCGATACCGGCGGCGTTGAGGCCGGCGATGAAGCGGCTGTAGCTCATGTCGTTGAGGCGGCATCCAGCGTTGATGCGCTGGATCCAGAGGCGACGGAACTCGCCCTTCTTGGCGCGCCGGTCACGGAATGCGTACTGCCCACTGTGGAGCAGCTGCTCGTTGGCGGCCCGAAACGAACGGCTCTTGTTGCCGTAGTAGCCCTTGGCTTGCTTGAGTACCTTCTTGTGGCGCCGCTTGGCAACCACACCGCGTTTGACGCGTGCCATCTTGTTGTCTCCTTGTGTCGGTCAGTCGATGCTGATCAATGGAATCAGCGCTCGGCGAGGAGGCGCTTGATCTTCTTGACGTCGGCCGGGTGAACATCGACGTCACCCTCGAGGCGACGGGTACGGGTCGACGCCTTCTTCTCGAACAGGTGCTGACGCATTGCCTGCTCGCGACGGAGCTTGCCCGTTCCGGTCTTCTTGAACCGCTTGGCTGCGGTCTTCGATGTCTTCATCTTCGGCATCATTCGTCTCCTGATATATCGAGGGGTGCCTGTTCGGCCCCAACCACGGTTGTCGCAGCAGGCTCTTCGATCAGTTCTGGGTTGTCATCGGACGCTTCCGGCTCATCGCTCTGAGCCGCAGGTTCCGCTGCTGCTGTGTCGGCGGATTCGGATTCGGCGGCGGACTCGGCGGTCTGTTCCGCCAGGGCTGCTTCGTACGCAGCCCTCTTCTGAGCCTCTTCAGCCGCCTTCTTGATCATCTCTTGGGCCTTCTTGTCGGGCGACAGCACGAGTGTCATGCTGCGACCTTCAATACGGGCCTGACTCTCGACCTTGGCGATCGGTCCAACCGTCGTGATCACGTCGTCGAGGATCTTGCGCCCCAACTCGGGGTGTGCCATCTCTCGGCCACGGAACTGAAGGGTGACCTTCACCTTGTGGCCTTCCTCGATGAACTCGGTTAGATGCCGCAGTTTGGTGTCGAAATCACCCTTGCCGATCTTCGGGCGAAACTTGACTTCCTTGATCGTGACGTGGACGGTCTTGCGTCGTGCTTCCTTGGCTTTCTGCGCTTCTTCGTACCGGAACTTTCCGTAGTCCATGATTCGGCAGACCGGAGGGTTTGCCATCGGCGCAACTTCGACAAGGTCGAGGTCGAGCCCACGGGCCATCCGGAGCGCTTCGGGAACCGCTTTGATCCCGAGTTGATTGCCGTCGGGACCGATCAAACGGACCTCGCGGGCCCTGATGCGGTCGTTGACGCGGTGTTGGTCGCTCTTCGGCGGGGCTATGACTGATCACTCCTGTGCAATGGGTTTGGCCTCCCAGTTTGTGTTACGTCTCTGCTCGACGCGAAGTCAATGCGGAGCAGACGCACCAGATCGTCCGGTTACGAACGACTTGGAGGCCGTGATCTTCATCAACCTGGACGCACTCAGATCGTGTTGTGCACGAGCTGGTGGCCGGGTGGGAGCCGATTGGACAAGCCCCACTTCGCCTCGATTGTCAGCCGGTCGCCAATACGACCGACCTGGGTAGGGTAGCGCACGTGAGTGACGAAACCGACTTGACCAGCATCGATGAAGAGGGCGGGGTCGCCGACCAGACCGCCGAGATCGAGGCAGCGATGGCCGAAGCTCGAGCCCGGTTGGCCGATGTTTCCGCCGAAGTGGTGGTGGCGAACCATGTGATGGGCCTTTACGAGCTAGCCGCGATCCATCTGTCGTCGCCGACGCCGGACATGGTGTCGGCTTCGCTTGCGATCGACTCGATGGCGATGCTCGTCGATGGCCTCGGCAACCGCCTCGGCGATGACGCGGCGGCCATGAGTGACGCACTCGTCAACATCCGCATGGCGTTCGTAGCAATCAAGAGTCAGACGGGTCAATCGTCCCCCGACGATGACTGAGGCTCGTGGCGAGGATCAGACCTCGCTGAACCGTCCGTACGGTGCGGAATTCACGTGGCCGTTGCGAATCACCACATCTTCTTCGAGCAGCAGTTCGGTCTGCTCTCTTTCGTGGCCCGGCACCAGACGGCCCGCGGCGTTGACCACACGCCACCATGGCACATCGATGTCGGTGGTCTGAAGGATCCGCCCGACCAGGCGTGAGTGTTTGGGATAACCCGCCGTGTCGGCGATATCGCCGTACGTGGTCACCTCGCCGGACTGGAGCGTGATCAGGACGTCGATGATGCGACGGTCGCGGTCTTCCATCTCAGACCTTGTGGACCTTGCAGGCCTGGAAGTGACCGAACTTGGCCAGGGGCTGAAATCGTACGGACTGGCCGACATCGACCGTGCGAGTGCCGTCGACGATCTCGGTCACGTGAAACATGTAGGCCGTGCCCGTGTCAACGGTGACGGTGCCGAGCCCCTTGACCTCGTCGAACCCGGTGACGATTCCTGAAATCACAAGCCGGCCACATCGATCAGTGCACGATCTTGAGGATCGGGATCTCAAGCAGATCGGTCGCACCGGCCTCTCGGAGCGAGGGAATCAGCCGGTTGATGCCGTTCTTCTCGACGACGGTCTCGATCGCGTAGTCGCCGTTGGCAAGCTGGTTGACGGTCGGCGACTTTGCGGCCGGCATCTCAGCGAGCACGGCGTCGCGCTTGTCAGCGGCGACATTGAGCTTCAGCAACACCTTGCCGCGTGCCTCGAGGGCACCGTTCAACAGAGTCATCAGCTGCTCCATCGCCCGGCGCTTGGCGGGGTTGGCGAAGCTGGTCGGGTTGACGACGACCTCGGTGTAGCTGATCAGGATCGTGTCGATCACACGCAAACCGGCCGCACGAAGAGCGCGCCCGGTTTCCGTGATGTCGACCACACAGTCCGCAATGTCGGGGATCTTGGCCTCGCTGGCGCCATACGAAAGACGCACATCAGCGTCGACTCCCTTAGCGGAAAAATAGCGCTCGGTCATAACCGGGTACTCAGAGGCAACGCGTACCCCGTTCGGCAGATCCTCGACGCGCTGCACCGTTGAGTCGCCGGCGACGGCGACCACGACCCTGACCGGGCTGGACGTCGCTTTCGAGTAATTCAGCTCACCCAGGCTCTCGACCTGTGCAGCGGTCTCTTCGATCCAGTCGCGACCGGTGATGCCCATGTCGAACAAGCCCTCGGCGACGTATCCGGCGATCTCTTGGGGGCGCAGAATCCGTACCTCATCAATGCGCGGATCGTCGATCGCTGCCTTGTACTCGACCCCCGATGACCGCACGACGCTCAGGTCGGCGGCCTCGAACAGATCGAACGTCGCCCGTTCGAGCGACCCTTTGGGAAGTACGAGACGCAGCACGACCGCCGAGGATACCGACCTAACGAACGACGAGCGCAATGGATTCGTCTCCCGATCCTCATCGGTGTCTCAAGAACACCCTTCAAACAGGCGATAACACTGTCGGTGGACCTGCTTCCCAACTCCATGTCGTTCCGATTCGTCACCACCCTCAATGTCGAATCGGACGATGAGATCCCCAGGTGTTTCACCGGCCGCGTTCGCAAGTCGGTCGATGGCGTGCTCGAGCATGTCGCCTGGTACGACCGAGGCGAGTTGGAAGACCCAGGAGGGCAAATGCCGGCCTACTCGCGCTTTCGGCCGAGCGGGCAGTTGAAGCAGATCCGTCACTACCGACTGGGGCGCTTGCACGATCCGTCACAGGGCGTTCCAGCTGTGAAGGGCTTTTTCGCCAACGGCACCCATCGCTACGAGGAGCACTACCGCTATGGCCGCCGCCACGACTATCAAGGCACGGCAGCGATCATCAAGTGGCGCTGCGACGGCACGCTGCGCACCGAACTGCACTACTACGAAGGTCTCAGGATCGAAATCGTCACAGCCACCGCTGCGGTCTGAGCCGATCGCCCTCGGCGCCGCAGTTCAGTGATCGGTCGGGTCGCTGTGGAGCAGGCGCAGGGCGTGCGAAAGCACGTCGATGACAGCGTCGATCTGTTCGATCGCGCCTTTCGGTGAGCCCGGTGTATTACAGATGACCGAGCCGCCCCGAATCCCGGCCACCCCTCGCGAGAGACGACCGAACGGGCTGATCAGGCGCATCGCCTCGGCCAGTCCGGGGGCCTCACGCTCGATCACGGCCCGCGTGCCCTCGGGTGTTTGATCGCGGGGAGCGAAGCCGGTTCCGCCGGTGGTTACGATCAGACCGGCAAACCCGTCGCTCATCTCGATCAGCGCGGCGGTGACATCGCCGGCACCGTCCGGGGTGACACGATGATCGACGACATCGAACCCGTTCGCCGCCAAGTGCGCCGCCAATCCCCTGCCACCGGTGTCGTCGCGAGCACCATGGAACACCCCGTCGCTGACGGTCAGCACCTTGGCGCGCAGCGGTGTGTGATCGCGTTCAGCGGCGTTCATGTCGAACGACGGTACCGAATCAGCACCATCCCGTCGGTGTCGGCTTCGTGTGGCAGCACACGCCAGCCGTGCGCATACGGCTTCCAGTCACCGTTCTCAGTCCGGCGATCATCGACCTCGAAACCGTCGGGTACCGGGTGGTCGATCGACTCGGCAGCCGTGAACGTGCAAACCGAGTACACCAGGCGGCCTCCGGGGCGCACCAGCGGTGCCGATGCTTCGAGGATGCGGCGCTGGAGTCCAACCAGATCGGTGACGTCGCTCGGCTGGATCCGCCAGCGGGCGTCGGCGCGGCGGCGTAGCGATCCGAATCCACTGCACGGCGCATCGATCAGCACGGCGTCGAATGAGCTGGGTTCGAACGGCGGGGCGGCGGCGTCAGCGACGACGGTTTCGATCTCGAGCCCCAGACGCTGGGCGTTCTCGGTGATCAGGCTGACCCGTTTTGGTCGGATGTCGGCGGCGGTCACGATCGCTCCTGCTGATGCCATCGCGGTTGCCTTGCCCCCCGGTGCAGCGCAGGTGTCCAACACCCGTTCACCAGGCTTGCACTCGACAGCAGCTGCCACCGATTGCGACGCTTTGTCCTGAACGTAGCCGTCGTCGCGGGTCGTCACGACGGCCGCCGTGTTCATCGTTCGCATCGTAAGGCCGGCCCTCTGGTCCCCCAGTTCATTCACGAACAACTCGCCGATCCAGTCGGGATAGCTGAGCCGAGCGAACTCTGACGGCCACACCATCTCGGTCGCCGAGGCCCGTCGCAGCACAGCATTCACGAAGCCGCGCACACGCTTTGGTGCGAGTGCCACCGTCTCACCGACAGCAGCGTGGGGCGGCACGCCGGCGAACTCGAGTTGGTAGGCGCCGAGCCGCAGCAAGGTTCGGGTCGCGGGGTCGGGAGCCTTTGTGATGAAGCGATCGATCACAGCGTCGCATGCCCGCCGCATCCGGGTTGTGCCATAGACGAGATCGGTGGCGAATCGGCGATCCATGTCTCCCAGCTTCGACCGTTCGAGCATCGCGCCGAGCACGAGGTTGGCGTAGGCGCCATCGGCTTCGATTCGTTTCAGAGCGTCATAGGCAACCGAGCGAGCTGTGGCTGTCATGAAAAGCGCTCTTCGTCGGACGGCCTGGCGCCGTTGTGCCATGCGTCGTAAGCCATCGACGGCTTGCCTTCGGGCTGGACCACGATCGGCACGATCCGACCGTCGATCAAGTCGGCGGTATGGATCTTGATGCGTGCGCCTCGAAACGTCGTCCACGCACGTCCGAGCCGGATCAATCGGTGGATTTGTGCGGGTGACTGCGACCAATCGATGCGCAGCTCTGCCGGGGCGATCTTGGCGGCGTAGGTCGGCGTACCGACTTGTTCGTCAGGCTCACCGAGGCCCTCTGCCAACGTCTTGACCAACAGTTTGCTGCCGGCCCCGACCAGCTCGGCCCGAAGTTGGTCGGCGGTCGTGCTGTCGCCGATCGGCACCTCGACGGTGGCATACACACCGCCGGTATCGAGCCCTTCGCCGACCGCCATCACACACACTCCGGTAACTTCGTCGCCCTCGAGCAGCGCCCGCTCGACGGGCGCCGCCCCGCGCCACCGCGGCAGCAGCGAAAAGTGAAGGTTCACCATCGGCAGCGCCTCCAACAAATGGGGCTGGATGATCTTGCCGAACGCAACCACCACGCCGAGCTCTGCGCCGACATCGAGCACGTCGTCGACCTCGCGCGAGACCGATAGGCCGAGGCGCACGGCTGCGGCCTTGACCGGGCTCGGCGACGTCTCACTCCCCCGGCCGCGCCGTTTGTCGACGCCCGTGACCACCAGTGCGATCTCGTGACCTGCGTCGACCAGCGACTCGAGCGTCGGCACGGCGATTGCCGGCGTGCCGAGAAAGACCAGCCTCACTTCAAACGCAGGCGACGCAGACTGGGCTCGGGTTGCGGAGGAGTCGTCGCGGCAGCCTCGCGCTCGAGACGGCGGAACTCGGCGATCGCCTGCTTGCGCTGCTCGGGCTGCATTCGATCGAACATCAACACGCCATGCAGATGATCGAGTTCGTGCTGGAACATGCGAGCCTCGAGCTCGTCAGCCTCTCGTTCGACGATCTCACCGCTGATGTCGACACCGCGCATCAGCACGGTCTTGGGCCGAAGCATCTCGACATACAGCCCAGGGATCGAGAGGCATCCCTCGTCGTAGACCCACTCGCCATCGGAGTCGACGATCTCCGGGTTGAAAATGGCTTCCTCCTTGCCGTCGAGGTCCCACACGAAGATCTGCTTCTGCACACCGATCTGGGGCGCAGCCAGTGCGATACCAAGCCCGCTCTCGCGGAGCGTCGTGAACATGTCGTCGACAAGCCGCATCAACCTGCCGTCGACGACGGTGATCGGGGCAGCCTTCGACTTCAACACCGGATCACCGTAGGTGCGGATCGCATAGGCCATTACGTGCCAGGCTAGCTGCGGTGGCGCAGTACTTCGACGAACAACCCAACGTGATCAGCGACCGACAGGTCGTCGACGTCGCACTGAGCGATGTGGCTTTCACGATGCATACCGATCGCGGTGTTTTCTCCCACGGCCATCTCGACACCGGCACGTCGCTGCTACTTCGCGAGGCACCGTCGCCGTCGCCGGCCGGCCACGCTCTCGACCTCGGGTGCGGGTCGGGGGCGATCGCCCTGACCCTGGCGTTGAGAGCCCCCGAGGCCTGTGTGTGGGCGGTCGATGTCAACGCCCGGGCCCGTCAGCTCACAGCGAGCAATGCCGAGCGCATCAAGACCGACAACGTATGTGTCGCCACCCCCGACGACGTGCCCGACGATGTTCGGTTCTCGACAATCTGGTCGAACCCTCCGATACGGATCGGCAAGCTGGCACTGCACGAATTGTTGTCGCGCTGGCTGACGCGGCTGGCCGACGATGGGCAGGCGATCCTGGTCGTGCAGAAACACCTTGGCGCCGACTCGCTGCAGCGGTGGTTGATCGCTGAAGGTTTCACCTGCGACCGGATCGCCAGCCGAGTCGGTTTTCGCGTACTGCAAGTCTATGGCGGACACAGCGACTGAGCACTAGCGCTGCGGGTCGTCGGCGGACACGGCGACTGAGCACTAGCGCTGCGGGTCTACGGCGATCCGCAGCCGCGCACCGGCAGGCCTTACGCCGGCATTGAGTGCCCGACCCAACGTCATCCAGTCGCCACCGCTGGCGACATACTCTCGATCTCCGCCCACGATCGCAACGCCGTCGGCGTGAGGCACGCTGGCGACGAACTCGTCGCTGCCGGCACCTGAGATCTCGGCGTAGGCGCCGAACGGTGGCAGGCTCAGCATCTGACGCCGCCGGCGCTCGCCGTCGATCATCCGACCCGGGTCGGCCAGCAGTGCCGCCTGGATCACCTCATGGTCGGGGACGAACGTCTGGACCAGTATTCGCCCGCCCCGCGATCGCGGACCGACCAGGCGAGCGGCCCGCACCAACAAGGCCATCGCCTGTTCACCGGCGCGATACCGAGGCGCCAATACCTCGCGGTCGAAATCGAGGAACGCCACCGTGTCGGCACGATCCACCCGATGCAAGGTTGCCTCGGTTCCGACGTACACGCCCGATGCCGGCGGCCTCCCGGGCCCCGAACCGGTGATCAACACGGCGGGGCGATTGGCAGCCGCCTCGAGTTCCTCGCGCAGGCGGGTGACACCGGGACGGAGATTGGCGAATCGCCCGGCACCGCAGACCAAACACACTTGGGGCCGGGTGGTGTCACAGCGAAGACAAGCAAGTTGGCCGGCATCGTCGAGCACGACGGCGGCGTCGCAACGTTCACAACGCGTCAGCTCACGGCACTGGCGGCACGCCAGCAATCGGGCTCGGCCCGTCGTGTTGCTGATGCACACCACGGTGCGCTCCGGATCGCGCAGATGACGGATCAGCTCGGAGCTGACGAGCGAACGCTTCCAAGGTTCCTCGTCGGAGCGATCGATCACGTCGACGATCGGCCAACCGGCGCGTTCACGTTCGTGCGGCGGGCGCGTCAAGGGGCCCCACTCGAGAGCGGTCAAGGTCGGTGCCGGCGAGATCAGCAAGAGCGGCGCGCCCGCCCGACGGCATCGCTCGATCATCACGTCCCTGGCGTGCCAGGTCGGCGAGCCCTCCTCCTGCAGTGCTTCGTCGTGTTCGTCGATGACGACCGCCGCGCCAAGCTCGGGGCATGGCGCCCATGCCGCCGCCCTGGCCCCGATCACGACGTCGACACCACCGGCCGCAGCGGCCCAGTCGTTGGGCATCAATGCGACAGACAAGCCGCTGCGCCGCAGGCGAGCCGCCAACAGCATCGCCTGGTCGACCGCAGGCACGATCGCCAACGTCGGGCCGATCGACACGGCGCTCAGCAGAGCAGGCATCGGATCGATGGCTGGCGGCAACCGCAGCACTCCGCCTCCATCGAGCAGGATCGCCCTCGACGCCGGCGAACGTGGCTCGATCGTAGGGCTCGTGCGTCGAACGATCGGTAGGCCGGCAACCGCACGGTGCGCCGACGCCGCCACCAGGAAGTGGCGACGTCGGGCCGCCCAACGATCCGAAGCCCACCCGGCGAGTTCGACCAGCTCGGGCGATGGACCGTGCCCGGTGATTTTTGCGATCGGCTTGAGCTCGCCGTGATCCAAGGCGTCGGCCGGATCGAGAGCCATCACCCAGCCGGCGATTCTGCGGCCGTGCAACTCGACGCGCACCTGCGAACCCACACGCACCGACTCGCGCATCTCGTCTGGGACGAAATAGTCGAACTGCTTGTCGAGTCCGGTGACGTTCGGTAGTACCCGAGCGACGGTCACAACCACATCAAATCCGGGACATCAGCGCAGGGACATCAGCGCAGGGACATCAGATCCGGGTCATCGGATCGGGGTCAGAGCCCGACGGAAGCCTTGAAGTCGTCGAGACGATTGACGTCCTCCCAGGTGAATCCCGGGCGACCGAAGTGGCCATATGCCGCGGAACGCTTGTAGCCAGGCTTCTTCAGATCGAGATCGCGCACGATCGCGCCGGGGCGGAGGTCGAACACGTCGAGCACCGCCTGCTCGATCGCCGCTTCGTCGACGGTGTTTGTACCGAACGTCTCGACGAGCACGCTCATCGGGTGAGACATCCCGATCGCGTAGGCGACCTGCAGCTCACACCGGTCGGCGGCACCGCTGGCAACGACATGCTTGGCGACCCATCGGGTGGCGTAGGCGGCCGAGCGATCAACCTTGGACGGGTCCTTGCCGGAGAACGCTCCTCCGCCATGGCGACCCATCCCACCGTAGGTGTCCACAATGATCTTGCGGCCGGTCAGGCCACAGTCGCCAACCGGTCCGCCGATCACGAATTTGCCGGTCGGGTTTACCCACACGTCATAGTCATCGTCGGCGAACTGCTCGGGGATCACCGGGCGGATCACCTGCTC
>Ga0255047_10000076_pt1 | contig 61874 bp, 51 predicted proteins | sample JV7_2_1_MG_FD_183640 | JGI IMG/M metagenome (GOLD analysis project Ga0255047, IMG submission 183640) | Seawater microbial communities from Jervis Inlet, British Columbia, Canada - JV7_2_1 | ecosystem: Environmental > Aquatic > Marine > Inlet | place: Canada: British Columbia | collected 2016-10-06
AGCCGGTCGGTATTGAGGCAGTGGTCCTGTCTACACAACATTCCGAAGATGTGCAGCTCGACACGCTACGCGAAGCGGTGATCGAAACCATATTGAAACCGGTATTGCCGGAAGCCTGGTTCTCACAATGTAAAAATGAGAATATCCACGTTAATCCCACCGGACGTTTTGTCATCGGCGGGCCGGTAGGTGACGCCGGGTTAACCGGGCGAAAGATAATTGTCGATACTTATGGCGGTATGGCACGTCATGGTGGCGGCGCATTTTCGGGTAAGGATCCTTCAAAGGTCGATCGTTCAGCCGCTTACGCTGCCCGTTACGTGGCAAAGAATATTGTTGCTGCCGGTATCGCGGACCGCTGTGAAATTCAGGTTTCCTATGCAATCGGCGTCGCTGAGCCAACTTCTATCAGCGTCGATACTTTTGGCACGAGTCATATCGACGATGACAATATAATTGCGTTGATTCGTCAGCATTTCGATCTGCGCCCCAAGGGGTTAATTGCAATGCTCAACCTGCTACGACCGATATACCAGCAAACAGCTGCCTATGGGCACCTGGGTCGGGAAGACATAGACCTGAGCTGGGAGAAAACAGACAAGGCTGACGTGCTAAAATCTGACGCGGGATTATAATATTCAAACTGACCGGTACAGCTGGTCGGTGATCAAACAGCCTGTAAGCACAGGCACTGTGATGCGAGGGGCGCTGCGACAGAATGTCTGCCAGGCTCGCATCATAGACATTACCTGGATCAGTAGATTCAGGTGATACATAACGGCGCTCATAAATATATCGAATAAAGGTTTATTTATGAATGCGCAGGTAGAAAATTCTCAGGACTATACGATTGCTGACATCACCCTTGCCGGCTGGGGGCGCAAGGAAATTTTAATTGCCGAAACCGAAATGCCCGGCCTGGTGTCATTGCGCAGCAAGTATGGCAAGCAACAACCACTCAAGGGTGCCCGCATCGCCGGTTCCCTGCATATGACAATTCAAACCGCAGTTTTGATCGAAACCCTGACTGCACTTGGTGCCGAGGTACGCTGGGTATCCTGTAATATATTTTCAACACAGGATCATGCGGCAGCGGCTATCGCCGAATCGGGTGTACCTGTCTTTGCGTTCAAGGGCGAATCACTGGCCGAATATTGGCAGTTCACCCACCGCCTGATGGAGTGGCATGATGGCGGCACACCTAACATGATTCTTGATGATGGTGGTGATGCGACGATGCTAATCACGCTGGGTAGCAAAGCCGAGCAGGATATCTCGGTACTGGACAAACCCGGCAGTGAGGAAGAGATCGTGATGTATAACTCGATCAAGGAGAAACTGGCCGAATCACCCGGCTGGTACTCGAATGTATTGAAAAACATCAAGGGAGTGACCGAAGAAACCACCACCGGTGTACATCGTCTGTACCAGATGCAGGAGCGCGGTGAGTTACCCTGTCCTGCCTTTAACGTCAACGATTCAGTTACCAAGTCAAAATTTGATAATCTTTATGGCTGTCGCGAGTCATTAGTCGACGGCATAAAACGCGCTACCGACGTTATGATCGCCGGAAAAATTACGCTGGTGCTGGGCTACGGAGACGTTGGTAAGGGCTGCGCCCAGTCGCTAAAGGGTTTGGGCGCCACCGTGTGGGTCACCGAAATTGACCCGATCTGTGCGCTACAGGCTGCGATGGAAGGATTTCGTGTCGTGCGAATGGACGATGCCTGTAAAGAGGCCGACATATTTGTCACTACCACCGGTAATTTTAATGTCATCCGCCACGATCACATGATACAAATGAAAAACCAGTCCATCGTCTGCAATATTGGTCACTTCGACAATGAAATCGAGGTGGCCGAACTCAGGCAATACGAGTGGGAAAATATCAAACCGCAAGTTGATCATATTATTTTCCCCGACGGTAAACGAATAATACTGCTCGCCGAAGGTCGCCTGGTGAATCTCGGTTGCGCCACCGGACACCCCAGTTTTGTCATGTCTAATTCATTCACCAATCAGACCCTGGCGCAAATGGAAATTTTCTGTAATCCCGGAAAATATAAAAATGAAGTTTATACCTTACCCAAGCAACTCGATGAAGAGGTGGCTCGCCTGCATCTGGACAAGGTCGGCGCTAAATTAACCCGTCTCAGCGAAGAGCAGGCAAATTATATCGGCGTGGATCAGGACGGCCCCTATAAACCGGAGCATTACCGATACTAGTGTTTTATCGATGCGACTTTCACGAATATATGTCGGGCAAGCGCTGGATCCCGGCGCACAAATTCATTTCGATTCGGATGCCTGCCATTACCTGAAAAATGTACTTCGTTTAAAAAGCGGCGCGGCCATCGTGCTGTTCAATGGCGAGGACCATTACGATTACGAGGCACTGATAACCTACGAGGGTAAGCAGGCAATGGCCACGATTCAAAATCGTCTGGCCGGCAATACTGAATCAACGCTATCGACCGAGATCATTCAGGGTTTAAGCCGTAGCGATCACATGGACTGGATGATTCAAAAATGCACCGAGCTCGGTGTCAATCGAATATCAGTATTCAACGCGGATCATACGCAGATTACACTAAAGCCGGCGCAGCTAAAAAAAAGGATGCTGCACTGGCGTAAAATTGCGATCAAAGCATGCGAGCAGTGCGGACGACAGGTACCACCACTGCTTAGCTTTGAACAGAATCTTAGTGGCGTACTCGATGAAACAGCCTCGCGCGGCCTGAAGCTTGTGCTCGATATTGAGGGTGACCGATTGCAATCCAGACTGGGACCAAAAACTCCAGTCGATCAGATATCGATACTCCTGGGACCCGAGGGTGGGTTGTCGAAAATCGAAATTCAATCTGCAAAAAAAGCAGGGTTTGTCGCCACCAGTATCGGCCCCCGGGTATTACGCACCGAGACTGCCGCCACTGTAGCCCTGGCGATACTACAATTTACTTTCGGTGATATCTAAGGGTAATCGGGGACCCGGGATACAGCTATAACGTCAGCTGATCTATTTTTTCCTGGGTATATTCGACTTTCAGGCCGGCTATAATATTATCCAGATTCGGAATGACTCGTGCCAGGTTATCTGCATCGACACTTGACAGTAAATACTGACTCAGCCCATCGTCGGAACCCGATTCCATATTGTCGGGATCGGCCAGGTAGGCCCGCGGTATATCCTGGATATGTATTCCCAGATAGGGCAATTCGGCGTCTTTTTCCGGATTGTAAATTATCGCAATTCGAGACCTCGAACCGATAATCGCGGTGTCAATCACGGTGTCTAAAGAGCACATTTGTTCTAGCGATATCACGGGAACCTGGACACCACGCCACACAACCACACCGGGAAACCAAACACTGCAATCGGGTAGAGCTGTGGGCTTAAAATAACCGATTACCTCCGCAACCGCCGAATTGGGGATCAGCAAATTTATCGAAGACAGCGGCAACAGCATGCAGCGGATTGACTCGGTTTCACTATTCATCGAGAATATCTCACTATATCTAAGCCCCTATTGCGCTCTGGATATTGTCGATTAACTCTTCTTCCTGATAAGGTTTACCCATGTAGCTTGCTACGCCTATCTGCAACGCCCTGTCTCGATGCTTTTCGCCTGTACGGGAGGTAATCATGATAATCGGGATATCCGAGTACAAGTTTTCATTTTGCATATGTGTGGCTAGCTCGAAGCCGTCCATACGTGGCATTTCTATATCGAGTAACATGACATCGGGTCTTACTTCTTCGAGTTGTGATAGCGCATCAACCCCGTCCTTGGCGGTTACCACTTCATAATTATTTCTTTCCAGTAGTTTACTCGCAACCCGACGCATCGTAATCGAATCGTCCACTACCATGACGATCTGTTTTAGTTGAATGCCAATAACTGCATCGGCTTCCAATTCGCTGCTGTAAACAATCTTGACTGCGCTGTTTGCCCCATGTCGGACAACACCTTTAATATCGAGAATTAAAACGACGCTACCATCAGCCAGGATGCTGGCCCCAGACAGTCCCTTTACCTGACTCAATTGCTTGCCCAGCGCCTTTGCCACAATCTCCCGATTTCCGAGTATTGCGTCGACATGCAGGGCCACGCGTACGTCGCCGGATCGGCCTAAAATCACCGGTTGCTTGGAATTTTCGTGGTCGGCATTGAAATGATCACTGGCTCCCACCAGTTTGCTCAAATAATGCAGCGCGAATTGTTGCCCGGCATATTCGAGTACGGGTTCTTCCTGCTGATAATGCTCGACCAGTTTCCTGGTTTCTATACGGCTAATGCCCTCAATATTAATTAATGGAATGGCATAGGACTCGCCACCGGTTTGAACCAGTATGGCCTGATTGATCGACAGGGTGAATGGAAGCCTGGCTACAAATGAGGTGCCATGCGGGCTGGTTTCAATTTGTAGGGTACCCCCCAGTTGCTTGATCTCGATATCGACTACATCCATGCCGACACCCCTACCAGACAATTGCGTCACATGCGTGGCCGTACTGAACCCGGACTCCAGAATAAACTGCACAAGATCGCTGTCGGTAACGCTATGGCTCTTTTTCATCAGTCCCATTTTTAATGCGCGGCTTCGAACCTTCTCGAGATTGATGCCGGCACCGTCATCGCTCACCTTGATCACTACATCGGATCCATCCCGGGTAATATCGATGGTTATCACGCCAATCTCTGGCTTACCGTTCTTGATGCGGTCAACAGGTGTTTCGATGCCATGGGAAATCGCGTTACGAATAATGTGTTCAAGCGGAGCGATCATACGGTCGAGCACCCTGTTATCGACTTCATTTTCCTCACCGGTAATTACCAGCTCGGCTTTTTTGCCTAATTCCTGGCTACTCTGGCGTACTAACCGACGAAGCCTGGACAATAGGCCGGTGAACCTGACCATTCGACTTTTGATCAATCCATCCTGTAACTCGGTATTGACTCTCGATTGCTGTAATAGCAGGGTTTCAGAATCCTTCGTCTGTTCCCCTAGCACCCCCTGTAAGCTCGCGAGGTCGTTGACGCTCTCACTGAGAGATTTGGAAAGTTCCTGGATCAAGGTATAGCGATCCATCTCCAGCGGGTCAAAGTCTCCTGAAGCCTCGGTATTAACGCGATGACTAAAGTGGATTTGCGCATCGGTTTCAGCCTCCAGACTACGCAACTGATTTTTGAGCCGATTGATAGTCTGACCCAGTTCGCCAATATACGAACCCAGGCCCGACACCTGTTGTTCCATGCGAGCGCGATAAATACTGACCTCACCGGCGGAGTTGACTAAATTGTCGAGCAATTCAGAACGTACCTTAATGACTTCCTGGACCTGGTCTATTTCGTTATCTTCAACACGCGACGCCGAACGCCGGTCCCGCCTGCCCTGTCGGCGAGTTGAGTTCCGAGCTGGATCACTCTTTTGGCCAGCCTGTCCCTCATCGCCACCAGTTCGCATTGTCTTCAGTAGCTGAATCTGGTCTGCCGAATCACTCAGTGGCTGGTTTTCGCTGGCCTGCTGCACCTGTTTGTGCAGCAGGTCAAAACTATCACGCAACAACTCGGCCAAATTGTCATTTTTCTCTAAGTGACTGTCGATTACCTGGATGAAAATGGATTCAAGTTCATGACTCAGATTACCAATCTGATCTAATTCGGCCATTTTTGCGCCACCCTTCAGGGTATGCAGGTAACGCTGCAATTCCATCACCAGGCTATAGTCCTGCTCATCATCATCCCCGGGCTTTTGCTCTATCCAGTCGTGCAGGCTGTGATCGCTCATTTCAAGCAATTCTTTGGCTTCATCGACGAAAATCGTCAACAGTTCGTTATCCTGTTCATCCTCCGATGAATCTTCCAACTTAGTCAGGGTGTCGATAAACTCAGCCGAGGGTTGATCAGCATCAGCAGGGATTTCCTGGGTGTGATACTTGAGATCATCGCCCAATGCAATCAGGTTGGATTTCAATTCTTCGGGTATCGGAGGTAATTGACCGGTTTCGACTAATTCTTCAGTCATAGACTTCAGCGTTTGATAGCCCTGGCGATAAAGTGCCATGATGTCATCATCGAGCACCAGGGATTGAGAAAGTGCAGCCTTCATTGGTTTTTCCATCAGGCTTGCTAATTCACCAATGCTTCCGATATCCGCGGTTCGCGACGCACCGTGTATGGTATGCAATGCACGATAATATTCTTCGCTGGGGATCAGTTCTTTAGATTTTTCGCAAGAATCTAGCTCGGCATTAATTACACTTAGATTCGCTTCTACCTCTTGCTGGTAGATCGTCAATAGATCCGAATCGAAAGCCAGGTTGGTTGGCAAGCCTTCCGGTTTACTATCAGGCACCCCCTCCTCTACCCCTGTCGCGGGTATTGGATCCTCTGTCGCCAGAACTAAAGGGTCGGGGGGATCCTCCCCTGATATCGGTGCATCGTCTTCATCCTGATCGATTAACCCTTCACCAGTGTCTACATCCGGGCCGGCAGGAGACTCCATCGGCACCACTTGCCGATCGAAGGCAGTCACCTCCAGATCGATTCCGTCGTCGTATTCATCACTGATTCGATCATCGGCAGATCTGGTAATTGCTGCCATTTCGCCGGTATGCTGAATCATTATCTGCTCGGCTTTGAACTCAGCGAGATTCCTCGCCAACCCACGCAGATGGGGAATATCTATGGTCGGTTTCTGCTCGGTTTTGAGCTCGACGATCAGTTCCTTCAATGCGATTACCGCCTGACCAACGGCATCGATAATTTCATCTCTGGGTAAAATTGATTTTTCAATGATACGATTCAGCAGCTGCTCAAAATCCGAAGCAAACTCTGCAATCTTTAACGCACCAACCAGGCGACCGCTTCCCTTAATGGTATGGAAAGCGCGGCGGATATTCTTAATCGCATTTTCATCTTCTGGATGCAGTAACCAGTCCTGATGCAAGCGATCGACATTGATTGCCTCTTCTTCGGCCTCTTCCAGATAAATTTCCAGTATATCGGGATCACCACCGGGAACCAGGACTTCGGCATCCTCACCAACAGGTACTACCCTTAAAGGTTCGTTGCTGTGGATATTTTCATCTGGTGAGATATCTGCCTGATCGATTTCGGAATTTTCAGTTTCAAACTGAACCGATTCAATAATCGCCGTTTCTAAACTTTCCAGATCTTCACTGGTATCGTTGATAAGCAGGGCCTCGTCCTCGGCGGCATTCGGCCCGGATGATTCTATCCTTGTACCACCGGGTTCAACTTCAATATCAGAAATTTTTATAGCGATTGTGGGGGTATAATCTTCGATAGGGGCGTCCGCAGAATCCCCAGAAGTTTCAGTAGCGCCCGCATCAGTGACATCAACAATTTCAATATTTTCATCAATATCGGCTGCCTCTAAAATTTCATTTCCGATCGGTAATTCGTTTTCGGAAGTGTCGTCCTGGTCCAGAATTACCAGTTCCTCTGCTTCACCAGTGCTAGTCGCCTTCGAGAGCACGCTTTGAATTTGCGCATCGGCAAAATCTAGTATTTTATCCGCTTCAGGCTGACCCTCGCCCAGCGCCTCCAGGTAATATTCGAGGCTGACTACCACCTGCGATAACGCATCGAGGCGATTGATATCCATAAATTCCACAATATCATGTGCCTTCAGGTACTCAATCAAACCATCAACCACTTCCACTGCGCGCCGTTTCTCAAGCAACAGCAGCCCACCCCTGGTCTCCTCCAACAGGCTAACGCATAAATCTATATTTTCGCTTCGCGTTGGGTCTGCTATGAAATCCAGGATCGCACTCTTGGTTTTCTGAATTCCATCGAGCGCCGCTATCACTACAGCGCTAAGCATGTTTGCCAGTTCGAAGTCTTTTGATACATCTGCTTCGGCCTGTTCACTATCCCCCGACTGTCGCGTTTGCATCAGGTCGAGCGCATGTTCAACCTGTATCAATTCGGCTGCCATCGATAACAACTTATCCTCTATGTCCTGCTGCTCGCCCTCTAGAATTTCCTTCACTGAGGTAATTTGCGATTCGATCAGTTGCCGCTGCTGACCAAGGCCAAGCATCGCTAGCGTATCTGATATGGTATGCAGTTCCTGGGGAATATCCTTGAGTAATTCGATATTGGGCGGATCACTGTTGACATAGACTTCGAGGGTTGATTTGACCGACTCGATTTCGGTTTTCATCGCCTCGGCTACTGTTTTTAACAGTTCCTGATTAGGTCCGGCGATATTAGCGAGCACCTCGCTTCGACTCTCTTCACTAGGCAAAAATTCCTCTAGGCGATAGGCGGTCTTGATCGCCTGGGATTTAGGCCCGTCACATTCCGGTTGCGCGATGTAATAAAGAAAGTTCCTGATCAGATCTATCGGCTGCCGCTTCAATAAACCGCGTTCGCCAATGATCAGGATCACACGGAACAGGGCGTCCACTTTACCCAGTAAATTTTTAATCGATACGCCAGGCTCCAGTTGCTGGCGGGATACAGATTCGATCAATGCACCGATGACCCACCATATTCGAGCAACCTGTTCTGAACAGGACTTTTCTTCAAGAGTTTCGCAAACTTTTCCCAGCCGTTTTAGATTATCTTCAACCGCCTCGTCCTTGATTATCTTGAGCAGGGCATATTGATAAACAGGGCGTAATTTTTTTGCCAGTAGCTTCGATGCCTGGTTATCAGGTTCGTCGATTGTTGCGGCCACCGTACTTTCGGCATGCATCGAAAGATCCGGTAAAAAGAGCAGTTTTTCAGAAAACAGGTCCTCGTTTTTTACCGAACGAATATCGTTCAGCAACGGTAAAATTACGATCGGGATATCCCGATGCCCCGATTGTATATGCTCCAGGTAATCGGGCAATTGTAATACCGCACGTAACAATATATCTAGCGTCTGGTCACTTCGCTCTTTTTTATTTTGAATAATAAAATCGGTTAATGACAGCATTTCTTCGGTCAACATGGCTGCGCCATATTGCTCGACCATCTCCAATACGCCCTGGATTTCCCCGAGCCGCTGCTTGACAGCCGCCAGCAACCCTTCATCGCCTTCTTCAATAAATAATTTGAGATCGGTTGTTATCTCCGATAGATGATCATCTATGGATTTTTTTACCCAACCCAAGGCATTATGCTTGATCGATGTCTGTTGCGAACTCATATTTAGAGCCTAGCCCGCATATTGCATGAAGGGAACGAAGCTCAGGGGAAATATGGCAAACAATATTGATCTATCACCCGCCGATGCATAGCCGTAGCTATGGGTCAAGGGGGATCGATCAAGATTGGCCGCCAGATTTTTCCTGACTTTGTTCAGGTAAAAACTGTAATTCCCGTTTATTATGATTTCCGTGCCTGAATATTTGAATTTGTTGATAGAAGTCATAAGTTATAACCGCCTTTAGGCAATATGCGGGCTAGGCAGCTGTTTCTTCCTGATTTAAAAAAGGGCCGCCTGTATTATCGGGTGTGTCTGGGCTATCGGGTATGTCCTGGCTATCCTCCATGCCTGGCAGTTTGAAACCCGCTACCGATTTACGCATGGCATCAACCATGCTCGAGAGATCGCCAACAGAATCCGAGGCCTGCCCCGAGCCCTCTGAAGTTTTGAGGGTAATTTGCTGAATCACATCCATCGACTGCGTGATTTTTACACCCTCTGATGCTTGCTCTTTGGTCGAATCGGCAATTTCGAGAATACGTTGTGCTAAATTCATCGAAACCTGCTCAATTTTATCCAGTGCGCTACCCGCATTTTCGGTTAACTGGGCACCCTTGACGACGTTAGAGGTACTTTGCTCCATCGACACGGCTGCTTCGCTGGTATCCGTTTGAATAGTTTTAACCAGCGCCTCTATCTGCTTGGTAGCATTACCGGTGCGTTCCGCGAGACGTTGCACCTCGTCTGCAACAACCGCAAATCCGCGGCCAGCTTCTCCTGCCATAGAAGCCTGAATAGCCGCGTTCAGCGCGAGAATGTTGGTCTGGTCTGATATCTCGGTAATTAAATTGACGATATCACCAATTTCCTGCGAGCTTTCACCCAGTCGTTTGATACGCTTGGAAGTCTCCTGAATCTGTTCTCGAATAGTTTCCATACCGGCAATAGTCTGACGAACGGTTTCTCCACCATTGTGGGCGATACCTACCGATTTGCGCGCAACCTCGGCTGAATCATTTGCCTTATCCGATATATCCGACATCGCCAGGGAAATTGTCGAGATCGCCGCGCTGGCTGAGGTTATCTCCTTGGCCTGGGTAATACTCGCCTCTTCCAGCTGGCCTGTAGAGTTCTGGGTTTTACCGACCGCGCCGCCTACCTGCAGGGCCGTTTTATTAATCGTGGCTACCAGGTCACGTAAGGCATCGATGGAATAGTTAACAGAGTCTGCAATAGCGCCGGTAATATCTTCGGTCACAGTGGTATGACTTGTCAGATCTCCGTCCGCCAGATTGCTCATTTCATCGAGCAGGCGCAAGATAGCTCGCTGATTTTGGTCATTCTGATCCTGGGATTTAACCAGGCGAGCGCGTGAACTACGTATCAACGCAAATGATAAGATCATCATCGTAGTCAAAGACAGTACCACGAAGCCGATGGCGATATAGGTTGGCAGCCCTCTGGCATTCATCGCTGGCATAATTTTCATAGCCAGCATGTTAGAGGCTTTGAGCAACTTGGGGCTTTGCTGCTTAATCTGCAATGCCGCTTCGTGTACCCTGGATAGTTCACTCGCATGTTTCTGTATTTTCGCGGCATTCGTTTTAACAATAGAAAAGAGATCTGAAAATTTGACCAGGTTAGTGACAACGGTGACATCCTTGAATTTGGTTATGCCGAGCGACTTACTGCCCTTCAACATGCCGAGAAGTTGTTTCTCGACTTGTTTCGCGTCCCTGGAAAATTGATCAGCCGCTGCGATCGCCACTTCACCATTGTTGAGCACCAGGTTAAGGTTGTTCTCCATGCCACGAATCAGTGTCAGTTGACTTGACGCCAATGCTACGTTCCGGCGCGGTACCCCGTTCTTAATTAAACCTTTTACTATCTTGTTGGACAGTGATATTAACTCCGGCAGGGATTCATTGATCTGTGTTACATATTGGTTGACCGCTTCGATCGTTGGCTTTGCCGCAACGATAGTACTGACATTTTTATCATAGCCCTGCCAGATCTTTTTTATCGCTGAAAGCCTGTCTGAAAACTCTTCGGGCAAGGGTGGCAACCCCATCATCTTATTTCCATTTTCCAGTGCCATCAGGGCCTTGGCGTACTGCCTCTGGTCGTCTGCCAGCTGGTCGAATACCTTCATATCCCCGGAACCGGCAGCCGGTGCATTGACTGCTATTTTCTGTGAAATTACCTTCTGTTCAGTAGCAAGACCGGTATAGGCCATGCTCTGCATGTGATGTTTCCTGTCCTGCAGGATAAATACCGAAACAAGCGCGATCGATATGACCACGCAGACACCGGTAATCGCAATTCTGGCATCAAGTTTTTTGTCAGTTCCGGCCGAACCGGGCGCCACGCTCTTCCCGCTTGCGGGCGAGGCTTTTCTTAGTTTTCCGAACAGAGCCATTGGGCCTCCATTATTAAATTACTGGTTAACATCTAGTCATACCACGCGTACAAACTGGTCTGTTTTTACCAGCTTATCAACGCTGAACACATTCCATCGCTGTACCCGATCGACAAAATTCCCTATCAGGTAGTCCCCGATAGAACCGAGTTCAGGGTCTGTTTCATCGCCGAGCTCTTCCGGTTTAAATCGTCTCATGCCATATACTTCTTCGACCAGTAAGCCAGCCCTCAGGCCCATCTGATTAATAATTAAAACCCGACTGTTTTTATGCACACTGGTTGCACTACCAAACAGAAATGCCTGCATATCGAGCACAGGCATCAATGAGCCACGAATATTTGACAGGCCCCTAACCCAGGATTTAACCCCGGGAACCCGAATCGTTTGCGGTAATGGAGAAATTTCATCGATTTCGTCCATTTTTGCCAGAAGTGGAATGTCGTTAATCTTAAATCCGATACCAACCCAGTCATCGACAACGGCCTTACCAGTGGGAATGCCGCTAGAATTATTACGGCAACGCGAATCCAGTGCCTGTAGTAAATCGAAAGGGGAAGTCATTGGCATGGTTATTGGTCCAACACAGTGTTGATTCTTTGCATCAGGTCCTTTTCGTTAGTTGGCTTGACGATATAATCTTTGGCTCCCTGCCGCATCGCCCAAATTTTGTCAGTCTCCTGATTTTTTGTGGTCACTATGATAACGGGAATGGACGATGTTTCTGGATTACGACTAAGGTCACGAGTCGCCTGAAAACCGTTTTTACCCGGCATTACAACGTCCATTAATATACAGTCCGGCATTACCTCGAGCGCCTTTTCAATACCCGAATCGCCATCGCTCGCAACCGACACCTGGCATTGGTTATTTTCCAGCATCGTCCTGAATACATGAAGTTCCGTAGGTGAGTCGTCAATTATCAGGATATGCGTCATTCTGGTATTACCTCTTTCATTATTTGTTGCTTGTTAGGCTGACTATGCGTGACCCACATGGGTTGTAATCGCACCGATTAAATCTTCCCTGGAAAATGGCTTGGTTAAATATTTTTCGGAACCGACAATACGACCACGCGCGCGGTCAAATATACTGTCTTTGCTGGATAACATGATGACCGGCGTCGCTTTAAAATTTTGATTGTTTTTAATCAGGGCACAGGTCTGATAACCATCCAGGCGGGGCATCATAATATCGACGAATATGATATCCGGCTTGTGTACGGTTATCTTCGCCAGGGCTTCGAAACCATCGACCGCTGTGACAACTTCACAGCCCGCTTTTTTAAGTAGAGTTTCTGCGCTTCTGCGAATTGTTTTACTATCGTCGATGACCATGACCTTGACATTCAAAGCCCCTTGATCCTGCGCATTATCTGATTCTTGAGTCTGGTCGTTCACAACTCCCCCGGAAGAGTTACTGGTTGGTCTGAACCAACTTATTACTCAAAAGATTATAGTAGGGATTTCATCTATAACCAGTGATTTAATTGGACTAACTGATGTAAATTCTAACTTCTCAGGGGCTCCTCAAAGGCCGCCCCCCGAAACTCCTTTTTTGCAATCTGAGTTTACTGGTTGCTGACTGTTGACCCGGTAGCACTCGATACAGTCGAACCTAGTAGAAATGCGAAGTGATTCGCAATTTAGAAGTGCGAATATTTCAAAATTCGGTAAAATTGCCCCCTCGCATCACTCGGATAATAGAAATCATGCGCGCAAAATCTATCGACAGATCCAGGCAATGGCAGCCAGTCAAAAACTAGGTATCGTGATGGACCCGATTGGGTCCATCAAACCCTGGAAAGATTCGAGTTTTGCGATGCTGCTGGAGGCGCAGCATCGTGGCTGGGAAATTTATTACATGACGATTAACGATCTGTACATGGATAATAATCTTAGCTATGCGAACTACCAGTTATTGCAGCTGAAAGACGACGACCAGGACTGGTTTAGCATCAGTGATTCGGGGATTTGTCGCCTCGATGAGCTCGATGTCATTTTGATGCGTAAAGACCCCCCGTTTGATCTCGAATATATCTACTGCACTTATTTACTCGAGCAGGCCGAGGAAAATGGAACGCTGGTTATCAACAAGGCCGCCAGTCTTCGAGACTGTAACGAAAAGCTCTACACCCGGTATTTTCCGCAGTGCTGCGTCGAATCCCGCGTTAGCAGGAATCCACAACGCCTGATCGAATTTATTGATCAATATCAGGACGTTATCATCAAACCACTGGATGGTATGGGCGGGCAATCCATATTTCGGGTGCAGGCAGGCGACAAAAACACCAACGTTATCCTCGAGACGGTCACCCGGTTCGGCACCTCGCAAACAATGGCACAGCGCTACATACCCGAAATCAGTAAAGGCGACAGGCGTATTTTGTTAATCAATGGTGAAGCAGTGCCCTACGCGCTCGCTCGCCTGCCTGCCGCTGGAGAAAATCGTGGAAATATAGCCGCCGGCGCCAGTACACAGGGTCAAAAGTTGAACGCCCGTGATCACTGGCTGTGTGAACAGATTGGTCCATCGCTGCGCGACAAGGGGTTGGTTTTTGTCGGTATCGACGTGATCGGTGACTATATCACCGAAATAAACGTCACCAGCCCCACCTGTATACGCGAGCTCGACCAGGAATTCGGTTTAAACATCAGTGCAGATCTGTTCAATTGTATCGATCAGCTAGTCAGCAACTGAAATTCCTGCTGGGGGTTATCCTGTTGGTCGGCTGCGAACAGCAACCACGGCTGGTCGAACAACGCCTATTGCAATTCGGCACCGTTATCGATGTTAGCCTGATACATCACGACCAGGCTAAATCTGAGCAAGCCCTGATCGAGATCGAGCAACAGCTGTCAGCCTATCGCCAAAGCTGGCATGCCTGGGAAGACAGCGAATTAAGCCGTTTCAATCAAGCCCTGGGCAATTCAGCTTCGGTTGCGATACCGACATCGCTGCTAGAATTGATAAGCCTGAGCCAGCGGTATTATCTCAGCTCAAAACAGTTATTCAATCCGGCACTGGGGAAACTGATTGCTAGCTATGGGTTTCATGGGCAACCGGACCCCGATCAGGCATTGATTAATACCATTCAACAAGACCTGCCAACAATGGACGATCTAATTATTCAGAATCGGCAGGCATCAAGTCGTAACCCACATCTGCAACTGGATTTCGGCGGGATCGCAAAGGGATATGCAATCGGCCTGATCGCCGTTCATCTGGATCGGCAGGGGTTTGAGCACTATTTGATCAATGCTGGTGGCGATATCGTTACTTCGGGAAACAAATTTGGTAAAGCCTGGCAAATCGGTGTGCAAAATCCTTATCAGCCGGGCGCTATCGCCAGCATAGGTTTGCTGGGTAAGCAGTCTTTATTCACCTCGGGTAACTATCAGCGCTTTTATCGCAGGGGCGGCAAACTGGTACACCATATCATCGATCCACGCAGTGGCGAGCCATCAAATCATATCAGCTCGGCCACGGTGTTGACCTCGGATCCAGTACTGGCCGACGTCGCTGCTACGACGCTGATGATTGACGGTCTAATGGATCATCGCGCTCTGGCTGGTTCACTAGGCATAGAAGATTACATGATCATTGACGAACAACAGAGAATTACAATTTCCGCTTCGTTGGCGCAAAAAATTGAACTGGTGGCCGACCTGGTAGTTACCGTCGTCGAGTAGTAACCCGACCTCCGAGATTTGAGAAAAGGAGACCGGGGTCGTAAATGGCTGGTGATGCTTGCCCAATGTTGGCAAAATAACATCTAGCCCGCATATAGCACGAAGGCGGTGACAACTTATGGCTCAACATGGCTCACAAACCAGAACACCTCGAATCGGCGCCAGTGACCGGCTGGGATTTACGCTATTTGTTGCGCTGACTGTGCACGCAATAGTGGTGTTGGGTGTAGGTTTTAGCGTCAGTAAAAAACCAGGTTCTGACGCTTTACCTAGCCTGGAAGTCATTTTGGCCAACTCTCGCAGCCTGGATAAAGCGGAAAACCCGGACTTTCTAGCGCAGGTGGATCAGGCCGGAGGTGGCAATGCCGAGGACAAAGCCCGCCCCAGCGCACCGGCCTCGGCAAATACGCCACTGGATCAGCAGGGCTATGCCAGTCAGGTACAGTCTGAACGACAAACGAACCAGCTCGCAATCAACAGGATATATTTCATCACGGAGGCCGAATCGCAATACCTGGTTGACAAGCAAGAGCAGGTTCGAAAAAAACAAACCAGTTCACAACAACCCAGCGAGGTCGAAAGACGACAAAGCCTGATAGCAAACTTACAGGCAGAAATCAGGCAAATGACGATTAATTATGCCAAACGACCGAAGTCAATCACCCTCACCGCATCAACCAAAAAAGCGGTGGAAGCGAGCTATCTGGCGAGCTGGGTAAAGAAAATAGAACGTACCGGAAATTTGAATTATCCAGATGAAGCCAGGATCAAAAAAATAGATGGTCGGCTGCGTTTAAGCGTAAGAATTAATTCGGCAGGTGAAATACTGGATGTTAAAATTACACAATCGTCGGGTAGCAGCGTGCTAGACCAGGCGGCAAAGCGTATTCTTCGGCTAGCAGAACCATTTGCACCATTTTCTGAAGAATTGAAACAACGTGCCGATCAGCTAGTCATCATCAGAACCTGGGACTTTAAAAGCAACCGACTAAGCACAAAAGGCAAGGTATAACTCTCTTTCGAGGCGATATATATGACAGAGGATAAAGCAAATTTAGTCGATAAATGCCTGATCGCAACCCCGGCGATCAAGGACCCGCTGTTTGCTTCCAGCCTGGTTTACATTTGCGAACACAGTAAGGATGGCAGCATGGGGTTGGTCGTCAATCATCAAACCAGCCAAACGCTGGAAGATATTTTTGTCCAGCTCGATATTGAATGCCTCGACGAGGCTATCAGGCAACAACCGGTTTATATCGGGGGACCGGTTCAACTCGAGCAGGGATTCGTGTTACACACCACTACCGATAGCTGGCAAAAAACAGTCGAAGTGTCTCCGGGTATACACCTGACTAGCTCGATGGACATCCTGCAGGCGATTGCGGATAACAGGGGACCCGACGATTACCTGGTAATACTGGGCTTTTCCGGTTGGGCTCCCGGGCAACTCGAATCGGAACTACAGCAAAACTCGTGGCTCACCTCAGCTTCCGGCACAGAGCTCCTGTTTCACAAGAATTCCGATGACAAATGGCAAATGGCCTTCGACACCCTGGGATTCGATATCAGCATGCTATCGCCCGTGAGCGGGAATGCCTGAGGCCCCGATTGAAACCGTTATCGGCTTTGACTATGGTACCAGCTGGATTGGTATCGCGGTAGGCCAGACGCTGACCGCCCAGGCCAGGCCGCTCACCGCAATCAAATCCTTTAAGCAGTCACCTGACTGGGAAGCTATTTCCCTGTTGATCAGTGAATGGAAACCACAGAAATTGATCGTCGGGTTACCGACCTCAGATTATTCTGAAACGAAATACATGACCGACAAGGCCAGCCGCTTCAGTCGCCAGTTACACGGTAGATTCCATATCGATACCGAATTGATCGACGAAAGGCTGACCACACGCGAGGCCTATACCATAGCGATAGACAGCAGTAGTCGCAAAACTAAACCGGAAATTGATAGCCTGTCGGCGGTGTTGATCACAGAGACCTGGCTACGCGAGTATCAGCGCCAGCAAGGCGAGGCTTAATTAGGAGAAACATCCGTCATTCTGGCCCCCGAGCCCACTACTGCCCGGGGAAATACGCTCATGCCCGAAGCTATGCCATAAAAATCAACAACATCCCTCTATTTCCCATAGTGTGATCTTAATATTAGAAAGCATCCCAGCGGACAACCGATGAAGCCCCATGCGACTGACCGGGTGGCCTGCGGCTTCCCGGAAAAGGATCGATTTTGACGGGCAAGGCGAGATTCGACATCCATGTCTCAGTTCGCCTCAGGTCGCATCCTTGCGGCCTGACCCATCAAAATCGACCCTTTTCCGGCACCCGGTCTTTATGTCGCAAGTGGCTCCCTCGGTCGCCCTCCATGATTGTCGGCCACCTCGGGAGTAAGTTTGCAAAAGTGTTTCGAGGCATGGATGCCGAGAGCCAAGCGATTACAGGGATGTAGCAAACGGCGCCTGGCGCCGTTTGGTAGCGGCTTTTGCGAGCTTTCACCCGAGGTGACCCTCGGAGATTCTAAAAGCCGCGATGAAACTTTCCATTTTCAATATAATTACAGATAAATCCCCGCTATGCGTAATAAATCAATCCAACTACTGTACGAAGATAAAAACTATGCTATAAAGCCCCCCGAGTTTAATGCATGGAAATTACGTGGCACTACCCTCAGTCGAAACTCTGATTGAAAAGCTGACCCAGGCACTGAAACCCTATTTTCCATCGAATCTTCCCCCTGCTGAGCAACCTGTCATTATTGGTATCGAAACCGGTGGTTACTGGGTAGCCAACGCGATTCACCAGGCGATTGCACCGGAAACCGATCTCGGTCGGCTGAATATCACTTTTTATCGAGACGACTTTACCAAAATCGGTTTACACCCGACCGTAAAACCTTCGAGCCTACCCACCGATATCGATGGCAAAACGGTTATCCTCATAGACGATGTATTATATTCGGGCCGGACTATTCGTGCGGCAATGAATGAAATATTCGATTACGGTCGGCCCCAGCGAGTAGTCCTCGCCATCCTGATTGATCGGGGCGAGCGCGAGATTCCCATCCAGGCAGACATAGTCGCCGAAACCATTCAACTCGAGCCAGGTAATCACATTAAACTCGATGGCCCGCAACCACTTAAGCTGACGATCAAGTCAAATGTCGACAATGTCAGCTAATAACCTTCAGCTTGATGAAAACGGCAAACTGCAACATTTTCTTAGTATCGAGGGTCTGGATCAGCAGATAATTACCGAGATTCTCGATACTGCTGAATCCTTCACCTCGGTGGCGGACCGGGTGATTAAAAAAGTACCGATACTGCGCGGTAAAACAGTTGCCAACCTGTTCTTCGAGCCCAGCACTCGCACCCGTTCAACTTTCGAGCTTGCCGAGCAGCGACTGTCGGCGGACATCCTGAGCCTGAACGTCGATACCTCGGCGACAACCAAGGGAGAATCTCTGCTTGATACCATTCACAATTTAGAGGCGATGCAAATTGATATGTTCGTGATCCGACATAAGGACAGTGGCAGCGCGCATTTCTTTGCACAACATGTGCGGCCTGGTGTCAGCGTGCTGAATGCCGGTGACGGCCAGCACGAACACCCGACCCAGGCGATGCTCGACCTGTATACGATCCGCCACCATAAACAGGATTTTACGCGTCTGAAAATTGCGATAGTTGGCGATATTATGCATTCTCGGGTCGCTCGTTCGCAGATCCATGCGCTAAATCTTCTCAATACTGCCGAGGTGCGCGTGATCGCCCCAAAAACACTATTGCCAATCGATACGGAATCACTGGGGGTCCAGTTATTCGATAATCTGGAACGGGGGCTTCAGGATGTTGACGTGGTCATCATGTTACGCCTGCAAAAAGAGCGCATGAGCGGCGCATTGCTGCCCAGTGAAAAAGAGTATTTCAACCAGTTTGGATTAACCCAGGAACGGCTCGACCGGGCCAGTCCTGATGCGATCGTGATGCACCCCGGACCTGCCAATCGCGGTGTCGAAATTGAATCCAGTGTGATGGATGGCAATCAGTCGGTTATTCTACAGCAGGTGGGTTTTGGAATTTCGGTGCGAATGGCCATCATGTCAATGATCGTTGGTCGTTCAGGATTACAGGCCAACGAATGACGATCCTGATTAAAAATGGTCTTCTGATCGACCCTGCCAATAATAACGAATCAAAAACCGACATTTTTATCGATGGCAACCTGGTGGTTGGTCTCGGCAAACCACCTGCAGGATTCAAGCCGCAGCAAACCATCGATGCGAAGGGACATTGGGTAATCCCGGGTCTGGTAGACGGCCAGGCACGGCTCAGGGAACCAGGTCAGACCCATAAGGCAAATATTGCTTCGGAAACCAGCGCGGCGGTTAAATGTGGAATTACCAGCTTGTGTATACCGCCGGATACTCAGCCCGTGATTGATAATTCGGCCGTTGTTGATCTAATTGATCACCGTAATGCGAAAGCTGGTAATCAATGCCGTATCTACACCATCGGCGCCCTGACACAGGCATTAGAGGGTGAACATCTCAGCAATATGGCAACCCTGAAAGGAAACGGTGCCATCGCATTCAGCAATGCCGGGCGCCCTTTTATTAATAATCTGGTACAGCGTCGGGCGATGGAGTATGCCGCTGGAGGCGACATGCTGGTAATCATTCAGCCCCGTGATAGCGATTTGTATGCCAATGGCTGTGCGCACGAAAGCGCAGTATCCACCCGCCTTGGATTACCGGCAATCCCGGAGGCCGCAGAAACTGCCGCGCTGGCAAAGGATATTGAGCTTGTTGCCCAGACCGGGGCCAGGACCCATTTTGGCCAGTTGTCATGCGCTCGGTCGATCGACATGATTCGACGGGCAAAGCACAACGGGTTGCCGATCACCGCAGATTGCGCGATGCATCAACTTTTTCTGACCGATCACGACATTAGTGAATTCGATACCAACAAACTGACAATTCCGCCGCTGCGCAGCCAGTACGATAAACAGGCACTTCGTGACGGCGTTGCCGATGGCACAATCGATAGCATTTGCTCGGATCATCAACCACATGAAATCGATGCCAAGTTACGCCCCTTTCCTTCGGCCGAACCCGGTATCAGTGCATTTGATACCTTGTTACCGCTGGCCATTCGCCTGGTCGAGGAAAAAATTCTATCAATGCCCGGCGTGATCGCCAGACTGAGTATTAACCCCGCCCGTATACTCGGACTTCCGGCCGGTCAAATTGCAATTGGAGAACCGGCAGACATTGTCATTATCGATCCGGGGGCCCACTGGTACTGCGAAGGCAAAAATTTTGCTTCCAGGGGTAAAAACACCGCTTTTGAAGGCTGGGATTTTAATGGTCGTGTCACGCAAACACTGGTGGCAGGGCAAATCGTTTTTTGAGCCCGGTCCGGGCGAAGCCAGACCATTTAGGGTTTATTAATTTGACCGCCGGCCGACTAGCCGCGTTAAATAGACCGGGTTGCCGGAGACTACGCCTCTTCTGAAGGCAGGGTCAGATCTTCCAGACCATCTTGCCGACCCGTATTTTTTTTATTCTGGCTACCACCAAAATTGATTTTCCACTCAAGGTTGGTACTTGAATCAGCATAGGTTAGTGCATTTTTAATCGAAATCTTGTCGGCCTTGTACAAATCGAAGAGCGACTGATCAAAGGTCTGCATACCGGCAGTATCTCCTTTTTCCATGATTTCCTTAATCTGGTGAAAATTACCCTCGCGCAGTAGCTCTTTGATGTAAGGCGTGTTTACCATCACTTCGACCGCGCACGCGAGTTTGCCCTTCATACCGGGCACCAGTCGTTGCGAGATAATCGCCTTCAAATTTAACGACAGGTCCATCAACAACTGCTTATGCATATCGGTCGGAAACATATTCATCATGCGATCCATTGCCTGGTTTGAATTCACCGCGTGCAGGGTCGTCAGGCACAGGTGACCGGTATCGGCGAAGTTGATGGCCGCTTTCATGGTTTCGGAATCACGCGCTTCGCCTATCATGATCACTTCCGGTGCCTCACGCAGCGCCTCTCTTAACGCGTTTTCGTAAGTGAGCGTATCGATACCGACTTCGCGCTGAGAAACTATCGACTTGTCATGCTTGAAAACAAACTCGATTGGATCCTCAATGGTCAGGATATGACCACCTTCGAGACTATTGCGATAGTTGATCATCGCTGCGAGTGATGTTGATTTACCAGACCCGGTAGAACCCACTACCAGTACCAGGCCAGTCTGATTCATCACTATTTTTTTCAAAATCTGCGGCAATCCCAGTTGTTCGATAGTCGGAATATCCCACTTGATGTATCGAATCACCATCGATACCTCGGAGCGCTGAATAAAAATATTTACCCGGAAGCGACCCACTCCCGAGAGCGTGAATCCCAGGTTCATTTCACGGTTAATTTCGAAATCCCGGATCTGTTCGTCATTCAGCAGGCTATAGGCAAGGGCTTGTACCTGGCCGGTATGGAAGGCATTTTTTGCAATGGCTGTAGTTTTGCCCTGCACCTTCATATTAGGCGGTGCGGCAGTCACGAAATACAGGTCGGACGCCTGTTTCTCAACCATAATTTTCAGGTAAGGCTCCAGTAGCTTGGTGGAATTTTCTCCGCTCATATCATCCCGCTACTCTTTTTCTCTTCGTCTTCCATCATTTCGAAATCACTTTCATCGATAGCCACTCCCGTCTGTTTGGCGGTCTCGCTATGCAGTTTGATTCGCAGGCGAATATCATTGATGGAGTCTGCATTGCGTAGTGCATCTTCGAAGGTGATTTTTTTTGTTTCAAACAGATCGTACAAAGCCTGGTCAAAGGTTTGCATACCTGCCTCGTTGGACTTCGAGATCAGGGTTTTTATTTCGTGTACATCGCCCTTGAAAATCAGATCGGCCATCAGTGGAGTATTGAGCATCACTTCGATAGCCGGGATACGACCGGTCTTGCCCATGTATGGAATCAATCGTTGCGAGATAAGGCCTTTCAAATTCAACGACAGATCCATCAATAGCTGTGATCGTCGCTCGTCCGGGAAAAAGTTGATTATTCGGTCCAGAGCCTGGTTGGTGCTGTTGGCGTGTAGCGTGGTCAGGCACAAGTGGCCGGTTTCCGCGAAAGCAATGGCATGCTCCATCGTCTCGCGATCACGAACCTCGCCTATCAGAATGACATCGGGCGCCTGGCGCAGGGTATTTTTCAGTGCAATCTCGTAGGTGTCGGTATCGACCCCAACCTCGCGTTGGGTTACCAGGCAGTTACCGTGCTCATGTACGAATTCGACCGGATCTTCTATTGTGATGATATGACCATGGCTATGCTGATTGCGGTAATCGACCATCGATGCGAGAGAAGTCGATTTACCCGAGCCGGTACCACCAACGAACATCACCAGTCCGCGTTTGGTCATCGCAATGTCCTGCAAGGTATCGGGTAGATTTAGTTCGGCAAAACCCGGAATCTCGGAATTGATGATTCGCAACACCAACCCTGTGCTGCCTCTCTGGACAAAAGCATTAACACGAAATCGCGCCACTCCGGTTAACGAAATCGAAAAATTACATTCCTGATGTTCCTCGAATTCAGATACCTGCTTATCATTCATTATTGAGCGCGCCAGCATCTGGGTATGGCTGGAGGATAAGCTCTGCTTTGAAACAATTGACAACTTCCCATCGATTTTCATCGCAGGTGGAGAACCCGCAGTGATAAACAAGTCCGACCCTTCTTTACTGACAATCATGCGCATCAAATCGTGCATGAAACTTATCGCGCGGTTACGATCCATTGTCTGTTCCTATATTTGAATTCATTGTATCTACAGCTGATCGGGATGTTGGGCTTTCTTTTGTGCCTCTTCCTTGGCGACCGCCCCCTGCTTCAGCAAACCCTGGAGATTCTGATCGAGTGTCTGCATACCAACACTCTGGCCGGTTTGAATGGCCGAATACATTTGCGCGACCTTGTCTTCGCGAATCAGATTTCGAATGGCGGGTGTACCGATCATAATTTCGTGTGCCGCGATTCGACCGCCTCCAATTTTCTTCAACAGGGTTTGTGCAATGACGGCTTTAAGTGACTCGGACAACATTGATCGAACCATCGATTTTTCGGCTGCCGGGAACACGTCGACTATGCGGTCAATAGTCTTGGCCGCCGAACTAGTGTGCAGGGTGCCAAACACCAGGTGGCCCGTTTCTGCTGCAGATAATGCAAGTCGAATGGTTTCCAGGTCGCGCATTTCGCCGACCAGTATGGTATCCGGATCTTCACGCAGGGCCGAGCGCAGCGCTTCGTTAAATCCCAGCGTATCGCGATGTACCTCGCGCTGGTTGACCAGGCATTTTTTACTTTCGTGAACGAATTCGATCGGGTCTTCGACGGTCAGTATATGGCCGTACTCGGAGTCGTTTTTGTAATCGACCATCGCCGCCAGCGTGGTCGACTTACCCGAACCGGTCGGGCCGGTGACTAATACAATTCCACGGGGATATTCAGAAATGGCCTGGAATATTTTCGGCGCTCCCAGGTCCTCGAGACTCAATATTTTCGAGGGGATAGTTCGAAACACAGCGCCTGAACCGCGATTATGGTTAAACGCATTGACTCGAAATCTGGCCAGCCCCGGGATCTCGAAAGAAAAGTCAGTTTCCCAGTACTCTTCATAATCCTTACGTTGTTTATCGCTCATGATGTCATAAACCATGTCGTGCACCTGCTTGTGATCCATCTCCGGCACGTTGATTCTGCGAATATCGCCGTCCACCCGAATCATCGGTGGCAATCCAGCGGACAGGTGTAAATCAGAAGCGTCCTGTTTAACGCCGAATGCTAACAATTGAGCTATATCCATGAATGATCCTGTGTATCTTAATAAACTGACTATCTAATTCCGGGCTCACCGGCGCGGATTTGATTCGCCCAATGCAGCGCCAGTCCGCACTGGGGTTTGGCCTCGTTTTGGAGCACCCCTGTTCCAAACTATTTACCGGTAAGCATATTGGCCTAGCGGGTTAATAAATTTACTAATCCATATATAGCAGTTAATTGTCTCTAGGGAGAAAATTTATTATTTTTACCACACATTGCGAAACCGCTTATAATCGGAAACTGATCGTGTCATACCGACTAAAAGGTGCATTAGGATTATTCCTGAAATGCCCAAAACCGACATCTGAATTATCGCTAAGACTATGCAGGACATCGAAAAAAATCTCGCCCAGGTTCACCACCAAATCGATCTGGCAGCAGCCGAATACGATCGTGATTCCGGTGATATTTCACTACTGGCAGTAAGCAAGAAAAAACTCCCGGCCGACCTGCGCTGTGCCTATGATTGCGGGCAGAGAGATTTTGGTGAGAATTTCCTGCAGGAAGCGCAGGCAAAAATGCGAGAACTGGCAGACCTTGATATCATCTGGCATTTTATTGGCCCGGTGCAGTCGAACAAGACCCGAGCCTTGGCAGAGTCATTTGACTGGGTACATTGTGTTGACCGCGCCAAGATCGCGCGACGCCTGAGTAGCCAACGCCCCGGGTCCATGCCCCCGCTTAATATTTGCATCCAGGTTAATATTGATCTTGAAACAAGCAAGTCGGGTGTTGCACCCGACGACATCGTTCCACTTGCCGAAACTATACGAGATTTACCCAATATAAGGCTTCGCGGATTAATGGCGATTCCGGCACAGCATTCCAGTTTTGAATTACAGCGCGAACCCTTCGCCAGAATGAAACAGGCGCTGCGGGACCTGCAACAACTCGGTCTGGATTGTGATACGCTTTCCATGGGCATGAGTCATGATATGCGGGCAGCGATTGCTGAAGGCTCAACCCTGGTTAGAATTGGTACCGCTATCTTCGGGGAACGACTTTGAACCATCAACAGCTAGTTTTTATCGGGGGGAGTCATAATATGCCGCCGGCAATTACAGAAGGCCCGACGCTGATTAGAGTTGGTACCGAAATTTTTGGAGCACGACTTTGAATCAACAACAGCTTTGCTTGATCGGGGGGAGTCATAATATGCCGCCGGCAATTACAGAAGGCCCGACGCTGATTAGAGTTGGTACCGAAATTTTTGGAGCACGACTTTGAATCAACAACAGCTTTGCTTTATCGGGGGTGGCAATATGGCTACCAGCCTGATCGGCGGAATACTCGGCAACGGCTATTCGGCATCAAATATTACGGCCTGCGATATCGTTGAAGAAAAACTCACCGGACTGTCGGCGAGATTCGGCATCAATACCACAGCCGAAAGCCTCCAAGCAGTCGAATCAGCCGATATAGTCATACTGGCAGTTAAACCCCAGGTCATGCAGATGGCCTGCGAACACCTGGCTAATGCCGACATCAAGGCCGACTGTTTGTTTATCAGTATCGCTGCCGGTATTCGCGAATCGGCGATCAATCGCTGGCTCGGGAATGAGCGAGCCATAGTTCGCTGCATGCCCAACACGCCCGCATTGGTGCAACTCGGCGCCACCGGCCTTTACGCTAATTCGAGTGTCAGCACAGAACAAAAAGGTGCCGCCCAGGCGATACTCGACGCCGTTGGCATCACCGTCTGGTTAGAGCAGGAATCTGAACTGGACGCGGTAACCGCAATTTCCGGTAGCGGCCCCGCATATTTTTTTTACTTTATCGAACTATTGCAACAGTCAGGCGAAAACCTCGGTCTGACCAGGGAAACTGCCCTGTTGCTGGCAAAGCAGACTGCCCTGGGAGCCGCCTCAATGGCGCAAAGCGGGGATGTCGTTCAGTTACGCGCCCAGGTGACCTCTAGGGGTGGCACCACCGAACAGGCGATACTCTCGTTACAACAGAATGGCTTTGCTTCGATTCTTGACATAGCGACCCGGGCTGCCCGGGATCGCTCGGTAGAAATGGCACATCAAACTGAATCAAGTGAGCCTGTTAACAAGTCATGAACCACTTTATTAAATCATAACGAATGCAAAATTAACTCACTCAAATCTTTTCAGAGATTCTATAATAATCACTAACTAATTCATCGGGTCCGATATGGGTTCAAGCTATTTTACATCGCCGTTAACGCTGATTATCACCACGTTGTTTGATTTGTACGTGCTGGTCGTATTGTTAAGATTTATGTTGCAGTTGATGCGTGCTGATCCTCATAATTCGATCGCCCGGTTCGTCATTAAAGCGACCACGCCGCCGCTGAAATATTTGCGTCGGTTTATTCCCAGTGTATCCGGTCAGGATGCAGCCGCGATTGTGTTATGCATGATCATAACTTTTGCCAAATTTGTATTATTAGACCTGCTCGGAACCGAGGTAGTGCATATTAATAATTCGATGGCTTATATTGGTGGTGTTGGTTACCTGGGTTTAGTAATTTATTCTATCGCCGATCTGGTATCACTGTTTCTCAGCGTATTCCTGATTGCCATCTTGATCCAGGTAATCCTGAGCTGGGTAAACCCTGGCCTTTACAACCCTGTCATCGGTCTTGTCAATACGCTGGCGACTCCCATTCTACGGCCGATACAAAAACTGATCCCTCCGGTTGGCGGGATAGATTTATCACCACTATTTGCAATACTGATGATCATGGTAGCCAAGATGTTGCTGATTCCCCCACTGATGAATCTTGCCAACCAGTAAATTAGTTCGCGGCAGCTATTCAACTATCGATCGACTGCTCGGCTTTGTGCCGGGCCTGAATGAACTTTGAATGGGGAACATAAAGCAGTTCGCAAACCTGACGAATTAAATGCTCTTCATAGTGATCCTTGATACCATCGGCATAGATAACCTGCCACATCATTTCTATCACACGCAGTTTCATCGGCGCATCGAAGTTCTGATTCAGCAAACGCGTAATATGCTGTATCGAAACCAGCTTTTCCGCACTTTCTTGCGCCTGAAACATCAGCTCGTCCAGTTCGGCCTCATTCAAACTGAACTGCTGCGCCATTAAACGTCTCATCCGATCTAGTTCAGATTGCTGCTCCACGAAGTCCGCCCGCGAAACTTCAACCAGCAGGGTTGCGGTCGCTACCCGCAATGCATGTTCCTGGTCAAAATTTGACGATTGCGGTTCGCTGCTTTGAAATATTTTACTCAGAATTGATTTCATCGATATTCCGCAGATATTTTTTATTCATTTCGATTTTGACAGTTTTCGGTTGATAAGAGCATTTTTATTTCATTGATTTAATTGATGAACAAATTACTTTTAATTGCCAATCTCTACGAATTTGTGCAGTATTCAAAGTCACACTCAATACATTCAGCACCATGACATTAACCGAATTACGCTACATCGTTGCTGTTTCGCAAAAAAATCATTTTGGCAAGGCAGCACAGGCCTGTTTTGTCAGTCAGCCCACACTCAGTATTGCGATCAAGAAGCTTGAGACAGAACTAGAGGTCCGGCTGTTTGAACGAAGTTCTAAAAACGAAATTCGAATTACTGAAATTGGCCAGCAGGTAATTAACCAGGCTTATATCGTACTCCAGGAAGCACGATTGTTGGGTGAGATAGCACAACAGGGTAAAGATCCGTTGTCCGGCCCATTCAAGCTCGGGGTTATTTATACCATCGGACCTTATCTGTTACCCAGTCTGATTCCAGTGCTAACTAAAAGCGTACCAAACCTGAAACTTATTATCGAAGAGAATTTTACTGCCAGCCTGTTCCAGTCGCTAAAACAGGGAATTCTTGACGCCATTATTATTTCTTACCCCTTTGAGGAGCCCGGAATCGAAACAGCCCCGCTCTACGAGGAACCCTTTATCGTTGCCCTGCCAGGTAATCATGCCTGGAAAGATCGCGATACAATTGCATCCAATGAGCTGGCATCACAGGACTTGATGTTACTCGGTTCGGGTCATTGCTTCAGAGACCAGGTAATCAAGGCCTGCCCTGACTGTATGTTGGGAAATAGTGAATTAACCCGTACCCTCGAAGGCGGGTCGCTGGAGACTATACGGCACATGGTTGCAGCTGGAACCGGAATTACGGTGCTACCCCGCACCAGCATCATGCTAGGCCAGATTAACGAAAACATGATCGGTATCAAACCGTTTGAACCTCCCTCTCCCAGTCGTGTGGTGGCGATAGCCTGGCGTAAGCATTTCCCTCGCAAGGCGGCGATTGAAACTATTCGTGACACCATACAATCCTGCCCATTAAATGGCGTTGAAATCATCCATTAACGACCCGTTGATGGCAGACCAGATCGAATCCGATCCAGGCGAAGACCTGCTGCGGTTGAAGTTGAATTCCGAAACGGCAAAAATGGCATGGTCGGAATTACAGCGTTTTTTCGCAGCGGGTAAAACTCTTTACGTCGCATCCGATCTCGACTTAATAGATGTTGCATTAGCATTGCAACAGGACAACACCGGGCAGGTTGGGGGCTGGTTGCAACAGGATAAAGTGTATCCAGTGAGTGACACACAGGCCCGAGGCTGGCTTGACCAGAACTGTTCGCTTTGGACTGTCGTGGTAAAGCCCTGGGTACTGGTGCAAGACCAGTCATAAAATATAAAACCTCCAGCCGACTCCCTGGATAATACTACTCTGGTATAGCACTGAACTTCTGTTGTAAAATCACATTCTGTTTTATAGAAGCTACTTCGCTATGCCTCGAGTTACCGTATATAGCACCGCAAGTTGCCCGATTTGCGTGAAAGCCAAAACCATGCTGGGCAAGTGGAATATAGATTATTCCGAGGTGCGTATTGATACCAGTGACGACGCAATAGAAGCATTTCGTGATGCTACGCAAGGGGCTCGCTCGGTGCCACAAATATTGATCGATGGTAAACTGATTGGTGGTTTTTCCGAGTTAACCGAATTGCATATGGATGGTGAACTAGACCAGTTGATAAATAACGATTGTGAGACCTGATGGCTAAATCTAAAAAACATACCTTTCGCATTCAGTTCCATAATCACAATCGCATTTATGAACTCTATGCACACCAGGTTAGCCAGTCCCAAATGGCCGGTTTTCTCGAAGTGGGTGAAATTATTTTCGGTGAGCATTCCAAGCTGCTGATCGATCCTGCGGAGGAGAAACTTAAAAATGAATTCGGTGATGTCAAACACATCTATATTCCACATCACTCGGTGATTCGTATCGATGAAGTTGATCAAAGCGGCAAGAACCGGATCCTTGACGAAGAGGGTACGACGGTCACAAATTTCCCCGGATCGAACATCATCCCGCAAAAGAATTGAATATTCCGCGTGATGCAGATATCTGTTGTCATACCCACTTACAATCGACTGCATTCTCTAATAATCGCAATCGAGTCGGTATACAGCCAGTCTAGTGCAGTCGAAGAAATTATCGTAGTAGACGATGGCTCAACCGATTCAAGCGCCGGTGAAATTTCTCGACGTTTTCCAGATATAAAGCTGATTCAGCAGCCCAACCGCGGTGTTAGCGCCGCCCGAAACGCAGGCATCAGGCTGGCCAGCTTCGACTGGATAGCACTGCTGGATTCAGACGACAGCTGGCTACCCGAAAAAATCTGTTCGATTCGACAGGCGGAAATTCTACAACCCGAATACCTGTTATTCCATTCCGATGAAATCTGGATCCGGCACGGTGTCAGGGTCAATGCAATGAAAAAACACCTCAAATCGGGTGGCTGGATATTCGAAAACTGTTTGCCGTTATGTGTCATATCGCCATCGGCCGTGGTATTTCATCGCTCGCTTCTGGCAACGTCCGGATACTTTGATGAGAGCCTGCCCGCCTGCGAGGACTATGACTTGTGGTTAAATATTTGCCACCAGTACCCGGTGTGCTATATCGACAAGCCACTGGTCACCAGGTACGGCGGACACCAGGATCAGTTGTCGGCTCGTTACTGGGGCATGGATCGATTTCGTATTCGTTCTCTGCATCGATTGCTGCAACGGAATGTTCTCTGTAAACAGCATCATCAGGCAGCGGTTTCAATACTGATGAGAAAACTCGAAATCCTGTTAAAAGGCGCACGCAAGCGTGGTAATCAGAAAGTCATCGATGAATTCACACCAATGCTGGATCAAATTAACCATGGGGAAGTCACCCCATGTTAGTCTGGGTTGTCGCGCTCCACTGCGAGGCTAAACCGGTCATCGACCACTACGGATTAAAGAAATCGGCATCGCATCACGCCTTCGACGTTTACCTGAAGGACAATATGCACTGTATTATCAGCGGTATTGGAAAAACAGCAGCGGCCGCGGCAACCGCCTGGATCGCCGGCCTCAATCGTCACAAGCACCCGATTGCCTGGATCAATCTTGGTACCGCGGGCTCGTCGGCGCACAACATGGGGGCCGCTGTATCAATATTCAAAATATCCGATAGTGATTCTAATCGTAATTTCTACCCGGTACCGATATTCGACTCCGGCCTGGAACCGGCGCATTGTCATACACTCGGCAAACCCAGCATCGATTATCACCCTCGTCAAATATTTGATATGGAGGCAAGTGCTTTCTTTGAAGTAGCTACCCGATTCAGCAGTGCAGAACTGGTTCAATGTCTAAAAATTATTTCCGACACGCCGGCACAACAAACAGGACGCGATAAATCCCGTATCAGTGAACTGATCAATCGGCATATTGTTGAATTGGCTGGCTTCGCGCAATCGCTTGAAAATCTGGCCAACCAGGTTGGCCGGCTGGAGATCGGCGAATCCGACTGGGAAAAGATTCTAAGTTGCGCGCATTTTACTCAAACCCAGCAATCGCGCCTGGGTAAATCACTGCGATATTTGTTGAGCCAACCGGGTCAAACTAATGCCTTGATCACCGAGCTAGCCAATCTAGGCTCAGCGGATAGGATCATTGCCCATCTCGAAAGTCTTTGCCACCAGCAATCCCTGACACTTTAGCCCGGACTTTTCATGAATCTACCCACGCCCTTGCTTGTGCTTGTTTCCTCAGCAAATTTTATCTAGTCGGTCGCTTCAGAGTGCCTACTTTTGGCGGATGAACCCCTGTTTGCCCAAAACCTCACCCTCGACAACGATATAATCGGCTATCCATTAACTTTGGAACAGGAAATGATCTCGTTCTGTGAACAGCAATTGTTGCAATGGATACCACCCGAAATCTACTTCCCCTGCAACTGGCATGGTTAAATCAGCACCGGTTAGCACTACAGTATTCGAAGTGGTTACTGCCTGGCTTTGATTTTTGCCTTAGCCTTCGCTTTAGTTTTAGTCTTTGGCTTCGATTTCGGCCTGGATTTGGATTTCTTTGATTTACCGGTATCTAGTTCAAGCGTTTCAATGGGAACGGGTCGACCGACGTGGTAACCCTGTATGTAATCTATATTGGCTTCACGCAGCCTGCTAAACATGGTATCCGATTCAACAAACTCGGCAATTACTTTCATATCCAGGCTATGTCCCACCTCGGTCATTGAACGTACAAACACAAAGCTGGTATCGTTTTCGATGATGTCCCGAACAAACTCACCGTCAATCTTCAGGTAATCAACCGGAAATCGTTTCAAATAGCTAAACGATGACAGGCCGGTACCAAAGTCGTCGAGTGAAAATTTAGCACCTATGCGTTTGATAGAATTGATAAATTCGACCGATTTTTCCACGTTTTCAACCACCGAAGTTTCGGTAATCTCGAAACAAAGTGCGCTTTTGTTGATGCTGCTTTTTTGCAGAATTTCCTGTAGAAATTTATGAAAGGTCTGCGAACCGATACTGCGCCCGGACAAATTAACCGAAAACATAATTTCCTGATCCGGATGATCCTCTAACCACAGAACGATACTTTTGACCACCCAGGTGTCAATTTTTTCTATCAGGTTATAACGTTCGGCGGACGGTAAAAAATCGTTGGGGGAAATAATGGTGCCATCCGGGCTCCGGTATCGAATCAATACCTCATAGTGAGCGCCTTCATCACTCTCGTCCATCGATATAATAGGTTGTACATAGAGGCAAAAACGGTCTTCACTAAAACCTTTCATTATTCCCGCGACCCAGTCCATCGACACCTGCTGCGCCATCACTTTTTCGTCATTTTCACCGATAGAGTGGTACTGATTGCCGCCGTTTTTCTTCGCTAAAGAGCAGGCGGTGGTGACTTTGGAATAGAAATCGGGGTATTCGTCATTCATCTGACCAAAAGCCATAGCGCCTATACTGGCGGTAACCTCGTATTGCTTGTCCTCCCATTCAAAGCCGGTTTGCTGTATTCCAATCAGGATCTGTTGCATGACCTCCATCGCTTTATCGATTTCAAAAAACGGCATAATGAGACCGAATTCGTCCCCCCCTAAACGTGACAATATATCCGACTTGCGCACATGCATTTTTATTATCGAGCCCACTTGCCGCAACAATACGTCGCCAGCTGTATTACCACCGGTTTCGTTCACAATTTTAAACTGATCGACATCAAGGTAGACCAGCACATGCTGCGGAGTGGTGCCGTAATCTTCGGTTACGAGATTTTCAAATCTATGCTCGAAAGCGCCACGATTGAGAAACCGGGTGAGCCGATCATGACTACCCTCGTAACTGAGTTTGCGTCGAAGTTTACGGTCTTCTGAAACGTCCTTCAGTATGATGACATAACCGACATCCTCGGCTTCCATGTCGATCATCGGAGAAGCTGAAAATTCCAGTTCGACTATTTTTCGCCCGGGATCGTAAAAGAACATGGAACTTAATACTGTTTTCCTGGTTAGTAGATGTTTGACATCGACAATGTGTGTCGCCTGACGGTTTGAATAGAGAATTAAAGCTTCGTGTATTGACTGGTCAATCAGGTTCGCTTCCTTGTCGCCGAACAGCTTTTCGCCCCCGGGGTTAACCAGTTTGATGAGGCCTTTAGAGTTGATAACAATGACAGGATTGTTAATCGAATCCAGTGTGGTTGCGATAAAATCCTTTTCTGATCTAAGTTTCTCTTCCATTTGGCGACGGTTTATTGTTTCAGTCTCGAGCCCCTCGACCATTTCGTTATAGGACGACACCAAATCACGCAATTCATAGGGCATTTCTTTTTCACTGATCGAGGCGTGCTTGCCAGTCAGCAACGCGCCAACCGAGTTTCGTAGTTTATTCAAAGGCAAAAAAGCGCGGCTCAACAGAATTAATACCAAGATCAAAACAACACCAGTCGCAATCGTCGTGACAATCAAAAATTTACCCTTGGTATGTTCGAGATGGCTGAGGAAAATCTGTTGATCAAACGATCCGACGATACTGGCCCCCAGGATCAGGTCGTCCCCGTACAGGTTGAAAACCGAGCGCAACTGAATATCACTATCGTTATCGGGCCAGTTGCTGGAGCGATAGCGGACATTTTTATTACCGGTAGTAATCTGCAAAGGCATTTCTATATGCTGTTCGATCGTACTTAAGCTATCGACGGCGTAAGCGATAATCTGCAGATAGGCCCGAAATTTAGGAAACTCAATCGGTGTCAGTATCTCGGTGTAGAGATTATTTTCATGTGAACATAGTGCATTTTTCGATATCTGGTGATTGAAACTAGCACCATTTATTGCGTTCAGTGTCACTATGCAACCGTTATAGGATTGCTGACTATTGTCACCGGCTTCGGCAAGAATCCCACCATCGAGATCTCGGATAATCACTGATTTCAATCGGAACTTATCAGTATTCGTGGCTAGCTTATCGAAATTTTCTGAGACCCAGGTCCTCAGGCGGTCTCCATTCGGATCCGTTAGCGCCTGTTTAAATGAGATTTTATTTTGTAGCCACAATGCAAAATGGATTTGCCGTTCGTACAAACTGTCGACTATCTCTCGGCTTTTTGTTTCCAGCATTACCTGCAGGTTTTCGGTTTTTTCTTCAACCGCAAGTTCGCGATAAACCTGGGTACTGTAAAACGCCAGCCCGTAGGCCAGCAGAGCCAACCATAAAAGAGCAATACCGATTATGAGTTTAAAGCTGTAGAGACGGTCCAACAATGTTTTACTCTATTAGTAATTGATAGTTCTTATAGTCCGAATCTCTCAATTCACACAGAATATCACCAGAAATAATGACGACTTTATTGGCCACGGTGCCGTTGGCGTGTATTAGGAATAGCAGTTTGATTAAAGACCCAACTGTCGCCGAAAATAATAAATTTCGATCTGAGTATTAATAATCAGGATACTTTAGAGGGGGATCTAACAAATATTCTTTATAATTTTTAATTACTTATACAATATTTTCAAAATAACTATGAGCACAGCACCCCGGTACCACCCAGACCACAATAGCCCGCCGGGTTTTTTGCCAGGTACTGCTGATGGTAGTCTTCGGCATAAAAGAATTCTCCTGCCGCCTGTATTTCGGTCGTAATCATACTTAAGCCCTGTGCCGACAAATTCGCCTGGTACTGTTGCTTGCTGGAAAGCACCTGATGGCAATGGTCTTCATCAGTATAATAAATACCAGAACGATACTGCGTGCCCTGATCATTACCCTGACGCATACCCTGCGTCGGATCGTGCGATTCCCAGAACACTTTCAACAGGCTTTGAAGCGATACTACCGCGGGGTCATAAACCACCAGAACTACTTCGTTGTGACCGGTCATGCCGGTGCAAACTTCCTGGTAACTGGGATTTGAGGTATGGCCGGCAGCATAGCCAACCGCGGTGGTATAAACGCCTTCCAGATCCCAGAACTTTCGTTCAGCACCCCAGAAACAACCCATTCCGAAAACTACCTGTTCCATGTTTTGCGGAAATGGCTCCACCATACTTCTGCCATGCACATAGTGAGCTGGATTCAATTGCATTTTCTCGTCTCGACCGGGCAAGGCCTGAGCCGGGTCAGGTATTACCATAGATTTACCAAACATTTTAACCTCGTTTATTTACCAGTACCGTGTGACCTGTTCCGATTGCCCAGGGAACCTCTGATTAATTCTGGGTGAATCGGGTTGGGATTCAAAATGACTAAGTTCAAGGCGTGGAACGCAAGTAATAGCAGAGCTATTGCTAAGTTTCACAACGCAGAAATTGGTCATTTTGGGCACAACGCGTTCATTCATGAATTGATCAGAGGTTCCCTAGATTCACTGTATTATCGAATCGGTTTTAATTCAATCCAGGTCGGCGCATGATCCGATGGTTTATGCATTGCTCTAATATCATAATCTACCCCGGCATCAATCACCATCGACCGCAGCTTCTCCGATACCAGCAGGTGATCGATTCGTAATCCTCGCTTTGGTTCACGCTCGAAACCTTTACTACGATAATCAAACCAGCTAAAAATATTGTTTTCCTGTGCATGACATAACCGAAATCCATCGTATAGTCCAAGTGCCACCAGCGCTGTGAACCATTCTCTTTCCTCGGGCAGAAAACTGGTTTTGCCAGTTTTGAGCCACCGCCTGGCGTTGTCCTCGCCAATTCCAATATCAATATCCTGCGGCGCAATATTGTAATCACCCATCACAATCAGCGACGTGTTATTCATATCAAATGAACTCAGAAAACCGTTCAGTTCTTTGTAGAACAGGGTTTTAGCCGGAAACTTTAGCGGATGGTCACGACTCTCGCCCTGTGGGAAATAGCCGTTAAAGACAATCACCGGTTTACCATCAACCTCGAATTCACCACCGATAAAACGTTTTTGCGCATCATCGCTATCATTGGGTAAGCCGTACCAGGCACTACGATTTTGTGCTTTCGATAACAATGCCACTCCGTAATGGGTTTTTTGGCCCATGTAAATAACCTGATATCCGAGCGCTTCAATTTCGGCAATCGGAAATTCGTGATCCTGCACCTTGGTTTCCTGCAAGCCAATAAATTCCGGAGCATGTTTATCGATCACCCGGGCCAGCTGGTGTAGACGCACACGAATGCTATTTACATTAAACGAGACTATTTTCATTATTTTCTCCTGCAGCTTGCGCCATTAAATCAGCCAGTGTGCGTTCACCCAGAACAGATTCATAACTGGATTCTATATCACTCTGTAATCTGGAAATCGAGCTGTCGCAATAGAAGCTGACACCGGGAGCAGTAACCTGTGCACTGCGCAAACTACGTAAAATATCAATCAGGCGTATTCGATCGATCGAGCGTGCGAGCAGATAACGCGGTGGATCATCCCCATTGCGGCTCACCAGGTCACCCGCTTCCAGCGCATTCAACAGGCGTCGCAGTATTTCCACCGGCACCTGCTGGTATTTAGCAAGCTTCTCAATCGTGCTTTGCATATTTGATTGCTGCTCGAGCGAACGGGCAATATTCAGCATCAGCTGCAGCGCCAGTTGCTCTCGCATTCGGCCTGTCAGGTGGACATTCAAATTGCGCCATTTCAGAACTTCGGGATGCTGGTGATAATAGGCGATACTGGCGCCTATGAGCAATATGAGCCAGCTCAGATAGACCCAGACAATGAACAACATAACAATCGCGAATCCCGAGTAGATAACGGTGTAACTGGTCGAACCACCGACAAAAACGGCAAACAATACGCCGGTACTCTGCCAGAGAATACCGGCTAGCAAACCACCATAAAGGGCCGAACCGAACCTGACTGTAGTATCTGGCACGGTGAAGTAAGTTAAAGTAAACGCGCTAATCACCAGCATGTAAGGCAGAAATTTCCCAAATACATCGATCAGTTCGCCGAGTAACGGGAAATCGATTATCGCAGCAGGTATTGAGTGGGCAGCCAGCGAGGCAGTGACAGCAAGGGCAGAGAAAAACAGTGTCGGGCCGGCTGCAAGCAAGACCAGGTAAATACTGATACGCTGTACCCAGCTACGCCTGCTTTTCAGCCGCCAGGTATGATTAAATGCCGACTCAATTTTTCTCATCAAAGATACTGCGGCGTAAATCAACATGCTGATACCGAGTAAGCCAAGCAGGCCAATCTTCATGTTCTCGACAAATTCTACGATCCTGGAGCTGAATTCAGCGCTTTGATCGCCCAGTGGTGCCAGCAAGCTCGCCAACGCCGGCTCCAGTTGTTCGTGTACTCCAATCCATCTTAAAAACCACATGCTGACCGCAAGCAAGGGAATAAATGCCAGCAGCGTCGTATATACCAGACTCATCGAGCGCAGATTTAGCAGGCCACTAATCAGATCACGCCCGACCAACGCCATAATTTGTAAAAAGTGATGCCAGTATGATCGCCGTTGTCCAGGCTCACAGGGGTTGTAAGTCCAGACGTAGTCTGCAATTTTTGCCCTGGCTGTTGCTGCGTTAAATAACATAAGTCCAGCGTTTAAAATAATCAGGATTTTTCAAAAATGGGTTGTCCACTAGCCCGCATATTGCATGAAGGGAACGAAGCTCAGGGGAAATATGGCAAACAAGATTGATCTATCGCCCGCCGATGCATAGCCATAGCTATGGATCAAGGGGGATCGATCAAGATTGGCAGCCATATTTTTCCTGACTTTGTTCAGGTAGAAACTGTACTTTACGTTTTTCATGATATTTGCGCCTAAATACCTGGAATTATTTATTAAAGTCATAAGTCGTCACCGCCTTCGTGCAATATACGGGCTAGCCCTTGAAACCCTGTTTCGAATTCAAATATTTAATTTCGGCTTCACTACTCTCACGGCCCAGAATCTTGTTTCGATGGGGAAAACGCCCGAAGCGTTCGACGATGCCAAAATGGTGTTTGGCAAAGCGAAAATTACTTTCCAGCCCTGGTTGGCTAAAATACTCAACGCCCAAAGCCTGATCGGCCAGGTCCTCGCTATGCATGAACGGCATATACATGAATGATTTCTGATTGGCTGGCAACTCTTTATCAAAATCCTTTTCGATTGCACCGCGTGCTGCGGTGCGAGACAGGGCCTCGGTGGAAAAACTTTTTGCCGTACCTCGAAACATATTAAGCGGAAATTGATCGAGCACAATGACCAGTGCCAGGCTTCCCACCGCTGTTCGCTGCCAGTCATCCAATGCTCCCTTTTTTGCCTGTTCCCAGGTATCAGCATAAGAGTCAATTAGCTGCTTATCAAATGCCCGGGTCGATTTAAACCAGTGCCGCTTTGCCTCGTCAGAAAACCAGAAATCAATCAAGCTACGATACATAGTCTTCACTCTGTAGTGACTAACATTGCTGTTAATTGAAACAGGATCAGGTGATTGGTAATTTAAACCAAAACAGGCGACTCCATCCTAACCCTTTGCAAAAAACTTTCACACTCTAATCATGCGTATTTCATATCAGCACTTGTCGGTCGCCTCATTGCAAAGACCTTATCAGTTCGCGTAGCTTCTGTTGAGCCTGTTTTCGCCCAGAGACAGCAGACGCCTGATCTAGCCGATTCCAGTCCCGGTTTTGTACTGCCTTTTCAACCAGCCAGGGATGTATATCGGTGTCCCGCGGCAGGCTGACTATTTTCTGCATCGTAAAGCGCTGCAAGCTGCCAAAACACAGCTCGAATCCTTTGTGCCCACGGGCAAAAGCATGCACTTCGTCTAAATCCATTTCCGACATAGCCGAATAAAAGCGACTAAAGCTTAACAGCGCCACCACACTCGCAACGTCCATCGATTGCAAAAACTGGCATAGCCAGACTGGCAGGTAATTGTGTAGACGTTCCTGCAGTTTAAAAATATGCTGTTCCAACGCTTGATTTAGACTTCTGAGCACCGCAACCGAATGATTACCACTCGATTTTCCCAGTGCGAAGCCGATATGTACCAGGGAAAAATCGCAACTATGCCAAAATGCCGCTGATTCGGAATCAAGCGCGAAACTCGCACCGATATAATCAAATCCCTGATCCCCGGCATGCTGTGTGGCGGTTTCGATCAATTCTCGCCCCACGCCTGCCCGGCGCCAGGTCTCAAGCACTGCAATTCGCAGAACCCTGAGGCCGCTGTATGCTGCAAAGTGCCTGTCCCCGGCCTGGGCAGTGATCATTTGTGCGAGCAGATGCCCCCTCGGTCGACGCGCGCCGAGATGTACCTGTTCGCATAGTTCTTTATCGAACCCTCCTTCACGATTTACCAGGGCAACGCCTATCAAATCAGACCCTGCTTCGGCCAATATGACGACGAGATGAGGATTCTCCATCAACATGCGTAGATCCGAAGGTCGGGTACGATAATGTGCGGAAGTCATGAGCGAATAGATTTTTTCTAACAGCGCTATATCCTCACCCAGTACCGATGCATCAATTACCCGAAACTGGCATGAGTTTCGACGACCGGCATCCATAGGCACGACTGCCGGTACTGGTTTTAATAACAGGGTGGACTCTAACCAGGCTTCGACACAATCACCCGAGGCCCAGCGCACCGGCAGGGTTAAACTGAGGCGTAGCAACCGCGCTTTCGGCAGGCGCGCAACAAAGCGCAGCAGGAATCCCTGACCGGTACCTTCGTATCCACCGGTTGTAGTAGCCATGATAACTTTCCCATATTGCCTGCACAGTTGTTGCAGCATGGGATAAGGCAACATGGCCGCTTCATCTATGATCAGTATATCGGCACCCTGTTGCTCGGCAATCAATCGGTCAGGCGCGATGAAGTTAATTTCAAGCTCGACTTTTGAGTGCGACTTTGCCTGTAGCAATAAAATGGCGGCAGATTGCCGGGAAGGGGCCGTCACCAATACCGACGAGCGGCAATTTAATATCAAGTCGCCTAGGATAAAACCGAGGCAGGTACTTTTTCCACGGCCACGATCGGCAGTAATCAAGGCGATAGATTGGTTCTGATCGGCCAGCCAGTCGTCGATTTCCTTTAGGACTGCCAATTGCTCTGCAGTCCTGGCCGAGATCATAGGCGTCGGCTGTGCGCTGGGTAATTCTGGTATGGGTGGAAAATCCTTACCCTGTGCTAGCGTGATACCCCCGTTCGAAGAGTGCCCAATACTATTGAACAGTGTTTCGGCGAACACCGGTCGTCTGGATGCCAGGTCATCCTGCCAGATCCCGAACTGATCATTCACCGTTCCCCATTTATCAGAGCCCGGTGACAGTAGCATCAATACACCGCCACAGCTGACCAGTCCGCTCGCGATACACAAGACATCGGGGTTGAGTCCATTAAATAAGTCGACAACAACGACAGGCGATTCACTCCCCAGCAGGGTTTCAACCCTGGAGAAAGTGACTGGCCTGTCGCCCAGTTCACGATCTGAAATTACCAATACATCCGTATGCCACGATTGCACAGTAAGCAACAGTTCCCCGCACCAGACCTGATCTCCCTCGATCGATAAAACCATTCGCTGGTGGGTAACCCGTAATTCATCCGATAGCAGGCCCAGCCATTTATAAAATTCTTCATTATGAATGCTTATTGGTTGGCTGGTATTCGACATTATTGGGTGGACGGGTCGGAAAATCTCTGATTAAATTTGCGTCCGCATTATAGGGCAGTACAACTCGATGACAAATGATCAACAAACCCGGATTGAGGCCGCCGCATTTCGCGGACTGATGCAGCATTTGCAACAACGCTCCGATGTGCAGAATATCGATCTGATGAACCTGGCCGGATTTTGCCGTAACTGTTTAGCGAAATGGTATTCCGCCGCGGCGAAAAATCAGGGTCTCGAAATGGATTACGCCGGCGCACAAAAAATAATCTACGGCATGGAAGTTGGCGAATGGAAAGAAAATTACCAGGGAATGGCCAGCGACGAGCAAATGAAACGATTCGAGGAAACCAGCCACCTACACGCAAAAATCACCGGTTACTAGAGTCCCGTCAACCTGGCAACCCGTCTGATTCAGGATATTCCTACTGCTAATCCTTTGCCTGCAATCTTAAGCTTTCGTGACACTGTGGCCAGGCACTATACCAACATCGCCACTCAGCTCTTCCTCAATTCTCGCCGTAAAATCTTACCTACATTTGTTTTCGGCAGCTCGGACCTGAATTCAATAATTTTGGGAACCTTGTAACCGGTCAAACTCTCCTTGCAGTGTTTTATCACGTCCTCTTCTGTCAGCGACTGGTCTTTTTTAACAATTACCGCTTTCACAATTTCTCCACATTTCTGGTCCGGCTCACCGATAACACCGACTTCCAGTACACCTTCATGGCCGGCAATAACCGTTTCAATTTCATTTGGGTAAACGTTAAATCCCGATACCAGAATCATATCCTTTAAACGGTCAACGATGCGAAAGTAACCCGACGCATCCATTTTTGCCACGTCACCGGTTTTCAACCAACCATCAGCGGTCATTACTTTCGCAGTTTCTTCCACTTGATTCCAGTAGCCTTTCATCACCTGCGGGCCCCGAACACAAAGTTCGCCCGATTCACCCTGGGGCATCATATTTCCATGCTCATCCTGAATCGAAACTTCGGTCGATGGAATCGGCAACCCGATGCTGCCGTTGTATTCGGTCAGGCTCAACGGATTAATACAAACAGCTGGAGAAGTTTCAGTGAGACCATAGGCTTCAATCAGCGGCACACCGGTGGCTCTTTCCCAGCGTTCGGCAACTGGCCTTTGCACGGCCATGCCACCGCCCAGCGTTATTTTTAATCCCGAAAAATCAATATCATCGAAACCCGGGGTATTCAACAGGCCAATAAATAATGTATTGACGCCGGTAATCGCCGTGAATGGAACGCTTTTTAGCTCCTTAACGAAATTTGGCATATCCCGGGGATTGGTGATTAAATAATTTTCTGCTCCCACCTTCATAAATGTCAGGCAGTTCGCCGTAAGCGAAAATATATGGTAAAGCGGCAGGGCAGTAATAATGATTTCCCTATCCCCGTCTAGCTTTTCCTTAATCCAGGCCGAAGCCTGTTGCATATTGGCAATCATATTGCGGTGCGTCAACATGGCGCCTTTTGCCAAACCCGTAGTGCCACCGGTATATTGCAGAAATGCGAGATCCTGATGCGAACATGCTACTGGTTCAAAAGGTTTATCTGCGCCAGTTTTCAAAGCATCTTTAAAGCTGACACTTCGCGCCAGTGAAAAAGCTGGCACCATTTTTTTCACATATTTCACCACCAGATTAACAATTAACGATTTTGGAAACTTCAGCATATCGCCCAGTTGCGTGGTAATGACATGCTGAATCGGCGTTTCATCGATAACTTCCTGCAATACATGACAAAAATTCTCCATCACGATGATTGTCTTCGCACCCGAATCGCTAAGCTGATGTTTCAATTCACGCGGGGTGTAGAGCGGGTTGGTATTGACCACGGTAAATCCACAACGCAGCACGGCGAATATAGCTATTGGGTTTTGCAACACATTGGGCATCATTATCGCGACACGATCGCCTTTACGCATGTTGGGAAGGCGTTGCAGGTAACTGGCTAAATGACCGGTCAAACGATCCATATCGGCATAACTAAGCGTTGTACCGAGATTGGTGAATGCGGGGCTACTACTAAATTCAACGACCGAATGATTAAATACCTCGGCTATCGACTGATAGGCATCAACATCGATTGTCGACGGCATGCCCGGGGGATAGCTTTTTAACCATGCCTTATCCATAAGTACTCCTCAAATTCTGATTAGGGTATTCACCGCTGTAGACACTATCTACCTCTAACCCGGCTAAATCAAATTATGCCACAGGATAAATTTATTATTATCGGTAGATAATACGGCCGTTAGTTCTGATTTATGCCACCTTGCGGCTGTTTTTCTTAACCCTGGCAATTTCATGCGGTTCAAAATCATCTACCATTATTACCTTCCTGGTCGCAGCATGAGCCTGCAGCAGAATTTCCACCTCTTTGGCAGTCAGTAAATCCAGTCCTGACAATTCTTCTAGCCACTGCTGGTAAGATTGTAAATCAGATTTCTCCTGCTGGTTAGCCCGTAGCCGTCGTTCGATTGGTTCGGCCTTAATCACTTTCAGCAGCGCATCTTCCAGGCATCCGGTGATATCGTTTTCATCATCACTGATAAAAATACCCCGTGTTAATCTATCTCTTGCCTTCCCAGGTTTAATCAGTAAAGCCGCCACTCGGTGACCCAGGGAATCGTTTGGCAGGCGCAGGCTCAGGCCCAATGGAAATAGCACGACTCTAACCAGCAAACCGAGCCACTTGATCGGAAAATTACGCAATATCTCGTCGAGTGCTATCTGGATCTGATACAGGCTGTATTTCACCGACCATTCAACTAACGGAATATCTAACCTGGGACGACCGTCATCTTCAAATTTCTTCAATGCCGCGGAAGCATAGAACATATAGCTCAGCGCGTCGGCAAATCGACCTGACAATTTTTCCTTGCGCTTGAATGTCCCTCCGTAAATCATCAACACCAGGTCGGCTGTTACAGCAAATGCGGCACTCATCTGCCCCAATCGCTTATAATAGGCTCCGATTCGTCCCGGCAATGGTGATTCGGCCAGTTGGCTTCCACTGATACCATAAACAAATGCTCGGCATAAATTCTTGACAAAGTAGCCCATGTGACCGACCAGCGCGCTGTCGAATTCCTGTTGCCCGGCAGCTTCATCAGTCATGGTTGCAGCATCCATCTCCCTGACCAGGTAGGGGTGGCAGCGAATCGCTCCCTGTCCAAAAATAATCATAGTGCGCGTTAGTATATTGGCGCCCTCGACTGTAATACCTACCGGCACGGCCTGGTAGGCCCGGCCTATGTAATTGCTCGGTCCCATACAAATTCCGCGACCGCCATGTATATCCATCGAATCGTTGATAACCTGTCGCATTTTTTCAGTATTGTGATATTTCAATATCGCGGTAATTACCGACGGTTTTTCACCGCTATCCAGGGCCGAAACGGTTAACAACCGCCCAGCATCCATCAGGTACGCGAGACCGCCAATACGCGCCAGGGATTCTTCAACACCCTCGAACTTGCCGATAGAAGTCTTAAACTGCTTTCGAATTCGAGCGTAAGCCCCGGTTACCCGTGCAGAAGATTTACCGGCAGCGGCTCCCATAGCAGGGAGCGATATACCACGACCGGCCGCAAGCGATTCCACCAGCATACCCCAACCCTTACCAATATTTTCCTCACCGCCAATAATATATTCCATCGGAATAAACACATCTTTGCCACTATTTGGGCCATTTTGAAATGCTGCGTTCATCGGAAAATGGCGATTGCCTATTTTCACTCCCTGTGTTTTTGCAGGTATCAATGCACAGGTAATACCGAGATCGACTTCATCACCGAGCAACCCGTCAGGATCGTAAACCTTGAAGGCAAGCCCCAGGACCGTAGCAATAGGACCGAGTGTGATATATCGTTTTTCCCAGTTAAGCTTCAAGCCAAGCACCTGTTTACCCTCGAACTTAGCCTTGCAAACAACCCCGGTGTCCGGAATTGCTCCCGCATCCGAACCGGCATCGGGACCGGTCAGCGCGAAACAGGGAATATCACGACCATCGGCCAGGCGCGGTAAATAATGATTTTTTTGAGCCTCGCTACCATAGTGCAGAAGTAATTCGGCAGGACCGAGTGAGTTAGGCACCATAACGGTTACACCAACCGAGATGCTTCGAGAGGATACTTTCATCACTACACAGGAATGGGCGTAGGCGGAAAATTCAAGTCCGCCGTATTTTTTCGGAATAATCATGCCAAAAAAACAATGCTGTTTCAGGAACGCCCACATCTCTTCCGGCAGATCCATGCGACTGTGGGTAATTTCCCAATCGTCAATCATGGCGCAAAGCTGCTCGACCGGACCATCGATAAAAGCCTGTTCCTCGCTGCTCAACACCGGGGTTTTGTAGTGCAATAACTTTCCCCAGTCGGGTGCGCCTCGAAAAAGTTCTGACTCCCACCATACGCTTCCTGCCTCAATAGCATCGCGTTCGGTATCAGACATAGGCGGTAAAACTGCCCTGATACGTTTTAGCAGAGGAAAAGAAATTAAATTCTGGCGTATTTCCGATAGCCCTAAAATTACCGTCGGCAGTAAAAAAATGGCCCAGGCAATAATGCCCCAGGCAAAGCTGAATCCATCCGCCAGGGTAAATACCAGCATGAAAGCTGCCGTGATTATAGCCAGGGTTCTAAATCGTATTGAGTACCGCGCAGTCGCGAATAGAAGCGCGAATAAACCAGATAAAAAGACCAATATATTCAAAATTATGTCCTGATTGCCAGGCCGGTGAGATACCTAATAGATAGCGTCTATAATATCGACTATTGTACCATAAGAAAGTTTCATTTTGAAACTAATTTATATTGAATCCCGAATATATACAGGCTTACTAATTATAAGTAGTTAACCTGTCTTTTCTCCAACTTTGCGAATCCCTGCGTCTAACTCTGAATAGACTGGTTTAGATTTTCCCAGGTGTTTTTTCAAGGATTTAATCGCTGATTCAAGCTCCAGGTCGAGAGTCTGATCAGCGTGTTCCAGTAGCGGAAGGATAGTGTTTAATAATTCGCTGAGATGATCCCTGATTCCGTCGGACGCATCATGTTTGATATACTTTAATGCTCTCTCGACCGTCATATGTATTTTTTCGTTAGGTGGGAGCACACTCACGATCTTGTTGTCACCCTCACTTGATGCCCTCGCCGTCAGTTCGTCGAGAATTTCCATCAGTTTTTCGACCGTCGTATTTTCACTGGCGGCGCTGCTGCTTATTGCTCCACTAATTATGATCGGAACTGTTTTTCCATCTATTTTATTATCGTGTTTTCCAATATTTTTTAATATTCGATTTGCGGCTGCAGAGGCCTCGATTCCATTGGTTGCAGGATAGAGCAGGCAAAAATCAGCATTACCTAAATATGACAGGACATCTTCCTCGCGCATGGTTTCCTGAATTATCCTGGCAACAGTGTGCAACATCGCTATGGCTGCATTTTTATCAAAATCGGCGACTATCTGGCTTAACCCGTTGACTCGTATTTTACAGATGCTGATGAGATTCTTGTGCCTGAGGGAAAATGACAATTCGAGTTGTAAGCGGGATCTAAAGAACTTTTCATCGGTTAACTGACTCAATTCATTTACAGACGGGATATGTTCTAATTCAATCGTTGGATCCGCTCTAAGCTGACCAAAAAGTCCGGCGTGAAATCGTGTACGGGTAATCAGTTCGGCACTCGAAAACGGCATGTTAATAAAATCTGTCGCCCCCAGCCCAAGGGCATTTTCACTTCTTCTCCCCTCGCCCTGCTCGCCAATCAGCAACAGTACAGGCTTCGTGGCCAGACTCCTGTCTCGGGCGTTGCGAATTCTTTCGAGCAGGCCAAATTTATCCATCGCTAACGCCAGGTCACAGGCTATGACCGCAACCGGCATTTTAACCAGTAAATTCCAGCCAGATTCGGCATCTTCGGCCTTGAGGACACTGAAATAACCGCGCAGTAGTTTTTCGATCATTTTAGCGCTACGGCCAGACTGTGTAATCAATAGTATGACTGGTTTATTTTCTGCTTCAGACATTATAGATATAAAACTGAAATTCTCCTGATCAGTTATAGCTGTTTTCCAGAAAATTGTTTTTAGTGGTCAAACCGATGAAGCAAGGCGAACCGTGAGAAATACCGGGATTAACGGCCCTGATAGCATGGCTAGAGCCTTCCCTGGGTTAATTTTTCGATTTAGCAAAAAAGCTGCCAAGCCAGTCCGCGAGCATTTGCGTGTCGGCCCTAAGCCCTGAGTTCTGAATCTTATCCAGCGCTTCTGCAGCAACAGCCTGCGGTATTACATTACCACCATAGATATCGATCAGTGCGAGTATATATTCTTCTTCGAATTCCGGGTGCGCCTGTACTGAAATAATCGAATCACCATAGCTGAGCCCGGCATGGGGACAAAATACAGAGCTCGAAAACACAGATGCCCCCGTCGGAAGTACCGTTATCTGATCTTGATAGAATGAATAGATATGCACCTGTCCAGGTGCCGCGGACATCCAGTCCTGCGCTATATCAATATCGTAAGATTGCACCCCGATACTCCAGCCTTTATCCGATTTAACCACCTCACCACCCAATGCCTGGGCAATAATCTGATGGCCAAAACAGATACCCACCAGCGGTACAGACGCCCGATAGAGTTCGCAAATAAAGCCCTCCAAAGCCAACATCCAGTCGAGTTTCTCGTAGGCACCATGGCGCGAGCCGGTAATCAGCCAGCCATCACAGTCGTGGATCGATCCCGGCATTTCACTTCGAACCACGCTATAGGTCTGATACTCAAAATTCTGCCTTGCCCGGTCAAGCAGGCGGGCAAACATAACTGGATATGGATCGAATCGATCGGAAAGCTTTTCATTGATTAACCCGGTTTCGAGTATGCCAATTTTCATTCAGGGGTCCTGTTCATAAAAAAGGTTTGGCCCGATCAGTATACCAACACGTTTCAGTCCTCGAAAATGAATGAATTACATCTCACCACCGGGTAAATGGAACCGGCCGACAATTTCTAGTACAATGTGATCACATTAATTTGATGCGGTCAAGTGAGAGTTCAATCCAGATATAGTTTCCTGTCTGGTTTTGTGATTAAATATTTACTAGATGCTACTGTAATACCTGGAATATGAAAAAGCCAAAATCGACTGATCTCGAACTGCTCATGCTGGAAAAAACGGCCGGGCTGAAAACCAATCAATGGGTATACCAATTATTAAGGACTAACTTGTTATGCGGCAAAATAGCTCCGGGGATCCCGTTAACCATACGGGGCCTGGCAGAGTTACTGGACGTCAGCCCAATGCCGGTGCGGGAAGCCTTGCATCGTCTGGCCTGTGAAGGTGCTGTCGAGGCTAAAACCAATCGACGCGTGATTGTGCCCCTGATGACTGCGCAGAAATTCGCCGAGTTATCTGAATTACGAATTCTACTCGAAACCCATGCTGCGGAAAGCGCCTTACCCTACATAAGAGAGAGCGATATAGTCAATCTCGAGCGTATCGATGCTTCGATCAATGACGCGGTTCAACGGGGTGATATCGAAACCACCAGTCTGCTTAACCAGGATTTTCACCGCAGCCTGTACTGTGCCAACCCGTTTCAGATTGTCGTGCCACTAGTCGAAAGCCTCTGGCTACAGCTTGGTCCATTTTCTCGGATTGCTATCGACAAGCTGGAAAAAATCTATATCGTCGATCGTCATGTCGAGGCCATAGAAGCCCTCAAGCAACAAAACGGTTTCGGGCTTCGACGCGCAATAGAGGCCGACATCCGGGATGGCATCGCGTCTATAAAGACTGTCGAGGGTATTCATAACTATTATAAAGGTGTTGCCTAGCCTGTCATAATTTTAAAATTTTCTCGTAACGTGATCACATTAACAATTACCAGTTTCTACACTATCCCGATGAAACCGAGACTAAATTGTTTTTTTGTGATCACTTAAAATATTAATTCTCAACCCGAGTGACTGAACATGAAGCAAGCATCTAACGACCAGTTAGAAAAAGAAATAAAACTATTTCGCCAGGAACACCCTGGTATTAGCGAGCTCGAAGTCAACGCGGTCGATATCGGTGGCCACTTTTTTGGTAAACGTTACCCTATTGCAAAACTCGAGTCCTTTAGCAAAGAGGGCCTGTCGTTTCCGCGTAGTATGTTTGTCTATAGTACCGTGGGGGAACCCTTGACAGGCATACATTACGGCAATGACGATGGTGACCCAGACGCCCATTTTTTCCTCATACCCGGCAGCCTGTGCTTAAACGACTGGGGCAGTCAACCCCGGGCGCAGATGATGGCAACTTCGTATAACGAAGGTGAACCAACCTACTTTGAGCCCCGAAATGTACTCAACAAGTCACTTCAGGCCTATACGGAACATAACTTGCAACCGATCGTGGCTTTTGAACTGGAATTTTACCTGTTTGATCGCGAGCGTGACAATCAGGATTTGATCAAAATCGTACGCAATCCTAAAACCGGCCGTCTTGACACGCCCACGGTATTATCGAGCGCCCGAATTTCTGATTTTGAGCTGGTAATCGACGATATTATCAAGTACAGCGGTCAACAGGGAATCGAAACTGGCGCAATTTCAGCCGAAATGGGTGTCGGTCAGTTTGAGATTAATTTTAATCACCATACCGATGTATTAAGGGCCGCCGACGAAGCCTGTTTATTCAAGCGTACTGTTTTAGAGGTGGCGAAGAAACACGGCATGATGGCCAGTTTTATGGCGAAACCACTGCTAAGACAACCTGGTAATGGATTGCACATGCACGTCAGCGTGGTCGATAGCAAAGGGGATAATATTTTTGCCAATGGAAACAAACCGCATCAGCGTCTACTCAATGCCATCGGGGGGCTACTCGATACCATGCCGGCAGCCATGTCCCTCTGGGCGCCAAATATCAATTCCTACCGCCGATTTACCGGTAGCTACTGTGCCCCGGTTAGCCGGTCCTGGGGCAACGAAAATCGTAGCGCGGCGTTTCGCATTCCGCTCGCAAAAGACGGTGCCTGGCGTGTGGAAAATCGAGTATGCGGAGCTGATGCCAACCCTTACCTGGCGATGGCTGCAACGCTGGCCGGCATCTGGTACGGCATGGAGCAAAAACGCGATCCGGGAAAACCAATTGACGATATAGTCGAAGAAAAAGATGAAAGACTGCCGCTCGACCTGATAACAGCATTGAATACAACGTTTGGCAGTAAAGCCTTAGCTGGCACACTAGGCAAAAAATTTATCGAGCTCTATTGCCTGCAACGGAAATCAGAAACCTTTGCGTTCGAACAGTTTATCAGCCCAAGGGAGTACGATTGGTACCTTTAAAGCAGATCGGAAAGCCTGATTTTTCGAGGTAGCTTTTTAACACTTACAAGCCATATATATTCGCCCGGCTAAAACTTTGACAGTACAGGCAAAATAAATGAGTAACAGCAGCTTTACACAAAGCCATTCGATGCACGCCAATCTATTTGGTTATATGGGCGCAACACTGAGCAGAAATCCCGAGGATGCCGACGTGTTCATTGTCGGCCTGCCCTATGACCTGGCCACTACCGGCCGAGCTGGCACTCGAAGCGGGCCCGCCGCTATTCGCCAGGCCAGCGCTAACCTGCGTTGGGAAGAAAATCGCTGGCCGTGGAATTTTTGTGTTTTTGACCGAATTCGACTGGCTGACTATGGTGACCTGGAATTCCCGGCCGGAAGCCATGAGGGATTGTTCGACCAGGTCGCGCAACATTATGAAAAATTGTTAGCCGCCGGAAAAACTATCTTAAGCTTTGGCGGTGACCACTTCGTGACACTGCCGCTTTTACGCGCGCATAGCAAGGTGCACGGTAAACTCGCGATGATCCATTTTGACGCGCATACGGATACCTATGAAGAAGAGGGTTCAACTTACAATCACGGTAGTATGTTTTACCATGCACCGCGCGAGGGAATCATAGACCCGGACAATAGTATACAGGTCGGCATACGCACCGAGTACACCGAAAGCAAACACCAGTTCGAGGTCATCAGTGCCGCTAAAGCCAATGATTTATCAGCCGAGCAAGTCATCGATCAAATTCGAACCCGGGTCGGTGATAACCCCTGTTACCTGACATTCGATATCGACTGCCTCGACCCGGCCTATGCACCAGGCACCGGTACTCCGGTCATCGGCGGCCTAACCACCGATCGCGCACTAAAAATTATACGCGGGCTACAGGGTATTAATCTGATAGGCATGGATATCGTCGAAGTGGCGCCATCGTATGACCACGCCGAGATCACTTCCCTGGCGGCGGCAACCCTGGGGCTCGAGATGTTGTATGTGTTGGCCGCTGGGCGGGACTAGTAGTTTCTTATGGGTGATTTTTTCACACACGATTACTCTTTAAATACTACGAAGTACCTAAAGTAGGAGTGTGTGAAAAATAACAGAAGAAGGTTCGCGTCGAGCCTTCTCAATCCAGCCCCGGTATCTCCCGACGAAACAGCGGCTCATAAAAATCAATATCGGACTCCAGGTTTCGCGCGGCTAAATGCCCATCAAAGACCGCGGCCGCTATGGTACCGGGTGCCAGACAGTCACCGATGCTAAGCAGGGTTTTAAAACTATCCGACTGTCCTGATAATTCCTGGTAGAGTGCATCATATGGTTGGCGCGAAGTCACCATAATTAAAGTATCAAAAGCCATTTCTACGCGGCGGTTTTTATCGAAAACATTAGCAATTGTTGCTGATCCTTCAGCGACTTTTGAAAGCTGATGCGAGACCACCACCTCGACATCGAGTGACAATAACCTGGCCTGTATTTTCTCCTGCTCAAGGGTATATACGGTCCAGCTCGATACCTTCGAATCCGGCGTAACCAGGCAGACCGGCAGATTATCCTGGCGACAGCGTTCCGCTATCGCACCGCCCATGTAATAATGGTCGTCGTCATAAATTAACACTCGTCCATTTGGCTTCGCTCCTGACAGGATGTCATCAGGCGTGAGAACAGAGACAGACTCGATGCCGTCCACAGCAAATGCATGCGCCCGGCCAACACCATCCCTGCGCCATTTGGACCCGGTGGCGAGGATAACATGCGGAATTTCAAGCCCGAGAATGTCTTCGGCCGACAGGGCATTTCCCCGATAAACCTCAACATCAACCTGCCGCGCTATCTGGGATTCGCGGTAATCACGCACTCGCGCGTAACTCGCCAACCCGGGAAGTTGACTTTCGAGTGTGGCACGTCCGCCAAGGGTTTCCGCGGCCTCGGATAGCGTTACATGGTACCCCCGATTGGCAAGTTGCATTGCGCATTCGAGTCCTGCGGGTCCCGCGCCAACTACTAGAACCGCGTCATTACTAACCACGGGTTCGATGGTTTCCGGGTGCCAGTCACGTTTCCATTCCTCGCCCTGGGTCGGATTTTGGGTACACCGAATCGGCCCGTTCAGGTTGTCCTGCGCAACACAGATATTACAGCCGATACATTCGCGAATATCTTCGAGTCGTCCCTGTTCAATTTTACGCGGTAAAAAAGGGTCGGCAATCGATGGTCGCGCGGCGCCGATCAGGTCCAGTACACCGCGTTTAATTTGCGACACCATGGCGTCGGCCGAGGTAAAACGCCCTACTCCGACAACCGGTTTGCTGGTCAGGGATTTGACGAAGGCGGTGTAGGGTTCCTGGAACCCTTCGATCGGCTCGAATCGCGCCGTCGCCGAATCATTTTCCCAACCACTGATATTCACATCCCACAGATCCGGTAGCTCGGCCAGCATTCCGATCACATCACGACCCTCGCATTCTGCCTGCAATCCGTCTGCTCCGCGCAGTTCGTCCACGGCTAATCGCAGCGCCACTGCGCACTGATCACCGACCGCTTCTCGTGTATCAATTAGTACTTCGCGCAACAGGCGTACGCGGTTATCCAGCGAGCCGCCGTATTCATCCGATCGGCGATTATAGTGCGGTTTGAGAAAATGCTGGAAAACGCTCATATCGTGCCCTGCGTAGACGTAGACGATGTCATATCCTGCCTGCCTGGCGCGCTTGGCCGCATCGACATGCCATCGACGCAAATTACGTATATCTTTATGCGTCATTTCGCGCGCCTGCACCGGAAAGTTACCGTGAGCCACGGTTGCACTCGGGGAAAGCGGTGCAATACGACTGTACAGATTGACTGAATGTAAGGCGTTATACGCGAGTTCGATACCGGCGAGTGATCCATGTTCGTGCACCGCGTCGGTCATCAGCCGATGCGCCGGTATATCGCGATCATCCCACAGTCGACCTTCGACAGAAGGGGTCATTTCTGCACTGGGGTGTATTTCTACTTCCTGGGTACATACCACGGCCCAGCCACCTTCAGCCTTGACCTTCCGATTTGCCGCTTCAGCGCGTGGCCGCACATGACCCAGAGCATTACAGTGCGGTACCTGGAAAAAACGATTTTTGGCGGTCACCGGCCCTATCGGTACCGGCTCGAATAAAATGTCGTATTTAGGGTCTCTACTCATGTTGTATTCACTACCACTCGATCTCGTTTAATTTCTAATTGATCTTTATTATCCAAACCCAGTTCCCGTGCCGCCTTGTGTCCAGCGTAAACTGCAGAGGCAATTATACCGGGGGCGGCACAATCACCAATACGCTGAATAGTCAGCCCACCATTTGCATGAAAAATTTCGGCCTGGGATTCGAGCCCAAACCAGAGTTCAGCTGATGGAATACGCGCCGTTACCGGAATCAGATAATCGGCTGCAATATCGCTTTCCCTGCCACTAAACACGCACTCCAGGCCGATTTTGTTTTGTTTGAAATAAGTGAGTCCCCGGTCGGTGACAATATCGATACCCGCATCGTACATGGCTTTCACCGCCATATGCTGCTCCTCGGTATAAAAACTCCACCCGGCAGCCCTGCCTTGCGGCGTTACCAGCGTCACATCTATGCCCTCGGCACGCAACTTTAACGCGATTGCACTCGCAATGTAGTAGTGGTCATCATCATAAATTACAACGCTTGTCTTGGGTAGATGTTCGTTTAATATTTGATCAACCGAAATCACGTTCGGCCGCTCCCAGCCCTTAAAAGCAGTTGAGCGCCAGCGACCGACCCCATCGCAGCGCCATTTGGCACCGGTGGCGATAATCACGTGCTGCATCCCGAGTTCGAGCACCGCCCGGGCATCGAGCCAATTGTCGGGGTAGACTTCAATAGTCGACGATTTGGCAATTTGTCCCAGTCGCCAGTCGCGCACCCTCGCCCATTCTGAAAGTCCGGGCAATCGGCTCTCGCTATTGATACGCCCGCCCAATTCGGTTTCGGCTTCCGCCAGAATTACACTATAACCGCGTTGACCCAGTGTACAGGCCGCTTCCAGTCCCGCTGGACCACTACCGATCACCAGTACTGTTTCATCGGCGTGCCTCGCTGGGACACGATCAGGATGCCAGCCTCGACGCCATTCCTCACCCATGGTCGGATTTTGAGTGCAACGAATCGGGCTCCCGAGCGTATCGTGCGCGTAACAGATATTACAACCGATACACTCTCTGATATCGTCGATACGGCCCTGATCGATCTTGCTCGGCAGGAACGGGTCAGCTATCGAGGGACGAGCCGCGCCAATAAAGTCCTGTACGCCATTTTTTATCTGGCTCAACATGGTATCCGGCGAGGTGAAGCGACCCACGCTTACCACCGGTTTTGTCGTCAGTGATTTAATTTTGGCCACCGCCGCCTGGTTGGATGCCTCCTTGACGAAACGGGAGCTACCCATTTCCAGCTTGTAATCGGTGACCGTGATATCCCATAAATCGGGTAACTCGGCAATCGCTTCAAACATTTCGAACAGTTCGTTCGGATCCGATCCGATTTCGGCCGGCACCGAATAGCGTACCGCCACCGCACATCGATGCCCGACTGTTTCCAGGGTCTGCTCGATGATTTCCCTGACCAGGCGTACCCGGTTGATTGCCGGACCGCCGTATTCATCGCAGCGCGTGTTAAGAACCGGCGAAAGAAAATCGTTCAGCAGATAGCGATGATTTGCATAGACGTAGACGATATCGAAGCCGGCTTCGACTGCACGTTCTGCCGCTGCATTGTGCCAACCTCGAAAGGTATCGATGTCTGCCCGCGTCATCGCCTGGGATTGAACCGGCATGCCCACGAGCGCTGTGTTGGGCAGGCTATCAACGCTGAATGCCAGTTCCCGGCTATACATATTCGCACTGCGGTGGCCACCGTACCAGAGTTCGACGCCGGCGAGCGCACCGTGCTCATGTACCGCATCGGTCATCAGGCGTAAATTGCAAATATCGTCATCACCCCACAGGCTGGAATGCGGGAAAGGCATATCATCGGAGCTAGGGTGTATGGAGCAATACTCAGTACACACCACCCCCCAGCCACCCTCGGCCTTGACACCGCGCATCGCAGCCATCATCTGCGGTCTCTGGTACCCCATACCACAGCAATGCGGCACCTGGTAAAACCGATTGGGCGCGGTAACCGGTCCAATCTTTAGCGGTTCAAACAGGGGATCGTAACGGGGATCACGCATCGGGGCCTCGTCGACTATCAGGCGCCGAAAATCAGGCGACGTTTGTCAGCTTACGCTGATCGACCAACTGCTGATTAACCTGCTTTAAATTGCCCGATTCTGGCGGCTGATCCAGGCTAACCACGGGGACCATGTCACGTAGCTGGTTTTGAAAAGAGCAGATGCCAAGTTCCAGATCGGACAGTAGTATTTCATCGAACACGCTAGAACGCATACCCTCGGCTGCCCATTTCACCAGTCGCACATCTTCATCTCCTACAGCTTATGTTGATTTCTCGATTGCCGCTCGCCTTATGGGAAAGTGCTTCTGCCGTGGTAAATTTCATAGTCCATAACCCCTTTAACTAGTATTCGGCATTTAACGGGAAACCCGGTCTTCCGGATTAACCGGTTCAGGCAGGGATGCCCTAACCTCCCCATGCCTGGCGTTTATCACCAGTTTTTTCATTACCGATCTCGTCGGCGAGATCGTGCATGGCCAGCTCGATTCCTTTTCGCAAAATGCCGATCATTTCATCAATTTGTTCGCGCGTAATGGTCAAGGGTGGCGACATGACACACATATTGACCAGCGGACGAACGATCAATCCCAGGGACTGGCAGTGCTCGTCAATTCGATTGCCGATTTGATAATCCAACTCCAGATCGTTATCGCCCTGCTTCAATTCACACTCAACGCAAGCCATCAACCCGATACCTCGCACATCGCTGACAATCGGGATATCACGCAGGCTTTGCAACTGTTCCTGCATATAGGGACCAACTTCCCGTACGTGTTCAAACAACTTTTCGCGTTTCATGATTTCAAGATTTTTTAATCCGGCGACTGCTGCTACCGGGTGACCAGAGTAGGTGAATCCATTTGAAAATACCGCGCTGTCGCCACCGAGTCGATTGATTTCATTGAGCAGGCGATCCGATACCAGGAAGGCCCCCATCGGCACGTATGCCGAGGTCATACCTTTCGAGGTGGTAATAATATCCGGCTGTATGCCAAATACAGCCTCCGAGGCAAAACAGTGTCCCAGGCGGCCGAAGGCAGTGACTACTTCATCAGACAGATACAGCAAGTCATATTTTCGACATATTTCGAGACAGCGCTGGTGATAGCCCTGGGGTGGTACGATGACACCACCGCAAGCAAGAATCGGTTCCGCGACAAATACGGCACAGCGATCCGCGCCGACTTCCAGAATGCAATTCTCCAGGTCTGCCACACATTGATCGAGAAATTCTGTATCCGACTGCCCTTCGGCTTTCCACAAGGGGTGCGGGGCCGGGATGTGATGCACCAGATCTTCGATAAAATCGAGTGAATTCTTGTCGCGTTCCTTACCCGAAACACTCGCTGCTAAATAGGTACTGCCGTGATATCCCTTTTTACGCGCAATGATATGTTTTTTCTTAGGTTTACCGCGAACATTGTTGTAAAACTGAACAAATCGTAAGGCTGAGTCCACTGCGGTCGAGCCACCGGTGGTGAAAAACACGTGATTCAGATCGCCGGGTGCCTCCGCAGCCAGGGCCTGACTAAATTTGGCAGCAGGACCAGTCGTCAGCGACCAGGGCGAGGTGTAGGGCAACTGCATGATCTGGTCATAAATGGCCTGCGCCATTTCCTCGCGTCCGTGCCCAATATTGACGCACCACATGCCTGCCGGGCCATCGAGCAAACGATTACCATCACTATCATAGACGTATACGCCATCACCCTTATCCACCACGGTACGTTGGTTTTGACCCAACTTGGCAATATCGTCCCAGGGATGAATAAACTGATTATCGATCCGCTTTAGATCTGTTGTTGTAGCTGGCATGGGCTTTCATCCTCGACTAATTAGCACAATATGGCGGAGAAATTATAATAAATTCATGATAAAAGTCAACTATATCAATAATATATGAATTTTGGTTGACTAAACGCTCATAAAGTTTTAAATTGCAACCAATAGTGATCAGAGTACCAGACTAAACAACCGATGCTAACCAGCGTAACCGAGAAAAATCTGCCAAGTCGGAATCGCTCCGTTCAAAGCGAATTTCGCAAACGCCAGTTAATCGAGGCAACTATCGACTGCATCGACAAGCTCGGCCTTTCCCATACGACCCTGGCGCGAATAGCCGAACATGCCGGTGTTTCGCAGGGTGTTGTTATATTCCATTTCCAGTCTAAAAAATCCCTGTTCGAACAAACGCTTCGGCATCTGAGCCATGAGTACATGCAATGCTGGATAGATGCCTACAGTAATGCCGCCGAAGACCCTGTGTCTCAGCTTTGCGCAATAATAAAATCCACTTTTAATCCGTCGATCTGTAATCGTAAGAAAATCAGCGTCTGGTACGCCTTCTGGGGCGAAACGCGCTCCCGCCCCGGGTACATGGAAATATGTGGCGTTCATGACCAGGCCTTTTCAGGAAAATTGTTGTCACTATGCACTGAAATCGGGGCAACCAGTCGATCAGACTTAAGCGCGCAAACAGCGGCGTTTAGTATTGAAGGAATGATCGAAGGGCTATGGCAAAATTTTCTGATCGGTGCAGCGGGATTTAAACGAGTCCAGGCACTTGCCATGGTTTATGAACTACTCGAGGTCATTTTTCCTGATAAAAGCCAGGATATACATCGACTCTCGGCATGACGGAATTAATGTGATCACAAATCGTATTAGTGGTAAATGACAAACAGGTCATCACTATGTTAATGTCAGGCATCGCAGGTAAGGCGCTACCGGTAAATGAGCTACTGTTAAGCCATCGACAATAAAATTAATTTGAACAATACCGGAGTTCAAACTACTGAAAATAAACCCTAGGAGGATAAAGATGAAAACTTTTAGATACACCATTAAAGGCGCAATCGTCAGCAGCGTCGCTACTGCATTGATCATCGGATCGAGTGCAGTGACGGCCGCTGGCGTATTGAACGTAACCAACTGGGCCGAGTACATAGCCGAGGACACGATCTCTAATTTCGAAAAGGAGTTCGACGTCAAGGTCACCTACGATGTTTATGACTCTTCTGAGGCCATCGAAGCCAAGCTGTTGGCAGGCAGTACTGGCTATGACGTCGTCATCCACGCTGCTGCCGATGTTGGCCGCCTGATTCCAGCGGGAATATTTCTGGAACTTGATAAATCCAAGATACCCAACCTCAAGCATATGAGCCCTGAGGTTATGGATAAGTTGAACAACTGGGACCCGGGTAACAATTACATGGTTCCTTTTATGTGGGGAACGCACGGCGTAACCTATAACGCGGCACTGGTAAAGGAAACCTACCCGAATGCACCTATCGGCTCGATGGATATGATTTTTCTACCCGAGCACATGGAAAAGCTCGCTAAATGCGGTGTTTCATTCCTCGACTCTCCGGGCGACGTAATACCTATGGCCCTGGCCTACCTGGGCCTGGATCCATCGTCCACCAAGAAAACCGACTATAAAGAAGTCGAAGTTCTGTTGGCGAAAATTCGCCCCTACATCAAGACCTTTGACAACTATGCCTACCAGAGAATGCCGACGCGCGAATTTTGTGTTTCGGTCACCTGGGGACCCGACGGCTTACTGGCAATGTCTGGCGCCGAAGAAGCCAATACCGGCGTGGTGCTGGATTTCTTCCTGCCACCCGGACCGGGAGCAGCACGGCTATGGGTTGACAGTTGGGCCATTCCAGCAGATGCCAAAAATATCGAGAATGCATATCTGTTTCTGGATTATGTGAGCCGTCCTGAAGTGGGTGCAGCTGACAGTGATTACACCTGGTATGCGACCGCCAACAAGGACGCGATCGACTTGATCGATCCGGCGGTCACCAGCAGTCCGGCAGCATTTCCACCGCCGGACCAGGTCGCACTGATGTATACCGCTGTACCTTTACCACCGAAAATTGAGCGGATTTCGACCAGGACCTGGACTAACTTCAAGTCGGGCAATTAAGTTAGCCACTATACACTGGAGCGATTGTTAGCAATCGCTCCATTTTTTTGACCCTGTTCATATTCGTGAATCTACCAAATGTCTAATCAGGCTAATTTCGTCGACCGACCATGGATGGATCCCGAAGCGAAACCCTTTATCAGGGTGCAAAGTCTCAGCAAAAACTTCGGCCCATTTACCGCGGTTGATAGCGTAGACCTCGAGATATATCAGGGAGAATTATTTTCGTTACTCGGTGGATCGGGTTGCGGTAAAACTACTTTACTGCGTATGCTTGCCGGTTTTGAAACACCCTCTTCAGGAACTATCTATATCGACGGCGTCGATATGACCAACGTGCCGCCCTACGAACGGCCCGTCAACATGATGTTTCAGTCCTACGCATTATTCCCGCATATGACCGTGGAAAATAATGTTGCCTATGGGTTGAAGCGCGACGGTATCGATAAAGGCGAAATTAAACGGCGGGTCGACGAAATGCTTGCGATGGTTGAATTAACCCAGTTCTCCAAACGCAAACCCCATCAATTATCGGGTGGCCAGAAACAGCGAGTGGCATTGGCACGCTCCCTGGTGAAGCAACCCAAGGTCTTATTACTCGACGAGCCACTGGGCGCACTCGACAAGCGCCTGCGAGAAAACACCCAGTTTGAATTGATGAATATCCAGGAAAAACTCGGTGTCACCTTCGTGGTCGTCACCCATGACCAGGAAGAGGCGATGACCCTGTCGACACGAATTGCGATGATGGAGGCGGGTCGCTTTATGCAAATTGGCACGCCGACCGAGATCTATGAATTTCCTGAATCCCGGCTTGTCGCTAATTTTATAGGCAGTGCCAATATGTTTGAGGGCCGGGTGACCGAGAACGGGCCAGATCATATTATAGTGCAAAGCAAAGAGCCCGAGTGTGAGTTTTATATTGACCATGGTTTTGCTATCCAGGAAGGCACCAGGGTCTGGACTGCTATTCGCCCGGAAAAAATAAGAGTTTCAAAAACGCCTCCCGAATCAGCAGAACCCAATCAATTGAAAGGGACCATCGACGATATCGGTTACCTTGGTAAACTGTCGACCTATCGTGTCAGGGTAGGTAACGACACTATTATTGAAATCACCTCACCTAACCTGTCACGACCCAGAGACGGTTCGCTGGTGCACGACTGGGAAGATGAAATTTATCTCAGCTGGGATGCCTCGAGCGTGGTGGTATTGACCAAATGATCGATACCGACGAGATCGGTAACCCAGCAGCCGATATAAATTCGTCATTGAAAAAGCGTCTGTTCCACACTTTGCAACACAACTGGAAGTCTGTGGTTGTTTTCGTCCCTTATTTCTGGCTACTGCTATTTTTCTTCGCGCCATTTTTCATCGTTTTAAAAATCAGCATGGCCGAACCTGCGATTGCGAGTCCGCCATTCCAGCCGATGACCGAGTGGGTCGATGATGGTGTGGTTCAGATAAAACTGGTGTTCGAGAACTTCGTCTACCTGTGGGAGGACGATTTATATTTTAAGACCTATATAAACTCGATTAAAATTTCAAGCATCTCGACCCTGATCTGCCTGCTGATAGGATATCCGATGGCCTATGCCATCGTTCGCGCCAGCCACACTTACAAACATATATTATTGATGTTGATCATCCTGCCGTTCTGGACTTCGTTCCTGTTACGCGTGTATGCCTGGATGGGATTGCTGGCCGACCAGGGTACGATCAATAATGTACTCATTTTTCTAGGCTTGATCGACGATCCGGTCCGACTTCTGTATACACCTTTCGCCGTTTATGTGGGCATCGTCTACACCTATTTACCATTTATGATCCTGCCACTGTACGCCAATATGGAGAAGCTCGACGGTTCCCTGCGCGAGGCGGCGGCTGACCTGGGTGCAAAACCTGTCACCACTTTTCTCACCGTGACCTTACCGCTGACGATTCCGGGTATCATTGCCGGATCATTACTGGTTTTCATTCCGGCAACCGGTGAATTTGTCATTCCGGACCTGCTCGGTGGCGGCAATGTGTTGATGATTGGCCGCTTACTCTACAACGAGTTTACCGCCAACCATGACTGGCCTATCGCTTCAGCGGTGGCGATAATATTGTTGATAGTCCTGGTTCTGCCAATGATGCTTTACCAGCATACCCAGGGAAAGCAGGTGGAAAGCTAAGACATGCAAAACTCCGGGCAACGCTCCAGATTTCTAATTACCACTACCTGCTTCGGTCTGGCGTTTCTTTATATCCCGATGGTGTTACTGATCATTTATTCGTTCAATTATTCCAAACTGGTGCCGGTATGGGGTGGGTGGTCTATCCGATGGTATAAGGTCCTGTTCGAAAGCGAAGACGTCTGGGAAGCGGTCGCACTGAGTCTGAAAGTAGCCACGGTCAATGCCTGCTTTGCAACATTACTCGGAACGCTTGCCGGGCTCGCACTGGTGCGATTCGGAAGTTTCAAAGGGCGCACACTGTTCACCGGTATGGTAACCGCACCGCTGGTAATGCCCGAGGTGATCACCGGCCTGTCGCTGTTATTACTGTTTATTACCCTGAAAGAATTGATCGGCTGGCCCGATAAACGCGGCTTCACAACGATCACGATCGCCCATATTACCTTTTCGATGGCCTATGTCGCGGTCATTATTCAGTCGCGTCTCGCGGGCATGTCGCAAGACCTCGAAGAAGCCGCGCAGGACCTCGGTGCCAAACCATTCCGGGTGATGA
>Ga0255047_10000077_pt1 | contig 61811 bp, 53 predicted proteins | sample JV7_2_1_MG_FD_183640 | JGI IMG/M metagenome (GOLD analysis project Ga0255047, IMG submission 183640) | Seawater microbial communities from Jervis Inlet, British Columbia, Canada - JV7_2_1 | ecosystem: Environmental > Aquatic > Marine > Inlet | place: Canada: British Columbia | collected 2016-10-06
TCACCGCCGTCATTAGCGCGTTCCTCATTGCAATGATCTCGCTATTCCTCCTGTCCGTCGTCCTGACCGATATTGGCGAATGGTTGTCCCCCAAACTGGGTGGCTTCGAGTTCCTTGGAACCTTCATCACGAGCGTTGGGGACATCTTCTGGCTCTTTGTCTCAGCACTCGTAGCCCTTGTCACCGGGTTCGCCTTCATGTTCGTCGGCAGCCGGCTAGGCATCGGACTGCGCAAGCGCCTCCCAGATGGAGCGGTCAAGCCCGTCAACCTCCTCCTCGCCGCCATTGCCGGAGCCACGGCAGTAGTCGTTCTGGCGCAGGTTGTTGCGTGGTTCTACGAGATCACCGATCCGATGAAGATTCTCTGGGGGCCGGCCCTCATAGGCGCGATCCTCGGCATTCTGGGTGCCTTCATGGCAAGCGGGAAGGAGTCTGTCGGAGTCGGACTCACGATCTACTACTTCGCGAGGACCGTGTTCAACGCCATCAGGGCGATCGAACCTCTCGTAATGGTCATCGTTTTCGTTGTTTGGGTCGGCCTCGGCGCCTTTGCCGGTTCAATCGCTCTCGCGCTCCACACGACAGCAGCGCTCGCCAAGCTGTACTCCGAGCAAGTCGAGAGCATCTCGCTCGGGCCCATTGAGGCGATCAAAGCCACAGGTGCAACGCGCATGCAGACAATCATTTATGGCGTTGCACCGCAGATCGTTCCGCCCTACATCTCGTTCACGATGTATCGGTGGGACATCAACGTCCGGATGTCAACCATCATCGGTTTCGCCGGCGGTGGCGGTATCGGCTTCCTCTTGCAGCAGAACATCAACCTCCTGAACTACCGCGCAGCGGCGGTTCAGATGCTGGCGATCGCAATCGTGGTTGCTTCAATGGACTACATCAGCTCACGACTCCGTGAGCGCTTCGTCTAAAGATGGGCGAGTTCACTCTTCGCACTCGCGAACTCGCTGAGGCGCGTGAAAAGACGGACCTTGCGCAGGGAGGCACCCGGTCATCCGAAACGCGGGGTCGCGGGATCGTCGAGGAACCTGATGCGTGGCGGACACCATTCGAACGCGACCACGACCGGATACTGCATTCCAAGGCATTCAGGCGGCTGAAGCACAAAACACAGGTATTCATGAATCCTGAGGGCGATCACTTCGTCACCCGCATGACCCACACGCTCCAGGTCACCCAGATCGGTGGTGCAATAGCCAGAGCGCTCTCCCTCAACGTCGCTCTCGCGGAGGCGGTCGGGCTTGGGCACGATGTCGGTCACTCCCCTTTCGGTCACACCGGCGAGGATGCGCTCTCAGAGTTTGTTGACGGCGAGTGGAGGCACTCCGACCAGTCCGTACGGATCTTCGAGGTGCTCGAGCCGCTGAACCTCACGTTCGAGGTGCTCGAGGGGATCAAGACGCACCCATGGAAGGTCGAAGAACGAGCAACAACCCATGAGGGGAACATCGTGCGGTTCTCTGACCGCATTGCCTATCTCGCCCATGATGCCCTCGATGCGCTCCGCGCAGACATCCTCACGCCAGCCGGGTTCCCCGACGATGTCCTCAAGGCGTTCGGCGAACCGGGGCGTGAGTGGGTTCGGACGATGGTGCAATCGGTGATCGACGAGTCGTACCGACAGAACACGATCGCGATGGAACCCACGATGCTTGAGGCCATGCACACGCTGAGGGCGTACATGTTCGAGCATGTGTACCTCAGGCCTTCTGCAGAGACACAGCGGCGCCGGGCCCAACAGATCGTGCGTGATCTTGTGACGTACTACCTGGAGCACATCGACGAGATCCCTGAGAGCTACCGGCACGACGAAGCCGACGATCTCATCCAGGTCATGGACTACGTCGCAGGCATGACCGATCGGTACGCCATCAGTACTCACGACGAGCTGTTCAGGCCTCGACTCTTCGGATAGCCGCTTCTCTGGGCCTCCACTGCCGCATTCGGCAATGGGAACCCAGGGTTGCAGTGACCGAATACGGGCGCTGGGGCCCAGAGAAAGGGGTCAGGCTTCGGTCCAGAGTGGTTCGTCGAGTGTCCACGTGGGAGCCTCGCCCCACTGCTCCTCGTATACCACCTCGCGGACCGGACCTCGCTTCGCAAGACCCCATCGGCCAAGTGGATAGCCGCACGGGATAGCCGCTGCGTTCTTCCAGCCCTTGTCCAGCGGTACTCCGAGGAGTTCGGCAACTTCGTCGTGCCTGAACCAACCCAGAACCGTTGTCAACGTCGTGCCCACTCCGAGGGAACGAGCTTTCAGCATGAGACTCCACACACCAGGATAAATGGATGCCCCTGATGGGTCGTTGCGGTGGAACGGAAGCACGACAAGGGGCACATCAGCGAAGTTGTCAGCAAGCCACTGTGATGAGGAGATGATGCGGAGGCTCGAATCGTCTCCCCGTGCCTCGGCCGCCTCTTTCGCTCCTGCATAGAGCGTCAAGTTGAGTTCGTTCCATGCCTCCATGTAGAGGGCGCCAAGTTCGGTCAGCGTCGATTTGTCCGTGACGGTCACCCACCGCCAGTTCTGCATGTTGCTACCCGAAGGCGAACGGATTGCTGCATCGAGCATCGATTGGACGACGTCCCCAGGGATGGGGTCTGGCTTGACTCTGCGCATGGCGCGGGTGGTGTATAGGGCTTCGTTGATATCCATGCAAGCAAGCTAGCACTACCCCATCAATGCTGCGATGAAGCCAAAGAGAAGGAGATTGAGTGATGTCCATCCGACGCACACGATTCCGTAGACCCGCAGCCAGCTGATCCAATCGCCGCTTCGGGCAGCGATACCACGACCAACAAGGAACCACATCGGCAGGCTCGTGACAATCCCAAACACGAAGACGGTGAACCGCGAGACGTCGATGAATGGGAACGCGAGCACCCATGCAGTTGGAGCCGCCACCAGGAAGAGCACAGCACCAGCAAGACTTGCAGCGAAGTCACTCATGTCTCCTCCCGATCTGAACCCGACGGAGAGTGCTGCAACGATCAGCACGAAGGGAAACATGAGCCCGAGGATTCCGCCAAGTACTGGGGCAACCGTCGTACGGCGGGGCGCAAAGGACACGTCGTGGTTCACAGTCAGACAGACTACAGATGAAGGGCTACACAAGGCAGGGCACGACGACGACCGGTGACAGGGTCGGTACTCTGCAATGAGCGCTCCGAGCGGCTCCAAGCTCAGACGCTACAGAGCGACCTGGAGGTCAGATGACAGAATCACTCGAGAATGGCGCCATCAAGATCATTGAGATCATGGGTCTCTCGACAGAGAGCTACGAAGCAGCGCTTGACGAGGCCGTCGACAAAGCCGCAGAAAGTATCAACGGGATCACATCGCTCGAGGTCACGAGACAGACCGCAACCGTTCGCGACGGGAAGGTCGTTCGGTACGAAATCTCAGCGAAACTCTCGTTCGTCGTTCGCTAGCGAACGCTATACCGCGATCGCATCCAGATCAGCCAGTAGGACATTCCTGCTGTCGCCTTCAGGAATCGAAGGAAGAAGCTCTCGGGCCGCCGCAAGGTGGAGCCTCGCAGTTTCGGAGTCTTCAAGAGATGCTGCCGCACGGGCGACCGCTTCGTGGCCATAGGCGACATAGAACTCACCAGCGCTTCCCAGCCGTGCGATGTCCAAAGCCTCCGTGCCGTATCTCAATGCTTCGTCCGGCCTGCCCGCAATGGCGTAAACCCGTGAAATCTGCCAAGCGCTGACCGACCGTGTCTTCGGCGTCTGATCGTCACGGTGCCGCCAATGCAAACGAGACGCGTGGGCACGATCGATCATCTCTTCGACCTCTCCATCCGTCCGGGTGTCCTGATCGAGGATGTCCCAAGCGCCGTTGAAACAGCTCGCGGCGAAGTACTTGTGACCCGCCTGCTCGTCGAATGAGTCCGTCATGTGCCCTCCGTTGTCGGCGGATAGTAGCCACGTCGCCCTGCGCTACTTTGGCTGCACCACTACGCTCAAAGCACCGCATGAGATATCTCAAACTCCCCCGTGCTCTCGTTCCCCTGCTGCTGCTTGCACTGCTCGCAGTCGCACCGATCCCCGCGTCCGCGCAATCAAAGAGCGATGTGAGCAACGCGAAGGCCGCTGAGGAGGCAGCCTTCGCCGCCCTGCGGGAGGCAGATGCCGAACTCTCCGCAGGCGTCGAGGAAATGGAACGCATCGAGGGCCAGATATACAACCTCAACTGGCGAATCGACAAGCTTGGCACGGCAATCACCGAGTACGGCGACAACGTCACGGACCTGAAGGACCGTGCACGCCTCGTCGTACTCGAGGCCTACACCTCGGGTGGGAGGAACCTCGTCACGTCTGCATTCACCGCCGGAACGATCCAAGAGCTGATCACATCTCAGGCGCTCTACGACGCTGCAACCACTCGAGACCTCAACCAACTCGATCAGCTGGCAGCCATCAGTCGCCAGATGGATCGTCTTGCGGACGAACTCACAGTCAAGGAAGCCGAGGTTGCCGGACTGAAGATCGAGCATCAGGTCGTCGTCGAGCATCTGGCAGAGGTGCAAGAACGAGCATCGGCATCACACGCCACCGCGAAGGCAAAATACGCCACGGCCTACCGCGCCTACAAGGCCGAGTTGGCGCGACAAGCAGCGGCCGCTGCGGCTCGCGCATCTGGCGGGGCAGCTGGTATCGGCAGCCAGACAAAGGGCGTTGCCTGCCCGGTTGCCGGATCGCACTACTTCATCAACTCTTGGGGCTACCCGCGCTCAGGCGGCCGAACCCACAAGGGAACCGACATGATGGCGGGATTCAACACACCGCTTGTGGCGATGAATTCAGGCACTGTCCGCCTCAACTCGCACAGCCTCGGTGGCATCCAGGTGTACGTGTACGGGGACGATGGCATCACCTACTACTACGCCCACATGTCCAAATGGGCAAGCGGGCTTTCGAGCGGTCAGCGAGTCAACAAGGGGCAACTCATCGGCTACGTCGGCGACTCTGGCAATGCCAGGGGCACACCCCACCTCCACCTCGGCATGATCGCAGGCGGCATCTACGTGAATCCGTACCCAACCGTCCGAGCTGCCTGCTAACGAGCCGCCCTGGCTTGGGGGCCAGCCGGTGCGCGAAACCCCCGGGAGCTCAGCGAGAATCTACTCCTCGTCAACAACCTCGACGTCAAGTTCCTCGCTCAGCACATGATCGATATGGCCGTCACCGTCTGAGTCAATACCGTACAGACGGACTCCGTCGACCTGAACATCCTTGAGTTCGCCGTCATCGTCCGGATCGATGCCGGATGCTGTGATGATGTCGGTGCGCGTCACATCTGGCGCACCATCACCCGAAACATCATGTGCAACAGTTCGGACCTCGGTGATCTCAACGGCATCAGCCTCTCCGTCGCCATTGAGGTCCATCACTGTCTCGGTTGTCTCAACCGTCGTGAACACATCGGCAAGCCCATCACCGTCGACATCGATCGTGGTCTCTTCGATACGGGTCGTCTCGACGATGTCGGCAACACCGTCTCCATCGATGTCCAACTCGCGTACCTGTGTGTACGTAGTCCGCAGGCCATCGGCATCTCCATCTCCGTCGAGGTCGATCTCATGGCTCTCAGCCTCGGTCGTGACGATGCTCGGATCCTGAGGGCGCATCGCAAGGTCATCGTCGTTGTCGTTGCCTGTGTTCTCGTCGAATGTCATTGGGGCTCCCTTGTTGGTGCACATCGTAACCATCCGCCGGTGCGCGCACCCGCAGTAGCCTGCCTGCTCCATGACCCAACTTCTCGCTCTCACTGGCGCAGCGTTCTATGGCTTGGCGGATTTCGCCGGCGGCCTTGCGACGCGTTCAACGTCCGCCTGGAGAGTGACTGCGTGGTCCCAACTGATCGGCGTGCCACTCCTCATCATCGCCGTAGCGCTTGCTGGCGCATCATCGGCGTCCACAGCCGATATCGCCTTGGGCACCGCCGCCGGTGCGCTTGGGCTCATCGGAATAGTGTTGATGTATACGGCTCTCGCTGCTGGCGAGATGTCGATCGTCGCCCCCATCATCGGCGCCGTTGCAGCATCCGTTCCAGTTGCCTGGGATGTCGCAACAGGCGGATCGATAGGGCGGATCCAGTGGGTAGGCATCGTGGCATCTGTCATCGCTGTTCTGCTCCTCGCGGCAAAGCCATCGTCGGGTAAAGCACATCTGGGACCGACGGTCAAGGCGATCGGTGCAGGACTCTCTTTCGCTCTCTTCTACATCGCCATGAGCTACACGAGCGAGGCATCTGGTCTCTGGCCGCTTGTCGCTGCCAGGTCGGTCACCGTCCCGGTCGCCTTCGTAATCGCATTCGGACTGGGTGTCGCCCGAGCTCCCGAGCGAACGATCATGCCGCTGGTTGCATTCACTGGTGCAGCGGACATGGCCGCGAACCTTGCCATCGTGACAGCAGTCCAAAGGGGACCGCTCGGTGTGAATGCTGTGCTGTCGTCGCTGTATCCCGCTGTGACCGTCCTCGCAGCATTCGTGGTGCTCAAGGAGTACCCAACACGCATCCAACGCGTCGGCATCGTTCTTGCGGTGGGAGCAGCGCTGCTGCTCGCCGTGTAGAAAAACGTCGCCCGATCACGAAAAAGCTGATCGCGACGACACATCAGATTCATTAGTTATATACTCAGGATTACAACATTAGGAATTTCTGCGGGAGGGTACGAATGTCGACACGTTGGATCTTTAACTTCGACGCCATTGATGCAGCGACCGAGAAGTGCGGTGGCGACTGGGACGAGGTTCGAGGACTCCTCGGCGGGAAGGGAGCCAACCTCGCTGACATGAGCCGGCTCGACGTTGCGGTGCCCCCGGGATTCACCATCACCTCCGAAGCGTGCAACGCATATCTCGACGTCGGCGAGCGACTCCCCGATGGCCTGGTCGCAGAAATCGAGTCTGCGCTGCGCGACGTTGAATCAGCAACAGGCAAGACCATGGGAGATCCGGTCAATCCGCTTCTCGTGTCATGCCGCAGCGGGGCGAAGTTCTCGATGCCAGGCATGATGGACACCGTTCTCAACATCGGTCTCAACGACGAAGTCACCAGCGGAATGGCAAGCATCTTCGGTGATCGACATTTCGCTCTCGACTCGTACCGACGTCTTATCCAGATGTTCTCGACCGTGGTGATGGGGATCCCAGAAGCTCCGTTCGAGGAGGCTCTGTCGGCAGCACGAATCGCCAGAGACGTCATCAGCGACAGCGACCTCACTGAAGCCGACCTCGAACCAATCGTTGAACGCTTCAAGAAGATCTTCCGTAATCACACCGGTAGAGACTTCCCATCTGATCCGATGGAGCAACTCACCATGGCCGTTGCCGCGGTCTTCCGATCGTGGAATGGAAAGCGAGCCAACGCGTACCGCAAGGCGTCCGGCATACCACACGACCTCGGGACGGCCGTCAACGTTCAGACAATGGTCTTCGGAAACCTTGGCAGCAACTCCGCGACCGGTGTTGCTGTCTCAAGAAGCGCAACCACAGGAACGCCCAGTATCGAGGGCGACTTCCTCGTCAACGCCCAGGGTGAGGACGTTGTCGCAGGGATCCGTCAAACCAACACGATCGAAGACCTTCGGTCGGAGATGCCCGAAATGTTCGACGAACTTGAGCAGGCGTCCAAGATGCTCGAGCGGCACTACCGCGACATGCAGGACATCGAGTTCACGATCGAGAACGGGAAGCTATGGCTCCTCCAGACACGTGACGGAAAGCGAACCGCTCAGTCGGCCGTACGTATCGCCGTCGATCTCGTTTCCGACGGCATCCTCACAAAGGATGAGGCCCTTCAGCGGGTGACACCCGAACAGGTCGAGTTCTTTCTCCACCCCCAGTTCACCATCACCGCCAAGGAAGCGGCCATCGATGGTGGACAGCTGTTGACCACGGGGCTGAACGTATCTCCAGGTGCCGCTGTCGGAATCGCGGTATTCGACGCCGATCTCGCTGAGAAGTGGAGCAACGAACGCGACGAAGCTCTCATTCTGGTGCGGCCAGAGACGAAGCCAGATGACGTCCACGGCATGCTCGCTTCGGCTGGCGTACTCACCTCGAGCGGAGGCCGTACGAGTCATGCGGCGCTTGTGGCCCGCCAGTTCGGCAAACCCGCCGTGGTAGGCGCCAAGGAGATCGCGCTCGACCTCGAGGCACGAACCATGACAGTGGGTGTGGCCATGGTCGACGAAGGGGACTGGATCTCGATCGATGGCACAACCGGAGAGGTATTCGCCGGTCAGATCGAAACGAAGCTCCCTGACATTGACGACGCCTGGTTGATGAGTCTGCTCGCCTGGGCAGACGACGTCCGCGAGCTCGATGTATGGACCAATGCCGACTATCCGGCGGATGCAGAACGCGCCCTGAAGTTCGGAGCGAATGGAATCGGTCTCTGCCGTACCGAGCACATGTTCTTCGCCACGGATCGGCTCCCGATCATGCAGCGCATGATCATGGCGAACCAGGACAGCGAGCGGAACGAGGCAATTGAGGAACTACTCCCACTCCAGCGCTCAGACTTCGTCGGCTTGTTCAGAGCAATGGACAACAAGCGTGTCATCGTTCGTCTGCTCGACCCGCCGCTGCACGAGTTCTTGCCGGGAATCGACGATCTTGTCCGCAATGCGACAGATCTCAAAATCAGGCTCATGAACGCGGGCGACCTTGCCGAGGTGAACAGGCTCGTTCGTGAGATCGAGGAGACAGAGACGATTCTCTCCAAGGTCGAGGCACTCCATGAGTCCAATCCCATGCTTGGGCTCAGAGGTGTGAGACTCGGCATCCTGGTTCCAGAACTCCCTGAGATGCAGGTACGGGCGCTGTTCGAAGCCACGGCGATCATCCTCGATGAGGGCGGTACCCCGAAACCGGGCATCATGATACCCCTCATAAGCCACGCGGCCGAACTCGCACCCATCAAGGAGATCGTCGACCGTCTAGCCGCTGAGATCCTCGGTGAGAGGTCGGATGAAGTTGATTGGGAATTCGGCACGATGATTGAAACGCCGCGAGCGGCCGTGACAGCCGCAGAGATAGCTGGGACCGCCGAGTTCTTCTCGTTCGGAACCAACGATCTCACGCAGATGACGTTCGGAATCAGTCGCGACGATGCCGAGAAGGCGTTCCTGCTTGGCTACTTGGAGTTGGGCGTTCTTGCGACGAACCCGTTCAACACGCTTGACCGCGACGGCGTCGGATCCCTTGTGCGGTCCGCTGTGGAAGCTGGGCGTGCCACCCGACCCAATATCCACGTGGGTATCTGCGGCGAACACGGAGGCGATCCGCGATCGATCGCACTATGTGACGAGATGGGACTCGACTATGTCAGCTGCTCGCCGCTCAGGGTCCCGGTTGCACGACTTGCCGCAGCGCAAGCAGCTCTGAACCGTCCCAACCGACCGGATCAGGACACGGACCCTCACATGGACCCTGCAAAGGGAGTTGTCACTGACGCAGGTTGAAAACAGAATCGCAGATCCAGCCGCACCGTCGACTCGTGCCTTCCCTTGATGCGACGGTGCGGCTGCCTCGTTCAGGCTATGTCACGAACAACGAATAGCTGAGGGGTTGACGACTACGATGCCTATCGCACCCTATGGAAAGGTCGGGAAGTCGCGGTGGAGGATCAACGCCAGCCCACAGTCGACAAACAGAACGAGACCAACGACGTCGTGATCCAGGTGGATCCGAAGTCGGTCTGGAAGATCATCGGTGCGATCCTCGTCACGATGCTCGCCCTGTGGGTCATTGAAGCGGCGAGCCACTTGCTCGTGATGCTGGCTCTCTCCTTCTTCTTCAGCCTCGCCCTCCAACCGGCTGTCCTGCGATTGACGAGTCGGTATGGATGGAAGCGCGGATCAGCTGTCGGCGTCATCTATCTCGCCGGATTCGCGGCTGTCGGGCTCATGCTCTTTGTGCTGATACCCGCAATGGTCGACCTGGCTCAGGCCATCGGCTCTCACGCCTCTGAGTGGGTTACCAACATCGCGACATGGCTCGAAGATTCGTTCGGAATTGCAGTGTCTGACTCGGTGACCGGTGGAGACTGGATCGAGGAGATCGATGACAAGGTCATCGAATGGGCACAGGACGGCGGTATCGGGAGCATTCTCGGCATCGCGGGCTCAAGCCTGAGCTTCGTCTTCGACATGGCAACCATTGCGATGTTCACCTTCTACTTCACCGCCGATGCCCAGCGGCTCCAACGAACCGTACTGAGTCTCGTCAAGCCAGAGAACCAGTACCGGGTTGGTTGGACCTGGGACCAAGCAGTGATTCAGACCGGTGGGTACTTCTACTCACGAATGTTGTTGATGCTGATCAACGGATTCGGCTTCTTCCTCACGATGGTGGTTGTTGGCGTACCGGTGGCGCTCTCCGTTCCTCTCGCATTGATTGCAGGCTTCATCGCGGCGTTCATCCCAGCGATCGGTACATATCTCGGCTCTGCGATTCCCATCGCCGTCACGTTGGGTATCAGCGGCCTCGTACCGGCACTCATCGTGCTTGCCTATGCGCTCATCTACCAACAGATCGAGAACTACTGGCTCAGTCCGAAGATCTCGTCCAAGACGATGACGCTCAATGGCGCGGTGGCATTCGGTGCAGCACTCGCTGGCGGCGCAATTGCTGGTCCGCTCGGGGCGTTCGTCGCCCTGCCCGTGGCAGCTCTCATCACGGCTCTCATATCAAACTTCGTTACGCACTATGACGTCGGGTACGACTTCTCATACGACAGCGTCGAAGATGTCACCGCAGCTACCCAGAGCGCCATTGAGGACTCACAGGCGGACTGAGTTCCGATCTCTGCATATTGTTTGGTATGACTTCATCCTTTCTCACTCATCTCGCAGACGAAACCGCAAGGATCAAGGAAGCGGGGTTGTACAAGGTCGAGAGGGTCCTCGCTTCACCGCAGGACGCGGTGATCACTCTCGACGACGGCACTCAGGTCATCAACTTCTGTGCCAACAACTACCTCGGTCTCGCCAACAACGCAGCGCTCGAGGATGAAGCGGCACGAGCCATCACCGAGCATGGCTACGGCATGGCGTCTGTTCGATTCATCTGCGGCACCCAGTCGGTGCACAAGAACCTCGAAGCTGACATCAGCTCATTCCTGCACACTGAGGACACGATCCTGTACTCATCGTGCTGGGATGCAAACGGCGGCCTGTTTGAGACGATTCTCGGCCCAGATGACGCGATCATCTCCGATGCACTCAACCATGCATCGATCATCGACGGTGTGCGACTGTGCAAGGCGAAACGGTTTCGGTATGCGAACAACGACATGGAGGATCTCTCTGCGAAGCTCCACGAGGCGAAGGACGCTCGCTTCAAACTGATCGCTACTGACGGGGTGTTCTCGATGGACGGCGTCATCGCCAACCTTCCGGCGATCTGCGACCTTGCTGAGGAACACGACGCCATGGTCATGGTCGATGACTCCCATGCCGTCGGATTCATCGGCGAACACGGTGGAGGAACACCGGATTACTGGGGTGTGCAGGACCGTGTCGGGATCGTCACCGGCACGTTTGGAAAGGCCCTTGGTGGAGCGTCAGGTGGATACACCTCGGGGCACAGGGAGATCGTTGCACTGCTGAGGCAGCGATCGAGACCGTACCTGTTCTCGAACTCCCTCGCACCAATGATTGCGTCCACCACGAGCAAGGCGATCGATCTGCTCAAGATCTCCGCCGATCTCCGAACGAGGCTCCAGGACAATGCAAGCCGATTCCGTGCCGGAATGGACGCCGCAGGTTTCGCCCTCGCCGGTGAGGGGCATCCGATCATCCCTGTGATGCTCGGCGATGCGACATTGGCAACCGAGATGGCGAACCGCCTTCTCGACGAAGGCGTATATGTGATCGGCTTCTCTTTCCCTGTCGTGCCCGATGGAGAGGCCCGAATTCGAACGCAGATGTCGGCTGCCCACACAGAAGCGCATGTTGACAAGGCGATTGCAGCCTTCGTCAAGGTCGGTCGCCAACTCGGCGTGGTGAGCTGATGCGCGCGCTCGTCAAGGCCACACCTGAACCGGGCATCTGGATGCACGACGTTCCCACACCTGCGATTGGGCCGAACGACGTTCTGATCAAGGTCAGGAAGACCTCGATCTGTGGCACCGACCTTCACATAGAAGCTTGGGATGAGTGGGCACAAGCCACGATCCCAGTACCGATGGTCGTCGGTCACGAGTACATGGGCGTGGTCACCGAGATCGGCGACGAGGTTGAAGGCATCGAGATCGGGCAACGCGTCTCTGGCGAGGGTCATGTGGTGTGTGGCCGATGCCGTAATTGTCAGGCCGGAAGGCGTCACCTATGCATCAACACGATCGGTGTCGGTGTCGATCGACCCGGCGCTTTCGCAGAGTATGTTGCGATTCCGGGCTCAAACGTTCAACCTCTCCCCGACAACGTCTCTGATGACATCGGCAGCATCCTCGATCCGCTGGGCAATGCCGTTCACACCGCTCTGCACTTCGACCTTGTGGGCGAGGATGTGCTCATCACCGGAGCCGGGCCGATCGGCATCATGGCGACTGCTATCGCACGCCACGTAGGAGCGCGCTACATCGTTGTCACGGATGTGAACGACTATCGGCTGGAACTCGCAGAATCGATGGGTGCCGATCGAGAGTTGAATGTGACCAAGGACGAGGTTGCGGATGCGATCGCCGACCTCGGCATGAAGGAGGGCTTCGACGTCGGACTCGAGATGTCAGGAAACCCCGCTGCCCTCCACGACATGATCACGACGATGGACAACGGTGGGAAGATCGCGCTGCTCGGGATCCCGCCGAAACAGGCTCCAATTGATTGGAACGACATCGTCTTCCATGGCCTGACGCTGCAAGGAATCTATGGCCGGCGCATGTTCGAGACGTGGTACAAGATGCTCGCGATGCTCGAAACCGGCCTTGACGTCACCAAAGTCATCACGCACCACTTCCCTGCCGGGGACTTCGAGGAGGCGTTTCGGACGGTCCGCTCGGGTGACGCTGGAAAGGTCATCTTGGATTGGGAAGTGTGATCGACATCTTCCGATTCATCGTCATCGCCGACTCACACATTCGGCCGCCCGATCAGGAAGTGGCTGCATACCCATCGAACGCTCTGATGGCGCATCGGAACAGATTCATCGTTGACCTGTGCAACGATATCGATGCAGCCTTCGTCGTCCACCTCGGCGACATTGTCCACCCCCTGCCGGTGGATGACACGCATGAGGAAGCCATCGAACTTGCCAAACAGGTGTATTCCGGGCTTCGCCATGCCATTCACTACGTCGCGGGCAACCACGATGTCGGCGACAAACCCAATGCCCTTGTGGCTGTTCCTGCGGTGGCCGAGGAGAACTACGACGTCTATGAGAAAGCGTGGGGGCCATCGTTCCTCTCCTTCGATCACGACGACTGCCACTTTGTCCTCATCGACACCCAGGTGCTGAATTCCGGGCTGGAGAGGGAGCACGACCAGAGGATCTGGCTCGAGTCCGATCTCGCTGGTGCGACCGCAGCAGGCCAGCGCGTCTTCCTCTTCACCCATTACCCACCGTTCATCCAGGACCACAACGAACACGAGCACTACGACAACATCGGAGAGCCCGCTCGATCGTGGCTCCTCGACCTCATCGTGCGACACGACGTCGAGGCACTCTTCGCCGGTCATGTGCACAACTTCCAGTACAACAAGCACGAGGGCACCGACATATATGTGGCGCCATCCACAGCCTTCGTTCGTCCCGACTATTCGGAACTCGCGTCCATCGCACCCCTCGCCGAGAATGGCAGGGACGATCCATCGAAACTCGGTGTGCTCGTTGTGGAAGTCACGGCGGACGGTCATGCGACCAGACCGATTCGCTCCTTTGGATCGACCGGGGGCGTCGAGGCGCCACCGGTCCGCCTCGACGTATCCCTTGCACCGGCATGGCAAAGCCCGATCGGTGTGACGCTGCGCCACGGCTGGGCCGACATCCGGGACTTTCCGACCGCTGGCTTGGATGAGTTCAGACGGAAGCGGGTGCGAAACGATGGGCCGCTCCTCGCGTTGTGGGAGGGGAGAATCAACGACGTGCGTGTTCCTATCAGTGACCTGCGAGAGCCAGCGAAATTGGAGAGAATTCGACACCTGACAGACAGGGGCATGCGCTTCAGCATCGCCTCAGCTGGTGTTCCCGACCAGGGCGATTTCAACGCGGTCCAATCGAACGCGATGCACATCAGCCGATGGGATGTGCAGATCCCTCCCGCGTTGATGGAGCATGCCCAGATCGCAGTCGCTGAAGCACGGATCAGGGACGCCGTCCACATGGCTGTTGCACCAGTGGTACCGATCGGATCGGCGGGCGCTGAGACACACCACTTCGTTGCCGCTGGGTTCCGTATCGAGGATGACCCGCATCTTCAGCGTTGGCTCGAGATCGACAGGAATTCTGTGTTTGGTTCGCTCGTGTTTCGAGTGCCGTGGCGCAATGAGCTAGGCGATAGCCTTGGTCGAGCGAAGACGCTCGCGGGACGGTTCGGGCGGATGGCTGTCGTGATCGTCGACATGCCAAGAGCAAGCGAAGGCTCCGCGTTCACGGACGACGAAGCCGTGTGCCGCCGAGTCACCCACACGGTGAGAGCCGCGATCAAAGAGCCTGATGTTTCCGTGTTCCTCGACGGCTTCATGGATCACGATCGAGGCTACTACGCCCGTCACGGCCTGATCGATCGACGCTTCAATCCGAGACCGGCGCTGTACAGCCTGATCGCAGAGTCAGCGGGCGCCATCACCGATTGAGCCGGGCCAGCACGATATCGACATATCAGCAGTCGGCGTACCATACGAACATGGACCGAAGGTTCCTCATTAGCGAGGCTGAGACCGTCGGACCGGACATCGTTCGGCTGGTCGTTGAGGCACCAAGAGTGGCCGCTCACGCACGTCCCGGACAGTTCGTCATCGTTCGACCAAGTGAGACTGGCGAGCGTATTCCGCTCACCATCTGCGAGGCAGACGCTGACCGAGGCACCATCACGCTCGTTGTTCAGGCAGTCGGTGCAACGACGATGCAGATCAACGCCCAGTCAGTAGGAGAACACCTCGAAGATGTGCTTGGTCCCCTTGGCACACCAACCGAAGTCGAAGCGTTCGGAACCTGCGTCGTTGTAGCTGGAGGCGTCGGTGCGGCGATCGTGTTGCCCGTCGCCGCGGCACTGACCCGTGCCGGAAACAGCGTCATTGCCGTCACTGGAGCACGGGATGCAGACCACCTCATACTCCTCGACGAGATGACAGCTGCAACCGCAGAGGTCATTGTCACCACCGACGACGGTTCGGCGGGCGTGCACGGGTTCGTGACCGACGCCCTTTCGGAACTCATTCATGAGCGACACATTCATTACGTGTTCACGGCCGGTCCGATTCCGATGATGAATGCGGTTGCGCACGCAACCAAGGATGACTCCATCCCGACGGTTGCAAGCCTGAACCCGCTGATGGTTGATGGCACGGGAATGTGCGGTGGTTGTCGCGTCTCGGTGGGTGGGCAATCACAATTCGCATGCATCGATGGACCGGAGTTCGACGCTCACACGGTCGACTTTGCCGCCCTCTCCAAGCGCAACACGGCCTACCTCGACTTCGAGTCATGCAGGCTCGGCGAAGCCAGGGAGACCCTTGATGCCTGAGCTCACCAAGCGAGAGCGCATGAAGATGGATCGGACAGACATGCCCATGCGTGACTCGGATGTACGAGCCACAGATTTCGCAGAGGTGAACCTTGGATACACGAGCGCCATGGCAGTGCTCGAAGCCTCCCGATGCCTCGAATGCAAGCATCCAGTGTGCGTCGATGGGTGCCCGGTCGGGATAAAGATCGACGACTTCATCAAGCACGTCGCCGACGGAGACATCAGCAGTGCCGCGGCGGTCATTCAAGCCGACAATCTCTTCCCGGCGATCTGTGGAAGGGTCTGTCCCCAGGAGAGCCAATGCGAAGGGGCGTGTGTCCTCGACAAGAAGGGCAGACCCATCGCCATCGGTCATCTCGAGCGGTTCGTTGCCGATCAGGAGCGGATTCGTGCCCTCGCCGAACCCACACAATTCGTGCCGCCGACAGGGCACGCCGTTGCCGTCATCGGGTCGGGACCCGCAGGCCTCGCTTGCGCTGGAGACCTTGCGCAGGAAGGTCATGCGGTCACAGTGTTCGAGGCGCTCCACGAACTTGGCGGCGTGCTCGTCTATGGAATACCGGAGTTCCGACTGCCGAAGGACATAGTCGCAGCGGAGATCAACAGCCTTGAGAACCGGGGCGTCACGTTCGAGACCGACGTCCTCATCGGCTCGGGTACGACCCTCGATGAGCTCATGGAGGACGAAGGGTTCGATGCCGTGTTCATCGGGACAGGGGCGGGACTTCCCCGTTTCCCCGGTATCTACGGCGAGGACCTCATCGGCGTCTATTCAGCCAACGAGTTCTTGACCCGCGTCAATCTCATGAAGGCTCACGATCCGAGGAGCGAAACGCCTGTCTACGACCTCGAGAATCGTCCTGTGGTCGTGATCGGTGGCGGCAACACCGCCGTCGATGGAGCCCGGACTGCTCTCAGACTCGGGGCGAAGCCTGTACAGATGCTGTACCGACGCTCGGACGAGGAGATGCCTGCTCGTGATGAGGAGATCGCGCACGCCATCGAGGAAGGAGTCGAAATCGCATACCTTGTCGCGCCTACTTCGTTCAACGGCGCGGACGGTTGGCTCAAGAGCGTCACCATCCAAGAGATGCGACTCGGTGAACCGGATGAGAACGGAAGGGCTCGACCGGAGCCCATCGACGGGGCATTCGAGACAATCGAGGCCGACGTTGCCATCGTTGCGATAGGCAACGCACCGAACCCTGTGCTCACACGATCAACCCCTGACCTCGCAACGACTCGATGGGGCACCATCGAGGCGGATGCGGACACCGGTCAAACCTCGATTCCTGGCGTCTTTGCTGGTGGGGACATCACGACCGGCGGTGCCACCGTCATCCTCGCTCTCGCTGCAGGCCGCAAGGCTGCTGCAGCGATTAACGACTATCTCAAGGCCTGATCCGTTTTGGCGTCGATGTGCGCAGTATCTTGCGTGAATCGACGCCAAAACCCCTAGGACGCCCAGTTTTGAAGGAACGACTCGAGGCGGGGGAACGCGATGTCGTAGTAGTCCGACGGATTATCCTGGAGATTGGCGACGTAGTTGATGAACATGATCGTCCTCGCGGCCATGAAGTGCTCCAACTCACCTTCATACGTAACGGGCCACGGCGCGACCGTTCGGTACCCCTCTTCGAACGCAACCCTGAAGTCTTTGTAGCCGGTATGGCCTCGTTCATAGAACAGCGTGATCGCAACATCCTGAACCCGGTGGCCCCAAGTGATGTCCTCGAAGTCGAACCCGATCAGCCGGTTGCGATACACGTGCACGTTGTCCGGGTGGAGATCACCGTGAATGATCTGTGCCCCAGACGGATCCAGACTTGCGAACGCAGGCTCAACCTGGGCAATGGCTCGATCAAGCACCTCGCGACGATTCCTCTTGAGAAAGTGCGCTCGGTCGTCATCGAAGACCACAATCGGATCAACCTCCTCTGGCCAGTAGAAGACTCTGTCCCAGGTCAGAGGCGGGTGGGGTGGCTTGAACCCGGCCCCATGGACGTGCAGCCCTGCCGAGAGTTGCCCGAGCTTGTGATAGCCGTCCTCTGTGGGGGCATCGCCAAGGCACCGACCCGGAACCCACTCGAACAGCACACACCGCCTCTTCTGGGGGATGCCCGTGGCACCCGCATGCACACTCCGGCTGCCGTCGATGGCAGGTACGAACCGTGCCACGTCGAGATCAGTGTCGGTCCGGAGGGACGCCAACCACCCAAGCTCATTCTCGACATCGCCATCCGAGTGGTCCTGATGGAGGTCAACACGCAACGCATAGGTCCCATCCGGGGTATCGACGCGGAAGAGGACGTTGGTGAATCCTCCTATGAGCGAGAGTCGCTCGGGCCTGATCGGGTAGCGCTTGAGCGCTGACATGGCGAGCGGGCGAAGCCGGCGAATCTGCCCCGCCTCAGAGAGCGATCTCCAGTCCATGCCCACGGAGCGGCCTACGCAGCAGCGGTGACGTTGGTGTCCTTCGCCTGGCCTCTCCGCCAAACAAGCATCGAGATGCCACCGATGATCACCTGCGGGAAGTACGTCGCTGCACGCCAGATCATCGTCGCGGCGAGAGCGTCGTTGTTGGGCAAACCGAACGAAGTGAGGATGCTCGTGATGATCGCGTCCGTCGTACCAAGCCCGCCAGGCGGAACCGGGATAAACGTGGCAAGCCTTCCAAAGGAGAACGCAACGAAGGCTTCCATCAGTGTCACGGGCCCATCGAACCCACCTTGCAACGCCACAACTGCCAGGTACAGGATCGAGAACTGAGCGAGCTGCTGACCAACGTTCGCGAGCGTGATCAGGATCCAACGTTGCCTGACAACGTCAACGATCGAGGAGCGGAACTCGACAACAGCATCGACCGCATCGAAGTCGACATCTTTCTTGATGACTCCGGCACCCCACGCCACAATCGTATTGGTCCACCTTCCGAGCTTCCGGGCAAACTCTTCGCTTCTCAGTATGAGCGTGAGAAGGACGATCATCACGATCACCGCCGCTGCCGCAATCAATGTCACCGTCGCAGCTTCGGCGTTGCTCTGACCGGTCGCAGTGAGGATCACGAGGCCGACGACAGGAAGCGAGAGCGTTACGAGTGTATTCCACACGCTCGTGATTCCAATCACCGACGTAACCGGTGCAGGCTTGTAGCCGTAGCTGGTGAGCATTCCGTATTGGGCCGCCAATCCGAACGCACCGCCACCCGGCACGACATTCGAGATCATGAACGACGTCTGGCGTGTCACGAACGCAGGTTTGTATTTCAGCCCTGGGAGCGCCGCGATATACGGGAATACGTAGATGATGATCAGTCCGACTGTCGCTAGGACGATGAGCCCGAGCTCCCAAGCTTCCATCGACTGGATCGCGGCCCATGCCTCGCCGTAATCGCCGAGCTGTGGAAGCACCACAACCACCATGATGAGAAGAATCCCGACCGTAAGAATCGTCGCGATGATCTGCTGTTTCCCGAACTTTGGCTTCTCCGGAACAGCTGGGTCAGGCATCGTTTCGCTCAAGCGTCGTCCTTGGTCGTCGGTGTCGCATTCTCCCACATGCTACGACGACGAGTCTGCATACGCCGGAATGAGGAACGCGCAAGCGAGCGGCGGGATCGTGAGCTGGATCGACTGGTCATAGCCGTGCGTCGAAACCTCATCGGTAGCGAGAGTGCCGTTCACGATTCCGCTGCCACCGTACCTGAGGTCGTCGCTGGTAATTGCCTCCGTCCATGCGCCGGCTACTGGCACGCCGATTCGGTACTGCTCCCGCACGACGGGTGTGAAATTGGCCACGAACAGGACGGGCGATCCGTCGGCAGCGAACCTCAGGAAGGCGTACACACTGTTCGCCGCATCGTCCCCGACCACCCATCGGAACCCCGCCGAGTCGTTGTCGAGCTCGGAGAGAGCGGGCGTCGAGGTGAAGAACTCATTGAGATCCCGAACCCAGTCCTTGACTCCTTTGTGATCGTCAAAGGCAAGAAGACCCCAGTCGAGCTCTTGTTCGTGGTTCCACTCATCGGGGACCGCAAACTCACCACCCATGAACAGCAGTTTCTTCCCTGGTTGGGCCCACTGGTATCCGAACAGCAGTCGCAGGCCGGCCAGTTGCTGCCAGCGATCACCGGGCTGCTTGGCAAGGAGGGAACCCTTGCCATGCACAACCTCGTCGTGGCTGAGTGGCAGCGTGTAGTTCTCGCTGAAGGCGTACACCATGCGAAAGCTGAGCTCCGAGTGGTGATGGGTGCGGTGCACAGGCTCGCGGGCCACGTACGCAAGGGTGTCGTTCATCCATCCCATATCCCACTTCTCACCAAACCCCAGCCCACCGGTGTCGACTGGGGCGGTCACGTTGGCGAAGGCCGTGGATTCCTCTGCGTACATCTGGATGTCCGGATGCATTCCGTACGCCGTCGTGTTGAGTAGCTGGAGGAAGGAGATGGCTTCGAGGTTCTCCCTCCCACCGTGGATGTTCGGCACCCACTCGCCCACCTTCCTTGAGTAGTCGCGATAGAGCATGGACGCCACCGCATCAACTCGAATTCCGTCAGCGTGAAAGGTGTCGAGCCAATGCATCGCACTTGAGAGAAGGAACGCACGCACTTCGTGGCGCCCGTAATTGAAGATGAGGCTGTCCCAGTCCTGGTGGTAACCCTCCTTCGGATCGGAATGCTCATAGAGATGTGTGCCATCGAATTGCGACAATCCGTGGGCATCGGAGGGAAAGTGCGACGGCACCCAATCAAGGATGACTCCGATCCCTCTGCTGTGGAGATGGTCAACAAGGAACATGAGGTCCTGTGGATCGCCGAACCGCGATGTCGCAGCGAAGTAGCCGGTGCCTTGATAGCCCCAGGATCCATAGAAGGGATGCTCCATGACAGGAAGCAGTTCGACATGGGTGAAACCGAGATCGACGACATAGTCCGCAAGCTGGAGGGCGATCGACCGGTATCCACCCGGGTCATATCGCCACGAACCGAGGTGTAGTTCGTAGATGGAGATCGGCGCATCGAGAGAGTTCTTGTCTGCCCTCGACCTCATCCACTCGGAGTCATCCCACTCATACGCGAGATCCCAAACGAGCGACCCGGTGCGAGGAGGTTCCTCGGCCTTGAACGCGACCGGATCAGCCTTGTCGAATGTTGCCCCGTTCGGTCCGGTAATCCGGTACTTGTACACATCCCCATGCACCACTCCAGCGACCTTCCCGCTCCACACACCCGAACCATCCGGGTGCAGATCCGTGCCCCCCTCCCATTCAGTGAAGTCGCCGACGAGTTCTACGCGTTCAGCCGAGGGTGCCCACACCCTGAAGGTGGTTCCTTCGAGATCCACATGGGCACCGAGCACCGTGTGAAGAGCTGAGTGCGTTCCCTCGTTGAAGGCCCAGCGGTCCTCTTCACTGATCGGTGCTGGCGTAGCGTTCACGTTCACAAGTTACATGAAATCGAACCGGCACAGACCTGTCGAATATCACCAACCGATTCTGCTGTGAGACAATGGCCACATGATCACACGTCTCACACGCGAGCCACGAGTACTTTCTGTTGTTCTGGCGGGTGGCGCAGGTAAACGTCTCATGCCGCTCACGACCGTCAGGGCGAAACCTGCGGTACCTCATGCCGGACAGTACCGGTTGATCGACTTCGCTCTCTCGAACCTCGTCAACGGAGGGTTCAGACGGATCGTTGTGCTTACGCAGTACAAGAGCCACAGCCTTGACGTACACATCTCACGGACATGGCGCATGTCAACAATCCTCGGAAACTATGTAACGACGGTTCCAGCACAGATGCGCCTCGGTCCGCAGTGGTTCGCAGGATCGGCTGACGCGCTCTTCCAGAACATGAATCTCATCCGCGATGAGCGGCCAACACACATGTTCGTGTTCGGTGCGGATCACATCTACAGAATGGACCCGAACCAGATGCTCGAGCATCACTTGGAGACCGGGGCAGGCGTCACGGTTGCTGGAATCCGAGTGCCAATCAAGGAAGCGCCCCAATTCGGTGTCATCGAGACTGAACCGGGTTCAACGATGATCTCCGCGTTCCGCGAGAAGCCGGACGATCCCAAAGGCCTGTCCGACTCCCCAGAGGAAGCCTTCGTTTCGATGGGGAACTACATCTTCACCACGGAGGTGTTGACCGACATCCTCCAGGCCGACGCTGCGTCCTCAGGATCGGGACGAGATCTCGGAGGCGACATCATCCCAGCACTTGTTGCTTCGGGCGAGGCGCACGTGTACGACTTCACACACAATCTCGTACCGGGAGAAACACCAAGAGACAGCCACTACTGGCGCGATGTCGGAACGTTGGACTCCTACTACGACGCCAACATGGATCTGGTCGACCCGCATCCCATCTTCAATCTCTACAACGACCGATGGCCTGTGCACACGTCCTATCACAAGACGCTCCCACCGGCCAAGATCGTGGCCCACGGCGAGTTCGGTGCTGGCAGAGTGCTCAATTCGATGATCTCACCAGGGGCGATCATCACGGGTGCCACGGTGGATCACTCGATTCTCTCGCCGAATGTGAGGATCGAGCCAGGTGCCACAGTGGAGAATTCCATTCTCTTCGACAACGTCGTTGTCAGCGCAGGGGCGGTCGTGAAGGACGCCATTCTCGACAAGAATCTGGTTGTCCCACGCAACAGGGCGATCGGGGTCGACAAGGAGAGGGACACCGAGGACTTCACCGTGTCCGATAGCGGTGTCACCGCCGTTGGCAAGCACGACGAGATCAGCTACGGCTAAGGGTCCTCGCCGACTCGTAGACGCCAATGTGTTGACGGGCCGGTTCTGTCCATGACCAATCTGTCGTCATGCCGTGTTTCTGTATGGCAAGCCTGATCTCTGGGTCTGACCAAGCTCGGACCGCTCGGTGGAGAGCATCCACCACGCCAGCGGCATCAACCGATTTGGACACGAACCCTGTGCCGACCTCCTGATCGGTATCGAAATCCGACACCGTGTCGACAAGGCCACCGACCGCTGTGACCACCGGGATAGTTCCGTACTCCATGGCCTGCATTTGGGCCAGACCGCACGGTTCGAACCTGCTGGGCATCAACATCAGATCGGCACCGGCGAAGATCTTGTGTCCGAGCTCGACGTCATAGCCATCCCTGAACCACACAACGTCTGGGTCCGCTTCGGTTGCTTCCTTCGCCCGGTCTGCCAACCACCTCTCACCCGACCCAAGCATGACCAGCCGGAACGGCATCGTCGCTGCGAAACGCGACGCGTCGAGCGCGAGATCGATCCCCTTCTGCTCCACGAGTCGTGACACAATCCCGACGATCGGTGCGCCTGTGTCCTTCCAGCCAACCGACTCAAGGAGTTCCGCGCGCGACGCGCCTTTTCCAGCCATGGCATCGAACGTGTATCGCCGAGCGATGTGAGCGTCGGTCGCGGGGTTCCATTGCGTTGTGTCGATGCCGTTCCGGATCCCGACGAGCCGATCTCCGAGATCGTTCAATTGTTCATGGAGTCCAGAGCCTGTCTCTGGGCGACGAATCTCGTTGGCATAGTTCTCGCTGACGGCGATGACGATGTCAGCGAGCTCGATTCCGCCGGCCATCGGATTCGTTCCGCCGTGGGACTCGAAGGCCGAGGAGTTTATCGGAATCCTGTCGAGCCACCCGCCGGAGGTCCAACCCTGATATCCGAGTGTGTGAATCGTCAGAACCTTCGGGAGTGCATCATCGACGAACCCGAACGCAGCCGCGGTGTGCCAATCATTGCAATGCAGCACATCGGGCTGCCGCAGCTCTGAGAGCGCCGCCACCGCTGCCGAGAATGCGAAGAATCGGTCGGCATTGTCCGGCCACCCCTTCCCGTCTTCGTCTACATACGGGTTCGGCCGCGCCATACCGGGCACGTCAACGAGCGTTACCTGGCCAACGTCAACCGCGAGCCCGCTCCTTGCGGTCGCTGGGCCGACCCAACCCGGAACATCGAGAACAACGGAGGTTTCATTCGCCAGCCGCGCTCCGAAGTAGTCGGGGAGGACAACCTCGACTTCAACAGCCGTGGAGCGAAGGGCCCTGACCAGGCCAGCAGTTGCCTCTGCCAGTCCTCCGACTCGCGCAAGCGGTGCGAACTCCGCTGTCGCAAAGAGGACCTTCATCCGGCGATCCCGTTCTTCTTTCTGAGCAGTACCACTGACCAACCTTCAACATCACCGGTCTCGGGTGCTTCAACCGGGAGCGGCGCAGCGAGACCTGTGGCGGAGTACAGCATGATTTCCCATTCAAGCCCAAGGAGATCTTGAGGCATCGTGAAATGAACCGACTCGGAGTGTGCGTTGAACAGGACAAGGAAGCTGTCGTCAAGGACCCGTTCGCCGCTGGCATCCGTAGTCGGGATTCCTCTTCCGTTGAGATAGATGGCGAGCGACTTCGCATAGCCCCTGCGCCACGCATCGTCGGACATCTCAGATCCGTCCGGGTTGTACCAGGCGATGTCATCGCGATCCGAGCCGATGACGCTTCTGCCCTCGAACCATCTCCTTCGCCTGAACACCGGGTGACTCTTTCGGATCTGAATCAGCCGCTGCGTGTACGCAAGCATGTCCTCGTCAACATCGTCCCAGTCATACCACGAGACTGTGTTGTCCTGGCAGTAGGCGTTGTTGTTGCCGTGTTGCGTGCGGCCGATCTCGTCTCCGCCCAGCAGCATCGGGACGCCCTGTGAGAGCAGGAGAGTCGTGAGCATCGCTCGCGCACGACGCTGCCGCAGCTGCTTGATCTCGAGATCGTCAGTCGACCCCTCAACGCCCGAGTTCCATGATCGGTTGTTGTTGTCGCCGTCACGGTTGCCCTCTCCATTCGCATCATTGTGTTTGTGGTCGTATGAAACGAGGTCAGCAAGTGTGAATCCATCGTGCGATGTGATGAAGTTGATGGATGCCAGAGGGCGTCGGCCGGCGAATCCATAGAGATCTGAGCTTCCGGTGAATCGCCAAGCAAAGTCTGCGAGTGTCCACTCGGCCCCGCGCCAGTAGTCACGCACACCGTCGCGGTACTTGTCGTTCCATTCGCTCCACTGAGTCGGGAACTGACCGAGCCGGTATCCACCCGGTGCGGCATCCCATGGCTCAGCTATGAGTTTCACGCTGCTGATGATTGGATCCTGATGAATCGCGTCGAGGAATGGCGATGTCTTCCCGTCGGGGTATTCCCGCGTCAACGCCGGAGCGAGATCAAAACGGAAGCCGTCGACGTGCATCTGCTGCACCCAGTACCGCAGGCTATCCATGATGAGTTTGAGCACCTGGGTGTGTCGCACGTTCAACGTGTTGCCGCAACCGGTGAAGTCGACATAGTTCGCCTCATCCGTCGGGTCGAGCCGGTAGTACGTGCGGTTGTCGATTCCTCTGAACGCAAGCGAGGGACCGAGTGGACCCTCCTCGGCTGTGTGGTTGTACACGACGTCGAGGATCACTTCGATTCCGACACCGTGGAACGCCTTCACGAGGTTCTTGAGCTCAGTCACCTGCTGTCCACGGTCACCCGAAGCCGAATACGGTCCGTGAGGGGCGAAGAAGCCGATGGTGCTGTATCCCCAGTAGGAGGACAGGCCTCGCTCGGTCAATGAGTACTCAGGGACGAAGTGCTGGATCGGTTGCAGTTCGACGGCTGTCACGCCCAACTCGACGAGATGCCTCAACACCGGTTCGGTGGCCATGCCTGCGTATGTTCCGCGAAGCTCTGGTGGGACGTCAGGGTGGAGCTGAGAGATTCCCTTGACGTGCGTTTCGTACAGGACCGACTCGAACAACGGGCGCCTCGCGGGCTTGTCGTCACCCCAGTCGAACGTCTCATCGACAACGATTGAGCGCGGCATCGCTGCGGCACTGTCCCGCTCGTCCCTGTGCTCGGGATTCTCGGTTCGATGTGACAGCACGACATCGGACCACTCGATGGCACCTTCGATTGCCTTGGCGAATGGATCGAGCAGCAGCTTGTTGGGATTGTGGAATTGGCCATCCCTCGGTGCCCACGGGCCGTGAACTCGAAATCCGTATCGGTGACCAGGGTGGATGTCTGGGACATACCCGTGGTGTACAAATCCCGTGACCTCGGGAAGTCTGAGACGGGTCTCGAATCCGAGATCATCGAACAGGCAGAGTTCAACTCGCTCTGCGTGTTCGGAGAAGACTGCGAAGTTGGTGCCGGCGCCGTCCCACGTGGCACCTTGGGGGTCGGCCCTTCCGGGCCATATCAATGCGGTCAAGAGTTCCCGTCTGGCCGATAGAGACGTGTGTCGTACTCGTCCACCATTCTGGCTGCTGTCACGAACGGACCGAGGGACTTCCAATTGTGACGTACCTTGGCGATCCATTCCGAGCTCGGTGGGGATTCTCCCCGATAGAAGAGCGGGACAATCTCGGTCGCGAGGATTCGGTGGAGGGATTCGGTTTCTTCGGCGTCGCGAACATCCGGATTGTCTGAGTCGGACGTCTCAATGTCCCATCCGTTGACGCCGTCTGCACACTCATCCCACCAGCCATCGAGAATCGAGAAGTTGAGTCCGCCATTGAGGGCAGCCTTCTCTCCGCTCGTGCCGCAAGCTTCGTTGGGACGGACGGGGTTGTTCAACCAGACGTCGCAACCGGCATACATCGCCCTTGCGACCGACATCTCGTAGTCAGGAATGAAGACGAACCGTCCGTTCGCCTCGTCGGAATCGACGAAGCTGACGACGCGGTGGAGCACGCCCTTCCCGGGTTCATCCGCAGGGTGCGCCTTGCCTGCAAACACGAACTGCACGGGGCGCTCGTCACTGCCGAGCAACGCAGTCAGGGCGTCCATCTCCTTCAGAAGAAGGTCTGCACGCTTGTAGGTCGCAAACCTGCGGGCGAAACCGATGGTGAGCGCATTCGGATCAAGGCGATGGTTCGGTCCGACGCGATCGTTCACCACCTCAATCAAGGATTGGCGTCCCGATGAACGAATCTGCCTGATGCGCTCCTCGTCGATGTCATCCACACCGGCCCATGAGCCCTCTCCACCTGCACCCCAGTCGCTTCCCATCGCGTCTTCGAAGGCCTCCTGCAGCGGGTTGTGAACCCAAGTGGCCGCGTGGACGCCGTTGGTGACAGACGTGATGGCCGAACCGCCAGGCACGCCAGCGAACATCTGCCGGCTGACCTCACCGTGAAGCTTGGAGACGCCGTTGGATCTACCGGCAACACGGAGACAGAAGGCAGCCATGTTGAAGGCCCCGTCCTCACCGGGCATGTGGGCGAGTGAACACAGTTCATCGGTGGAGACGCCAAAGCGCTCAGACCACACTCCGAGGTACCTCTCCATCAGATCGTTGGCGAACCGATCGATTCCGGCCGGAACGGGTGTGTGCGTCGTGAACACGATTCGCGGCCGCACAGCTTCAAGGGCTTCGGCGAGTGTCGTACCCTTGTCGAGTTCCTCGCCAAGAAGTTCGAGAGCGAGGAACCCTGCGTGGCCTTCGTTGAGGTGGTACACCGAAGGGTTGTACCCGAGCTGGCGCAGAGCGCGCACGCCACCGATGCCCATGAGCAGCTCTTGTCGCATCCGATGTTCGCGATCCCCGCTGTAGAGGCGGTCGGAGACCTTGCGTCCCCTCGAGTCGTTGAGCTCGATGTCGTCCGTGTCAAGGAGGTAAAGCTTCGTTCTCCCGATGTCGGCTCGCCACACGCGCGCCTTCACGATCCGGTCGTCCATAACGATGTCGACGATGACACCCATCTGTTCAAGACCGAGTGATCGGGGATCGTGCCGCTCATAGTGCTCGCGTTGACGGCCGTCCGCTATCGACTGGTGAAAGAACCCATCGCGGTAGAAGAGACCCAGAGCGACCAGAGGAAGATCGAGATCACTCGCAGCTTTGAGGTGATCACCTGCAAGTATCCCGAGACCGCCCGAGTACTGGGGTAGCTTCTCCGAGATGCCGAATTCGGGCGAGAAGTACGCGATCTCTGCGTTCGGTAGACGCTCCGGCACGGGGACACGTGCTGCTGCGTCACTGACCAACGTATTGAACTCGTCATCAGCGAGAAAACGGTCGTAGTCGGCATCCGTGAACGCCTTGACGCGAAGACGAGGGTGGAGATGCGCCGTGACCTCGGGGAACCTGCCAAAGAGGTCCTGCGTGTGGCGATCCCACGTCCATGAGTAGTTGCTGGTGACAGCAATGAGGTGCGCCTCGAGCTGAGAGCGCGTCGTCGGTTGGGTCACCATCAGTCCTTGATTCGAAGAAGCTCAATAGTACGCAACGCCCGGTCCATGACAGCAACTGCTCAGGTTCGCACTGCACCTTCGCGGATCGCCACCAACCGGGAGAGTTCCGACATGATGTCTCCGTTCGACTGCAACTCGTCGAGCGTCCAGCCGTGCCGAATCCGCCAGTTGGGGCGCTCCCAATGCGTTCCGGGAACGTTCTGTCTTCGCTCCTCCATGAGCAAATCGTCGAGATTGAAGAGAGCAACCGCCGCATCCGTGGCCGCCATCCACTCCATGAGCGCGGCACGGGTGGCGACCGCACCGTTGGTACCGAACCGAGTTCGGAGCTGGTCAACAGCGGACGCCCTGCCTTCACGTTCTACTCGTGCGCGCTCTTCGTCGAACACACCAAGATCCAGAAGGTCATCGATGTCGCTGCCGACCCACCATGCTGCGAACGCTGGGGTGTCGTGGCTCGAGAGGGCAACGAGGTCAGTCGCTCTTGGCTCCGCAGCTCCTTCGTTGGCCATTGCCATTCCGAGGAGTTCATGATCATCCATGCCTGTCCGTATCTCAGGCGGAACGGTTCCAAGGTTCTCTCCCACAACGCCAGCTCTCGCGCGGACTGACTCGATGCAGATGATCGCAAACAATTCGTCAGTCGGCTGGCGAACATACGCTCCTTGGGTCGCTGCGGCACCATGGGGCACCCACCAGGTTCGATGGATGCCCATGACGTGATCGATCCGCAGCAGGCCTGCGGCCGACAATTGGTGTCGTATCCCTTTGCGGAAGTTCAGATGGCCTTCTCTGCGCGCGAGACGTGGGATGGTCGCTGGAAGACCCCAATCCTGCCCCCCGACGAAGAGCGTGTCGGGTGGAGCTCCGAGGCTGGCTGCAGCGAACAATTCCGGCGCGTCCCAGATGTCGTATCCGTCAGGGTGACATCCGATCGGAAGGTCGAGATACAGATACTGGCCGCGGTCACTCAGCGTCCTGCCGAGTTCGGTCATCTGTCTATGCATCAGCCACTGCACAGTCTCGTGGTAGGCCAGACGATCCGGAGGGGCCGAAACCGATTCCGTCCATGCACGCCAATTGCGACCCTCAAGGTCGGCTCTTGCACGGAACTCTGCGTACCTGCGCATCTCAGGCTCTCGATCGAGAAACGCGTCCACCGAATCCCGCAGTCTGGGCGATTGCGAAACGTCAGCCGTGTACGTGGCGAGGCTTGACCTGATCTCGTGTCCAGCTGCCGCATAGTCGACCCATTGAACATCGCTCTGCCTGATCGGATTGTCATGCTCCCACCCGGGCATCGAGTCGAAATCCACGAACAGCTCATTCCATGCGCGCCGTGATGCGGGTGCGTACGGTGACGGCTCATCAGGGAACGCCGCCAATAGCGGCAGCGTGCCAACCACCTCGATGCCGACGTCGGAACAGATGTCAGCGAACTGTCGCAACTGTGCGATCGCTCCAACACCGGCATCCTGCGACGATCCTCGCATCGAGTAGGTCGGACTGATCAGACCGCTCACGCCTCTCGGAGCAGGGAACGCGTTCGTCGGAGCGGAGAACACATGCGACGTGAGTTCACCGCTGTTCAGAACCAATTCGTGATAGCCGGTCGGGAGGACTGACGACAGGCTGATAGAGCGGTCGTCGATCGTTGCGGGTATTTCCGATCCGTCCTCCAGCACAACCGTTGCATCGTCAACCCGAACGTCGAGGTCGAGTCGTGCGAGTACACCATCCCAGGCCACAAGTACCGGTTCCACGGCACCTCGTGAACCCGCGATCTCGCTGATGGCGTCCTCTACGGCACGCTCTGAACCGAGGCCATGACCGATGAGTGCCGCGAGTACAGCAAGCAGATCATCCTGACACACCTTCTGCGGATTGTTCCACGCGTCGATCCAATCGGTCAACACGCCCGCAGCTTCGGCTAGCTGGGAAATCGTCCGAGAACACGAGCCACTCGTCATGGTCGCATTATCGCGTCGCCACGGTGTCCACGCTCAATGCACCGCAGGTCGAAGCCGAGTCACGTAGGCTCGGATCGGGAGGCAGCGACAACCATGATCCTCGAGCGCGAAGCCGAGCTATCGCGGCTTGCACAACTTGTTGATGATGTCGCGTCGTCAGGCGGGCGAGTTGTTCTTGTCCGCGGCGAGGCTGGCATCGGCAAGAGCACGCTGATCAATCAAGTTCTCATCGACACGAGCGAACGGGCTCACACTCTCCTAGGGGCCTGCGACGATCTCCTCACACCCCAACCGCTCGGCCCGATCTGGGACATTGCCAGAGACGAAACCTCCCTCACCGATCCGCTCGCGAACGGCGACCGAAGAGCCGTAATGGAGGCTGTGCTCGACTTGTTGTCGCGGTCACTGAGGCCAACGATCCTGGTCCTCGAGGACACGCAGTGGGCGGATGAGGCAACACTTGACCTCATCAAGTTTCTCGGGCGCCGCATTGCGCGCACCAAATCGCTACTTGTCCTCACCTACCGCGATGCAGAGGTCGACGCGGACCACGCCCTGCGCCAGGTCATCGGGGAGCTCCCATCCCAAAACATCGTTCGGATGCCCCTTGCAAGGCTCTCTGCCGACGCCATCGGATCGATGATGCATGGGCGACCGTTTGACGTCGATGAGGTGCTCGCACTCACCGGCGGCAATCCTCTCTTCGTCACCGAGGTACTTGCATCGGGAATGGATGCAGTGCCGCTCTCGGTCAGGGACGCAGTCATGGCGCGCGCCATGAAGCTGTCACCAGAGTCGAGAGCCGTGCTCGAACTCGTATCGGTTGTTCCAGGTGGTGTCGAGCAGGATCTCGTTCGCAAGATCGTCTCCCCAACGGATGCGCAGCTCGCTGAGATCGTGCGCCAAGGACTGCTCCGCGTCGACAGCAGCACGTTGACGTTCCCGCACGATCTGCAGAGACGCGCCATCGAGGGGTCGCTCGGACCAATCGAGCGTCGCGAACTCAATGGGCAGGTGTTGGCGGCTTTGGATGAGACTGCCGATCCAGCGCGACTTGTCCATCATGCGCGGGAGGCAGACGACGTCGATGCCATCGTTACGTTTGCTCCCCGCGCAGCCGAAGCAGCAATGGCGATCGAGAGCACAGCAGAGGCCGTGGCGCATTTTCGAGCACTCGAACCCTATCTCGATCGAATGAACGTCGAGCAGCGCGCCGATGTCGTTCACGATTGGGGTCGAGAGGAGTACTACCTCGACAACGCCGACGCGGTCGGCATATTCGATCGTGCAGTCTGTCTACGTCGGGACGCCGGAGACGAGCATGCTCTCGCTCGGACCCTCACCTTCGCAGCGCGTGTGAATCGGTCATTCGCCCGACCCCGAGAGTCCATGGACAAAGCGAGCGAGGCTGTTGAGATCCTCGAGCGATATGGGCCAAGCCCTGACCTCGCGAAGTCACTGAGCTTCCGAGCATTCCTCGAGTGGATCTACTCAGACGAGGACGAGAAGATTCTCAGGCTCGTCGATCAGGCACTCACGATCGCCGAAGCAGTGGACGATGGCGAGGCGATGATCCCTGCTCTGTATGTCAAGGGGAATCTCATCTTCAGCCACGGCGATCTCAGTGGTATGTCGTTGATTGAGGAGTCCTATGAGCGGGCACAGCAGGCGAACGACCGATGGAGCCAGATCATGGCACTCATCACGATGGCTGGCATGTCGGGAGATATCCGAGATGTTGCGCGAGCGACCGACTTTGCGCAACGAGCCCGCGACACGGCCGCACGATATGAGATTCGAACGCTAGAACTCAATGTTCAGTCCATGTACTCGGAGTTCCTGCTCTGGACGGGGGATTGGATCGCCGCTGAGGACACAGCCGCGGACATACTCGGATCGAATCCCACAATCGAGACGCAGGCGTGGCGTATTCTCGGCACGATTCAGGCCCGACGGGGGCGCAAAGAGGCACGGGCGGCAATGCTTCGGATGTGGGAATTCGCGCTTCCCGTTGAAGGACTTACGGTACTTGATACCGCAGCAGCCGGACTTGCCGAGTACATGTGGCTGACGGATGATCGGGATCCAGACCTTCTCCAAGGCCTGGAAAAGGTTCTGGCCGATGGTGTCGCGAAAGGCACTCCATGGCCGAGTGGTGCCTTTGCGTTCTGGATGTGGAAACTCGGTCTGCTCGAGAAGTGTCCCGAAGGCACCGCGGACTTCTATGGATGGATAATCAAGGGCGAGTACCACAGGTCGGTTGACTTCTGGCGCGATCGGGGCGTGCCATACGAGGAGGGTCTTGCCCTCATGCACGGCACTGAAGCCGAGAGTATCGAAGCCATCCGGATCTTCGAGGATCTCGGTGCGCGTGCAACGGCAGACAGGGTCAGGCAGGCGCTCCTTCAACAGGGAGTCAAGGTGCCGCGTGGTAAGTCATACGCAACTCGTGATCATGTCGCAGGCCTCACCGCACGTCAGGCCGAAGTACTCGATCTGCTCGCACAGGGCATGACGAACACTGAAATGGCCGATGAACTCTTCGTATCGCATCGCACGGTCGAAAACCATGTCTCGGCTGTACTCATGAAGCTCGACGTACCGAGTCGCGAAGCTGCCGTAGCCGCAGCCATCCAGCAAGGCATCGTCGATCCGAGCGGCACCACACAAATCTAGGTACGGCATGTTCAACACATAGGTGGCGTGCCCTCACGACCGATTCGTGATGTCCACATACATTCACCTCAGTGACCGAACCAGCAGTCAAGGAGGATCAATGTCACTGTTCATGGATATGCACACGATCGAGGGCGGCGTCTCGGCCGCTGACGTGGCCTCGGCTCATCAGGCTGATCTCGAAACTCAGGCCAAGTACGGCGTTAGCTATCTGCGCTACTGGGTGAACGAGGAGGCGGGAAAGATCTTCTGCCTCGTTGAGGCGGACGACGCCGAAGCCGCGAACACGGTTCACAGGGAAGCACACGGATTGGTTGCGGACGCGATCTATCCCGTCAGCGAGCACAGCTGAGTAGAGCGGGTTGGGAGCGCTTCGCCGCGGGTCCGAACGACTGGACGCACTGCATTACGCCGGGGAAGAAGTCGCCTTCGGCGAAGTCAACCAACATCAAGGTGTTCAGCGTCGACGGCTCGACATACCTCGGAACTGAGATCCTGATCTCTGCCGATGTATACAACGGACAGCCGTGCGCGACAGACGGAGGCGAGCCGCACCACGACTTGAGTGGCGACGGATCCGGCCCGTACGCGTGCCACCATTTCGGCACGGGTCACTGAGGACGGAGTTCACCGAAACCGGTCCGCCTGGATCGCAATAGGCTGCATACCCTACGTCGGAAGGTTGGGATGCAGATTGCAGTAACAGGCGCGACCGGTTTCATCGCGTCAGAGGTCGTCAAGGTCCTTCTGATGAGGCGTCACACCGTCCGTGGCACGGTCCGGAACCCTGAGGATGCGGCCAAGGTCTCTCCACTGAAGGAACTTCACGGGGCAGGTGAACGGCTTCGGCTCTTCAAAGCCGATTTGCTCGATCGCTCAGGATTCGACGCTGCGTTCGAAGGGTGTGACATGGTGATTCACGTCGCCAGTCCCTATGTCATTGACGTCGAGGACGCCCAGCGGGATCTCGTTGACCCGGCGCTCAAGGGTACCCGCAATGTCCTTGAGGCCGCCAACGCCGCTGGCGTGCAAAGGGTTGTTCTAACTTCTTCCACGGCGGCAATCACAGACCAGCCTGAGGATCGGGCCTACACCGAGGAGGATTGGAACGAGAAGTCGAGCCTCACCCGGAATCCGTACTACTACAGCAAGACGGTCGCCGAACGGTCCGCATGGCAGTTTGTCGACGACGAATCCCCCACATTCGATCTGGTCGTGATCAATCCGTCGGGCGTCCTCGGGCCATCAGTCACCTCCGGGGTGAACACGACGAGCCAGATGGTCGCCGATCTGCTCAATGGCGGCGTGTACCCGGCGATCGTCAACTTGTCGTTCGTGTATGTGGATGTGAGAGATGTTGCCGAGGCTCATGTTCTCGCCGCCGAAAACCCTGATGCAGCGGGTCGGTACATCTGTGCGAACAAGCTCGTGACGATGGAAGAGATGGTCGCCACGCTGAAAGAGTTGGGATTCTCTGACTACAAACTGCCAAGCATGAATCTCACGTCGGTGTTCGGAACATCCATCGTCCGGCAGATGGCTCGGTTCCAAAAGCCTGGCATTCGCTCCTTCCTCGAGACGAATCTCGGACGGACGCTCCAGCTCGACAACTCGAAGATCAAGAACGAGCTGGGCCTGCAGTTCAGGGACATGACGTCGTCCATCGTCGACACAGCAAACGACCTCGCCAGCTGGGGCCACATCCCAGAGAAACGCTGATCGTCTGCGGATCCTCTCCCGGTCGGTACGCTGGAGTCATGACCGATTCCAACGACCAGTCAGATCTTGAGAAGCGCCTCACTCCTCTTCAGTTCAGAGTGACCCAGGAGGCAGGCACCGAACGTCCATTCACGGGCGAATACGTGAACGAGAAGCGGGCAGGGACGTACAACTGCGTTGTTTGCGGCGAGGCTCTCTTCTCCTCAGAGACGAAGTATGAATCCCGCTCCGGATGGCCGAGCTTCACCGCTCCCGTCGACGGCGCAGACATCACCGAAACATCGGACTCCACGCTCGGAATGGTGCGGACCGAGACGACCTGCGGCTCATGTGGCGCCCATCTGGGGCATGTGTTCCCTGACGGGCCCGGTCCCACCGGCCTCCGTTACTGCATCAATTCAGCATCTCTCGATCTCGAAACCGATACCGAGTAGACGGGCGTCGCGTCAGAAGGGCCAAGACGCGACGATCCACACGACGCCTACAACAATGGCGATTACGCCAGACGCAGCCATCAGTCGCGTGATCCACTGCGTTCCGGACTTCGCCGCGAGCTTCCCGACGCCAAAGGCGAATGCACCCATCGCGACCACGGACGCCACCAGATAGGCAACGAGGTACATGATCGCTTGAGGCGTCGGCAAGGCGAGCGCAGGGAGCACACCGAACAGGTGCCCACCACCAGCCATTCCGTGAAAGATCCCAACACCGAGCGCGGCATGATGATGAGAAGCGTCGTCTGGGGCATGCGTATGCAGATGTTCGTGCGCCGTATCTGCATGCTGATGGCTGTGTCCGTGGACCTCGACGCGGCGCGATCTGGAGATCGCCCATGCGCCGATCCCAATCAGCAGGAACCCAACGAGGAATTCCGCCCAGCCCGACCAAGCATCTATGTCCACGAATCCCCTGAGCACCAATCCGACACCGCCAATGATCAACACGCCGATGCCGTGGCCCAGTCCCCAGAAAGTGCCTGTCTTCGTCGCGCTCTCCGGGTTCTCAACTGCAGCGGGGGCAAGCGCAGCGAGGTGGTCAACACCGGAAAAGACGTGAAGACTGCCAGCTGCAAAGCCGGTGAAGATCGGGATCATGCGCGCACGATACCGATGTCAGGATTCCCTGCGACTAGCGATCCATGCACCAACCAACACCAGGGTCGCACCTACTATCGCTATCGGTGCGACCGAATCGCCACGCACGACCACCCCAAGGACAATCGCCACGACGGGAACGAAGTAGATGGCGATAGAACCCCTTGGTCCACCGACGCGGCCGACGAGCGTGGCCATCATCACGAAGGCCAAGCCGGTGCCAAGCACGCCGAGGGGCACCATCGCCAGAGCAGACGACCATGCCCACGTCGAGCCAGGTAGCTGAATGAGGCCGAACGGCAGGACGATGACGAGTGCGGCCAGCTGGGCGTTGAGCAGAACAGGCAGCGCGCCGTACTTCTGCTGTAGCGGGACAGCGAGATTCGTTGACAGCCCGTAAAGCACGACCGCGAACACCACCAGAGCTGCACCGAGCGCAGTCGCAGACGAGTCGGCCAATTCGGGTACGGAGATGGCGACGATACCCACGAAACCGATTCCGATACCGAGCAACTGACGCCACCCGGGAAGCCGCCTCAGGAAGATGGTTGCGAACATCGCTGACGTAATCGGGACTGCACCGTTCAGCATGCCTGCGACCGAGGAATCAATCCACTGCTGGGCGATAGGAAAGATCATCAGCGGGATACCGATCCAGATGATTCCGAGAACGAAGACCCTTCGACGGTCCTGCCGGTCGATCGCCTGTCGCGCCCTCGGCACGAAGGCCAGCGCCATCGCTCCGAGGCCGACTCGTGCGAGTGTGATCACACCGGGATTGAACGCATCGAGACCGATCGCGATGAATACGAACGAGGAGCCCCAGATGAGGGCAACACCGCTGAGCAACCCCCACTCCGTGGGGCCGAAGGCGTCAGCGTGAGAGCCATAGGACGTGCTTGGGAGCGGAGCCCCGCGCCGATTGGTGGACGATGCCATCGCAGCAGTGTACGAATATCGCGACCACGCCAGAACGCGTGCCACACTGGTGGAACTGACGAACTGCGTGAGCCCCATGAACCAGAACGAGCAGCTGATCACAACGTTCTATCAGGCATTCCGGCGACGAGACCCGGAAGCTATGGCCGCTTGCTACGGCCCCGCCATCCGTTTCTCTGACCCAGTGTTCCAGGAACTCAGCGGACTCGAGGTCGGGGCGATGTGGCACATGCTCTGCGAGCAAGGCACAGATCTCGTCGTCGCGTTCAGCGAGGTCAGGGCTGACGACGACACCGGATCCGCCCATTGGGATGCGACGTACACCTTCGGACCGACAGGTCGGGCTGTGCACAACCGGATCGACGCTTCATTCGAGTTCGAGGACGGTCGGATCGTCGATCATGTCGACAGCTTCGACCTGTGGCGATGGTCACGTATGGCGCTCGGATTTGCTGGAACCCTCACCGGATGGTCAGGTCCAACGAAGTCAAAGATCCGTGGTACCGCTGACCGTTCGCTCAGGCGGTTCATCGACACCCACCCCGAACACCGGTCTGGAACCGCGTCGTAGCGGACCGTTCAATCTGAATCGAGGATCGCAAGCACTCCGCCCAGCCACTCGATCGATGCGGTAGTGATGGGATCAACAACAAGCTGCACATCGTCGACACCAAGCGCTGCGAGGCCAACAAGGTGCTCAGCTATTGACTCCTGATCCCCTTCAATGGCGGCCGAGGACTTCCGGTTCGGGCTCCCCTGCCGCTGGCCCGACTCGCCTCCGGGCGCACGTACAAAGACTGCCAGGGACCGACCGAGCGTCGTTGGATCACGCTCGGCTTCAGCGCATGCATCATCGATTCGTGCCAGCAGTGCTTCGGCCCCGTCCAGTGAGTTGTCGTACCAGGCGTGCCATGCGTTCCAGCTGTCCACGTGCGGGAGCGTCGCACGCAGAACTCGTGGACCTTCCGATCCGATCATGAGTGGAATGCCACCCTGCCGGGCGGGCGGGACGAGTTCGCAATCCCTCAACGTGTAATACGTGCCGTCGAAGTCGATCGAGCCCTCCGCAAGGAGCGTCCTGATGATTGTGAACGCTTCTTCGAATCTGCTCGCTCGATGGTCGAACGGAAACCCGAAGGCATCGAACTCGGTGCGGTTCCAGCCTGCCCCGATGCCAAGGATCAAGCGTCCGTCCGAGATCTCGTCAACCGTTGCCGCCTTCTTGGCAAGCATCGCTGGGCTGTGGAACGAAGTCGCAGCAACGAGGGGACCGAGCTGCACCCGATGCGTCACCGCTGCGATAGCCGCAAGCACAGACCATGCTTCCCATGGGCCCTTCGTCTCGCCATCGGATCGGTACAAAAGGTGGTCTCCAACCCAGAGTGAGTCGAACCCGACATCCTCTGCGGCGATGGCCATATCCCTGACCTCGGGCCACGTGACCACGCGCTCGACTTCGGGCAACTGCACGCCTACACGGAACGGTCGGCCCATGTCTCACATCCTTCTCGTCGCTTCGATGGCCAGCGTACACCCGCCAATCCAACGCAGTGAAGGTCGAAATGGCGACTCCTGATTCGCCATTACGGATCGCCGAACCGGTTCAGGTAGTTGGCACTGAATCTGGTCCACCGGGCATACGCGTATGGGAGGAATCGGATCTTCTGCATCGGCTCGACGGCCAGAGGAATCGCGGCCATCGCGTACATATAGTCGGACAGCATGATGAGATCCTCGGTCTCGTCAACCAGCCGCAGGAACTCGCGATCCCGTTCGATTCCTGCAAGATCCCCGCAGCCGAGGTAATGGTCAACGAGGGTCTCGATGTCACTGCGCGTGTATTCGGGCTCTGCGATCGAGAAGTGTGGAGGATCTGTATGTCCGTGACGCATCGCCGTCTCCGCGAAGAGGTTTGCGAAGTCGAACGCCGGATGATTCAGGCATGAGAACTCAAAGTCCAGCAGCCTGATCTCGCCGCTGGCGAGCAGCATGACGTTCCCGTGGTATGTGTCGTTGTGACTGAACGAAAGCGGACTCGACGGCAGGCAGCGCTGTACCTTCGCTGCGGTTTCGTCGCTGAGAATCTCAGCCAGCTCATCGCACATCGCCTGCTCTTCGGGTGGGAAGAGGTGGCGCTGGTCTCCAAGGACCGCGCCCGCAAGCGGCGCCCACTTGTCGTGCAGCAGTTCGAAGAACGTCTCCTTCGGTAGGCCGTCTGGCTCCAGTTGGTGGAACCGATGCAGCTCTACAGCGATCCCCTTGAGGATGTCAGGGTCTGTGAGGTCGTGCCGCGTCAGAGTGCGACCGTCATAGAAGCCCTCAATCCTGCACGTCTCGTCGTAGTGCAAGCAAGGCGCCGCAATACCGTGATCACCGAGGAGGAGAAAGACATCTCGCTCGGTCCCGAAGTCGAGGATCGCATTCTCCTTGCCAGCCAGTTCGCGGTACAGAACAGCTGGCGGATCCACGCCAAGGACGTGGCACCGGATCGCCATCGTGAACGAAGAGAATCCCTTCGGATCATCCCATTCAAAGTCCTTGGCGTAGTCCTCCTTCGACAATGCTCGCCACTCGGGGAACACCGATCGACAGCGGGCCAGAACGCTGTCGATTGATGGGGCATCAGACACTTCGCCCACGATACCCACCTGTCGGCCCTCGAGACGGCTCCCGCCACCGAGCGTTCTATCGCGAGGTATCGGTCACCAGGACAAGAGGGCAATTCCTCGTTGGATGCTCGACAACAGTCATTGCCTGGGCATATACGTCGCTGAGCAGGTCCGCACGCAGGACATCGCCGGGTGACCCTTCGGCACGGATCGAGCCGCCGGCCATCAGGACGACTCGGTCCGCATGGAAGGCAGCGGCATTCAAGTCGTGGAGCACAGCGATAACACACGCGCCACCAAGCGCAAGCTGCTGCATCTCGCGCAGCAACCGCTCGGCGTGCGCCACATCGAGCGCTGTGGTTGGTTCGTCAAGAAGCACAAGCGGTGCGGCCTGGGCAAGAACGCGGGCCATGCTCACCCTGGTCTGCTCACCTCCGCTGAGCGTGGAGAATGTACGGCCGGCAAGGTGCAACGTATCCGTCCGATCCATCGCCGACCTCACGGCATCTCTATCAGCCTCGCTCGATGCGTCGAGGTCGTCACGGTGCGGGTGCCTGCCCATCTCGACCACCGCAAGAGCAGTGAACGGAATGTCACTCGCTCCTCCCTGACGCATCACCGAGCGGATCATCGCCAGTTCCCGTGGCGACGCTGACCGCGTGTCAAGATCGTTGATCACGACCTCTCCCGCATCTGGCAACAGATCACCCGCGACCAGCTTCAGCAGCGTCGACTTGCCCGCTCCGTTGGGGCCAAGAACCGCAATGACCTCGCCCCGGTGCCCCGCAAGATCGGTGCCCTCGACGAGTGAGACGTCTCCCACGCGATAGGTGACGCTGTTGGCGGTGAGGATTGGATCAGGCATCGTGTCTGTCCCTTCGTGAAAGAAGGAAGAGGAACACCGGTCCTCCAATAAGCGCAGTGATCAATCCGACTGGGATCTCGGTGGGAGACAGGAGTGTACGCGCAACAAGATCCGCCGCCATCACGAATACGCCACCGCCAAGCAACGAAGCCAACAGCAGATACCTGTGTTGTGGACCAACTATCGGTCTGATCAGAAACGGAACGAGCAATCCGACGAAAGCGATCACTCCGGCAACACCAACCGTCACACCAACAGCAGCCCCACATCCGACGAGGGTCACCATTGTTACGAGGTTCGTGTCAACGCCGAGATGGCGAGCCTCAGCCTCTCCGAGGGCTAGAAGATCGAGATTGCGTGCCGCCGTGAAGAGCCCACCGATGAGGATGACGAGGAAGACGGCAGCCGTGCCAAGCCCCTTCCACGTCGCGCCGGACAAGCTGCCGAGAAGCCAGAATTCGATTGGTGAAACACCCGATCGGTCAGCGCCAAACACCACGAATCCAACGACCGCGCTCAGCAGCATGCCGAGGGCAACGCCTGAGAGGATGATCCGCGTTGGGTCGATTGAGGAGCGACGGACCAGCCGCCGAAGCACAAACGCCGTCGCGACACCTGCGACCATCCCGCCAGCGACGGCGCCACGCACACCACCTGCAATCGATCCGATCACCGCACCGATTGCGGCGCCCGGAGCGATGCCAAGCAATTGTGGATCGGCCAGATCGTTCCTGAGCAATCCCTGAAGTACGGCACCGACGAGACCGAGCGTTGCTCCGACCATGAAGCCGAGGAGCACACGCGGCATCCGAATGCCCCAGACGACCGCGACCGACTGGCCATCGGCTTCGCCAATACCGACTTTGGAGAGCAACACCGATATCACATCGCCAAAAGGAATACTCACGGCGCCAAGGGAGAGCGAAGCGAGAGCAATGCCGAGGCTCGCTACCACTGCAGCTGGCCAGAACCATGCCCGACGCCTGGCGTGCGGATCAGACGAGCGGAGCCAGGCGTCGCCTTTCAATCTGAGACATCCGGGTAGAGGTCGGTGACGAACTCGTTGAACGCCATCCCAACCCTCGGTCCAAAGTTGAGAAAATACGCCTCGTCGTATGCGAGAAACGCCTGATTCTGCCCGGCAGGGGTGTCAGCAATGCCTGGAATCTCAAGGAGCGCTTCCACGCCGCCCAAGGCCTCGAACCCTGCCTCGGGCAAAACGATCACGTCTGGGGCACCTGCGATCAGGGCCTCTGGGGTGAGCGGAATAGGGCCCTCGCCCATCGCCGCTCCGACATCGATGGCTCCTGCACCCTCGATCATGGTCTGGGTCTGCAATCCCTCTCCAAGGACGAGCAGCACCGTGGGTCCCCGCACATACAGATACGCGACCCGCAGCTGACCGTCGGCCTGCGCTGCGCGATCCTGAGCGGACGCAATCTCCGATGCGACCTGTTGTGACAGCTCTCTCCCTGCCTCTGCCACATCAAGTATTTCGGAGATCTGCTGGATCTTCGTCTCGACGCCGCCGAACGTTGTCCGATAGGGAAGGATGACGACCGGCACTCCCGCGCTTCTGAGCTGTTCGATGACTTCGGAAGGCTCATTGGTTTCGTCACCGATGACGAGCGTCGGCTCGTGCTTGAGGACCGCTTCGGCAGCCAGAGCCCGACCGAACCCAACAGTCCCGCCTTCGCTCCTCAGGTCAACAGCTTCGGACGGATACGTGGTTGTGACATCAACGGCTACAATGCGGCCGCCGAGGCCAAGTTCGAAAATGATCTCCGTGATGTCACCGGTGAGCGACACAATCCTCGAGGTATCAGACACATCGGTGGCAACACCGTCAACTCCGACGAATACGCCGTCGGTGACATGAACTTCGCTCTGGTCGTCGCCATCAGAGCATCCGCCGAGCAGGACTGCTGCGACCACTACGAGGGCGGTTGCAGAGCTACGTGCTCGACGCCGACGAACCACCGCTACTCGGCTCGCCCGGCCGACGGTCGTTGGGGATGCGAGCTCATGGGCAACCGACTCTCGCGAGCGCCATGATGGTGCAAAAGAAGTCGCGTGTGATCTGCCAGCCGGCGTCGGTCAGCACGGCGTCTCCCTCGAGATCCTCATATGCCGGGTTACCTGCGAAAAGGAACGAGTAGATAACCAGTGCGTCAGCACCGTCGATCCCGATCCGATCGGCTTGCAGGGCAATGCCCCCGAACTCCTCACCCGCTACTTCGTACTTCGCCACGGTCTCTTCGAGACCATCAGGGTCCGTGAGGTAAGGAACCTTCTCCTCAAAGCTGGTGGTGTTGTCGAAGACGACGACGTACGCCTCCACGATGGCATCCACGTCAGCATCTTCACCGGGAACAACTGGGGATGTTTCAATCCCTTCAGCCTCAGTGGTGGTAGTGGTGGATGCAGGCAATGTGGTTGTGGGTGCGGCAGTTGTCGTCGGCGCCACTGTTGTCGTCGCGGCAACTGTGGTCGTCGTCTCCGATGCCGTCGAGTCCTCGGCCGTTCCACACGCTGCCGCCAAGACGGCCACCAGAGCCACCAGAACCACCGATCGTTTCATCATCCGAACCTCCGTTTCGTCGCATCTGAGGAGTTGACTCACAAAGTTGTAGCACCCGGTTCATCCGACAGCTTGTCGGACGAGCCGGGTGCTCAACGGACCACCGATCGTTCGGAACGCTCAGGCAGCGGCGGGGTAGTCAACCCCTCCCGAAACTCGGACAAGGGCGGACCATCCTGCCTCTTGTGCAGCTGTGTCACGCAGATGCGGCAGGTCAACAACCTCGACAGGTCCCGTCGTCTTCCTCGGTGCAGACGCAAAGAAGCGTCCCGTCACATCGGCCGGATAACTGGCCGCATCGAGGTACCTCCCTGCACCCGTCGCCACCGACGAACGCATGCCCAGCCTCTTCGGGAGATACTTGAACATCGGCATCATCACGTACTTCATGATCCCCTCGGCATTCCGGGCTGCATTCGTCTCTGGGACACTTCCAGGGGACACAGCGTTCACCGTCGTCCCAGCGGGCAGACGAGACGCCAGCTGCGCGCTCCACCACGCAACGAGCGTCTTCGCATCGGCGTAGGTCGTTGCTGACTTGTACCGGACTGAGTCATCGCCGCGAATCAATGCCTCGGCAGCCTCGGCAAGATCCCCGTCGAAAGTCTCGGTAGCGAATACAGAGAGGTCCGTTGGGTTGAAGGTTGGTATGTCCCCTCGGGCAGCCTCGGATCCTGCAATCACGATGCGGGCATTCTCGGCGACCGTGTTGTCGGCGAGCAGCTGCATCGTCAGTTGGTGATGTCCAACGATCGTCGATGCGAACGTGACCTCGACGTCCTCTGGCGTCTTGACCCGCGTCGAGCCAGAGACCATCCCCGCGTTCAGCAGAAGGAAATCCACAGACTCACCTCTCCGAGCGAGCTCCGCGGCGGCCTGGCTCACACTCTCTGAAGAGTTGAGATCAAGCGTAAGAATCGAGAAGACGTCCTTGCCTGTCCTCTCGACCAGCGCTTCCCTTGCCCTCTCCGCCCGCTCAGCGCTGCGCCCTGTGATGGTCACGCTTGACCACCCCTTGTCAGCCAACTGGGCAGCAGCCTCAAATCCGAGGCCTGATGTTGCACCGGTAACCAGTGCGGTCCTTGTTGTGGACATCGTCGTTCTCCTATCCGTCTGAGCGCGCGTTGCGACAGTGGTGTGGACAACCGCTTAGACTTGAATCTAATTCCCAGTCCAGAGTAGATTTCTGAATATGAAGCAACCGCCAGAGGATCTCGTACAGAAACTGATCGAAGCGTCGAACCAGTTCGCGGGAACAGGGCTCGATCTGAGCGTCGATGAAGTGGCACAGGCAGCAGACGTCCCACGGGCGACCCTCTACTACTACTTCTCCGGAAGAGATGACTTGGTCGACTTCTACCTGAGTTACAAGCTCGACTCGATGTCCGAGGCCATGCAGAAGGCAGCGGCGACCGAAGGCACCGTTGTTGAGCGCCTTGACCGATGCATTCGAGCGGAGCTCCACTCCATGGCAGCTCAACCAGCCCTGTGCACGGAGCTACCTGAGGCATTGCGCCGTGCGAAGGACAACTTCAGCGAGGTAGCGCTCAAGGCGGACGCTGTCATGCGGCAACCGATCCGCGATCTCCTCATTGAGGGAACAGCCAACGGCGAACTGAACGTTCCCGATGTCGACCTTGTCATCGATGCGATCAACGGGGCAGTTGGTCAGGTCGCATTGATCAGGCTGACCATGACAGGGGAGCTGGATGCCGACGGCGTGGCGGACACACTGGTACCGCTCATGATCTCAGGGCTGTCAAAGCGCTAGCGAACCCTCACCAGACGAGCGCCGCAGCGACCCGGGTCAGGTCACGCTCCAGATGGCTCTGTTGACGATGTTCTCGAGGCGTTCCTGACCGCCAGACACCGACTGTGGGTTCAACGCCCCGCTCGACACCTTCGCTTCGAGATCGGCGAGGGACAACTCGCCGCTGAGGATGCTGGTACCGAGATCTCCGTCCCATCCCGCATAACGAGCGGTTCGAGATGCCTCAAGCCCTCCGTCATCGATCAGTTGTGCGGCAACCAGGAGGGATTGTGCAAGTGTGTCCATTGCGCCGATGTGGCCGTGGAACAAGTCGACTCGATCCATCGACTGGCGTCGAAGCTTCGTATCGAAGTTGAAGCCACCCGTGGTGAAACCTCCGCCCTTGAGAATCTCGTATACGACGAGGCTCATCTCTTCGACGGAGTTGGGGAACTGGTCGGTGTCCCATCCGTTCTGATGATCGCCCCTGTTGGCATCGATGCTGCCAAGGACGCCGTGCTCGACTGCGTAAGCAACCTCGTGGTGGAAGCTGTGCCCACCCAGGGTCGCGTGGTTCCCTTCGATATTGACGAAGTACTCACCGAGCAGGTCGTACCGCTCAAGGAAGCCGTGGACCGTGGCACTGTCGTAGTCGTACTGGTGCTTGGTCGGCTCCTGCGGCTTCGGCTCAATGAGCAGCGTGCCGGTGAACCCGATTGAGTTCTTGTAGTCCACGACCATGTGGAGGAACCGTGCGAACTGGTCCAGTTCTTGCTTGAAGCGGGTGTTGAGAAGCGTCTCGTAGCCTTCGCGGCCACCCCACAGGACGTAGTTCTCTCCACCGAGTCGGTGAGTAGCGTCCATGACGTTCTTCACCTGGGCTGCCGCAAATGCAAATACCTCCGGATCCGGATTCGTAGCGGCTCCCGCAGCGAACCTCGGATGGCTGAACGCGTTGGTGGTTCCCCACAACAGTCCAACGCCAGTCTCTTCCATCTTGCCGGCTGCGTAGTCGACCATGGACTCCAGATTCGCCTTGGTTTCAGAAAATGTGTCGCCGTTGGGCGCAATGTCCACGTCGTGGAAGCACCAGTAAGGGACGCCGAGTTTCGAGAAGAACTCGAACGCTGCATCCATCTTCATCCTCGCTGCGACCATCGGGCCGAGCGAGGACGCATTCCAGGGTCGATCGAACGTTCCATCCCCAAAGACGTCATTGCCTGGCCAAGCGAACGAGTGCCAATAACACACCGCAAAACGCAGATGCTCCTCCATCGTCCGGCCAGCGACGACCCTTTCCGCGTCGTAATAACGAAACGTGAGGGGATTGGTCGACTCAGGACCCTCGAATCGAATCTGACCCACTCCGTCAAAGAATTCAGTCATAATGGCCTCCGTATTCCCAAGTCGCGTACGATCGCATACAATGTGTAAGCGCTTACACACATCGTAGCACCGGAGATCGAGGCTCGATGCGGCAGATACCGTGGACAACGAGAGGTTGATCGATGACAACGGAGGCACCATGGCGGGTCGAGACGCTCGACATCGATCTTGGTGTCGCCAGCGCCTCAGTCGCCATGAACGCGGGCCCAAGAATCCTCTCCTATTCGACACCGAACGGAGTCGACTTCCTGGCGAGCCTCCCCGATCTCGCCATCCAGGATGCTCCTGACGGGCCATACCGTTTCCTCGGCGGACATCGGCTCTGGCGGGCGCCAGAGGTCCCGTCAATCACCTACCAACGCGACGACACGGCCGTCGCCATCTCCCAACAGGACCACGGCGTTGAGCTGTCCGGTGCAGCCGACCGCGATGGTGTCACAAAGCGCGTCTCCATCCGCCAAAGCGATGAATACACCTACATCCGGCACACATTGGTCAACGAAGGCAGCCGACCGATTCGGACGGCGCCGTGGGCGATCACCCAGATGGCCCTCGGTGGGATCGCCGTACTCCCCCTTGCGGACGAACCTACCGACAGCTACGCGCTGCAGCCGAACAGGAACCTTGTTCTTTGGCCATACACCGATCTTTGCGCACCAGAGTTTGGATTCGACCCGGGTCGTATCACCGTCGAAGGAACCACCCGTGAGTCAGTCGCCAAGATCGGGCAACCGAACAGACGGGGGTGGATCGCGTACGTGTTGGGTTCACAGGTATTCGTCAAGTGGGCCAAGATCCATGATGACGACGCTGCGTACGCCGACCTCGGTGCCTCAAGTCAGTGCTATCGCAACGAGCACTTCGTAGAACTCGAGACGCTCGGACCGCTCGTGGATCTGCAGCCTGGTCAGGAAGCGACGCACGTGGAGGCCTGGAGCATCGTCGAGCTCGCGGATCGCTCCTTGGACGAGACGCTCGAGTCGTTGCCAACACATCCGGGAGGGCAGCCGATGTGAGTTACTTCATCGGCATCGACACGTCGACGACGGCAACCAAGGCGCTCCTCATCGACGAGCACGGTTCGATGGTTTCGATTGGCCGGTCGACGTACGGTTTCGAAACACCTCGGCCACTCTGGTCAGAGCAGGAGCCCCAACTGTGGTGGGACGCAACAGTTGAGGCGATTCGCGAGGCATTGGCCTCATCTGGTGCTTCTGGCTCCGACGTTCACGGCATTGGCCTCACCGGGCAGATGCACGGCCTCGTGATGCTCGACGAGCATGGCGAGGTTCTGCGTCCGTCAATCCTGTGGAACGATCAGAGAACGCAGAACGAGTGCGACAAGATTCGCCAACTCGTTGGTCGGGATCGCCTCATATCCATCACAGGGAACGACGCACTCACCGGCTTCACCGCCCCGAAGATTCTCTGGGTTGCCAACAACGAGCCGGACATCTTCGAACGAACGGAACACATCCTTCTTCCAAAGGACTACGTCAGGTATCAGCTGACCGGCGACTTCGCCACCGATCGCGCTGGCGGTTCGGGCACAATCATGTTCGACCTCGCAGCACGGGATTGGTCCTCGGAGATCGCCGAGACACTCGGCGTGCCCCTGTCGTGGTTACCAAGAACGTTCGAGGGTTCCGAAGCAACCGGGACGATCACCACCGAAGCTGCGGCACTGACGGGACTCTCAGTCGGCACTCCCGTCTTCGGTGGCGGCGGCGACCAAGCGGCCAACGCCGTCGGAGTTGGCGCTGTGTCGCCAGGCATCGTGGCCATGAGCATCGGCACGAGCGGCGTCGTCTTCGCTCCGACATCCACTCCAGTCGTCGAGCCAGAGGGCCGTCTCCACGCGTTCTGCCACAGCGTCCCGAACACATGGCACCTGATGGGCGTCATGCTCTCAGCCGCAGGAAGCCTCCAATGGTTCAAGGATCACATCACGCCAGACAAGTCATTCCCAGAGCTCAGCCAGATGGCACAGGAGACGCCTGCAGGATCCGACGGGTTGCTGTTCCTGCCGTACCTCTCTGGGGAGCGGACTCCACATCCCGATCCCCTCGCTCGCGGAGCGTTCGTGGGACTGACCGTCCGACACGGGATCAACCACATGGCTCGCTCGGTCATGGAGGGCGTTGCCTTCGGGCTACGCGACATTGCTGAGCTGATCACGTCTCTGACCGATCTCGGTGAAGTCAGGGTTTCAGGCGGTGGCGCATCGAGCCAGACGTGGCTCCAGATCGTCGCCGATGTCATGGGAGTGCCGATTCATATTGTGGGTACGCCAGATGCAGCATCCCATGGAGCTGCGTTGCTGGCTGCAACGGGTGCGGGAGTCTTCGGAAGCGCTGCCGAAGCTGCCGATGCCGCCGTCGAGGTTCACGGAACCATCGAGCCGACCTCCAATTCAGGTTTGTACAACGATGCCTATGGCACGTACCGCGATCTGTACCCTGCTCTCCAACCAAGCTTCCACCGACTCGCGAGTCTGGACAACTGATGTCTCACGATGTATACCTCGGTGACTCGGCGTCAGGAGGATGCAATGGGCGCTAGAGGAGAACCAGGCGAGACAGCGACCGTGTTCGACGTCGCCATCGAAGCCGGTGTCTCGACCGCGACTGTCTCACGAGTTGCCAACAACCATCCGAATATCAGACTCGCCACCCGCGAACGGGTCGAAGAGGCAATGGATCGGCTTGGGTATGTCCCCAATATGCGGGCTCGAAGCCTCGCCGGAGGCAAGACGAATGTGCTCGGTCTCATCGTCGATGACCTTGAGAGCAGCTACAACAACCAGGTCGCGCGCGGAATCGATGAAGCTGTCGCATCGCACGGATATGACCTCCTCCTGTCAACAATGCACAGGCGGCAACGCACCACTCGACACATCGAGAGCTTGCTCAATGGATTCGCAGAGGGACTCATCGTGCTGCTCTCCGGAGGATTTGGGAAGTACCTCGGTGAAGTCGAAGCGAGAGGCTTCCCTGTCGTTCTCATCGATCACGCACCCGCGTCAAACGTGCCGATCGTGAAGGCAGACAACGACGCCGGGACCCGCGATGGTGTGAGACACCTGAAGTCACTCGGCCACCACAGGGTCGGATTCATTACCGGCAGCCTCGACGTTGCATCGGGAGCCGAGCGGCTCACTTCGTTCCGAACCGAAGCCGCAGCACTCGGCCTCGATGCCGACGAAGGCCTGATCGTGGAGGGCGACTTCAGAGTCGAGGGAGGTGCCAAGGCTGCACGTCAGCTACTTGGACTCGAAAGCCCCCCGACTGCTATCTTCGCGTCTTCTGACTTGGAGGCGTTCGGTGTCATTCGCGTAGCGCGGGAACTGGGAATCTCCATACCGCGAGACCTCTCTCTCATCGGCTTCGATGACATCCCCGAAGCCTCCAACGTGACCCCACCGCTGACGACGGTTCGCCAGCCCATGAGAGAAATGGGACTGCTCGCGGCAGAGATGCTGATAACTGCAGTGGAAGAGGGACAGCCCAAGACTTCCGCCGTCGAGCTCCCGACACAGCTCATCGTTCGCGAGACAACCGGCCCACCGGCTTCCAACGCGTAGGGCCCATCAACGCTCAGCCTTCGGGCACACGATGACTCAGCGCGATACCACCACGGTCTCGCCTGCGCTGACATCCAGCCAGTCTCCGACCGATCCATCCGGCCAGATCACCCGCACAATCGCAATATCGGCACGGCCGATTCCGAAGTGGTGTGGGCCGAGGTGGCCGCTTGCGTGGCCGCCACCGACAGTGATCTCACGCATCATCGCGTATTCACCAATTCGGGTTTCGATGACAGCTCCGACCGCGCCTGAGTTGGTACCGAAGGTCTGTTCGACGGCGATATCCACCCAGTTGCCAAGCTCTGCCGCCGCTGTCGAGTCACCCGAACCGACATTCCTCCATACCCGGACGCTCTCCTCTCGGTTGACCTCCACGAGGTCAAGGAGTCCGTCCCTGTTCAGATCGACAAGTGCAGCGCCTCTTGTTCTCCCTGCGTGAACGATCCCCGCCTCAACACCTCCTTCGATGAACGTGCCATCCGGTTGGCCGATCAGGAGATTGTTCGGATCCTCGACAGCGAAACCTGGCACCGCATCAACGTTGCCCTTCGCAATGAAGAGATCCATGAACCCATCGTTGTTCACATCCTGAAACTCAGCGTGCCACGCTGTCGACGGAAATGTGTCGTCTCCGATGTACGGCCGGTGTGCTGTGACGCCTCGGCGGATCGCCACGTCCGTATACGTGGGAGTGTCTGTTCCGTCCACAAGTGTCTGGAGCTTGTTGTCGGCTTGGCTCGACAGAAACACCTCAGGCAGACCGTCGCCCGTGAGGTCCTGGGAGGCGATGCCCATGCCCCAGATGCGAACCAGATTCCAACCCTCGTCACGGGTATACGACGCCGGCTGCTCTCCAAATACGCGCCAGAGCTGCTCCTCACCCTCTCGGTTGTACTGACGATCGTTCGTGACACGGAGATCGGCAACGCCGTCTCGATCCCAGTCGCTGAACAGCACCGATAGCGAGCACCATCCCGGCTCAAGGGGCGTCGGAGCTTGATATGAGCGACCCTCAGGGCTGATGAGCACATTCGGCGAGCAGAGATCAGTCTCGTTCGTCAGGTCTGTGAGCTTCAGGTAGTTACCGAAGGCCAACGTCGGGAAGACATCCTCTCCGTGCCACGTTGCAGAGAATCCGACGGTCCATTCAGCTCCACCGTCGATCGACCACGCCTCGTTCGCTCGCTCGAATGCGCAATCACCGAGACCGCGGAAGACGACATTCTCGCCGACGCGAAGAACCACCAGATCGGTGATCAAGTCGCCATCAATGTCGATCGGGTACCCGCCGGTAACAGACACGAGCTCGAGCGCAGGCGTGTCGGTCTTCACAAACGACAACTCGCCTCCTTGGCTACCGGTGTTCCGATACAGCGCTGCACGATCCTCGCCGCCTGCGAAGAACAGCTCTGGATATCCGTCGTCGCTGCAGTCGAAGGCCGCGACTCCGCCACCCTCGAAGAAGTTTGAGCGTCCGGTGTACGCATGATCGATGCCAGCGAGTTGTGTCTCATCCACGAACGTCGGGATATCAAGCGCAGTAGTTGGCTCCGCGGAGCCATTGCCAAGAGCAAAGATCAGCCACCCAACGCCTGCACCGATGATCAGGATCGCCACCAGTGCTGCCACGATCTTCACCGGTCATGCCTCCTTGCCAGCCACATGGCGATCAGCGGCCGTAGTGCTCCTGAGCCAACTCCCAGGCAGCGACTCCGATCTGAGCACCGATGATCCTGCCCTGAAAGTCGTCCGCTCTGACATGGATTCCACCGTACAGGCGAGAGATACCTGCCTGATCCGATGCATCGCGGTAGGTAGCCCACTGCAGCGTTACCGGCGCCGTCGGTCCTGCCTCGAACTTGAGCCAATCTGTCTCTATGTGCCACTCGCCGAGACCGCCAGGAAAGAACTCGCTGCCCGTGAACCCGGTGAGAACCTCCGCTGAAGCGCGACTGAAGGCGCTGTGACCCGATACATAGGCGGCGAATGACGGAGTCACGAAGGTCGGTGATTGGTAGGGCACCCAGTCGACTGCACGGATCCAGCCGACTCCTCCAGTCTCCGTCTCAGGATCTGCTGGGTTCCCCACATACGAAAGCACCGCGATCTCACCCACGTATTCGACCAGCTGGTCATGACGCTCGCCGGCGGCAGAGGAATCGTCAGTGATCACCTCGACCAGTCCGTCGCGCAGCGGAAGCCCGCCAGGATGGAATGCTTCGCCGTCAGGATCACTCGACTGGCCGAGGCCGCCCATCCACCGAATCATGGAGATCGGCCTCACATAGTCGTAGTGACCCTTCGATCCCCACGCCGCGATGGCCGCATCGTGGTTCGCACCGTTCAGTGCCAGATACAGCTTCAAATCCCATTCGAGCCTTCCCACGGGTTCGCCATCGCCACGGATCTGAAGATCCCCGCCGAGCAGGTCAGAGACCTCGTTCGCCATCGTGTTCCAGTGACCTGGCGGAGTCTCCGAATCGGGGCCGTCGGCCCAGAACTCGGCAAGGACACGCCCAAAATCGCCTTCATTCACCATCAGCGGTTCATAGGCCTCTCCCGTTGCCGGGTTCAGGTCGAATCCGGATCCATCCTGGGTACCGATCGGGTTGTTGCCGATACTCGCCGGAGAAATGCCGATCATCGGAGCATCAGAAGGATCGAGAAGACTGCTGAAGGCGATCACCTCAACGGCGTCATGCTTGAACTGCTGGTCAGTCTCCGGATCTCCAAGGTTGGGCGGCGATCCCGGATCCACAGGGACGCCTGTCGACGGAGAAGGCGGCAGGGCGAAGCCGGTGACGAATCCCCAGTGTGGATCGATGAACTCCTGCACACCGCTGTCGAGCAGTATTCCATTCTGGGAAACCATGTTCTCGATCTGGAGTGGTTGCCACCGATTCGGGTCGTCCATCACCGTTCCGGACTCGCTCACCACGAGTGGAGGGTTCACCGCCTCGTACTCAGCGTCGTATCCGTTGGCCTCGTTCGATCCGTCTTCCAAGCCCGCATCGAGGATTGTCCTCGCTATCCGATTTCCGAGCGCGGCGGGCTCGTCGCCGGTCGTGTCGGTAAGGTCAATCGGGTAGCACAGTTCTTCCATGAGCGCATCGAGAGCAGGAATAGTCTCGGTTGCACCGATCGAGTCGAGATATCTGGCTTCGAGAACTCGGTAGGCCGCATAACTGATCGCTTCGTTGCGGGCATCGTCCGAGGCCGAACTCAGGTGCTTCTCGGAGACGAACACACCAACAGCGTTCTCGTCGTACGAAGCCCACGCATCGAACATGGCTGCGGAGGCGTGATAGAGATTCCGTGCGTGCACCGTTGGTGCAGGGAGGTCATGCCGGATCGCATCGAGGGTGAGCTCGTTCCACCGCCGCGCTACCGACCAGTCAGGGTTCTCAGTCGGGTTGCAGTCGTCACCGGAAGAGAACAGGGACGTGCATCCGGTCGCGAGCATTGACACACAGACCAAGGCGACGAAGGCTCCCCTGACCTTCGAACGGTGCGCGATTGTCCTGACAGGTGACACGCCCTCACGATACCGGCTTGGTGTCTGAAGCACATCCTGTTTGTACACGCTTACATTCGTGTTAGATTGGATATGCAATTGCCTACCGCGGAGACGTATCGGGTGACTGCACAACCAGACAAGAACAACCCTCGGGAGGGGATATGAAGCGAAGCATGAGACTCATCGTGCTTATGGCTGTGTTTGCTCTGATCGTTGCAGCCTGCAGTAGCAGCAGCGACGACACAACAACCACAGTGGCGGACGGCGGAACGGACACAACCGAAGCGGCGGGCGATGATCTGATCGTCGGTGTGTCGTGGAACAACTACAACGAAGAGCGCTGGGCCCGTTGGGATGAGCCAGCAATCAAGGATGCACTTGCAGCTGCAGGCGCATCGTACATTTCGACGGATGCAGGCTCGTCTGCAGATCAGCAGATCGCTGACGTTGAGAACTTGATCGCTCAGGGTGCACAGGCACTGATCATCCTCGCACAGGACGGCACAGCCATCCTGCCAGCGGTTCAGTCGGCTGCCGATCAGGGCATTCCTGTGATCGCATACGACCGTTTGATCGAAGACGACAGCGCGTTCTACATCACGTTCGACAACGTTGAGGTTGGACGTATGCAGGCTCGTGCGATCCTCGCGGCAGTACCCGCAGGTCGCTATGTCATGATCAAGGGCAACGCTGCTGATGCCAACGCAGACTTCCTGCGTGGCGGCCAGCAGGAGATCCTGCAGGACGCAATCGACGCTGGCGACATTGAGATCGTCGGTGAGGCATACACGGACAACTGGGATCCAGCAGTTGCACAGACCAACATGGAGCAGTTCCTCACGGATCTGAACAATGAGGTCGACGCAGTTGTTGCATCAAACGACGGCACCGCCGGTGGCGTTGTTGCAGCTCTCGCTGCACAGGGTCTTGACGGGCTCGTTCCTGTCTCCGGTCAGGACGGCGACGGCGCTGCGCTGAACCGTGTTGCACTCGGAACCCAGACGGTCTCCGTCTGGAAGGATGCACGTCTGTTGGGTACGGCAGCCGGTGAAGTTGCTGCTCTGCTCGCAGGTGGCTCCTCCATGGACAGCATTCCGCAGATGATCAAGTTCGACACTCCAGGTGGAAACTCCATGTTCTCCATCCTCCTGTCTCCATTGCCAATCACGGCAGACAACCTTGACCTCGTGGTCACGGCTGGCTGGATCACGCAAGAGGACGTTTGCGCAGGCGTTGAAGCTGGAAGCGTTGCGGTCTGCCCCTAAAGCGGACCGGTAACTAACACACGATGAGAAGGGCACCCGCAATCGCTGCGGGTGCCCTTCTCGCGTTTCCTCTCCCAACCCCCACCCCGCTTCGCCGCGAGCACGCGTGGGCATCGCGTAATAAGGTACGACCGCTGTGACCAACTCAAACAACACTGACCAGATTGAGCCGAATGGCTCAGAGGCTGCTGATGCATCCGTAGATCTCCAAGAAAGCCGATCCGGATTCGGTAGCCTCCTCCGTTCAGCCGAGATCGACACTCGACTCCTTGGCATGTTCGCCGCGCTCATCGTCATCTGGATCGGCTTCAACATCATGTCAGGCGGAACGTTCCTGACACCAAGGAACCTCTGGAACCTCTCGGTGCAAACGTCCGTCGTAGCAATCATGGCGACGGGAATGGTCCTCGTGATCGTCTCGCGCAACATCGACCTCTCCGTCGGTTCGATGATGGCGGCGATCGGCATGTTCATGGCAGTGCTACAGGTCGAAATCCTGCCTGACATCCTCGGCGTCGGCCACCCGATGATCTGGATCATCACCGTGGTCGCCGGAATCGCGATGGGGGCGGCCATCGGTGCGCTTCAGGGATCAATCGTCGCGTATCTCGGTGTGCCGTCGTTCATCGTGACGCTTGGTGGACTCCTCGTGTGGCGTGGCGTTGCATGGGTCATGGCCAGCGGTCGGACCATTGCGCCGATGGACATCATCTTCCAACTCTTCGGCGGTGGTGCGCGAGGAACGATTGGCGGCACTTGGACCTGGATTCTCGGCATTGCAGGAAGTCTCGCGATCGTGTTCTTGATGTGGTCTCGGCGTCGAAAACGTATCAAGTTCGGGTTCGAACCCCGACCGATGTGGGCAGAGATCGGAATCGGCACGGTCGGCGTGCTCGGAGTTCTCGGTGCAACGGCCGTGATCAATGCCTATCCCATGCCAGAGCTGCTCGCACGGAAGTGGGCGGAAGAGAACGGCGTCGCTTGGCCTCCGGAGGGGCTGACGATTCCCCTCGGTCTGGCCGTTCCCGTCCTCGTTCTCATCGTGGTAGCAATCATCGTTCACTTCGTAGCGACCCGTACTCGGTTCGGCCGCTATATCTATGCGATCGGCGGCAATCCCGAGGCAGCAAAGCTTGCCGGTATCAAGACCAAGTGGATCACAGTCAAGATGTTCATGGTGATGGGAATGCTGGTTGCGGTCTCTGCAGCCGTCTCGATTTCGCGTCTCAACGCTGCCACGAGCGGTCTCGGCCAACTCACGGAGCTCTATGTGATCGCGGCAGCCGTGATCGGCGGCACCTCACTGCTCGGTGGCGTCGGTACCATTCCTGGCGCAGTGCTCGGCGCACTCGTAATGCAGTCCCTGATCTCCGGCATGGCGTTGATGGGGCTTGAGGCGCCGTACAAGAACATCATTGTCGGCATTGTCCTTGTCGGAGCAGTCGCCCTGGACTCGTTCTATCAGAGGAGGGTGACAAAGTGACGAACACGAACAGTGGCACACCTCTGGTCGAGATGCGGCACATGAATGTTGCCTTCGGTGGCGTGCACGCCGTGGAGGACGTGTCGGTTGATCTCTTCGGAGGCGAGGTCGTCGCCATCGTCGGCGGCAACGGCGCAGGCAAGACGACGCTCATCAGAACACTGTCGGGCGCGCACCCTGCCGATTCAGGGGAGATCCTCATCGACGGTGAATCCGTCGAGATCCACAATCCCCGAGACGCCAAGTCCTACGGCGTTGAGACCATCTATCAGACGCTCGCACTGGCCGAGAATCAGGACGCGGCTTCGAATATGTTCCTCGGGAGAGAGCTGCAGACGCGCATCGGGACCCTTGACGATGGCGCGATGGAGGACGCCACCCGCAAGGTGATGGCGAGACTGAACCCGAAGTTCCAGAACTTCCGGGTTCCCGTTTCCTCACTGTCGGGTGGACAACGCCAAGGGATAGCGATCGCGAAAGCGGTCTACTTCAACGCTCGCATCATCATCATGGATGAGCCGACAGCGGCACTTGGCCCTGCGGAGACAGCTCAGGTCGGAGAGTTGATTGAACAGCTCAAGGCCGACGGCATCGGCATCTTCCTCATCAATCACGACATCCACGATGTCTTCGATCTTGCGGACCGTATCAATGTGATGCACACTGGGAAGCTGGTTGGCACCGTCGAGAAGACCGCTGTCACCAAGGATGAAGTACTCGCCATGATCATCATGGGCAAGGCGTCGAAGGACGTCACCGAGAGCGACATCGAAGAACTGCACTAGCGCCGACGTACACCGCGCCAAGCGCGGCTCGCTTCAGTCGTCTTCCTGGGCGCTGCGCATCGACCAAATCAACGTACGCATGGACCGTGGTTGCTGGAGCACGGTCACAACCGCGGCTGCAACATCCTCGGGTCTCATCATGTCGTCGAGACCAGGCATGTCAGGCGTCCTACCAGCTCCCATTGCAAACTCGGTCGCCGTGCCTCCGGGTGCCAGCGTGGTCACCCGAATTCCGGATGATCGCAACTCCCGGTCAAGGCCTCCTGCCAATCCAACCTGAGCAAACTTGGTGGCGGCATACACGGCCTCGTCCCCTGCCCCACGGAGGCCGGCGACGGATGCGACGATGACAATGTCACCTTGTCCAGCTTCAAGGAACCCGGGTACAGCCGCTCGGATCGGCCAGATCGTGCCAGCGACGTTCGTGTCCATCATGTCGGAAAGCTGCTCGTCGGTGAGATCCATGATCCCTCCGTATGCACCGATGCCTGCGTTGACCACGATGGCGTCCAAACGATCGAAGCGAGCGTATGCGGCTTCGACGAGTCTCTTGGAGTCCGCAGGATTTCGCACATCCATCTCGACGGTGACCACTTGGTCCCCCAGTTCAGACTCCAACTCGGAGAGCCTCGACACCCGTCTGGCCCCGAGGACGACCGATGCGCCTTCTGACACCAATGCTCTGGCGCTCGCCGCGCCGATCCCTGCGGTTGCTCCCGTAATGGCGATGACCTCGCCCGTCAGATCTCTCATGTTGATGGCTCCTCTGGTTGTGGAATTGGCTGGGCTGCCATTGTATTCGTGCGTCAGGCCCCGAGAACCTGTTCGATCACGCGCATGTTGCCGACGGCATCGGCCGGCGGGACGGGGACTTCGGTTCCGTTGAGGATCGCATCAGCGAACAGCTGGGCCTGAATGGTGTACTGGTTCACCTCGGGAAAGACGATTGTCCTCGATGCCTGTTCCTCTGAAGATCCGCCCTCGGTCGTTACAAATACGCGCGTCTCACCTTCCGCGGGGATGTTGAACGGAATCTCGATCTCGATCCTGCCCTTGGTTCCGAAGATGTGGACTCGCTGGTAGTCCTCCGAGCGGATGGTGCATGTGAATGAAGACTGGCCTCCGTCGGGGAATTGGAGGATCGCGGAGGTCAGGATGTCGATACCCATCTCAGGGTCACGCTCAACGGCGGAGTTGACGCATCCGGGCTCGGCGTCGAACAACAGCCTCGAAAGATTGATGTTGTAGCACCCGATGTCCATCACGGCGCCGCCGCCGTTGGCGACCCTGTTTCGAATGTTGGTGGGGTCATCATTGAAGTAGCTGAACCAGCTCTGGACGGCTCTGAGATCGCCGATAGCGCCACTTCTGACCAGCCGAACAGCCTCAACCCACGTGGGGTGATGTCTGTACATGAATGCTTCTTGCAGCTTGACACCTGCATCTGCACACACGTCCACCATTTCTGATGCTTGGGCGGCGGACATCGCCAGTGGCTTCTCACACAGGATGTGCTTCCCTGCGGCAGCTGTCTTCGAAACCCACTCTGCGTGCATGTCGTTTGGCAGCGGGATGTACACGGCATCAATGTTGTCTGCTGCGATGAGTTCCTCGTACGAGCCATATGACTCGGGAATTCCCAGCTGGGCAGCAGCAGCGGCAGCGCGTTCACCGCCTCGGGACGCGATCGCGACGACGTCGCAGTTCGATGCCGCCTGGATGGCAGGCGTCACTTGTGACATGCCGATATCGGCCGTGCTCAGTATTCCCCAGCGAACATTGGTCATTGGAACCTCCCTGTGTTGAACGTATCAATTGCCTGTGAGGGCAGCTGCTCCCTGCTATCCATCCGTCGCGTCGAGGCTCTCGAGTCCCATCTTCGCCAGGGCAATGTCCTCTTCCTCTGTAAGACCACTGACACCAACGGCGCCGATCACGGCACCGCCTCGGACGATGGGGAGTCCTCCTCCCCATCCGATGTATCGCGGGTCCCCGAAGTTGGTCAATGGGAACCCTTCTTGCCGTGAGCTCTCGCCGATCGCGCGAGAAGGCACACCCTCCCGCGCCGAAGTGAACGCCTTGTTCACCGCGTTGTTGATCGATGCAAGAGGACATCCGTCGCTCTTCAAGAAGGCCACCAGCTCGCCGTGCGGATCAACGACCGCGACCGCCGCGCCAAGCTGCCGAGCCACGAGTTCATCCGCAATGGCGTCGACCACCTGTTTCGCTTCTGCGAGTCCGATCTCATTCCCAAGCAGCATCATCTTCCTCCGTTGTTGTGTGTTGAGCAGGTGCATCAACCTACTGCGGTGGTGGATCACACGGGTCTGCTAGCCCTGCCACATTCGTGCTTCGGGGAAGAACGTCCTGACGTCATCAGGGAAGGACGTGAAGGCCGGCAATTTGTCCAGATTCTGGTCCGCCATCGGCCCATCGCGTCCGACACCGAGAAATGGGTCAAACTCGGTTCCGGAGACGGAATCGATCAATCTGCCTTCGGACATCGTCAGCACAACGGCTACATCATCCAGCTGCCGACTGAACACGGCCCACCGCTCATCGTGATTCGGGTCGATCACCACCGCGATCTCGATTCCTGCCACAACATCGTTCACGACTCCTATGTCGCGCAGCGCTGGGATGTCGTAGGCGACCTTTTCTGTACCGAGATCGACCACGATTGTCATGTCTGAGAGGTTAAAACCTGTCGGCCATGCATGGACATCGAGTGCAATCGTTCCCGGGTGGGCGCTCTTCCATGCCTCCCACGTTGTGAGCGTCGATGGCATCAGCGTGAGCTTCGTACCGCGCAGCGGGCCGAGGATCGCCTCACCCATCGGCTGGCTCCACAAGCTTCCGGTCTCATGATCCCACCAGGTCATCGCATTCCCCCACAGCGCTCCCTGATTTCCAAGAAGGATGGCTTCACCGTCGATCGAGCGGCGATGGACCATCGCCGTTGCACACAGCGGTCACCAGGAGACGAGGATCGGCTCACCGTCGATGTGGTCAAGCACCATCTCTCGTTGGTTGAGATGGGTGACGGGATATGCCTTCGATTCGGTTGTCCCGCTCACGCCGATGACAAGCATGTCCGATGGCCAGTCGACCCGGCTTGCCGAGGTGAAAGCCGGCTCGTACACGGGCGCGATCTGGTCGCGCACCAATAGCTGTCTGAAACCATCGGGTGTTGGCTCCCCAGCCTTGACCGGGTCGTAGGTTTCGATTGGATCTGCCCTGACGAGTTCGGGATCAGCGTCCCGGAGTGCAGCGCTTCCGACAACTCCAACGGCGATCGCGATCGCAGCAAGCACAAACACCTGCACCCACATCGGGATCGAGCGTGGGACCCGTGAATCATCGTTTCGCGAGTTCATCACGTTTCAACGACGGGTACACGCGGCAGATTCCTGCAACTTGTCCACGCGCTCCGTCTCTTCGACAGCCGACCTTCAGCCGCGCTCCTCGATTGCCAGGCTTGCGTCGGTCCAGATTCCTCCGGCACCACTCGACGATACGACGGCGTCGACGAACCTGACACCGATGGCTCCATCAATCTCACTCGGGAAGCCCATGGCGAGCGGATTCGGAGTGTCGCCCGTTCTGCGCGCCGCGATCACCTCGGCCGCATCGGAGTACACATTTGCGAAAGCCTCCTGGAACCCTTCCGGGTGACCAGAGACGATGCGACTTGCCCGAGCAGCCTCCGGCAGGACGCCCGGGCCGTTTGGCTTGTAGATCTGGACCGGTCCCTCAAGTGGCCGGAATACCAGCTGCGTGGGAAACTCCTGATGCCACTCGAGCGTTCCGAGGGTCCCTGACACCCGTATGCGCAGGTCATTCTCAACGCCAGCGGCGGCTTGGGTCACCCACATCGAGCCCCGCGCACCATTGTCGAATCGCAGCATCGCAGCACCGAAGTCATCGACCAGTCGTCCGGGAGCGACGTGCCCGACCTCGGCAGCAACCTCGCTGACCTCCAGACCGGTGATGAATCGTGCGAGGTTGTGGGCATGCGTGCCGATATCGCCCATCACCAACGATGGGCCGCCCCGGACGGGATCGAACCGCCACGGAAGGCCCTCTGCGGGATCAGGGTCGTTCTCGTCGGCCTTGTTGCCCTGCACGTATTCAACTTGGACCAGACGTATCTCCCCGAGCTCTTCACGATCGACCATCGCCCTCGCTTGACGCACCATCGGGTAACCCGTGTAGTTGTGGGTCAGGCAGAAGACCAGACCGGTCTCCTCCACCTTTGCGACGATATCCATCGCCTCAGCAACCGTGTTCGTCATGGGCTTGTCACAGATGACATCGAAGCCAAGGCTCAGGGCTGTCATCGCGTACAGATGGTGACTGTCGTTCGGTGTCATGATCGCAACGACTTCAGCGCCGTCTGATCGTGTGGACTCGGCCTTGAGCATGTCGGAGGCGTCTCCGTAAGCGCGATCAGGGTCGATACCGAGGCTGTCAGCCTGTGCGCGGGATCGTTCCGGGTCAGAAGAAACTGCTGCTGCCACGATCTCGTATCGACCATCCATCGTGGCAGCTGCCCGGTGCATTCGCCCGATGAAGCTGCCTGGACCGCCGCCGATCACGGCAAGTCGTAGCGGCCTGCCCAACGCAGAAACAGCTGGATTCGATCCCATCGGCCCTCGCTCTCGTCTCTCGTCCGACTCTAGGAGCCTGCAGAAAGCTCAGCCATGCAAGTGCTACCCGCGAGACTCCTTGCGAGAGCGCGTCCGGCGACCACCGGACGCGTAGCCGGCACACCCAACAGTCGGTGCTCAGATGACAGGCCGGGCGGGTACGGCTTGTGGTTGGGTCCTGGCGATCGATGGGCGCTCGATCTGCGACACACGGCCGGGGAGAGTCACAGAGAAGCACGCTCCACCGAGTTCATCCGATAGGCGGTACTCAGCTGAACCACCGTGTGACTTCGCGATTGCCTCTACGATCGCAAGGCCGATTCCTGACCCGGGAACCGCGGCATTCAGACGATTGGGGCCACGTTCAAATCTCTCCCAGACCCTGACCTCATGCCTCCGGGGAACTCCGGGACCATCATCGTGAACCTCGAGCACAAGGTCGGAATCCTGTTTCGTGATTCTGAGGAGTCTCTGCGGTCCGCCATAGCGCACGGCGTTGGTCAGGAGGTTCACAAGCACCTGTTGAATTCGGGCAGGATCCACGTTTCCTGCGAGTTCTGGGTCACATTCGACATCTACCGACTGCCGTGGCACTCCCGCCGCCTGGATCGACGCGTCTGCAATGTCCAACATCACAGTCGACTCCACCATCAGCTCGATGCTGTCACCTGAGTCTCTGGCCAGCATGATGAGATCCGACACGATCCGCGACATGTAGTCGGCCTGCTTGTGGACTATGTCGAGCATGACCATCCGTTCGGATCGATCGATCGACTGGTCTTCCTCCTCGAGTAGCTCAACGAACCCCACAATCGCAGTGAGCGGCGTTCTGAGTTCATGGGAGATCGTGGAGACCAGCGTGTTTCTTTGCTGCTCGATGTACACGCGGTTCTGCATGATGGCAACACTTTGGCGTGCAATGACGAGTATTCCGACGAGAATCGTCGCGCCGAGCAGCACAACGTTCACGTCATCGG
>Ga0255047_10000078_pt1 | contig 61647 bp, 92 predicted proteins | sample JV7_2_1_MG_FD_183640 | JGI IMG/M metagenome (GOLD analysis project Ga0255047, IMG submission 183640) | Seawater microbial communities from Jervis Inlet, British Columbia, Canada - JV7_2_1 | ecosystem: Environmental > Aquatic > Marine > Inlet | place: Canada: British Columbia | collected 2016-10-06
CGGCACTTCCGGACAAGGCGGACGGCCTCCCCCAAGTTAGCTCCGACGATGGCGACGTCTCGCGGCGAGCGCCAGGGCGGGCAGACAGACGGCGAGGCTCAGTAGCTCTCCGGGCTCGGGGAGTGGATGCACGCGAACCTCCCGCGGGCCCACGGCGCTGGCCGTGGCCTGGACGGCGCAGTCTCCATATTGATCTAGGAGGAACACCTCGACGTCCTCCTTGTAGAGTCCGACGGTCCACCCCTCGTCGGCGAGCGGATCGATCCTAAATGTCACGCGCGTCTCCGCGGTCCCGTTGACCGAGACCGTCCCGTCGTAGAGGTTCAGGAGATCACACTGGAGCACAGTGTCGCAGTGGGAGCAGCCCGCCGGGTAGGTGTATTCCTCGTATGTCGTGCATCCCGTCGGAGCTTCTGGCGCCTGACCGATTCCGTTGACCGCCTCCAGGGCCATCTGGAACGACGGGAAGGCGGCCGTAGCTGTGACCTGGCAGACGTCCTCCACCCCAGCGAACTCGCCGACGTCTAGATAGAAGTCGACCGTCTCGCCTCGCCTCGGCCGGCCGTGTGCGTAGACGTAGCCGGACACCTCCTCGCACGATTCGATGGCGTCGTTGCATAGCGACAACGTGTAGGCCGCTCCCCACGCGGGGCCGGCGAGCAATAGCCCCGCAACGATCGCCGTCGCGAGGGTGGTCCATTTCGGTCCTTTCATCTCGTTCTCCTTTTCAGTCGGGATTGATGCCCAGGAGCTTGACCTGAGCCTCTCCGAGCCCGTCGACGTGGACGGTCACAGTGTCATCCGGGGCGAGCGCGCCCTGGGTGCTCTCCAGGATCATCCCCAGGTGGTGCGTCGCGGCGAGGTCTGCCGCGTTCTCGGCCTCATGGGGGGACATCTCCTCCGTCGGGACCTCGTCCTCCAGGCTCTCGACCTCGAACCAGACGGGGATCGATACTCTCACGAGGCGATCCGCTGCGCCGTCTCGATGTTGCGGGCGGCCCGGTCCTCCAGGTCCTCGATCCAGGCCTGGGCCTCGAAGAGGATCTCGCGCATCGAGGCTCCGAAGCGCCAGACGCGGCGGCGGCCTGCCCGGATCCAGAGCCCCGGACTTGTGCCGGCGAAGTAGAGGATCAGAGAGTTCGCGTCGGCGGCGATCAGCGCGGTGCGGCCGACTGCGATGATCGCGAGCCCGTCTTCTGCGACGATCTCGACGGGGGAGGCCTGTCTCTCCGTGACGATCTCGACAGGGGCGACTTGCTTCTTCATGGCGGCGTCTCCTTCGTGCGTAGTGACTCTGCCACGGATCCCGGACCCTTGTCCAGGAAAATCGCAGGCAGAGAGGGGAGTTTAGCTCGGTCCTATGTCGCATCCTGTAGCCGGTCCAGGGCGTTGCTCGGGGTGTCTGCGGGTCGAGAATCCTCGGACCTTTCGTGGATGTCCACTCCGCCGATCTGGCCGATCCAGCCCTCCGGCGGGAGTGGCACACGGCCGAGCCCGAGAATGGCCGGGAAGGTCTTCCCGATCTTCCGGATCGCGGCGGCGGTCGCCTCGCCGACGATCATCTCGGCCGGGCGGTGTTCGGCGTTCCTGGCCAGGATCGAGATCCCGTGCTCGATCGTGTGGATCAGGTCGATCACGTCGGCGGCGTCCGGCGTCCGGGTGGACTGGCTCTCCAGGAACGTCAGCTCAGCCAGGGCCTCGAAGTAGTGCTCGTCTCGGTGGGCGACCTCCAGGACTTCGAGCCGTGCTCTGGCGAGCCGTAGCTTCGCGCGCCGATGCTGGTCGGAGGTGCAGAGGGCTATCTCCCGGTCGCTGGAGACGATCTCCCCGCAGATACAGGTCGGGGGGCTCATGTCTGGCGCTCCTTCTGGTAGGGCCGTGGAGGCCGGGGGTCTGTCCCGCAGTCGCCAGTGGATGCCGGGTCGGACTTACTCCTGCGGGTTCGTGCCGTGGCTCTGGCGACCTTACCCGCTCTGGTCGATGTGGCTCTGACTACTCCCCGACCCCTCCGATCACCTGGCCCTCTGGTTGGACGTGGAGGGGGAAGGCCTCCGGCCACTCAGCCGCCGGCCCCTCCCGGCCTGGGTCCTCCAGGCCGAGATCCCCATGAGGTCTAGCGCTTCACGCGCTCCTTCAGTCGCTTGTAGACCAGGGCCTTTCGCTCGGCGCCGGCTCCGACCCAGGAGGACTGGACGGCCTTCGCGGCCCGCTTGCCCTTCTCGATCTTGCCCTTGACGTGGTCCAGATCGAAGTGGTCGAAGTATTCCGTGAACGCCGCGACCGCGTCATAGAGGGAGTCGCCCTCGTTCCCGATCCCGCTCTGGAATCGGCCGGTCACGTTCGCGACCTTGTTCTCCATGATCGTCTTCGAGCGGTCCGTGGCCTCCTCGTAGAACTTCGCCGTCGCCTCTTCGATCTCTTCCGGCGTGCCGTCCAGGCCCAGGAAGATCGAGGTCGCGAAGTCGATGAACTCGCCCGTCGTGATCGCGGACTGGGCCATCTCCTGGAGCATGGCTCGGCGCTCTCCGGCCTGGTTGTCGATCTCCCGGATCGCGACGGCGGCGAGTTCGAGGTTCGCCTGGATGTCGCCGCGGTGGGGGATCCGGAAGACCAGATTCTGGCCCTCGGCTCGGGAGTCGGCGAAGCCGGCCGTGTTCGCGCAGACCACGGTCACGTCCGTCGCCATGAGGGAGATTCCGATGTCCCCGGTGTGGCCCAGCATGGCGAGGAGGAACGCCCGGTGCTCGCTCTCGGCGCCGCTCCGTCGGGTCACGGTCCAGGACGTGGGCGTCTGAGCCATGATCCAGACCCGCTTCCCACCTTCCAGGGAGCCGGCCGTGTGGTAGAGGAGCTGGCCGTCCGCCACGAGGCCGTCCAGGAACTCGAAGGCCTGGGCGTTCTGGAACTCCTCATAGGAGTCCGTGCATCGGCCCAGGACGGCGCCGTCGGTGGAGCGGATCAGGAAGCGCTCACCCACGGCCTCGCGCCAGATCGGGTTACCGTCGACGTCCAGGGTGCTCCGGTCCTGGAAGGCGCTCTTCGTCTTCAGGGCCATCCAGTCCAGGCCGCTCACCTTCATCGCGACGTCTGACGAGACGGCGTTCTCGCCCAGGTCGATCCCGATCGCCTCTCCCTGGATGGAACTACCGTACCACCAGGGCTTCCTGGTTCCGGCGAAGATCATCTTCTCGACGTTGTGGCTCATGGGGGTCGTTCTCCTATCGGGGGCGGGATGCCCCTCGCTGCTGGGGATCGTATCGGCCGCCCGCTGGAGGGCTTGAGACTTTTCTTCGTCCTGGGGAGTGGCCCAGGGCATCTAGAAGGTGACGATCTTCAGTTCCAGGGCTTCTCCATGTAGTCCTCGCCGAAGAACTCGGCGGCGATCTCGCAGAGCGCCATCCCCCAGAACTGATTCGAGGGAGGCTCCCATGAGGCCTGCCAGCGCTTGTGGCACTCCCCGGCGATGTAGCGCCAGGAGCCATGGACCTCGCCCTCGCAGTCGATCCGTAGATGGCGGACCTCCTGGCAGCGGGCCGGCGTCATGACGTCGCGGAGGGCGAGGACCGCGTCCTGGTAGCCCTTTCTGGCGAGCCTCGCGAGAGCCTCTAGGTGCTCCGCGGTCTCGATCCGGACGAGGCCGGTCGTCTCCTCTCTCATGATCCCAGATCCAGTAGCCGGCGATTGCGGACGAAGGCCGGGTTCCGGTATTGCCGGACCGTCGCCTCCAGGGCCTCGATGATCTCCTGGGCGTCCTGGGCAGACGTGGCCGTCCTGATCGCGTTCTCCTCCCGGTTCCACATGAGGAAGAGCGCTCGGATGTCCTGGGCGGCGTGGAAGAGGATCGTCTCCCTCGTCTCATCCATGACCCAGGCCGTCTTCGCGGCGTCGGGGAACTGGGGCTCCACCTCGTCGAGGGGGACCCAGTAGCGGCCGTCCGATGTCTTGATCGCGGTCGTGAAGTGGCGAGAGGACGGGAAACGGGCGTGCAGCTTCCCGACCCCCGTGACGATGACCTCATCACTCATAGGGTTCGGCCTCCCATTCGATCCTGTCGTCGAAGACCGACTTGCGCTCGACGATCCGGCCTCGGCGGACGTGGTCGCTGGGCGCCTTTGCTGATCGGGCCACCTCGGCGGTCGGATAGGACGTCTTACTGATCGGGGCCCCGAGCACGCTGAAGAGCCCGAAGCGATACTCCGGCGCGGGCTCCTCCTTCCCGATCAGGCGGTCCGCCCAGTCGTTCGCGAGGCTCTCCACCTGAGGGCTGGAGAACACGGGCTTCCGGTGCTGTCTCTCCTCGCCTTCGACGTGGTCCTCCAGGATCCTCTCGATCGTGCCGCTCGGGAGGTGCTCCCGGGTCAGGATGCAGAGGAAGATCAGGAGGCGCTCTCTGGGGGTTCTCATGTCGGCTCGGGCTCCTCTGGGTCGTCGATCGTGTGGCCTCGCTCCATCCGGACGACTAGCTCCTTCAGGACCCGGACGACCTCGGACTCCTCGACGGAGGAGACGAAGCGGGCGAAGCCCGGGGGCTCTGGCGTGAAGACGACGAGGACGTAACTCGCGCCGGCCCGGCGGAAGATCGGGTCCATCCCGGCCTGTAGCTCGTTGCCGAGCTGGATCATCTTGGCGCGCTGGGCGCCGATCTCGTCGGGCTCGTTCCCCATGGCGGCGTCTCCTCCGCCCCATATTGCCACGGATCGGGGCGGAGGTGGTGGACTATTTCGCCGCGCTCTCCATCTCCGCAAGATGTTCCCGAGCGGCCAGCGGGGCGTCGTTCAGGATCGCGTAGTCCTGGAGCGCCAGATGGCGGACGCCGGGCATGAGGTCCTCGATCACTCGGAGGAGGTCCTCGATCACCTTCTTCGTGTCGTGCTTCATCGCGTTCTCCTTCCCGCGCTCCTCTAGAAGCGCTCGTCGTCGGTCGCCTCGAAGGCGCCGTCCGGGATGATCTCGTCGAGACCCAGCTCCTGGCACTCGGCGAGGAGCGCCGCCACTTCCGGGTCGATCTCTTCGAGGTTTCGGTCGGTCATAGTTCTCTCTTCGGCGAGACGGCGACGGACCTGAGGCCCCGGGAGACTTTTCTTCGCCTCCTCGTGGACCTCAGGCCCTCCTCGCGAGAAAGTTCAGGCCGTCGAGGAGACGATCCGGCGGCACTCCGGGCAGAGGCCAGCGTCGTCGGCCGCCTTCTGGTTCTTCTTCGCCTTCACTTCGGCCAGAGTCCAATCCGCCAGAGTTATCTCCGCCCCACAGAGCGTCTCCGCCTTCCGCTCGCCCTTGTCCCGGTAGAACTTATTCCCGCGCCGGGCTCTGGGCTTCTGGCGGACGTGGCCCATCGTGGCGGCCAGCCCAGCGGCCTCCTCCGCCTTCCGCGCTGCGTCTGCGGCGACGAACTCCTCGACGGTCATCCGGGCAGCCACCCTAGAAGCCGAGGCGCTTGAGGTCGGCGTTCAGGCACCGACCCCGGACCTTGATCTCCGAGGAGACGTAGGACTTCTGGTTGACGTCCCGCTTGATCTCGGGGCGCGTGAAGACGACTCCAGCGTTGATCGCACGAGCCAGACGCTCGGCCAGGTCGCGCTTCTGGCCCAGGACGAAGCCGACGCCCTGGGGCCGGTCCAGGTTCAGAAGACTGTAGGCCGTCCAGCGCGTCTCGACCTGCCAGCCCGGCTTCATGCCGGCGGCGGCCTCGTCGGGCCTGGGGGTGTAACGGGTGACGGTCGCGTGAGCTTGCATGGTCTACTCCTGGATCCGCTCGATCTGGTCAGAGCCGATCGAGTCAATTGAGGGGGACAGCTCCCAGCTTTCGAGCATCGGGACGGCCGCGCTCAGCAGGGCGACGACGATGGCGACGAAGATCAGCAGGTTTTTCATCTCGTTCTCCTTCAGGGCTCCCTACACGTATCGGCGAGCCTCGGAGGAGCTTGAGGGTTTCGGGGACTTTTCTTCGGGGTGACGAACTTTGTCACTCCAGGAGCGGCTCCATCCTGCGGCCACGAGCGAGGGCCTCCAGGACGGCCTCCGGGAGGACCAGCTCTGAGTGGTCCATCGCGTCGAGGAGCCTGAGAGCCGCTGAGACGTCCGACTGGGTGCAGAGGTAGAAGGCCATGTGGCGGCAGTCGATCGCGTCCTGGCGAAGCTCGTCGACCCTGTCCTGGCCGATCCCGGCCTCCTTCGCCTCCCGGCCCTTCTGGAGGGCGGCCTGTTCCAGGAGGAGGGCGAACTCTCCGAGCTTCCTGGAGTGGGACTCCTCCACCTCGTCGGCCATCTCCTGGGCGCGGGCCAGGAAGTCCACCAGCGTCTCGTCTGGCCTGGGGTGGGCGACGACCGCGTTCCCGTTCAGGTCGTAGCCCAGGTGGATCGGCCGCGGGTTCTCGATCGGTCCGCTCATGAGTCGCTCCCCTGGTTCGCGGCGCTCCACTCCTGCTGCTCCAGGTGGCCGGCGGCGAGAGACGCGGAGTAGGCCTGCCGATCGCACTCGTCGGACGCCTTGAAGTCGCCGGCCGATCGATGTCGGAGCGCGGAGGCGCGCAGCGCATCGCGGGCGGCGTGTAGGGCCTTGAGGGCTGGGCTCTCCTTCGGGCTCCCGCTCGCGATGTGGGCCGAGAATTCCGCCTCGTCCATGAGGGGCGTCCCTGCCCCACACGAGCCGCAGAGCGCGAAGCTCTCCCCGTCCACGTTGACCAGGAGGAACTCCTTCCCGTCCTGGATCAGGTCCGGACAGCGGTCGCAGCTCGTCCCGCTCAGCTTTCCGTAGCCGAAGATCATCATACCGGGTCACCTTCCGCGTCCAGCTCGGTCCAGTAGAACGCGCCCTTCAGGCTGGGCTCTTCAGAGACGGCCATGTCGATCGCGTCCTCGGCCTCCTCCTGGGTCTCGTAGAGGTCCTGGAGTCTCTGGTCGCAGTAGACTGCAAACTGTCCGGCGATCTCCATCTCGTTCTCCTTCTCGTGGGTCCTGAGGCTCTTATCGGCGGGCCCTCGGCGGGCTTGAGGACTTTCTCCCTATCGCTCTCTCGCAGCGTTCAGCCGGACGACCGTCTCGGTGATCTTCCGGAAGTCCTCGATCGCCTCAGCCGTCCCGACGTTCCCGCACGCCTTCCAGAGGAGCCTGATCGCGCCGTAGGCGTCGGACGACGTGGCGTCGTACCGGAGCGCCTCGCCCTGCTCCTGGAGGTAGGAGCGGGCCTTGTCGCGCGCCACGATCACGGCGTTCGAGAGCCCGGCTCCCTTGGCCGGCCGGCGCTCCGTGGTCCCGCCGTCCTCGCAGCCCGGGTGGACGCCCTTCTCGCCCTTCTTCCACATGATCGGGGAGCCCTCCTCGATCTCCTCGCCGCAGACCAGACAGACAGAGTCGTATTTCGCCGTGATTCTCTTCCAGTTCATCGTCGTCTCCTCGTGGGTGAGTTCCACTCTACGTCCGGAGGGGTCGCGGTGTTGAGACTTTTCTAGGGATTTCTTACGCTCCACCCAGGGCCCGGTCCGCCCTCGTGTAGAGTGGCGGTCGGGCAGGTCGCCCACGGGAGGCCGAGCAACCCCTCCCGGAGAAGGTCGCCACGCGATCGGGTGGGCCGGGTTCCACCTCATTTCGACACAAAGGTCGGCCCGTGACCACCCCCACCCATGACTGAAGCGAGCAGGAAGCGGCGGAGCCTCGCCCAATTCGTGAACGGCCTTCGGCGGCGCCCGGCAGAGCCCGCCGGGATTCTTGAGATGGTCTCGTCCGATATCCGTCTCCCGGATCCGTGCCCTGGGTGCGGACACCCGATCGTGTGGGGCGAGATATCCCGGGTCGTCGGGCCTGGGCCCGCAATTCACAATCGATGCCCGACCGTAAGAAGCGGACGCCGACTGGAATCCCCCTGGAGTGGACCCGTCCGCTGAGAACGAACTGGAGCGCTCCAGACCCAGCGGAACGAACAGAGACGCCCTGAGAGCCCCTCTCCAGCGCCCGGACCCCTCGAAGCTATGGCCGGAGGGGGCACCCTGAGAAGTCTCGACCTGGGCGAAATTGCCTATAGATTCCATGTAGTGGGTCGCGTGGGGCTGGAATCTGCGCGGACGGCGGAAGAGTCCGCCCCGGACGGAGACGGTACTTGCCGGCGCGTGAGGGCGGACAGATGCAGCGGGGACGGAACACGACGGCCGGGTCACCTCTTCTGGCGGACGGGGTAGAGCGTCTCGAACTGATCGACCCGCTCGCGCCGTCCTTCCTCTGGCTCTTCCGGGGCGGCCTCGGGCTCGACATATCGAGGGATCTCGTAGCCCCTACAGAACGATCTCGTCAATTGATGGTCCTCCCACGAGATCAGGCAGTCGTGGCAGGAGAGGTCGGGGGAGAACTTGTGGCCCAGGGAGGGGACGACGATGACGGTCGCCCGAACGTATCGCCCACTCACCTCGGACCCGAACTCCATCTCGTCGCCCGTGGTCACGACGTCGGCCAGCGCTTCCGCGCCAGCACACTCCGACGGCGTCACAGACGAGAGCCAGGGCTTGCCGAAGGAGTCGTTCGGAGAGGTGTCGTAGCCGGCCAGATGCTGGTAGTAGCTTCTGCGCCATCCAGCTCGTCTCATTGATTCACGGACATGAGGGGGGGGTCCTTCGATGTCCCCGGACGGCTCCACGGCCGGCGGGCGCACTACTCCATTAGGATGCCGCTACAGGGCTTCGACGCCAGCGGCGGAGGGTGGGAAACGGTCGTCCTGGGTCCGAGCGCTCGGCCGTCGGCTCCGACCAGAACGTCCCACTCGTGTTCTCTCTCCGACGACGGCAGAGGTAACTCTAGGATGAACCCCCGGCCGTTCGGCTGTCAAGCTCGGCCTTGGGGGAATAGCGGAATCGGGTGATCCAGGATCGCGTCTCCTGAGATCGGCTGAGATCGGCTGAGATCGCCCAGAATCGGGGAATGACGGAATTTTGAGGCACCCCATCGTGGGCCGGCATGTCGACGCTATCTCGACCAGGCTCACTCGTTCATAGAAATGCGCCGAAATACTGCAATAGCCCAGGGCCCCTCAAGCTCTGCGCCGGCCGCGCCGAGGAGGCCAGGGAGGAGGCGAGACGATGGGATTGAAGCCGGCGGACATCCTGGAGCGCGCCCGAGCGCTGGACGCCGAGGGCTATGACGAGATCCCGCTCCACCTGCTACTCGGGGCGGCCTGGACTCATGACCCGGGCGCGCTGGAGCCCCTGAGGCCGCTCCTGAAGGACTATCTCATCCGGTGGACCGAGACCCCGGGCTTCCTGGAGATCGTCGACGCGGACACGGTAGAGCGCCGCAGGATCCCCAGAGACGGGTGAGCCCGGACTGGGTCGGGGCGTCGGCTGACACCCACGTTCAGTCCGGGCTCTCGGCACGGGGAGCACGCCGCCAAGCATGAAAGCCGCGCCGAACGCGCACAAGCCTACCCCATCTCCCCGGGATTGCGCCCCATCTCCCCGGTCGTGAGCCGTTCGACCTCTACGGCCAGGTCCACGGGGAGGCCCTTCGCGGCGTCGCGGAGGATGTAGGCGCGCAACGAGCCGTCGTAGACGGCCTGGACGAGGAGCGCGAGGTTCTCCGGATTGCGCCCGACGCGGCGCCAGAGGTTCGCCAGTCCGACCCCGGTGATCTTCAGGAGCTGGAGTAGGGTCGCGACTCCCTCCGCGTCGGCCCCGCTGCTCTCGCAGTCCGTCAAGACGTCGATACAGTTCGCCGCCAGGTCGTCGTCGTCGATGACCGACGAGAACAGCTCCCCCCTGGCGACCATGGCGCGGTCGTAGCCGAGTCGGCTCATTCCAGGCCGGCCCCGTCGTCCCAGTCCTTCGGGAGCCCGAGCGAGAGCTGGCCGTCGGTGTCGATGTGCATGTCCAGCTCGATCTTCTCGCGCGGCGTCCGGACCCTAGAACCCAAAGTCGCCGAGAAACGCCCTTGCTTCGCCTTCTTGATCTGGAGCGTCGGGCTCCAGCTCCCCTGGGCCGCCGAGGTCTGGACTCCCGCGTTCAGCTCCGGCAGGACCTCGATCAGGTCCCTCTCCAGGATCGCCATCACGGCGGAGACGATCTTCTTCTGGCCCGCCGGTAGCTCCTTCCTGAGCTGGGCGAGATCCTTCGGTCCCTCTGCTGGTCTGATCGGTGCGACGCTCATGTGGTTCTCCTTCTCGCGAGGGTGCCCAGTCGATCCCACTGATCGACGACAGAGTCCCCTCGAACATCGTGACGAACGGCGGCGTCGCGAGCGGCCGGACGAGGATCTCCATCCTGGGCGACTCGTCCTGGGCCCCGCGGACGGTCTCCACCACGGCGCGGGCCACCTGGGAGTCGTCGTGCCAGAGGATCCCGGTCGCGACGTCACAGATGGGCTTTCCGAGGTTGTCCCAGTCCCCGGAGCGGATCGAGGTCGACCAGTCCCGAGGCCGAGGCTCCCGCTTGCGGTGATGGCTCTTCGCCAGCTCGTGGATGCAGAGGATCCAGATCTCGACGGGCTCGCCCTTCGGCACGATCGGCTCGCCGCCCCATGAGGAGTTCCTGGACTCCAGGAGCGCGATCTCGGCGTGGGCTCGCCACTTCTTCATCTGCGGGTCCGGGTCGGCGTAGACGTGGGGCCGGAAGAGGGTCCTGAGCGCGTTGATGGTCTTCGCGGCGTGAGCCCTGGCGAGCAGGACCGGAGCCTTCGCGGTCGGCATAAGGCCCATCCGAGGACGAGCGCCGGGGGGCGGGTCTCCATCGATCCGGGCGTAGAGGTATCTCGGAGGCGGCGTCTCCATCGGGGTAGAATGGACCCTCTCGGCGGGCGGCGTCAAGCTAGAACTCGATCTCGTCCTGAGTCGATGGGGTGTCGGCCACGGAGTCCTGAGCCCTGGCGGCCGGCGTCCCGTCATAGATCCGGACGAGACGGCCCATCTCGTGGTCCAGGAGGAAGTCGCCCCACTCGCCGGTCCGGCCCCACCAGTTCTTCGTGAGGCGGATCTTCTTGATCGTCTCGTTGTCCGCGTCCTTCGTCATGGAGAGCGCCATGTCGCAGCGATGATCGAGGAAGCGGCCCTTCGCCCGGCCCTCCTTGTTCAGCTCCGAGAGCAGGAGGAACGCGAGATGGCCGTGAGAGAGCTTGCGGGTCCCGACGACCCACTTCGTCACATGGCGGAGCGCGCTCATCCCGAAGGTATCGCCGCCCTTCCCGTCGTCCATGGCGTCGACGAAGCTCGACAGGGAGTCGAAGACGACCAGGGTCGGCCGCGCCGTGACCGTCTCGGCGAGCATCGCCACGACGTCCTCGATCGTGACGCCGATCCCGACGTCGAGGTGGTGCCAGGTGTCCGGCAGGCGGACCCTCTTGGCCAGGCTGATCGCCTCGGTCCTCGTGCGCTGATCGCGCCAGAGGTTCTCGGGGATGTTGGCGGAGGCCACGGCGCGAGCGGCCCGGTCCCGGATCAGGTCCTCGTGCATCTCGGCGGAGAGGTAGAAGGCATCCCAGCCGGCCAGGGCGGCGTCGATCGCCGTGGAGATCGCGACGAAACTCTTCCCGGTCGAGGGCTCCCCGGAGATCGCGACGCACCCCCTCCAGTTCAGGTAGAACGGCGCCAGCGCGACCCCTGTCTTGTAGAGGGGCTGCCGCTCGTCGATCTCCTGAGCGCGGGCCTCAGGGTCGTCTGAGACGAACGTCAGCGTCTGCTCTGGCCGCTCCAGCGCTCTCCGGAGCTGGTGACGCTTGAAGCGCTGCGGGTCGATCTCCAGGAGGTTCTCGGGCTCGGGCCAGACCTGGATGAGCTGGTCGACGGTCTTCCCGGCGGCCAGATGGTCCGCGGCGTCCTTCCCCTCGGCGGCCTCGACGATCGTGATCGAGGAGCCCTCTGGCAGGACGGCCGAGATGGAGTCGAACGTCGCGCGGGCGTGGGCTCGGCCTGGCTCGTCGCGGTCCTGGATGACCCGGATCTCGCAGCGGTCGGCGTGGAGGAATGCGCGAGACAGCTCGTCCCGCCACTTCCCGGCGCCGCCCGTGTTACACGTCGCGACGCACCCGGCCGCGCGCAAGGCGTCCACGTCCTTCTCTCCCTCGCAGACGATCACGGAGTCCCCGGCCTGGAGAGCTGGGATCAGCTCCGGGATCTGGTAGAGGGTCGGGGTCGCGCCCTTCATGTTCCAGAGCCAGCCCCCCTTCCCGTCCGGGCGCCGCTGGCGGAAGGACTTCGGCTCGGTCCGGCAGACCTCGTATAGGAGAGCCCCGTTCAGGTCGAGGTAGCGATAGGTCGCGACGACCTTCGCGCGTTCCGTGTCGCCGATCTGGCGGATCTCGGCCGGCTTCTTCCGGGCCGCCGATCTGGCCTCGTGGGGCTTCCAGTCGTCGTTCGGGTCGCCCGGGGCGTGGGTCTCGCCGCAGGGGCACTCCCCGCGCGCCTTATGGCTCCAGGTCTGCGAGCCGTCGTGATACTTGCAGCGGGTCCCCTCGCCGAGACGAGAGCAGTGGAACCAGTCGCCGTCCGAGGAGAAGCCGATGCACCGGGTCCCCTGGCCGCGCTGCATCCCCTGGTGTCCGCCGCACGCCGCGCACGGCTCGCTCTGGGTGTAGCGGCGGATCGCCCTCATCTTAAGACCCGGAGGCGGATCGGAGTCTGCGGAGTTCCGCTTCGAGGTCTGAGACTTTGGCGCGTAGATCAGCCAGCTCGTGGGCTGTGACGCTCCCGCAAAATGCCCCGGGCTCCCCGTGTGGTTCGTGCAGCGTCTCGTTCATCACGAATGGCTCATCCAGCGGCTTATATCGCCCGCAGCAGCATTGCTCAGGCATTCCACCCACTCACCTCTCACCGGAGGCCTGCAAGCGGATTACCTGCCCACCCTCCGGCCGTATCAACTTGCCGCCCTCATCGGAGGAGGCCACGACGATCGCGGTCGCCCTGGCCTTCCGGTCGTAGAGGAGGGCCCACTCTCTCGGCTGTCTCAGCGCGGCGGCGGCCTCATCGTTGCCTCGCGCTGCTATCCGAGCCAGCCGCCCGCGTTCGACGGTCCGGATCCGGTTCTGGATCGTCTTGACCCAGCCCATCTTCTTCCCGCCCTCTCCTCCCCACCACTCCAGGACCTCCTCGATGTATTGGTCGAGCGTGGTGAAGCTCTCGAAGGCTCCTCGCGAGACCCAGGGGATGGTCTTCTCCGCCCAGCCGTGGATCTGGCGGATCTCCGGAGGGGAGAGGGTCTCGGGGGCGAAGGTTCTGCCGCGTGGCTTCGCGGCGGCGTCGTCGAATAGGTCCCCGGTCTTGTCGGGCATGTCGTGGCGGCGTCCTCTCTGCGGCGAGCTATTCCCGGCCCGCCGACCTGCTCCTTCGTGATACCACAGACGGGCGACGGCGTGGGAGTTTTTTCTTGACCCACGGCGACTATTCGTGCAGGATCACCTTCAACCACGAGGACGCCGCCACGACATGCTCGACTCGCGACAGCTAGGCCCTGCGCCCTTTCCGAGGCCGCCCACGAAGCTCTGCCGGGCGTGCAACGTCGAGAAGGACGAGTCCGAGTTCTATAGGAGAGTCGCGTCCAGGGACGGCCTCCAGTCCAGTTGCAAGCCCTGCGAGCGGGCCCGGCGTGTCATGTTCAACACAAGGTCCCCGGGCGTCCAGGCGGAGAGGCAGAGGGCCTACTACTGGAAGAACCACGAGGAAGTGAAGCGCCGGATGAGGGCCTACCATCGGTCCGACCCGCTGAGATACTCGGCCCACGGCGCCGTCAGCCGTGCCATCAAAACGGGGCTACTCACCAGACGGTCGTGCGAGATCTGCGGATCCCCGCGGACCGATGCCCATCACGACAGCTATGCACAAGAGGACTGGCTTGTCGTCCGCTGGCTCTGCCGGAGCCATCACATCGCCCACCACAGAAAGGGAAACCAATAATGTCCGCCGCCGCCCCCGTTCTCGTCTGCGACTCCTCGAACCGACCCGCGTGGCTCGAATCCCGGAAGAAGGGGATCGGCTCCTCCGATTCCCCGTGCATCCTCCGCCTGGAGAAGGCCTGGGGGAACCCCTTCGTCGTCTCGTGTATCAAGCGAGGCCTGACGCTCCCGGACGACGCCCCCGACCAGGAATCCGAGTTGATGAAGTGGGGCCACTACGTCGAGGGCCCGCTCCTCCAGGCCTTCGAGGAGGAGACCGGCCACACCGCACAGCTCTCCGGCCTCATGTATCGCAGCGGGAACCCGGACACGCCCTACGCCATGACCACCCAGGACGGCGTCGTCCACGAGAAGGGTGGGAAGGTCGGCGGCGCCGAGTGCAAGCTGGCGATCTATACCTCGAAGGACTGGGAGCGATACGGGATCCCCGAGCACGTCGCTTGCCAGAACCTCCACACGATGGACGTCATGGACTGGGACTTCGTCTACACCCTGGCGCTCCTCGACGGCTATCGGTTCCGCTGGAAGAAGCAAGAGCGCGACGACGAGATCCTGGGCGACATTATACGCCCCGCGGAGGCGGAGTTCTGGCGGCGCCTCCAGGACGGCGAGCAATTCGACGCCGGGGTGGGAGGTCGTCCTGGGATGTCGGCCGACTGGCTGAAGAGCCTCCACCCGAACGACAACGGAGAGACCGCCCTACTGAAAGGCGACCACTGGATGGACGTCATGGACCGCTGGCGACTCGCAGCCGACGAGGAGAAGGCCGCGAAGGAGCGGAAGGAGAAGGCGAAGAACTCGCTCGTCCAGGAGGTCGGGGACGCCACCTTCGGGCGCCTCGACGACGGGCGGCGGGTCTCGCTGAAGACTCAGACCAGGACCACGAAGCCGACCACGGCGACGAAGACCTCGACGTTCCGGGTCCTGAGGGAGACGGGGTGATGGGCTTTCAGACGATCCCGGAGAGGCGAGCGGAACTCCTCAAGCTCGTGATGGAGGTCTCTCTCGAACGGCGTGAGGTGACGCTCGCCAGTGGCCGGAAGAGTCACTTCTACCTGGACTTGCGCCAGACCATGATGCGACCACTCGGCGTCAAGCTGGTCGGTGATCTGATCCTCGATAGGCTCCTGGGAGGCCTGGGGGTGGACGCAATCGGCGGCATGGCGGTCGGCGCGGTCCCGGTAGTGTCGGCGGTGCTGTCCTCTGCGGCGCATTGGAACCAGGCCGAATGGCTGGTTGGGTTCTTCGTCCGTAAGGAGAAGAAGAAACACGGCCTCGGCCTTCAGATAGAGGGCGCCTTCCAGGAGGGTCAAGCCGTCGCGCTACTGGAGGACACGACCACCACGGGCGGCTCGACGCTCGACGCCCTCGATATCGTGGAGGCCGCGGGAGGGAGGGTGGCGCGCGTGATCTGCATCGTGGACCGCGGCGAGGGTGCGGCCGCGGCCTTCGCGAGGCGAGGCGTCACGCTTGAATCGCTTTTCGATCGCGCCGACATCGACGAAGCGCTGAACCGGGAGGGGTGATGCCCATAGAGAACGGGATGAGCGTCGTCTTCACTCACGACGAAGTGATCCACGCCCACAGCGAGATCCACGACGCCGCGGGCCGTCTCTTCGGATGGAATAACGACCAGCCCGAGGCCCTCAGGATGGCGAAGAGGATCGCCGGCTGTGCGCGGATCCTGGTGATCGGGATCGAGGAACGCCAGGGGGCGAGCGACCTGGACCCTCGGAAGAAAGAGGATCGATGTCTCGCAATCGCCCGGCAACTCTTCGCTGCGGCGGGCCACCTGAGGGCCGCGATGGACTGCATCCCGGACATTAGGCCGGACGTTCGGGAGGATATTGACAGCGCGAGGGCCAAGCTCCACGCGGCGGCGTGCCGGAGGCTGGACGACGCGCTGAAGTCCGAGTTGAACCATGCGGAGATTACATGGATCGGCGTCGCGGTCCGCCGCAGGATCTCGGACGAGGGGCGTCAGATCGTCACCTCTTCCGCCCCGAGGCCACCCACAGAGAACGAATAGGAGACGCCGCCGTGCCCGAGCTACAAGACGACCAGGACCGCCAGAGGGAGGCCAAGTCGAACACGGCCACCCTGGAGGACTTCCTCCAGAGCGACTCGTTCGCCGACCACCTCCGGCAGATCCTCCCGGACCACCTCAGCTCCGACCGGTTCTCGACGATCGCCCTCCGGCAGACGCGGGCCATCCCGGAGCTTCAATACTGCGACCTCTCCACGGTCGCGGCGTCCGTGATGGAGGCCGCCGGCCTCGGGCTGGAGATCGGGATAAACGGGGAATGCTGGGTCATCCCGCGACAGATCAAGCGGAAGGTCAGCGGGGAATGGACGAAGGTCTGGGAGGCGGGCCTACAGGTCGGCTACCTCGGCCACCTCGCCCTCGCCTGGCGCTCCTCGCAGGTCGCCGGCCTTACCGTGGACGTCGTGATCGACGGGGACCGGTTCGAGTTCGAGAAGGGGACCTCTGGATTCCTTCGCCATCGTCAGCGCGAAGGCCGCATAGTCTCGGAGGCGACCGTCACCCACGCCTACACGGTCGTCCAGACGGTCTACGGCGGCACGGTCTGGGACGTCATCGACAAGGTGGAGATCGAGCGGATCCGGAACTCGGGGCCGAGTTCAAACTCTCCGGCCTGGCGCGACTGGTATGACCAAATGGCCCAGGGGAAGGTGATGAAGCGGGCCCTGAAGTTCTGCCCGAAGAGTCCCGAGCTGGCGCGGGCGATCTCCCTGGACGATCAGATGGACGGAGGCGTCCGCCAGACCTTCACCCAGTCGCTCCCGGCCATCCCAGCCAGCGTCACGTCCTCGACGGTCAGCGACACGGAAGAGGCCCTTCGCCGGTCGGCGGCGACTCAGAAGGAGGGCGGGCGCGCTCCCGAAGAACCTCCGCCGGCCGGCGATGAGGTCCCGCCGATGGAGGAGGACCAGCGAGAGCCCGTTCCGGTCACAGAGCAAGCTCAGCGCGAAGAGGGGAAGGCGACAGTCGGGGACTACGGGTTCTAGATGGGCGACGTCGACCTCTCCCGCTACGTCCTGGACTTCGGGAAGAAGCACAGAGGCGAGCGGATCCAGCGCATCCCGGCCTCCTACCTCCTCTGGATGGTCCGGGACCACTGCGGGCCCTACGCCGTCGCCCAGGCCGAGCTGGACCGGCGCGGGATCAAGCTCCTCGACATTGAGATCAGCGGCCACGCGATCGACGCGGCCTCGCTGAGGATCCGGAAGACCTGGCACGAGAACCGGGAGAAGGCGGAGGGGCTCCATGGATGGCTCTGTCGCGCCGCCCTCGATGCTCGCGCTCTCGGCGAGAAGGTGGACGAGGACTGCCTGGCATGGCTCGGCGTGAAGTGGGTCTTCGCCTCCGATCGAGGGGAGTGGCCCCTGCTGAAGACCGTCGTCCCGCTACGGGAGAAGGAGGGCTAGATGGACTGGAAGGAGGCGACGGACCTCGGGCAGGAGGCGGCCGAGCTGATCGGCAAGCTCCAGAAGGTCTTCGATGACCTCTCGCAGGCCGGGTATATCGTGGGGCCCCCGTCGTGGCGACAGATCGAGCAGAGCTTCGTCGTGAAAGGCCACGAGAGGGCCCTGACCCTGATCGAGCTGGAGGATCGCCTGACGCTCGCGTCGGTCATCGAGCCGAGACCGATCGATGGCCCGCCTGAGAAGGTGAAGTCCTCCGAGCCGTGGTTCGACGTCGATACCGGGCTGCCGCTGGCCGCCGATGGACACGGCGAGGTCCCGAGATGGGTCGCGAACATAGACGCCCAGACCTGCCCTAATTGCCGGGAACGCGACGGGGAGGCCTGGGATCCACATCAATTGCCACACTGCCAGAACGAGGTGTGCCGGTGCGTCGTGGGTCGGCCGGGATGACCCGACGAGACCCCACCTTCGGGCCGGACTACGATGTCGACCTCGATGGCCCTCGGGTCAGGCGGCAGATGGACGTCATCCGGGAGTTAATGCTGAGCAGGTGGAGGAGCGGCGCCCCCTGGCTGACTCTGTCCGAGATCGAGCGCGCGACCGGATACCCTCAGAACAGCATCTCGGCCCAGCTCCGCCACCTCAGGAAGGCGCGGTTCGGGTCTTACGACGTCACGAAGCGACGACGAGGAGAGCCGAAGGCTGGGCTCTGGGAGTATCGCGTCCGGCCGGAATTCACCCTCACGGGAGACTGAGAACGTCACCTTCTCCCCACCCTGGCCACTCACCACGACCACTACAGAGGAGCGCCACTCGATGCTGAAGCTCGTCCTGAAGGACTTCATGTGCCACAAGAGCCTCGTCCTGGAGTTCACGGAGCCCGTCGGGTTCATCGTCGGGGCGAACGGGGTCGGGAAGACCGCGATCCGGGACGCGCTGGAAATGGTCTACCTCGGAACCGGCAAGATCCGCGGGATCTCGACGAAGAAGGCGCTCGGCGAGCTGTCGGTCCGGGAGGGTGCGAAGTCCTGCTCCGTGACGGTCGAGACGGAGAAGCTCAGGATCGAGCGGACGATGAAGCGGGACGGCTCCCAGGAGTTCTGGATGACCCAGGGCGTGGAGACGGCGAGCGGCATCGAGTTCGGTGAGCCCAGGCAGGTCCCGCCCCGCCGCGACGGGAAGAGCCAGGTCGGAGGGATCGCGGACGACGCCCTCCGTGTGGTCCTGGAGCCGACCGAGTTCTTCCGCCTCGATGAGGCGCGACGCCGAGAGCTGGTCCTCAAGGCGACCTCGCAGAAGGCCACGCTGGCAGAGATCGTCCAGGCGCTCCACGACTGCCTGGAGCCCGAGGGCGAGGAGGACAAGAAGGCGATCCAGGACGCCGCCGAGTTCGTCGTCGAGTTCGGGATGAGGCCGGCGGAGACCCACGCGGCGGAGGTCCGCGCTCGGGCGAAGCGAGACCTGAAGGACGTCACCCCGGAGAGGCCCACCCACGCGGAGGGCCTGGCTCCGGAGCTGTGCGAGGTGATCGAGGCTCGCACCCTTGAGGAGCTGGAGACCCGCCTGGAGGAGGTCCGCACGCTCCACACCCAGGCCGTCGCGAGGGAGGCCAGCTCGACCGGGGTCATCGAGGGCCAGCTCCAGGAGGCTCAGGCCGCCCAGGCAGCGGCGGAGGCCGTGGAATACGAGCCCGCGGACAAGGGGGCGAAGAAGGGGCTCGTCGAGGCGACGAAGAGGGTCGCGGCCGCCACGGGTCAGGTGGAGAGCATCCGGAAGAGCCTGGACACGGCCCGGCAGGTCTTCGAGGAGACCGAGGTGGCCGTGTCCGAGATCGATTACGAGACCTTTGTGAAGCCGAAGGCCTGCCCCGCCGTCCCGTTCCCGTTTCAGTGTACCGTGAAGAAGGGGAGCTTCCGGGCGGCGATCGAGGCCGGGAACGGTCAGGCCGACGATCCTGGCGCTCTCGGGACCGCCAAGAAGGCCGCCGACGAGCTAAAGGTGAAGCTCGACGCCGCCGTCCAGGCCCTGGAAGCCGTCCAGGCCCAGCTCGCCACGGCGACGGAGCGCGCCGAGACAGAGCGCGACCGCACGACACGAGACGACGCGAAGGCCGAGGCGATCAACAGGACCCGAGCGCGGGCCCAGGAACTCGAAGGCCAGCTCCTGGAGGCGCAGACGATGGAGTCCGGCATAGTGGGGGAGACCGCCCCGGCCCTGGAGGAGCGCGTCGAGCGCGGCCGTGAGATGGTCGAAGCGAAGCGGGCCTGGGACATCCAGGAGGATCTCTACCGGAACCAGACGACGAGGAAGACCGAGCTGGAGATGACGATCGCGCGCTGGGACGAGATCGCGAAGGCCCTCAAGCCTGACGGCATCGAGACGATGCTCGGAGGAGGGGCGAAGGAGGAGTTCCTGGAGCTTCTCGATTCCGCTGAGGGTCTGGCCGGGTCGATCGAGCTGACGCCGGACTTCGACATCGTGGTCCACAGAGGCGTCGATGTGAACCGTCACCCCCTCCAGCTCTCCACCTCTCAGAGGCTCGCGGTCGGGATCGCGATCCAGCACGCCTTCGCGACGCTCCTCCAGTTCCCGATCCTCTGCTGCGATGCGATCGATACCTTCGACCAGGGCCTGAAGTCGGCGTGGGCCGAGTTCGCCAACAGGGTCGAGGACCGTTACGACGGAGCGATCCTCGGGATCTCGACGACGAGCGTGGCGACGCCCGCCGCGCCGCCGCCTGGGTTCGAGAGCTACCACCTGCACGACGGGACCGCGACCCACCTCATCACAGCGGAGGAGTAGGCTATGACGCAGACCAGAATCGACTGGTATGATTTGAGCCAGGTCGCCGGGACAGTCCTGGCCGTCTTCGGCCTGGGCGCGATCATCGCTGCCGGCGTCTGGCTGAAGTACGCGAGCCCGCGGAGCGACTACCAGCGCCTGAACGCCCTGGAGCAGAAGGTCCAGGCCCTGTCGATCCGCGTGGACGCGCGGCATTGCCCCGAGGTCGAGGAGGATAGCTCTCATGCACCTTAGGGACTCCATGGGGATCCGTGCAGAGTGGATCCTGACCTTCGCGATCGTGATGGTCGTCATCCACGCGGTATTCAACACGCTCTCGATCAGGCGAGACGCCGAGAGGATCAGCACGCTCGAAACCAGGGTCCAGGAGCTGGAAGCGAACCAGGAGACTCTAATCGGGGCTTTAGATAAGGTCGTCCTCATCCTGGAGGATAGATAGCCGTGATCCTCACTCTGGACGCCGACGGCCGCTACATCCAGGGGCCCGACTGCGGAAAGGTCGCGATGTTGCTCGACGCTGGGGCGAAGCGGAGGGTCCCGCCCAGGAGGTTCCCGCCCCGCGCTGGTCGGCAGTATGTAGCCGTTGAGATTCAGGGCACCCACGACGCCGCTCTCTGGGTCCAGGACGACGTGGACTTCAAGCGCTGCAAGCGAGACGACGACCGATTTATCGTCTGGCTGGAGATGGAGACCGAGCCCCTGGTGAGCGCTGGGCGTCTGCCACCAGACCAGAAGGTGAGCAACTACGAGGACCGGGCCTTCCCGGGGATGTGGTGATGTGGTGGCTCGGATGCGTCCGGAGATGGTTGAGGGAGATCACCTCGGAGCCCACCTACTGCGATGGCTGCAAGCGCTTTTCCAGGGGCTTCATCTGTCCCTACTGCTAGGAGATCATGCCGAAAAGGCCGCACGCTACGGGGCATCGTTTCGGCCCCGACCTCGTCTGCCTCTGTGGCGTCGAATGGGAGTCCCACCAGACCGCACAGACCGAGTGTCCGCTGGCCAGGACCGAACCCGACGCCTCGCCGGATGAGCCGGGAGACGTGGAGTCCGAGGAAGAGACGCCAGGATCAGGTGCCTGATCTCCTAGAGGTCGATCCAGAGAAGCTCGATCCCGGCGTCCGTCGGCGTCGCGCCCTGGTTCTCCCACTGGACGAGGTAGTCCCCGGCGGCGAGGATCCAGCCGTAGGTCTCCAGCTCCAGAGGGTCGAGGGCGTTGTAACGATGTCCGGCGTTCGAGAAGAACTTCGCGAGCTTCGTCCCGTCGGCCACGACGGTCGGGGTGTGGAACACGATGGCGGACGAGGTGATCGAGTCGACCCGGTTCCGGGCCACGACCGTTAGAGGCGTCCCGTCGGCCACGGGATCGTCCGGGGTGGGGCCGTCGTAGAGGGCGCCGTAGAAGTCCCCGTCCCCGGAGAAGGCGAAACCGAGGAGGATCCCGGCGCCCGCTGCCACTCGGACCAGAAGCTCGATCTGTGCCGGCGAGGCGCCGACGGCCTCGTCCTCGTGGGTGACGGAGAAGACGCGGCCAGCATCGAGGGCGGCGGCGTAGCTGTATTTCGAGAAGGCGCTAGCAGGCATGGCCCACCCTCCTAGAGGTCGATCCAGATCATCTCGATCGTCGCGTCCGTGACGCCGGCCGAGTGGTTATCGAACTGGAGGAGGTAGTCGCCGGGGTCCAGGATCCAGCCCCGCTTCTCGATGTCCAGGCCGTCGACCCCGTTGACCCGCTGGCCGTTGTTCGAGAAGAACCTCCGGAGCTTCGTCCCGTCGTCCGAGACCGTCGGGCCGTCGAAGGCGAGCGTCGTCGAGGTGTTCGTGGAGATGCGGTTCCGGTTCAGGACAGCAATAGCCGCGCCGTCCGCGCCCGTCGTCGGGTCGGCGTAGAAGCCCGCCCAGCAGTCCGCCCCGCCGCTGATCGCGAAGGCGAACCGGATCGCCGCCCCGGCCGCCACACGGAGGAGGACCTCCTGCTGGCCCGGCCCGCCGTTCTCGGCCGGGACGTCGTCGACGTCGAGAGTGGCGGAGAAGGCCTGGCCATCCCGGATCGCCGTTGCGTAGCTGAAGGGGTCGATGATTGACTGGCCGCTCATGGCTGCCTCCTCTGCTGGCGCGAAGGTATCGGAGGGCGCGACCTATCGCCCGCCCCGTAGCGCCTCGATGTACGCCGAGTAGGACATGCACTCCCAGCCGAACTCGGCCAGCGGCGTCCCGTCCTCTCGGGCGGCCTGTTCCTCAGTCGCCTCGTCCATGATCGGCGGCCTCTGTAGCACTCCGAAGCTCGGCGGCGCGGGCTTCGCGCATCCGACGAGCGCGAGCGCGGCGACCGACGAGAGTCTTAGGAGGGTGGTCCAGGTGGATCTTCGCTGCATCGTTGGCCTCTTGGTTCGCTTCGAGCGTGTCGGTCCGGTGCTCTGCGACGGCCTGGGCGCTCTTCGCCCTGACGAGCCTCCGGATCAAGAGACCCACCAGGGCGAAGAGTCCGCCGAGTGCTGCGAGTAGGGCTTTCACTCGGGCGGCGCGGGCGGAGGAGTATCTCCGGCCGCACACATGGGGCCGAGCAGGTCGCCGACCTTCGGGATCAGACAGATCCCGCCCAGGATGTTGATCGTCGCGTTGCCGCACGCCACGACGCCGCCCCCGTAGCCCACCTCGAAGTCGACGAAGTCGGCGGCATTGAGCCCGATCGCGGGAGGCCACGCAAAGCGGACCACCTTGGCGTCCAGCGCGGTATCGAAGGAACAGTCCGCGGCGTAGGCTGGGCTGGCGGCCAGCACGAGCCCGCCGAGCACGAGTAGCAGGACAGCGCCCCTGACGATCGTCCCTCTGAGAGCCTCTGAGAGCTTCATGGATTCCCCCTCCTCTGGCAGTCCTGGACGTCGCGCTCCAGGTCTGCGATCACGAGAGCCAGATGGCTCACGACTGAAGCCGGGATTCTATCATCCCGGGCCGCCTCTGCCTCCAGGGCTCGGAATGTGCGGTCCTCCAGGTCGTCGGAGACGGCCTCCCTGGCGCGTCCCATCGCGGCCAGGAAGGTCGCCTCCTCCCCCCGGTACTCTCCCCCCAGAAAGGCGCCGAGAGGGACTGCCAGGGCCAGCGCGATCTTCAGGACCAGGCGGACCCACTCGGGCGCCGGCCCGAGGCTCACGGATCGAGTTCCGCATGGATGTGGACGTTCCACTCCTTCCCGTGACACGAGACGTCATAGTTCACGCCCTGGCGCGCGAGCAGGTCGACCCTCATCCTGGCGGCCCAGGCCTCGCCGATCGTCCGGCGATCCTCCAGGACGTCCGTCGTCCCCCAGAGCGAGATGTCGAAGGCGTTGTTCCGCTCGTGGGCGTCCAGGGTGTCCCGGATCTTCCGCCAGCCCTCCGAGACTATGACCTCCGTCATACCGTGAGGGGCGGTCCGGAGCGCGGACTGGACGATGCACCAGACCTCGGGGCGTGTATTGCCCTCGGTCAGAATGCAGCCCCGGCGAGCCTTCTCGGAGCTGTCCTTCCAGTCGGCCTTTATGATGAGCCGCGGGCCCTTGTAGCCCATCTCTCAGTGTCCTCCGGGTGGCTGCGAGACCGTCCCGAGCCACTCCCAGACGCGCTGCAAGATGGCCCAGAGCCCGACCGCTCCTGCCGCGCTCGCTCCGCCGACGACGGCCGTCTGACTTGGGGTCGCCCCATGAGCGCTCCCGGCGATCTCCATCTTCTCGTGGGCCGCGAGGTCGTCCCGGACGCCGTCGATCTTGTGGTGCGTCCCGTCCAGCCGGTCGTCCACGACATCGAAGCGGCGGTTCGTCTCGGTCTCCTGGGCGGCCTGCCTCTCGTGGCCTTGCGTGAGCCCACGGGCTACCTCGATCCGGAGCGCGCTCGTAGCCTCAGCGCTGCCTCGGATCATCTTCTTCGCTTCATCCAGGGACTCCCCGAAGTGGCTCATCGTTGACTCGATCTTGCCGAGTGTCCGCTCGATCTCCTCGCTCATCCGGTTCTCCGTCGTCGTCTCAGGTGGAGGATCGTCAGTAGCAATAGGCCGGCAGATAGTAGCCGGCCCTGGGCGGGCTCGGGGACGTGGATCAGTGGAGGGGGTGGGTTGAGGCAGTTGCCGATCAGGATCGGAGCACTCCACGAGGAGCGATCTCGATGGAGAGGTCCCCCGTCGTGTTTGTGGGGAGGGTCCAGGGTAGCGGCCTGGACTCGGGAACACCCGGGAGCGTCGAGGAGCGTCGCCTCGGCGTAGACCTCGTCCGTGGAGTAGCCGTGGCGCGCGGCGCGGTCCATCTCGTCCTGGGTGAGTCCGGACAGCGCCTTCGACGGCGCCCACTGGAACCAGTCCCAGTTCTGAGGCGAGGAGCGGAGGGCCAGATCGCGAGCGGCGCCGTTCGGTAGGGAGGCCTTGAGGGGGTCTGCCCAGAGGACCCGGCTCGCACCCTGCCAGGGATCGGCGAACGCGATCCGGGCGGCGGCGAGCGTCACCAGGAACACGAAGCCGCCCACTGAGATCCGTTGCATGACGTCCGCCAGACCTCCTACCAGACCTTCACGATCGACATATTGCCGAAGACGTCCCTCGTCCCGGTCGAGTCCTGGTAGGCCACGCCACGCACGATCTGTCCGACGGCCAGCTCGATCCCGAGAGTGACGTGGACGATGGTATCCGAGTTCGTTGTGGGGTGAGGGTCGTTCTGGCCGAGCCCCCCGGACTCGATCGTCCCGTCGATACTGATCGCGATAGCGCGGTTGACCCCGCCGTTCGGCGTCCCGGTTCCTGAGTCTTCGTCGAAGAGGACGTTCAGCCCGATTTCGTACCAGCCAGCGCCGCCCGCTGGCACGGTGAAGCGGTCCGGGTTGGCCCCGCCGACGTCGATCATCCCGCCGATATCGGTGACCTCGGTCTCCCAGTCGATGTCTGTCGCGGTGTCGTGCGCGATATTGAAGCCCGTCGTCACAGTGGCCCGCGCTCTCGCCTGAGTCGCAGAGCTGACGAGCTGGGTCGCGCCGATCTCCACAGCGTCGATCTCGTTGGTCACGAGCGAGAGCTGGTCGACTCCAGGGGATCTCATCCCAGAGGTCGGGTCGGTCTGGAAGGAATAGACCGGGTTTGTCTCCGTCCCGTCCGCCGCTCGGAGCTGTTCTGGCTGCGCCGCCCCGCCGTGGGCACGGACCACATGGACGCCGCCTGCCGTGAGGGCGACCTCGTCAGCCGCTGGCCAGTAGACCCCGGTATTCGGGTCTCCGATGGGAGCGATCGATGGGAGCGGGGCGGTCCCGGCCGGGAAGAGGATCCTCAGGCTCGACGGCTCCAGGCCCGCCAGGATCTCGTCAAGCTGTTCGAGCCGATCGTGGAGCCCGTCGAAGTCCGAGAAGAGGAAGTGGCCGCCCGTGACCTTGATCCCTGTACTCGGTCCCTCGTCGGCGAACGACCCCCCGGTGACCGTCATCACGAGCGCCGAGAGGCCCGTGAGCGTATAGGGCCCATCGTTCAGCTCTGAGTCGTCGACCTGGATGTCCTGGCCGTTCACGAAGCCGTCGGCCGTCCAGTCGCCCACGGTCCTCTCCAGCGTGTCGGAGCCGTTGCCGTCGATGAACTCGATCGAGTCGGTCCCGTCGAACCACGGGGTCGTCCCGCGCCGGACTCGGCTCCGCTCGTAGTCGTCGCCGTCCCAGAAGACGGGAGCGAGCCGGGTCGGGTTCGAGAGCACCGAGCCCGAGTCGATGTCGAAGTGCCAGAGGTCGACGATCGACGGGAGCACAGAGGCCGTGTCCACGAGTGTCGGGATGCCCTGGGTGTTGACGTTGAGGAAGCGCTCCAGCGTGTCCCCGCCTCCAGCGTAGGTCGCCGTCAGGACGGCCGCCGTCGCCGGGGCGACTCGGACGCCTTGGACCAGCGCGGACCCTGTCGCGACGTCGATCCGGTTGTCGTTCGGGGCGTCCTGGATGGTCGGGAAGTAGGAGTGAACCCCGATCAAGCCGCCATTGACGTGGATCGTGTATCGATCGTATTGGAGCAGGTCGAGTGGGAGGACGGATCCGGGCCCCTGGATGTTGTTGATCTCCAGGGTGTGGAGGTTCACGGTATTGAAGAGCGTCAGGAGCGTCGCGTCGAGGTCGTCTCCGTAGGTGTAGTAGCTCGCCGAGGTCACGGCGCCCTGGCCCGACGCGAAGGCGACGTAGTAGTTGTTTCCGATGACCATCGTCTGAGCCATGGCGCTCTCCTCCTAGACGAGATTCCCGTCCTGATCGACGGTCGAGACTTCCGGGAAGCCGGGATAGTCGCCTCCGTTGTTCCACAGCGCAGCCCCGACGACTCCGATCCCGATGGTCCCGCCGTCGGTGACGACCTCATCGATAAAGGGATCCCCGGAGAACTCCAGGACCAGGGGCCCTACGGCGGCGACGTCGATGGGGGAGCCGTCGTCCTTGTCGTTGTCCATGGTTCGCTGGATCGTGACGGCATCGCCCACCTCGAAGCCGTCGTCCTCCCAGCTCCCGACGAGCCGCGTGATCGTGTCGTTCCCGCCCGTGTTCGCGAACGTCACCTGGGAATTCCCCTTCATGGCCTTCGGGCCCTTGTAGAACTCGAAGGGCTCCTGGCGGAAGGTGAAGCCCACCTCGACGTCGAGCCCGACCTGGAGCTTCGTCCCGACGTTGTAGGTCTTCGTGGTCGTGATGGCGTTGCGCACTCCTCCAGGGCCGATGACCTGCCAGCGCCCTCCGGCGAGCCGGAGCTGGACCGTCCGTCCGCGCTGGGCGTAGGTCATACTCCCACCAGCGCTCTTGACCGGGATGTTCTTCATGGGCCGGCCCGAGCCGAACTCGATGTCCGTCACCCACGTCCCGGCCGTGTTCGCAGGGCTCATGGACAACATCCGGAGGTCGCCGATTACGGTCACGATCCGGATGGGGTCGCGCGCTGAAATCTCCCGTTTTATGAGAGCTTGCTCCTGGGTCATATCAGACGACCTCGATCCCGCTCGTGATCTCCAGAGCCTGGATCGTAGCGTTGACCGTCTTCGCGTCCCGCTTCAGTGTCCGCGACATCTGGCGGATCAAGTAGATCCGGTCGTCGTCGGTGGAGGAGAAGGAATCGGCCGGCTCCAGGGCGAGGTCGTGGAACATGGCGATCGTCCGGGGATGGAGCGTCGCCTGTTGCATGAAGAGAACCTCGCGAGCCAGGACGATTGCAGTCGCGTCGTCGTCGATGAGGTGGTTAACCACCTCGATCCGGCTCTCCGAGAATTCCAGGGCCTCGTCGGTCCGCGCGATCTGCTTGATCTCCTGGAAGACATACTCGAAGGGGTCGGCGTGGATGTCGTAGACGCCGCGCCCGAGCGAGTTCATGATCCACAGGCCCAGGACCAGCGCGAAGGCCTGGATGATCCGGCCGATGGAGATCGTCACGAAGAGCGCCGCCCCGTCCGGGATCGCCGCGAAGACGACGTGGATTATGAGAAGGATCACGGCCAGCCAGGGCGCGAAGCCCGTGTCCACTGTTATCAGCATACCGACATAGCCCTCGGCCAGGTCGTTCGGAGCTACGATCCCGGTCGCGCGTTCTCCTCCGCCGAGAGCCTTGAAGCCGCCGTTCACGGAGGTCTTTACGACGAGCTTCGGGTTGTCGGCGAGCTGGGTCCGGTCGTCAGAGAAGAGCGCCTCGATCCGCTCGTTATCGGCGAAGAAGCCGGTCGTCAGATTGACCTGAGCGACGACCTGCCGAGGCTGGGTGATCTTGCTCTGATTGAAGTCCAGGCCCTTGATACAGACCGAGTCCGCGGCGATCACGTCCGAGAGAGGCCACTCCACGGAGATCCGCGTCCGCTGGTCCGAGTAGAAGCGGTCGATGTTCCCGCCCAGGATGGACAGATGCTGGCCGAGCTTGCCCTCCCCGGTGAAGCGAGGGATGAAGCCGTCGGCGAACATGACGCGCGCCAGCAGGACGATCGGAGACTCCCCCGAGAGCGTCATCGTCGTGTGGCGGAGGACGCGGGTCTCGCCCCATCCGGAGAACTCGATCTCCGCCGGGGCCAGCCCCATCTCGCTCTGGGCGAGCGTGTCCCCGATCGCCCGATAGGTCTCGCCGTCGGTGAATTCCCGGCTCGTGCGCTCGTAGCCCAGGAAGTCCGCCTCCCTGGAGGTCGCCTTGAACTGTCGCTGGCTCTTGCCTGCCGGCCCGAGCGCCCTGGAGCGGATCCAGCTCGGCTGCCCCCGGATGATCATCGTCAGGGTGTTCGGCCAGAGGTCGGGGTCGACCTGTTCGTCCCCCTCGTAGACCCTGAGGACGTTGCCCTTCCGGAAGTAGCGGGCGTCGAGGTCCTGGGAGTAGTCCGCCTCGTAGTCCTCGCCGTCGATGGGCTCGGGCGCGATAAACTGGATCCCCTCGGTCGTCCAGTCGTAGTCTGTGCCCTCCGTGAGGGCGACCCCGTTCTTCCGGACCTCGCGGGTCACGTTGGGGTCGTGGATGCTGACCGGCCGGTTCGAGACCTCCTCCAGCTCGCCCCCGGTGTCGCCCGTGACGTCGATCTCCTCGCCGGTCGTGGTCGCCGTGAGGAGGCTCAGCGGGTTGAATATGCCCGTCGGGTCCTCAAGCGTGACCGTCGCCGATCCCGCGGAGATCCCGCCCGTCGTGTAGTCGCCAGAGACCTCTTGGATGTCGATCTGGGCCGCGAAGTCCGTGAAATCCTTTGGGCCCACGATCAGCTCCAGGGCCGTCTCCGTGACGATGTCTCCGATCGTGTTCGCCAGACTGCTCCGGAGGTCATAGAGGTCCACGCGGAAGGCCGGCGCGCGGCGCTCCGTCTCGCCGAGAGAGATCGCCTCCAGGAGCGGAGGGAGCGAGCGCACTACGTCACCTCGGAGACGATGTGGAAGGTCAGGACGACGTTCTCGTCCACGTAGCCGGTGGGGTCGACGTCCCAGCCCGTGAAGGCGTTATCGATCGGGTCGCTCGGACCCCGGATCTCCTTCATGTCGAGCGCCTTCCCGGTCGACCCGCCGCCCACCTGGAGCTTGTAGAATTCTACATTGTAGGACTTCTCGGAGAGGTCTCGCGGCGCCCAGACGATGTAAGTCTGGGCCGATGGGACCAGCGCCGGAGGGTTGACCAGATAGTTGATGAAGAGCCGGAGGAGATAGCTCGGCATCGAGGCGACCGACTCCTTCGCCCCCTTCCAGGTCAGATGACAGTCCATGTCGTCGAGCTGACCCTCGAAGCGGGTCACGAGCGTCGTCCCGAGGGTCCTCTTCGTGCTCGCCAGGGGGACCGGGATCACCTCGTCCAGGAAGTTCGAGACCGAGTCGGGGTTCACGGAGAACACGATCGGCGGGAAGCTCGCGCTGAGAGGATGCGTCAAGGTCTGAGAGGCGCCCAGCTCCCCGGCGCCGCCCACATCCAGCAGGGGAGCAGAGGCAGCGGCCGCAGCCGGGGCGCCCAGGGCGATCTCGAAGTCGGTGGAGACTGTGATGGTCATCGTTAGAAGACCTCCAGAGAGAAGTCGATGTCCTTCCCGACGTCGCCGTCCAGGATGGAGGAGGTGTAGACGCGCTGCGTCACCACGCCGTCGTCGCTTGTCTCCTCCTGGTTCTGTGGGTGGAGCGTGCCCTCGGCCGTGTCGAGCGTGATGGCCGGGGTGTAGTTCGGGACTGGGAGCCCCGTGACGCTGTCGCGGACGATGACCCTGACCCGTGAGCCCCCGAGGCGCCGGTTCTTCCGGTCCGGGCCCATGACGATCTCCAGGTCCGGGCCGTCGATGTCGACGATGACCATGAAGCTAGCGCCCCGTTCCGGCTCCGATGCGGTGCCCTCGGCGTGAACCTGCCAGACGCACGTCTGCGGCCTCGGGATCGTTGCGTTGTCCCTGAAGCGGAGCCTCATCCAGAGCGCCCGGTGGGTGAGCCCTGGGAGCGCGGTAGTGTCGCCCCTGCGAGGCGTCATTAGCTCGGCCTGGTTCGCTGGGCTCCGCCTCCAGGTCTGAGGACCGCCTTCGTCTCCGGTGCCGACCATCGCGCCGGCCGTCGTTTCGATGTCTGGCTCGACGCGCTCGTTCGCGATGCCCGGGATCTCGATCGCGGCGGCGTCCAGCTCGGCCATCGTGGAGCACGCGATCTCCAGGATCAGAGGGCCGGGCTGGTGGTCCGTGATCCAGACGTTGTAGGGCCCGTTCGTCGTCCCGTTGCCCAGCGCGTGGATGAACATGAGCCGGTATCTGGGCTCTCGGGAGACGGACGTCAGCGCGTCCCAGGCGTCGAAGACGGAGTTCGGGGTGTAGAGTCGGTAGACCCGCCCGACGACCGAGACGATCGGGAGAGGGCCGTCCAGGGTGAACTCTCCGGTCACCGTGTCGAAGCCGATCACCTCGACGGCGAAATTCACCTCGTCAGTCGCGGCCACGAAGGCGTCCTCTCCGAAGAAGATGATCCAGGAGCCCGTGTAGTCGGTGGAGGTGGGCAACAGACCCGCGTCCGTGAAGTGATACAGGTCGCCCGCGTCCGTGATCGATCCGTCCAGCTCGTCGATCGTGGTGGAGGACCTGAAGCCCCCGAGCATCGCGTTCGGATCCGTCTGCGGGTCGCCGACCCCAGAGGCGACCGCCCGCTTCATCTCGCACTCGAAATTGCGCCGGCTCATCCGTCCGCCTGGGCCGTGACCCGGTCGCGCGTCTCGGCCAGATCGTCGTCGTCCGCGTACCGGACTCGGGCCTGACCGAGCCCCTCCGCGTCGGTGATCGAGGTCGCGGCCAGGAGCGTCCCGTGGGCCGGCGTGACCGGGTCGTCGGTGTGGGGGTAGTCGACCGTGTAGACCTCGGTCCCGTCGACCGGATAGGGCACGTTGAACTCTACCTGGGTCGTCGAGAAGTCGAAGTCGACGCCCTCCTCCAGCTCGATCCCGTCCTCGTAGACCTTCTTCGGGTAGTCGATCGTCAGGTTGATCGGGCCGTTCGCGAGCGTGAAGTCATCCCCAGGCGACGACCCCGTAACGTCGATCACCTCGCCCTCCGTGCTGGTCGCCTCGATGCTCCAGTTGATGACCTGACCGCCGATCAGCTCGCCCAGGTCGCCGCGTGCGTCCGTGTCGAGCAGATTGACCCGGCCCGTCGAGGGGCGCGCGAGCCATCCAGGCGGCCGGAGCTGCGCCACCTCGGCCGCCATGCTCCACTCCAGGATCGAGTGACATCCGGCCCGCGCGTTGCCGTTCGCATCCGTCACGCTCGACCAGAGGACCAGCCGCTCGCGGGACGAGTCGAAGAGCGGCGTCTCGTAGTTCACGGGCGTCGTCGCTCCGACGCGATAGTTCGCGGGAGTAGCCGGGAGGACCGTCGTCCCTGACCCGAGCACAGAGGCGATGCAGCGCGACGAGACGCCGAGCCGGCCGTGGACACGGATGGGGCTCCCGCTCGCGCCCGTCGGATTCCAGTCGTAGAAGAGGACGTAGTAGCGGAGTTCTGGCGCCGACGGCTGGATGGAGCGAAGACACTGATAGAGTCTCCCCTTCGGCGTGGCGTGTTGTGAGTCGGCGTCCGGGATGAACTGGATGTAGTCGACGACCATGTCCGCCTCGCCGTAGAGCGGCCCGGCCTGGAACGTAGCCGGGGAGGAGTTGTAGCTGCACGGGATGTCCTGCTCGATCGTTCCGAAGCCGGTCGAGAGGTCCACGAGAACCATGACCTGCTCGTAGGAGCCCAGGTCAGAGTGGACGCATTCGGCCCGGCTGAGGAGCATGTAGCCCCACTCGGGGAAGAAGATCGCGTTCGGCGTATTGCTCGACGCCTCCAGCTCCCAGAAGCCCTCCTGGCCAGTGGTCGGGCTCGTCCGCGGGCCGTCGAAATCGAGGGCCGGGAAGGGGTCGTCATCGATCTCGATCGTCGGGTCGGAGTAGTTCAGCTCGTTGAAGTGGGTCGAGCTGTCGTGGGAGAAGAGCCTCTGGGTCCCGGTGATCGGCTCGAAGTCGCCGACGAGCTGAGGTTGGATGCCCCCCACGTCCCAGGTCCCGATGTGGCTCCCGGTCGAGTCGATCAGCTCGGGGTCGAATCGGACCACTCGCCAGTCCGGGCCGCCGTCCGCCTCGTCCCACTGGCAGGAGAAGGCGGCGAAGCGGTCGAGATAGGCGCGAGCGGGGCGGAAGGTGCCCGTGTTCGCGAACTCGATGCCGTTGGCGAGCGCCGGGACCTGGAAGTTCCCCAGCTCCAGGTAGGCATACATATCCCGATTCGAGAGGAGCTTCAGACTCACGGTCGCTAGGCCTCCTTCGGCGGTTCTCCAGTGGAGCCGCCCATCGAGCGCGCGAGGTCCTGGACGTTGACCCCTCCCATGTTCGGCATCGTCCCCAGGATCCCGGACATCCTGGTCATAGCAAGGTCCACGGCCTCCGCCGCCTGTCCCTTGGCCCCGTCCGCCATGTCGGAGACTTTCCTCATGTGGCCCTCTGTCGCCCTGGTGGCCGCCAGGATGTCGCAAAGGACCTGGGCCTGGACGAAGAGCAGCATGACGACAGGAGAGGGATCCTGGGCCGCCTCCAGGAGCGTCAGCTTCCGGTGGACGCCCGCCTCCAGGTCGAATAGCTCGACTAGCTCGGGATTGATGACCACGCCGCGCTGAGGCATCTCAGATCGGACGGACTGGGGGAGCGCGATAGGGGCAGACGGATCGCGGGAGCTGGCGGACATGGGGGTCTCCTATGCGAGAAGGGCTGAACTCTGCGAGAGGGTCTCGGCTGCACTCTCGCCGACCGAGCCTCCGGCCGCCACTCCGCCAGAGATCGAGCGGATCGCGTCCAGGATGAGGGCCTGGAATTCGTTGTTGACGTCGAGCTTCCCCTCCGTCCCGACCAGGGCGGCCTCCAGGGTCTGTCCGACCTGGAAAATGGGGAGCGAGCTGTCCCCGGCGATGACGCCGCGCTGAGCCTCCGCCTGGGTGGCGTTCGCGGCCGAGCGGACCAGGGAGTTCGTCACGTCCGCCTCCGTGTCCCGGAGCGCGCCAGGGAGGATCGACATAGCGGCCCCCAGGCCGGCCGTCCAGCCCCTCCCGAGACTTTTCCCGAGTTCTCCACCCAGGAGCCCGTCCTTCCCGAGGATCCCCTTCTCGCCGCCCAGAAGTTCCTTGAATTGCTTCCCGAGGGTATTCATGACGTCGTCCATGGAGTCCTTCAGGAGCTGCCCGGCCGTGTCCGCGAGTAGCTCCATCATGTCGAAGCCCTCGCCCGTGATGGCGGCACGGAGCCCGCCTCCGATCGCGTCCTCCAGGCTGTCGCTCAGGGTCTCGCCGAGCTTCCTGGCCGTCGCGTTCGTCTTCGCGTCCGCCTTCTCCTGGGCCTCCGTCTGCGCCTTCTGGACGAGGAGGATCTCCTCCTGGATCTTCTTGACGCCGTCGAGGGCGGCCTCCACGTTGCCGGCGGCCTGGGCCGTCGCGATCAGCTCGTTCGCCTGCTGGCCGAGGAGGAAGATCTCGGCCTCGTATTTGTCCTTTCGTCGCAGCGCCGAGAGATTGATCTTCTCGTTCAGCTCCAGGAGCTTCTCGGCCGCCTTCGCCTGGGCCTCGATCGCCTCGCGACTCTCGCCCACTGGTAGGTCGACCTTCGTGTCCACTTTCGGAGCGGCGGATCCGATGGCGCCGCCAGCGATGACCCCGGCCGCGCGCTGTTTGATGCTGTCGAGGGTGGACTCGAACTTCGCCGCCTCTTCCTCCCCGAGACGGAACTCGTCAGCGAGGCCGCCGACCGTCACCTGGAGGGCAGAGAGTTCCGCCCGAGCTTCGCCGATGCGTCCGGTGAGATTTTCGACCAGCGGCTGGTCGCCTCTGCCCTCGGCGGCCCTCCGCATACTCTCCAAGCGCTCGACGTGGCCCCTCGCCCTGCTCAGCTCCTCCTCGCCGATGATCCCCTGGAAGACAGTCCCCACTCCCCGGAGCTTGTTCAGGACTCGGAGCGCCTCTACGGCCGCCAGGGTGAGGAGGCCGAATAGCTGGATCGCGACGTTCAGCCCGTCGCGAGCGAAGTCCGTGATCGCGTCCTCGTTCTCCTCGATGATCTTCTGGAGATCGCCCAGGAAGGGGAGCAGGACATCCCGTAGGGAGTTGATGACCGGGCCGCGGAAGGCGTCGCCGAGGGCCTTCGAGACGTTCGTCGTAGCGTCGCCCACGTTCGAGAGAGCGCCGCCGAGCGTCTTCGAGAGGTCTTCGGCGGCCTTCCCGAAGGTCCCTCCGGCCCCGAAGGTCTGCGCGAAGGCGACCTCCAGCTCCGCCATCGAGAGCTTCGTGGCGTCCGGGATCCCGGCGATCGACTCGATCAGAGCCTTGACGCCGCGCTCGCGGAAGAGATCCGCCGAGGCGATACCAGCCGCCAGAGAGCGCTGGAGGTTACCTGCCGCGTCCTGGAACGAGAGCCCGGTCACGGCCGCCAGGTTCGCGGCCGTCTCGGTCAGCTCCTCCAGGCGCTCTCGGTTCCCGAGCGCGGCCGAGGCCAGTGTCGACGCTCCCTCGACGATCTCGGAGACCGCGAACGGCGTCTTCGAGGCGAGCTTCGTGAAGGTTTCGAGGGCCTTGTTCGCCTCCCGCTGGTCCCCCAGGAGCCCGGCCAGCCGAACGCCATACTGCTCGAAGGCGGCGGAGGTATCGATCGCGGCCTTCGCGACACCCAGGAATCCCCGGATCCCGGCCAGGATCCCGAGCGCTGCGACGAGGCCGAGGATCTTCTTCCGCACGGAGCCCGAGGTCTTCCCGACTCGCTTGATCGACGACGAGGTGGCCTTCCCGCCCTTCTCTGTGATGACGATTTCGACGATCTCTCGCGCCATCTAGGCCCCCACGGCCGTCAGGGCTTTACGCTGCGCGAAGGCTCTCTCCCGCCCCGCCCTGGTCGCCTTCGCGACGAAGTTCTTCGGGGCCTTGGGGGAGGATCCGTTGTTCAGCGCTGCGATGTAGTCGATGTTGTTCCGGATGTAGGCGACGTCCCCGACCCGGTAGCGGGAGGCGACAGTCGCGATCCTGGCGGCCGTGGCGGTCCTGCTGGGATCTAGGAAGGCGACCGGGGAGGTGACCGGGACGTTCAGCGAGGGGCGCCAATTTGCCACAGCGAAGCCGGTGAGGACGGGGGTCGTCGCGGTCAGCTCATCGCCGATCGACTCGATCACGTCGGCCACCAGGGCCTCGACGTTCTCCGTGAGCGCGCTCGCGATCTTATTGAGGCGGCGCTCCAGCGTCCGGATGTCCCTGCTCGCCGCCATCCTCAGCCCCCCCAGGCGCGTCCGGCTCTTCCCAGTTCTTCCGATGATCGAGGTAGTCTCGGAGCTTCTTGAAGTGGACCGGGTGCTCGATCAGCCACGCTGTCCAGTCCTGGCGCGAGAACTCCGCGAAGCCCTCGGTCGGGCTGGAGAGGATGACGCCTTCAGCGTAGACCATCGCGTAGAGGCGGACCGCCCCCTTCTCCGACATCTTCCCGCAGTCGATGGCGAGCCGGTGTGGCTCCAGGAAGGCGCTCGCTCCAGCGCGATAGACGGCGTTCACGTCCGGGAACGGAGGGGCACAGTCGAGGGAGATGTCCGGAGGGCAGTCCGGGATCGCGAAGGTGACCCTCATCTTCCGGCGCACTATGCCATCTCCCCGGACGCGACCGCGGCGCGGACGCGATGCTGGAGGACCCCGATATCGTGGCCCTGGAGCTGAGTCCGGCCGGACGAGTCCTCTCTCTCTGTGGCCTGAGGACGGAGGGACTGCGAGAAGTGGCGGAGGGCGCCGGACTTCGCCCCTCCGAGGGCGTCCAGGATCGCAGCGTGGACCCCGTAGGCTTCCACGACAGACTCCTCTCCGAGGGCGCGGCGCTCGATCAGCAGGTTCGTCGTGAACTCCAGGTAGGTCAACTCGCGCCGTAGCTTCCGTGGGGTCGTCCCCCAGCGTCGCGACAGGAAGGCCAGCCCCTCCTCCTTCAGGCTGGCGATGAACTCGGGACGGAACTCCCGTTCGAGGGCCTCTGGTCGGGGTCGCTCTGGGGCGTAGTGTCCGAGCTTCGGTCGGCGCCTCGTCTCAGGAGCAGGATCGGCCCGAGGAGGGCCATCCCTTTTCCCACCATTCCCCCTCCGTCCGCACGCATGATCGAGGTCAGCCAGACGGCCTGGGCGATGGCGTATATGTCGTCACCCCAGAGGTCCTTCCAGACGATCCCCATGTCGCGAAGCTCGTCCCGAACGCTCCGCTCGCAGATGACGGAGACCTCCCGGTGGAAGTTCAGGAGGAGCGCCCCGAGCGAGAAGGTCGTGGCCTTCTCGTTGCTCTCGTTCCACTCCAGCCAGCGGTCCACGAGAGCCGCGACGAGAGGCATCGTCTCGTCCTGAGTCTCCATGGTCCACGGCCGGACCGTGAGAGATCGAGCCCCTCCCATGATCGGAATCGGACCTGGCAAGAGCGCGACCTTCGGCGGCGTGGTGCTCCCCTCTGCGGCTTCCATCGTGCCTCCGTTATGCGCCTGCCTCGGTCTCGCTCGCGAGCTGGATCGTCCCGTAGCGGTCCGTTCCGCCTCCGTCGAGGATGTTGAGGACGATTGTCCCGACCCCGAAGTCATCCGAGCCGAAGGTCAGCGCGTTGTCGTCGATCCGGATTGAGGCGTAGGGGACCGTCCAGATCATATTGATCCCGACATCCGTGAGGTGCTTGATCGTCGCCATGCCCTCGAAGACGCCGCCGCCCTGGGTGAAGGGCTTCATCGTCGTGTGGGCCTTCCGGTTGTACTCGTATGCGAGGGAGACCGGCTGGCCTGCCCGCAGCGCTGAGGTCGCATCCGGAGAGGCGAAGGTGTCGAGATTCGGGAAGCGGATCCGGCCGAGCAGAGGGTCGAGAAGCATGTCCGGGTCTGCCGCGTCGTAGTCCTCGACGAAGGCGTGGGTCGGGGTGTAGGTGACGTTGAGTTGATTCCCGACCGGCATGACCTGGGTCATGTCCAGCTCGCCCGAGGCCGCGATGACCCCGTCGTTCACGCCCAGCTCCGTCGCGCCGGCCGAGGTCGTGTCCACGATCGAGAAGGTCCGGACCAGAACGCCCGTCGCCGTAACGGTCTCGGTCGCCGCCGTGACGTCTCCGAACAGGAGGACCTTATAGGCGAGCTGGTAGTCGCCCGGCGTGTCGCCCGTCCCGTCTCCCACGATGACCTCGGTGATCTCCTGAGAGGTCAGGGTCAGGTTCGCGTCCGTGTCGTCGACGTCCCCATTGACCAGAGGGACGAAGGTCCGCGCGGCGTCGGTCCCGACCGGGATCGTGATCTGTTCGGCGGCCACGGCGGAGGCGGCGTCTGCGACGACGTCCGTCAGGCTCGCAGCCCCGAAGATGTACTGGGCGACGTCCTTCCTGAAGTTGAAGGTCGAGAGATTGAAGCTCGGCTCCAGCGACGAGAGAAGCTCTCGGTTGACGGAGATCGTCCCAGGAGAGCCGTCGGGCAGCGTGAGGAGATTGACCTCCTTCGCCATCTCCTGGCCAGAGAGGATTCCGACGTCGACCGGAGTCCCGAGGACGCCATCGACTCGGGGCGTGAACTCGACCTTCGAGAACCCGAGGAGCAGATTGTCCCGGCTGAAGGTGTCCGGCGATCGGGCTTCCATCGGCATATTGTGTTCCCCCTCTGGACTGCCCTCAGGTTACCACTGAGGCGCGGTCCGTAAAGTAGTTCCAAGTGGCTCCGAGCGTGATCTGGTGCCAGGCCCCATCGTGGCCCTGGTCTGCTGGTGTTCCGATGCTGTCGAAGTAGACGGTCGCGAGCTTGTAGGCCTCCATGAAGTGGGAGGCCGCGTCCAGCAGGGCGTAGCCGGCGTCGAGGCCCTGGCGGAGTCGGACGTGAGCCGTGAAGACGATCGGCCCGGTCCTGAAGAAGTTGTTCGGCTCGACGGAGTGGGAGTGGCGACTCTCGAAGCCGCCCCCGAGCCCCCACTCGATGAAGGCGTCCTCGTCCGTCGGGACCTTGTCGCGGTCGAAGTCCCGGTTCGGAGAGGCGATCTGGCTCCGGCTCGCCCAGAAGGTGTCGAAGCCGGTCATGATCTCGTCCTGCATCGCTGTCGTCGAGACGTCGCTCATAGCTGGACCACCACGAAATACATGAGGAGGGTCCCGCCTGGCTGGACCGGGGTGACCGAGATGACCGTGTAGGCCCTCCCGGTGCTATCGACGAGCTGCCACTCCGGCCCCATCTCCTCTGGGACGATCTCCGTCCCGAAGGACGTCACAGTGGGCGGGACCGTGATGGCCCAGCGTCCCAGGCGGCGCTCGATCGTCGAGAGGGCGGCCGTCGCCTTGTCGAGCGCGATCTGGACGCCAGCGGCCGAGAACGATTGAGCGGCCGTCTTCGCGGTCGGGCCCTGGTCCTGCTCCCAGGACTTCGCGGCCGCCCGGGACTGTCTGGTGAGAGTGATCGTGGTCCCGAACTGAGGGATCAGGACATCCGGGACGGCGGCCTTTAGGGCGGCGTAGTCGAAGCTCGCCGACATGGGTCACTCTCCGCCAGCGTCGGGAGTGCCCTCGCCCTCGCTGGTCGCCTCGTCCTGGGCGGCGCGTTCCTCGCGGATCGACTCCAGGACGTGGAGGAGCTTCTCCTTCCCCCTGGCCTTGTAGGAGCCCTCGCCGTCGGAGATCGTGTACCAGCCGCCCACGGGACCAGAGACGGAGACGCCCAGCGGAAGCTCGCTCTCATCGTCCTCGGTCGTTGCCGGATCGGTCTTCTCGGGCGCGGGCTCCACCTGGCCCGTACCGACGTCGGGATCCTCGAAGCCGTGTAGCTCGATCTGGTGAGCCTCCCAGAAGCGCCGGAGCTTCGTGGGGCCCATCTGCTCGATGATCTCGGGCGGGACCTCGTCGCCAGGCTCGAACTGTAGCTCCTGAGTCCAGGCGGTCCTCTTGCGGAAGACCATGCGGGCGTCCCTGTCGAACCGCTGTTTCCAGTGGCGAAGGACCCGGACTCGTCGGGGAGGCTGGCTGGCTTCCGCTGTCATCCTGCTCGACCTCCTGGGGTCAATCGGCCACGAAGGAGAAGACGAAGGAGCCGACGCGCGAGGTGTCGGCGGCGGCCGTGAAGTCGACGGTCGCCCGTTCGTTCGTGGTGTCGCCCGAGATGAGCCCGACGTCCCCGTTCGCGTCGACATAGGCCCCATGGACTTCAGTCGCGGCGGCCACGTTCGCGATAGCGTGCCCGGTCGGGAAGTCGATCCCGAACTCGGTCGCGGCGGCCAGGGTCGGGTCGACCGTCACGCGACCCGAGACGATCACGACGTCGTCGATCCGCTTGAAGTGGCAGACCCCGACGATCACGGAGGTACAGTTCGTCACGGCGGTCATCGCGAGCGCCTCTGCCCCTCCGACGTCCTTCGCTACCGAGGCGGCGTCCTGGGCGTCGTCGATCGCGGTCTGATAGATCAGATGTCTCGCGGGGCTGATATTGTGGATCGCCATGTGGGCCTGCCTCCCTGACTCAGTCGGCCACGTAGGAGAACGTGAAGTATCCGACGCGCGACGCATCGGCCGCCGCCGTGAAGATGCACTCCGCCCGCTCGTTCGATGCGTCGCCGTCGATGACCCCGACGTCCCCGGCTGCGTCCACGTAGGTCCCGTGGACCTCTGTGGCCGCCGCGACGTTCGCGATCCCGTGGCCAGTGGGGAAGGCGATCCCGAAGGTCGTCGCCCCAGCCCCCGATGTGTCGACCGTTGCCGCCCCGGAGACAGTCACGGTATCGTCAACGCGCTGAAAGTGGCAGACGCCGACGATCGTGATCGTGTCGATGTTCCCGACGTCCGTCAGGGCGAGAGCTTCACTACCCCCGACATCCTTCGCGGCGGACGCTGCGTCCTGGGCGGCGTCGATGGCGTCCTGGGCGGCCCTGTGCTTCGCCGGGTTGAGATTGTGGAGCGCCATGTGGTCGTCCTCCTCTGCGCCTGCCAGGGCGAGAGAGATTGGGCGTCTCTCCCGCCCGTCGGGCTGAGTGGCTTGTGGGTGCTACTGGACGATTGCTCCGAAGAAGTAGCCGAGGTCTGCCGAGACCAGCTTGAGGTCGTCACATGACTCGATCTCGACCCGGTCCGCCTTCTTGAGCGGGACGCGCTGCCGAAGGATCCGACTCCCGTCATCCGTCGCGCCGAGGTGACCCGTCCAGGAGAACGTGTAGCCGGCGGCCGGCGTCATCCGACCCGGGACAGGCGGGCTATAGCTGAGGAGCGCGTTATTCGACGCGATGAAGGTGTGGACGTTCGTCGCCCCCTTCTCGGCCGTGTTCTTGATCGCGTCCATGACGTGGATCTGATTCACCTCGAAGAGCGCGGCCAGCGCCTCCCGGTTCACGAGTGCCGTCGAGACGGTCTGCCCTCGATCGATCCGGCCCACGATGTCGGGGTGGTCGAGAAGGATGTCGTAGACCGTCCGGGCCAGGGTGAGCTGATTCGGCCGGAACCCGGTGATCGACTGGACGTAGCGCTTGCCCTGCCGGATGTCCTCAATCGGCGTCGAGGCCGCCAGGTTCCAGTACAGCTTGTCGTTATTCCCGGCGCTCGTCGGGTCGAAGGACCCAGCGGCCGTCGCGGTCGTGGCGCCGTCGACGTCGAAGGTCCAGGTATCGCCAGGAGCGCCGGCCGTGAAGTAGTCCGTCACCCACCGGATCTCGCGGTTGATGAGGTGCTTCAGCGTGACGTAGCGCGTCGCCTCGCTGTCCTGGTCGAGCGGGTCGTCCTGGTTGTCCCGGACCTCGTCCGCGATGTCCTTGTGGAAGGCCCTGAGATTGCAGAAGTAGGTGGCCTGGTCGATCTCGTAGCCACCCCCAGCCGACTCGGTCGCCGGACCCCGGAGCTGCATCTCGTCACGGTTGAAATCGCCGTGATCGTAGGTGAAGTAGATGTTCGAGCGCTTGTCGCTCGGGATGAGCGGGAAGACCTTCCCCGCGACGAAGCTGTCGTCCTCCTGGATGAAAGCGCTGGAGACGGCCCCGAGCGGCGTGTTGACGTGGACGTCGGATCGCGACGGCTCGATGAACGGCATGATTGATTCCCCCCAAAATGATGATTTGGCTGTGATCGGGCTCGCCGGTCAGGCGACCTCGTCCTCCGTCGGCCTACTGGCCGCTTTCACCTCATTGACTCTATGCGCTGTCGCTGTTGACGGTCCTAACGCTCATGACGATCGGAACGATGTCTCCCGAGATTCCGCCCACCAGAAGGGGACCGACGACCAGATCGCCTCCGATGACCGACGCGGTGTCGCCGACGCCATCCGTTCCGGCTGAGACCATCAGCCCGCCGGAGATCGTCGCGCCCAGCTCGATTAGACCGACCGAGCCGTCGAAGATGGCGATCGGAAACTCCCCACCAGACGCCACGGACTCGGCAGCGATTCCCGACGCCAGATCGGTCGGGTCGTCAGTCTTGTCCCACGTCTGGTCGGACTGGGGATCGACGAACCGATAGATCACGATCGCCTCACCTGCGAGGCCCGTGATGTTCTCCGTCGCTTCCGAATACGCCATGCCTGGTCTCCCTCTCGGGCAAGTTGCAAATCTGGTCGTTCGCGGCCTGGTCGCGCTCCGCCCTTATCTCACGGACTCTACGTATCCTCGTTCACGGTCCTGGCGATCATCATAATCGGGACGATCTCTCCCGAGTCTCCGCCGACCAGGAGAGGGCCGACAAGCAACTCACCCCCCGAGGTCGAGGCGGCCGCCGCTACCCCGTTCGTTCCGGCGGAGACCATGACCGCAGCCGCGATCGTCGCGCCAAGCTCGATCAGACCGATTGCCCCGTTGAACGTGGCGATCGGGAATTCCACACCGGAGGCCACGGCCTCGGCGGAGATGCCTCCGACCAGATCGGCCGGGACGTCGGCCATGTCCCACGTCTGGTCGGACTGAGGGTTGACGAAGCGATAGATCGCCATCGTCTCGCCGGCGACGCCCGTGATGTTCTTGGTCCCTACGGAATACGCCATGGTCTGGTCTCCCTCTGATCTTCACCCTCTCGGGGCGAGTTGCGAGCTGTGGTCGTTCGCGGTCTCCGTTGCCTGCCGCGTTCTACTGTTTGACGCTCTCCGCGTAGAGGCGCCGGCCTTCGGGCGTCTGGATGACCTTCGCCATCGCGACGTCCTCGCTGACGTTGTTCTCCCTGGCGTGCGCCTTCGAGAGCTTGTCCAGGTCCGCCTCCGGAGATCCCTCGACGGACTCGGCGGGCAGGCCGCCATGAGCGTCGAAGGCCTTGGAGATGGCCGTGTTCCCTGCCGTGACCTGCGCCATCGCAGCGTCCCTGGCCGGGCCTTCCGGGATCGTCTCGATCGCCTTCAGGAGCTGGACCGTCTCGGCCTCGGTCCCGGGCAGGGCGTTCAGGCCGCGGGCCGCCTTCGACAGGCGCTCCCCGGCCACCTCGTCCTCGGCCTTCTCCGCCCGGGCGCGGTCCTCGTCGCTCCGCTTCGCCAGCGTCAGCATGAGGTCGCCGTCGGACTTCCGGACCTTCACGAGGCCGTCGGTCGACGTGTAGACGACCGGGTCGGCCGCGTCCTTCGCCTTCTGGATCCGGTCCAGCTCGGCGTCGCGCTCGGTGCTGGACTTGGCCGCGAAGGCGGGCTTCGTGGAATCGTCGAGGGTGTCGAAGTGGGCCTTCTGGGTCGGCGTGAGCCCGCCGAGGATCGTCTGAAGGTCGGCGCGCGCTTCGGCCTTCTCTGCCCGCGCTTCGGCCTTCTCCAGTCGAGTCTCCAGGGCCTTGAGAGTCTTGTCGTCGGGCATCTCGGTCTCCTTCCGGACGGGGGTCCTCCCCGTCGTGGGGTGAGCTTTGTTCATCGCGGCGACCAGGGCGGTCGTCACGTCGGTCGCGTTGACCGTGTGGGTGTGGCTCAGGTTCTCGCCGATCTCGATCGTCCCGGCGGCGGCCAGGATCCAGGGATGGTCGTGGTGAGAGCCGTCCTCGGGATCGTTATCCCGCTGGAGGGTCGTCTCGCCGGCCGCCCCGTGGAGCCAGAGGATGTGGGTGTGGCCGTTCTCGGCGGAGGTCAGGATCCCTGGCGTGTCGCCCTTCCAGAGACGGCCGTCGGAGTCCTTCTCGATCTTCTCGCCGTCCTCCGGGTCGTGGCGCTTCATGAGGAGCGCGGTCGCGCCCTCCTGAGTCGGGACCGGGCAGCCTGCCAGGAAGTCGATCTGGATCTCGTCGAGGACCGTATAGGTCTGCTCTCGCTTCTTCATGCCGCGACCCTCTCGTCGTGAGAGGCGCGGACCCATCCGCCGATTGAAAACCCTTTGTATTCGCCGGAGACGTACTTCGCGAGGAGGTCGGGCTCGGGGGCGGCGGCGATCATCCAGCCGGTCCGCTCGCAGGTGATCCCGTAAGCCTTCGCGATCTCAGTCGTGAGGGGAAAGTGGAAGCGAACGACGCCGGCCTGGACCTCGTCGTGGCAGTCGTCCATGGCGCCGGAGTTGATCGAGAAGTCCAGGGCGCCCTTCAGCATGACCGATTCGGGGATATGCTCGTTCTGGCGGTCGACGTAGGGAGCGCCTGATTCGGTACAGACGACGCCCCAGCCGAAGACTAGACCGAGGTCGGCGTCGACCTTGGCTAGCTTGCACTCGACCCGGAACTTCGTCCCCTCGTCGGGCATCGTCCTGGAGCCCCCCAGCTCCTGGCGGCGTGCAGCTCAGAGAATACAGATCGGATTGAGTCGCGCCACACCCCGAGACGAATCAGGCGGCCTCGACGAACCTGGGCGGAGTCGGGAGGGGCTGGACGGCGCGGCGGTTCCTGGCGGCGCGCTTCAGCTTGCGGGCCACGACACAGCGACAGTTGACCGTGTCCGAGGCCGGGCCGAGCGGGTCTCCAGGGAAGCGGAGGTGGTTCCCGTTCCCGGAGATGAAGGGCTCGCCCAGGGGCCTCTTCTGGCCCTCCATGGCGGCGTGAGAGGGCCGGCGCTTCTCGTCCGGGGCGGTCCTCCAGGTCGACTCGACGTCCTGGGGCTGGACGGCGCCGCTCTCGACGGCCTGGAACCACATCTCGCGCTCTCCGGCGTGGATCGCCGCGACCGTCTCCGTCCTGGCGATCACGTTCGCGCGAAATTGGACGTAGCGCGCCTGGTAGCGGTCGACCATGCGATCGATCTGAGCCGGCGTCAGGATCCGGTCCCCCCTCGCCACGGCCCGGAGCGTCGAGTCGAAGCGCCGGTCCCGGAGCTGACGACGCATCGCCTGGTTTATCGCCCCGGCCGTCCCCTGTTCGAGCTGGCGGCGGAAGTTCACGACATGGCCGGCCTGTTTCCGGGTGAGCCCGATCGACCCCTTCAGAGCGCGGGCCTGCTCGATCGGGGCCAGGCCGCGGTCGAAGGCGTCCCGGAGTAGGACCTGAGTCGCGGCCCTCTGGTCTCTGGTGAAGTCCGCCACGAGCCGGAGGCGCTCGCGCTGGAGCGTCTCGATTGACCTGGCGTTCAGGGAGCTGAAGTCGAAGAGGGTGTCCACCTGATCTCGCAGGACGGCGGCCGCGCTGAGCCCGACTGAGGCGTAGACCTGCTCCAGGGAGGACGCGAAGCCCTCGGCGACGCCCTCCGTCACCACTAGGGCCTCATTGACCCGGCCGGCCTCCAGGAGGACGCCGATCTCCTCCAGGGTCGCCAGGTCCTTCGAGGCATTGATGAGCCGCAACCAGCGGCGGCGCATCGCGGGCTCCAGGCGGTCGATGAGGGCGGCGATGTCCGTGAGCTGGAGCAGGGCGGCGTCTGTCGCCGTGACCGAGACCGGAAGAGCGCCGAAGCTCACGGGAGCCCGCCGTCGCTATAGCCGAAGTCGTCCGCGTCGTCCGCGAAGGCCGAGACGGCGTCGGTCCCGGAGGTGAACGAGAGGACGAGCCCGGAGCGGCCGGCCAGGAACTGTCCGATCAGGTCCATCACGATCCCGGGGTAGGGGTTCGAGCTGCCGAGCGTCGGGGTGAAGTATTGAGTCTCCGACGAGACCGTGAGGGCCCCCTCCACGCGCTGGGTGGACTTCTCGACCTTCACGTTCGAGCCCGTCGGATCGGCCGTCTGGACCGTGGCGTCGTTCAGGAGCGCGAGGGCTAGCTCGAAGTTCCCATCGATCACGTCCTGGGGGATCGAGGCGGAGTCGATCGCGACTCCGTTCTTGTCCGTGAGCCCCGTCCTCCCCCACTCCAGGGGCTGAGTCCCGGCCGGCTGGCTCACCGGGTCGCTCTTGTCGATCGGGAGCGTGGGGTCCCCCAGCCAGCTCTCGCGCTCGAAGACGCGGGACGCCGTGACGAGGAGCTGATTCCGGACCGAGGAGTCCGCCGCCAGCCAGGGCGCTCCATGGGAGGCCGCCTTGAAATACTCGTCCGCGGCGGCCTTGTCCTCGTAGACCGGATGGAACGTGGCGCCGATCTTGATGTTCGGCATGGCGGCCCCCTACGTCTGGGTGATGTCTGGGAGGATCGTGTACTTCCCTTTGATGATCGTCCGGGTCTCCGGGACGTCGTCGATCTGCTCGACGTCGAAGAAATACTCCCCGGGGTCCTGGGTGTGGTTCACGATCGTCGGGCTGAAGGTGACGATCCCGGTCGTCGGAGCCGAGAAGTCTCCGTCTAGCTGGAAGAGGTTGGAGAGCGCGTCCGATGGCTCCTCGCTCGGGTCCACGGTCAGGGTGAACGAGTCGTAGTTCGTGAGGTCCAGCGCCGCGCCGTCCTCGTCCGTGAGAGCGAAGGAGAAGGACTTTGAGTCGCGCTTCGTCACCTCAATGTCGACCTCGACCGGGCTAATATCGAGCGTCTCTGCCACAGTGTCCTCCGTCGCCGGCCCACCTTCGGAGGGGGTCGGTAGTGGAACGGTCATAGTAGCGGCCGGGACCGCAGTGGTCAGGGCGGCGTCCTGGACGGAGACCGTGGCCTCCGTGTCGGCAGTAGCGGCGGCGATCTCCGTGGAGACGATGGCGGCGGCGATCTCCGTGGAGCGCTCCGGGGTGGTGAGGGTCGCCGCGGGGACGGCCACGGCCTCCGGAGTGGTCCCCGGCCCGACCGTGAGGAGCGGGATCGAGGGCTGAGCGGCCTCCTGGGTGGCCTCTATGACGATCGTGCGGACCGCGTCGGCGAGCTGGGCGGTCGTCGTCACGTTGGCCAGGGCGGCCTCGACGATGGCCGTGGCGACCGGCAGGGTCATCGTAGGATCCGATACCTCCACGAGGTAGGCGACCAGATCCACGACCGCGTCCTCGACGGTCAGGGCGGCGTCGATCGTGAAGCTGAAATCGAACGAGGCGGCCAGCTCAAAGGCGTACCGGACGACGAGGACCGGCCCGTAGTAGTCGGTTCCGTCGACGTCCTGGGGCGTGGCGTGCTCGGCGGAGCGCCACTGCCGGTCCTGGCCGGAGGTCGGAGGGTCGGGATCCTGGACCACCACGCCAGGCAGGAACGAGAAAGAGAGGACGTCGTTCCCGGCCCGAGCGTCGAGACCGTCCTGGACCCAGGACGTGAAGTTCGTCAGTGTGACGTCGGGCGAGAGCAGCGTGTCGCCGAGACTGTACTGATCGCCAGCGACGAACTCGGGGAAGACGAAGCCCTCGGAGGCAGAGCCAGCGGCGTCCCGGTCGCCGTTTCCGATCTTCTGCTCGACGCCGTGGATGTAGGACGGGCTCCCGAACGCCTGGATGGATGGGCCGAACGACAGGCCGTTCTCTGCGCCGCCGTTTAGGATCGTGTCCATCCCGAAGAAGACCTCGCCCGCCGTGGTGTCGCTGAAGGACACCTCCACGATCCGGACGTCGCCCGGCGCCGCAGCGATGGGAGCGGGTAGGACGAACTCAAACTCGACGACTGTGAATGGAAACACGCTCGGGAGATCGAGGACGTCTCGGTCGTTGGATGTGGCGAGGAGCGTGCCCTTCTTGTAGCTGCCAGACGCGCCGGTCGCCTCGTAGACCTTCGCAACGCACGTCCCAGTCGGAGCCGGGACCGCCAGCCGCCGCATGAACATCGAGACGGTCTCAAGCTGCCCGTTGCCTCCCGTGTCTAGGACGAGGACCTGACCGACGGAGTCGCTTCCGTAGAACCCCTCGTGGACGTTGTGCTCGAAGGGGACCGTCGCAGTCGTGATCCCGAGCTGAGTCGAGGCCGTGTCACGGGCGCGACAGTTGTATTGGGCTTGCTGGTGGATCGTCTCCGTCGTGCTGTCGACGTTGGGCGTCGTGCCGTCTTTGTAGCGCCAGATCCTGGAATCGAAGACGTCCGCGCTATTCGCGTCCGCCGTCAGATAGATCCCGGCGGCCACAACGACGGCCCCGAGCGGGACCGCGGAGACGTCGAATTGAATGTTCGAGCCGATATCGAGCGCGATCTTCGCCGAGTCCTTCCCGACCCAGTCATAGGTCGAGCCGTAGACGGTCGAGTTCGTCGTCTGCGCGGCCGTGAAACGGACCTCGCTGGTCTGGACTGAGTTGATCGCCGACGACCTGACGCAATAGGCAGTCGGCATCGCTAGCGCCCGTCTGCGAAGCCCACGGGAGCCACACGTCTCTCGATGCTCTCCATGTATTCGGTGGGGCCATACTTGGGGTGGGGTCTGAAGTGGGTCTTGAAGACGAGGCCCCGCGCCTCGATCAGCTCGCGGAATCCTGGCACTTCAATGAGTCCCCACTGGTGGGTCGGGTCTTCGCCGGCCCTCTGGTCCGGGAAGGTCCACTTCCGGATCCGAGTCTTCCCGCCTCCTCTCATCTCAAGCGGGACGCTCAGGAGGTAGCTTCCGATCTCCGCCACCTTCTTGACGTAGTTCGGATCCTTGACGTGGAGCAGACACGGCGCCATCTGGACGTTCACGTCCCAGAGTCCGGGCTTCAGCGAGCGCGTCTGGAAGCCGATCAGAGACCAGGAGCCGTAGAACTTCCCGTCGCGCCTGAGAGCGAAGACGTTGATCGCGTTCTGGGGCTCGGGCTTACTGTCGGCGCGGCACGTCTTTAGCCTCTCGCCACGGCCCCGCTGGATTATCATGGCGTTCTCCCAGCGCTCCTCCCAGGCGTGGACCCTCTCTGCCAGCCTCCGGTCGCCGCCAACATCCACCAGCGCCCAGGGACCGAAGCGGATCGTCTCGAATCGTGCGGCCATGGGGGGGCCTCCTATGCCCAGTTCATGTCGAGGGCTTGAATCGGGAATAGCGCCTGTTGTCCGCTCGTGATGTCGGCGGAGTCATCTAGGGCCGTGCGGCCAAAGTAGGGCGTCGAGTCCGTGAGGTGGCCGATCAGAGCGATCCACCCGACGTCCCCCCAGTCAGCCGTCGCCACACCGAAATCGATCACGACGTTATTGGACCGTGAGACGGGAGGGGACGTGCCCAGGGTCACATACAGCATATTGTCAGTAAGAAGCTGTCGCTCGTAGCTGCCTCCGGACACCTCGACCCCGCCCAGTGACGTGTAGCCTGGGTCCGACAAGAACAAGCCAGCGTAGAGCGCCGCCGGGGCCGTGTAATCAATTGCGTCGACTAGATGTCGAGACAGCGCGTACCCGTAGATCCTGGACGCATCCGACATCGGCGCCTCCTACTCGTCGGGCTCTGGTTCTGGCGGCGGTTCCGGAGGCAGTAGGTCGTCCAGCTCGTCCTCGCCGCCACCTCGTCCTGAGGCGTCCACCTCGTCCTCCTCTGGAGCGTCCGGGAGCCCCATGAGGGAGCGGACCACGTTGATCGCCGGATCGTCCGGGCCGAGTGGGGCGCCGGCCGTCGCGAGGTCTCCCAGGGCCGCCGTGAGTTGTTCGACATCGCGGAATTGCATCTCCTCCGGGGTGAGCGTCGGCCACAGATCTCGGGCGATCCCGTTGAGAGTGCAGATCGTCTCCACGAGGTCGGTCTGGTATGCCTGGGCCAGCTCGGTCAGCGCGGAGTCGATCACGACGGCGAGCTGGTGAGACTTGTCCCTGGCCAGCGCGAGGGAACCGACGTTCGCCCCTCCCAGGAGGATCCCCTCGGTCCCGAAGAGCCTGGCGATCTCTCTCTGGAGCCGCTCGACCGCGGCCGCAATCGCCTGGAGGCTCATGGATCCGCTTCCCGTCAGTAGCTCGACGTCCCACAGAGGGACGCCGCTCGGCGCTTTGGTCTCGCCCTGGTCGCGGTAGGTCGCGGAGTCGAGCATGACCCCGGTCTCCACTGAACGGATGTGCTGAGTCACGAAGTCCGTCAGAGGCTGGAGGATCGCGACCCGCTCGGCCTCCGTGATCTTCTTGATCCGCTTCATCTCGTCGAGGACGCCGTAGGGCGCTCGCGCCTTCGGGACACCCTGGAGGTCGGTCTCGAAGCCGACCGTCTCCAGTTGCTGGTAGCGCTGGAGGCGTGTCGCGGTCTCCGTGAGCTGCCGCGCGATGCCCAGGCCCTCTGGAGAGTCCGAGAGGGAGTCGTCGACCACGTAGGCGATCTTGGTCCTCGGCAGGTAGGCGAGCTTCTGGGTCGCCGGCATGAGCTGGACGACGCCCACGACATGACCGGAGTCGTCGGTGTCCCAGCGCTCGATCGTGTGGGCCGGCCTGGCCTCGACATCGAGGAGGCCGATCTTCCCGTCGTCCCGCTTCTTCGCCGTCCACTCCTGGATCCCGAAGCCCCAATAGCGATACATGAGCCCGCGGCGGACGACCTGAGCCCAGGGCGTCCTCATGTCGCGGAGGACGTCGTCGACGAACTCGGCGGTCTCCACGGCGGCGGGCGTCTCGTCAGCGGCCTCCAGCGTCCACTTCGCCGACTGTCCGAGGTTCAGGTAGTAGCGGACCGAGGCCGCCACGACGTCGACGTTCACGAGATGGTCGGAGAAGGTCTTCCAGCGCGCGGTCCCTTGGACCTTGGCGTTCGTCTCATTGCGCTCGATGAAGCCCGAGAGGACGACGGTCCCGGAGGATCCGACTGTCTCGGTCGGACGGACCCGGCGGCGTAGCCGGCCGAGCCCGAAGAGTCCGTTCGCCATGCGTCACCCCCCTCGGATGATCTGCGGCGCCGAGGGCACCACGTCCTGGCCTTCGATTAGGATGGCGCGAGCATAGGCCCTAGAGGCAGCGTCGACGAGGTCCTTGAAGTCGGATCTAGGGAAGCGAGTCGCCTCGGCGATGAAGGTGGCCGTCCAGGGGCCGCGGACGAGGTAGAGGTTCCCGTTCTCGGACTGAGCGGCGAGCGTCCTCGCGCGGGCCTCCTTCGAGCCCGTCTCCGTCGACGAGTGGACCTCGTAGCCCTGGAGCTTCCCGGCCAGGTAACTCTTCTGGCTCTTCCCGGCCTGTCCTGGGTCCTGGGGGAAGTCGATCACGACGCCATAGCCGTCGATCTCGGCCGTGTCCTCCATCCAGGTCTCGACCTTCCCTGGCGTCCCCTTCATCCGGTCGGCGTCGGAGATGTAGACGTTCCCGTCCAGGACGGCGATCTTCGTGTTCGCCGAGTAGGCGCTCGATGCGTCCTCGGAGGCCGCGAGGTCGTACCCCCGGCAGAAGGCCAGGCCGGGCGGGAGTTCGGAGAACTCGATGAGCTGGAAGTCCTTCTTCTGGAACATGCCGCCGCCGCGAGGCGTGGGGCTCTGGTCGAGCTGGCTGGACTCGGCGTAGCTCCCGCCGAAGGCTCGGAGAGGGGCCTTTAGCTTCTTCTCGACGGCCTGGCGACTGAAGCGCTCGGGCGCGAGGAGCTGATCCTTCCGCTTCCTCCAGTCCTGGCTCGTGAGGAGGCGGACCGGGCCGACCTTCTCCGCTCCGTCCGGGATCGGGGTCTTCGCGTCGAGCCACGTCGGGATCGGGAGGTCCTGGGTGTGGACGAGGCGGACCCGGCGCCTCGGGACGCCCTTCCTGGGGACGGTCGTGAAGCAACGACGGCCCGGGGTGAACTCCATCGGGAGGCAATTCCCAGAGATCGAGACGCGGCCATTCCTGCGGACGACGAGAGCGGTCGACGGAACCGAGACGCAATGGACCTCCCCGTCGTAGTCGCGCCTCGTGGTGTGGCGCTTCCCGATCTTCGACCATGATTTTCGCGGCCTCCCCGGCTTCTTCGATCGACGGAGAGTTAGGAAGTGCATCGGCTCGCCGTGCTGGGCCCTCGTGACGGCCGAGGAGGCCCATCCGACCTTCAAGGCCGCCTCCTGGAGATCGTCGATCATGCCACGGGATCGAGACGAGATGGATGGCCTGTCGCCCCGGATCCCTCCTCGGTGGCCGTCTCCGTCGATGTACGCCTCCAGGAACGCCCAGAGATTCTCTGGCCCCATTTCCAGGAGCGCCCGGGGTGCCATCTTCGTCCAGGATGATCCGAGAGGGCGGAGCGACCGAGCCAGGGCCTTCGATCCGATCGTGAAGTAGGCGCGGCGGCCGTCGGGGCGCTCGTTGTATCTGAACGGGAACGGGGACCGCTCCAGGATCTCGCGAATCCGTTCGGCCTTCGGCCCGATGTTCTGGGCGATCGAGGTGTAGCCGCCGGAGACCGAGGCGTTCCCCTCCGAGAGGTACCACCCCAGGAACTCCGCATAGGTCCGCGGGTCCCAGATCCGGCCCCCGAGTCGGACCGGCTTGTCGACTCCCTCCCATGATCCGAGGGCCTGGGGAAGGTAGAAGTCCTGGGGGAGATCCTCGGCGCTCCGGACCCTCCAAGTCCCAGGGCCGTCATTCGAGTCGGCGTAGACCATCCGGTGATCCGGAGTCACCACGAGATCCGCCGTCATGGACGAATACTCAATAACCGGCCCCTGGTATCGCTTTCGGAGATGTCCCGTAGGCCGCTCCCATCGTCCCGCCAGAGTCACAGGATCGACCCCCATCACCAGAGCGCTCCTCGGGAGATCCCGGAAGAGAGTCCAGCCGGCCGGCGTGAGGACCTCCGTCCGATCGTCATAACAGAGCCACTCGTAGCCCAGCTCCTCCCGGAGGATCAGGCCGGAGACGTCGGACTCGTGGGTCCTCTGCTGGATCACGACGATCGCGCTCTTGTCGATGTCGTTCAGCCTGGTCGGCAGGACCTCGGAGAACCAGAACAGGATGTCGTCCCGGATGACGTCGCTCTCGACCGTCTTCACGTTGTTCGGGTCGTCGACGATGAGGAAGTCCCCGCGCTCCCCCATCCCGACGCCGCCGACCGAGGTGGCGAGCTTGAAGCCGTGGTGGTTCGTGTGGTAGAGCGAGTCCGCGAAGGAGACGAGCTTGAAGCGGTCCCCCCAGTTCCGCCGATAGATCGGGGACTGGAGGAGGATCTTCGCCTTCCTGGAGTCGCGCCTGGTGAGGGCCTGGGCGTAGCTGAAGCCGACGAAGCGCTTGTCCGGCATGTCCCGGGGACCCCAGACCCAGGTCGGGAAGAAGACGTCCGAGAGGAGGCTCTTCGAGAAGCCCGGCGGGACGTTCATGAGGAGCCGGGGGATGTGGCCGGCCGCGACGGCCTCCAGGTGGTCGCAGATCGCGTCCCAGGACCGGCCCCGGACGAGGGGCTGGCGCGGCTCCAGGGTCTTCCACATGAGCGAGCCGTAGTCGGAGAGACTGTTCTCGGCCTTCAGGCGCTCGGCCTCGCAGAGGAAGCCCTGGGGATCCTCCCGGACGGCCTCCAGGAGTTCGGGGTCGAGCGCGGGCGCGGCCACCTAGTGGACCTTCTCGTCGTCCCTGGCCGGCGCGTCCGACATCTCGGAGACGGCCCCCATCTGGCCCAGGGCGAGGGCGAGAGCTTCGAGCCCCTTGGCGTCCATCTTCTGGACGGCGGCCCTGGCCGTGTGGTTCACCTCGACGGCGCCCGTCACCTCTAGGGCCGTGGGCTTCACCCAGAGCCGGGACGTCAGGATCTCCATGAGCTGGGGATCGTGGTCCGCCCGAAGCGACCCGGAGAGGATCTTCCGACAGAGAGCCTCCATCTTCGGCATGACCCGGCCGTCCGTGGTGCGGGCCTCTTCGGCGAGGATCCGCTCCATGGTCGTCTTCATCGAGTGGGCGCCCTTCTTCCGGCCGCCCGGGTTCCCGCTCTGTCCGGGCTTGAACTGGGCGGCCAGGAACTCGGGGGAGAAGTCCTGCTCTGGCGCCAGGATCTCGTCGGGCTCCAGGACCTCGCCCTGGGAGCGCGTCTTCCGGGCGCCCTTCTTCCTGGAGGCCTTCGCCTTGAGTCTCTTCCGGTTCGTCTTCGTCATGAGCCGAGGATCCCTAGCCCGGCCCCCTGCTCTGAGGGCTCGGGGTGTAGGTTAGCGGGGACGGCACTCGAAGCCCGTGAAGCTCGCCTTCGGGGCCTTCCGGACCCGGAAGAAGCGGTCCAGGATGGCCTTCCACTCTGCGGGGCTCTTCGCTGTCCTGCCTCCTACGGCGGCGGTCCCTGAGAGCTTCGGGTCGGAGAGGACGGCGACGAGCGCGATCGCCTTCGGCTCCAGGAGGCGGGCGATCAGGGCCAGGATGAGGTCGATCAGGTGGTCGGAGGGCTGGACGTTCAGGACGTAGTTCGACATGACGACGTCCCACGACTCCAGGAGCGGAGCGGGGTCCGGGGCGTAGAAGGCGTCGTAGCGGGAGAACTCGTGGACGTCCTGGCCGGCGCCGAAGTCCAGGACGCGGCCCTTCTCCAGGTGGCCGAGGGCCTTCCAGTGGGCGAGGGGGGCGGAGCCCCGGACGAGGGAGGTCGCGGCGCCGTAGTCCTCCGGGCGGCGGTTCACGGTCCGCGGCGTATCTGCCAGCTCGATCGCCTCCATGTCCTCCAGGATGAGGTCGTCGTCATCCACGAGGTCGTCCATCTCGGACTCAGAGAGGCCCGTGAGGGTGAGGTCCCCGTCTCCGTCCTCGATCTCCACCACGAGGGCCTGGAGCTTGCGTTCGTCCCAGTCTCCGCCGATCCGATTGAGGGCGACGTTCAGGAGGCGCTCGTTCACCTCGTCGAGGTCGACCGTCACGTAGGGGAAGGCCTCCAGGCGTTCCGCCATAGCGGCCCGGAGTCTCATGTGGCCGCCGACGATCCTCCTGGTCCGGAGATTGATGACGACCGGCTCGACGGTCCCCCAGCGGCGGATCGAGCGGCGGAGGTTCCGGAACTCGCGGCGGTCCCAGGTCCTGGGGTTGTAGTGGGCGCCCATCTGGACGCCGATCTGGACTGGCAGGGTGGGGTAGCTTGTCCGGGTGTCGACGAGGGCGAAGCCCTCAGGAGAGGCGGGCGGCGTGGTCATGGCCCGAGAGTGGCCCAGGAGGCCCTGGGCGTCCACCTGGGAGGGCCCATATACCAGCGGGCCGGGTGTTTTGCGGTCCTGAGGAGGAGCTGAGGGGCACGGGACGAAAGGTCTATATACCTGGATGCGCGGGGGTCAGGCCAGGGGTGACCCGTTGATAACTCCGACCAGGACCATGCACCCCGATCGATGCCATAAGCTCCGCGCCGCGCGCACGCTCGGCTACCGGGTGCCATACCAACCAGTCCCCGCGCATCCATTGAACTCAGTCCGGGCTCTCCTCCCCCAGCCGCCCGACGAGCCAGTCCGACATCCTCTCGCTCTCTTCCCGGATCTGCGCCTGGAGCGCTTCGGCTCCGCTCAGGTCCATCGCCTCTTCTGCCACGATGACCCGGAGAACGTCATTGATACGCATGGCGACGCCGAAGCGCTGGAGCTTGGCGAAGGCCAGCGCGGCCTCGTGGAGCTTCCGTAGGGCCTGGACCTCGGGCGATTCCACTGTTCCCATCTGCTCCTCCGTTTCCGGCTCCCAGCCGGGGTAGGCGTTCGCGCTCGTACTCATATCGATACAGGATCGGCACGCGGGGGAATCGAAGGGCGTGATCGCGAAGGAGAGGGTCCCGTGCTCCGTGTGCTTACAGGTCGTGCAATTCTGCCCGCCGTTCAGGGTGTCCGTCATGGCGCCAGGACCTCGGCGATCCGCTCCAGGGCGATCCTGGTGAGCTTCAGCTCGTCGATAGCCGCTCCGAGCTTGATCGCGACCGCGATGGCGGCCGCAGCGACGACGATCGCGACCACGATGGACCAGGAGAACATCCCGCGGAGTTCCGCATTCGTCACGACGTTCCGTCCTCGTTCAGGCTCTCGATCCAGGCGTTCGTCTCCTCGATCCACTCGTGGGCCTCGGGGGTGGAGGCCGCGATGTTCTGGGCCATGAGGAGGAGCGCTCGGGCGATCCTGGGCTGGCCGGCGGAGTGCCAGAGCTTCACGGCCTCGAAGACGAGGTGGAGGGCGGCGATCTCGGCGGGCTTCATGATATGGGCGACGATCCGGAGGCCCGGGGAGTCGATCCTCGCGGCGGCCGGTCCGTTGATCACCCCGTGGATGGCCTTGACGTCGATCCCGGTGTCCCCTGCATCGGGGTCGGCCGAGAAAATCAGGTGGTCCTCGTGGACCCAGGTAGCGAAGACCTGGCCCGTGTCCTCGACCACGATCCAGCGCTCGAAGGGGCCGTCCAGGACGTGGCCGTCCTCGTCGCGCATATCTGAAGCGCCGGTCCTCCCCCAGCGGAGAACGCCGTGGACGTCCAGGTAGTGGATCAGGACTCGGTCTCGGCTCTTCATCGTGCCCTCTCCTTCTCGATCTCCAGGCGCTCGTAATCCGAGGCCTCGTAGTGGTGATCCAGGGGGGCGATGAAGACGATCCCCGGCTCCGCCAGGGCCACCTCCAGCTCCACAGCGTTCTCGGTGTCGCCGAAGTTCCAGAGGCGCCGAGGCGTCTCCCCGACCAGTCGAGCGGCGGCGGCCCCGCTGGTGGCGGCGGCGATCATGCGGACCTGGGAGTGGTGGGGGGCGTGTCTCGTGGCGATCCTTCTGGACTGAGGCGAGCCGGCGGACTCGATCCAGCCGTAGACCTTCAGCGTCTTTTTCATCGCGTCGGTTCCATCCCAGCGACAGCCCTCAGAGCGTGCCCGACCAGATTGCTCCCGAGGGTGGACCGGATCGCGTCGGCGATGTGGTCGATCTCTGCATCGTTCGACACGGGGATTTCCGTCGCGATCGAGCGGAGCGCTTCTGCGATTCCGAGCTGGCTGGTGGAGTGCTCGCGGATCGCGTCCGCGATGTCGCTCAGGCCCTCGTGGATCTTGCGTGCAGCGTCTATCTCGTTCATGGCGGCGTCTCCTTTGCGGTGAGTGGCCTGGTCGGGTCCGGAGGTGTCACTCGTCCCTCAATCTCTCTCGACGTCGCGAGAGGAGGGGATCGGTATATCCAAGAAGACCCGATCCCCATCCCGACGCAGTATCAGACGTCGGAACTCTCGGCGCCGAGACAATCCCGACGCTCCGATCCTCTACACCTCGACGCCGAAGAGATCAGACTGGCCAGGATCTCGCTCGACTCTCTGCTCCATGGCCGCCGTCACATTGCGAATCGCCTGATCGTAGTAGGTCTTCTTCAGCTCGATCCCCACTCCGCGGCGGTTCTGATCCACAGCCCCGTAGACCTCGGAGCCTACGCCCATGAACGGAGTGAGGACCGTCTCCCCGGGATTGCTCCACAGAATCACGCATCGCTCGATCACGTCGAGCTGGAGCGGGTGAATGTGCCGCTCGTCGTCCTCTTCTCTCGATTGCTTGAATGGAAGGACGCGCGCGACGCGGACATCATCCCAGAATGCCGAGGCGTACTGCCTCCAGATCCAGTGCGAGTAGCGGTTCTCGGTCTGATTGCCTTTCCATCCCCGGTATCGGATCAGATCGGTAGGGATGAGGCGCTCTCCAGCATACTCCGTCAGTCCGTTCGGGTGAGCGATCGGGACCGGGTTGTCTCCTGGCTTGCGGAACACGAGAAGGAAGTCCGCACTCGCCACGCTGCATCTCGACGAGTCGACGACGATGGTCTTGTGGGCGAGGTTCTTCGCCATCGTGCGATTCCGGACCGCGAGAGGCTCTTTCCAGATGCAGTAGCGAGCCACGTACTTGAAGCCCGCATCGATATGTGCCCGGATGACATCCCCGGAGAAGTCGACGAGGTGATCCCTTCCTGTGTTCCCGGATCGGATGTCTGTCGTGTGGACGCACGTCACGCGGCCTGGCATCGTCAGCCGATGCAGCTCGCTCAGCACGTAGCCATAATGCTCGAAGAATTCATCGTAGCCGCGACAGTTCGACAGATCGCGCTCGCTCGACGAGTAGCTATATAGCCCCGCGAAAGGCGGCGAGTAGACGGACAGGTGGACGCTGCCATCGGGCCAGGTCGGCATGACCTCGCAGCAGTCGCCATGGTAGAGCGCGTAGTCGTCTGTGATTTCTTGGCTCGCTACAGCCATGGGGGGGCCTCTGCTTTCGATGTGAAGGGGTTGGGCTGAACGAGCGCGTCTGCGTCATTCATGAAGCCGATCAGATTCGACAGCATCTCGTCCGCTGCGGTTGCTTTGCGCTGGAGATTCGCCAGGACTCTCCGCTCTCCGTCCGAGCTTATGCAGTCGACGACGACCTCCTGGGTCTGCCCGAAACGCCAGCAGCGACGGACACCCTGATAATACTGCTCGAAGGAGTGAGAAGGGAAGAAAGTCATGTGATGGCAGTGCTGCCAGTTCATCCCCCAGGCCCCGATGACCGGCTTCGTCACCAGGACTCGCGCCTCCCCGGATGAGAAGGCCAGGAACTTCTCCTCCTTCTCGTCGTCCGGGTCCTTCCCGCTCACCTGGATAGCGTCCGGGATGAGTCGCGTGATTCGATCGCCTTCCTCGTTCAGGTGACACCAGCAGATCGCCGCCTCGCCGGTATCCGTGACAAGCTCGGCCACCTTCTCGCACCGCTCCTTGATCGTGCGCCGCCGTTCTTCGCGTTGCTCTTGTAACCCGACCGCTGGCGTCGCAAACAGCATCCCCTCCTTGAGGGTTCGCGCTTCGATGACGTGCGCGCGCTGGACCAGCTCGGGAAGGATGAACTCGCCATCCTCGAACCCTGCATCGGAGGGTCGTCGCATCGCTCGCGCCCAAGAGCAGACCCATCGCCAGAAGGGAGTCTCGGCATGACCCTTGAATCTCCACTGAGCCCCGCCGGACCATAGGCGATTGGGGTTCGCGCTGTTCTGGTCATTCTTGAAGAACCGCGACAGCATGTCCATGTAGCCCAGCTCGCCGATTGCCTCGCTGCTGGTCCCCAGCTCGACATAGTCATTCGGAGCGGCGGTCGCTGTGCAGAGAAGCCGGTAGGGTCGTGTCCTCATGAACTCGGTGATCGCCGCTCTCGTCACCCCGTCGAATGCCTTCAGGATCGAGGATTCATCGCACACCACGCCCTCGACGTCGTTGGGATCGAAGTGATGGAGCCTCTCGTAGTTCGCGATGTTGATCCCTGGCTTGATCGTGCCATCCAGTGAGCGATGAGCCTCAACTCCGAACTTCTCCGCCTCTCTGATTGTCTGGGCTGCGACGGCGAGCGGAGTCAAGATGAGGACTGATCCGTTCGTGTGGCGCACGACATTCTCGGCCCATACGAGCTGGATTGGAGTCTTGCCGAGACCACAGTCAGCGAAGATCGCGGACCTCCCTTTCAGGGTCGCCCATTCGACTAGCATCTCCTGGAAGTCGAAGAGGAAGTCCGGCATCCAGGACGGCTCGAAACCTGAGTAGCGGGTGTCCTGAGATTTGCCGGCTAAGAATTCCCCGTACTCCATGGGTCGGCGGTCTCCTCTGGGTGTCGTGGTGGGTGGCCCGGGATCTGGCGGAGGTGTCAGAATCAGATTTGCTTTCGGCGTAGCTTGGAGAAAAGAGCCCGCAGCCTCGGCCGCCAGACGTGGACGTCCCGCTCGCAGGAGAGCCACACTGGGGGCTGGTTCTCCCCCTGGACGTGGAGCCACACTCGGCCGAAGAGGAGCGCTGAGAGCCTCTCACGGGGGCTCATGGTCCAGAGCGAGACGAGCTGGAAGCCGTCGTTCTGGGTGTGGAGATCGGCGCCGCCCGAGAGGGTCCAGACCTGATTCGTCTCGGGGAAGGTGGAGGGCTTCATGTGGCCGACCCCAGCACGAGGGGCCGACAATCGCACCCGGACACCCAGGGCGCGTGGATCGCGCGGCATCTCGGGCACTCCCAGCCGAGACCAGCGGCCGGCAGGGGCTGGAAGTGGATCGCGCACGGGAAGCCATTCGTCCACTTCTGGCATTGCGGGCACCAGTAGCCGATGCCTTGGGGCTCGGGCGGAGCGGGAACCGTGGTGGACGGGATGACGACATTCGAGGCCGGGTAGGTCGTGGAGGGCTGGAGGGAGGCCAGGGATGTCAGGACAGAGTCGACCTCCTCCTGGGCCCGTTGGCCTGTCATGAGGAAGTCGGAGAACGGCATGAAGTCCGCCATCGCGCTCTGGTTCGGATCGGGCATGGGTCAGTCCTCCTCGCAGGAACAAGCGTCCCCGCAGATTTCCATTCCGAGATCGTGGTAGGGGCAGAGATACTCCTCCAGGGTCCCGCGACGGTAGGCCCGGCGGAGCGTCGTCAGGTGGCGCTTCTCCTCGATCTCCTCCCGGATCGCCTCGCCGCTCTTCACGGTCGGATAGCGTCCCTCGCGTCGCCGCCTCAGGACGGCCCGGCCGACCTTGGACTTCCTCCAGTTCGCCTCGCGTCGTTCGCGCTCGCGCTCGGAGATCTTCTCGGCGTAGGCGCGATTCCTGGAGCGGCTCTCCCAGTGTCCGGTGCGGGCCTTCCTGGGTGCTCGCCTCCAGGAGGCCCCGTCCCAGTAGGTGGAGGCCCCGGAGAGCCCTTTGCGGCGGTCTCGGATGCCAGATCGGAGCTGGGCGCGATACCGGGCCACGCGGTCCATCGAATTGCTCGCGAAGGTCTTCGCGAGACTCGCGATCCGCTTCTGGAGGCCGATCCGTTCCTTCAGTGTCATCCCTGGGGCTCCCCTTGTCTGGCCAGCTCTGCGCCGACGGCCACGGCCTCGACCTGGGCGTGGACCCAGGACTCCAGGGCGGCGACTCTCGTCTTCAAGCGACCGTTCTCGGCATTGACCCTGCGACGATCGGCCATGATATGCGTCAGATCCTCGGCTGAGACCTTGGCGACTGTGACAGACACGAGCCCAGCGCGGACGCTCTCCAGGTAGACTCCAGTCCCGGCGTGGACGCCGTCCCCGAGGTCGAAGCGGAGCTTCTTCGCGGCCTCCTCGCAGACACGATCGGACTCCTCGGCCCACCTCCTCGACAGGGGCACGTCCCCACTCTCGATCTCGAACGTGATGAGCTGGACGACCCGGGTCTTCACGATGCCGCCTTCTGGACGTTCTTCGCGACGAGACACGGCCCGGGGTGGTAGGCCCAGAGCCCGCAGACGCCTGCTGCATCGAGTGGGGAGGCCGGCCTGACCTCCCGACAGCAGACCAGTAGCTCGCGCTGCGCGGCCTTATGCGCGGCGGCGGCGAGTTGCTCCGCGTTGCATCGACTGTACCGCTGGGGGAGCGGCGGCGGGCCTGGATCCCTCACCGATCCCTCCAGCCAGCCGACACCACAATCGAGTTCGTTGGCGAGCCTGAAGAGCCGATGTCGGCGCGGATAGACGTCGCCCTTCTCGTAGGCCAGGATGGACCTCGTCGCGGTGCCGACCGCCTTGGCCAGAGCCTTCTGGGTGAGATGGCGCGCTCTCCGGACGGCGGACAAGCGCTGGCCGAACGCTACTCGCCTCCCTGGCGCGACTGTTCTGGTGTCGGTCATCCTGGTCTCCTGGTGAATTGCTCGGCGTCCGGGCACGTCTCGAAGTGGGAGACGTAGAGGACGGGCGCCGTCGTGTCTCGCGGGGTGGCCACGAGTTCAGGGTCTCCCACGAGCTGGGGCTGGAGCCTGTAGACGGTCCGGACTGGCTGGACCGGGATCGTCTTCCCGCTCTTGCGGTTCTTGGCGAAGAGGATCCGGGCCCGGCAGGACCGGCAGGCCTGCCACTCCAGGCCGCTCTCTTTATGGCGCTCGGTCACTTCGGGACCTCCTGGTGGATCGGGGTCTCCAGCTCCAGGTAGCAGGACGAGCGAGGGTCGGAGATGCTGGTGAGGATCAGGATCACGATCACGAAGGCGATCACGCCACCCGGGAACCCTCGGTCGAACCGGCCTCTCGTGTCTATGACGATCTCCCTCATCGCGGTCGGTAGCTCGGGAGTCTAGAAGATGGGGCGGCCAGGGCAGGGGGACGATCGGGGCGGAGGAGGGCCAGGCGCATCGCTTCGCGCGCCCTCAGGTCCCGGAAGGCCTCGCTGTCGATCCCGTCATACCACGCCCGCCCGCCATGGGCGAAGGCATCCAGGGCCATCTCGTGGGATATCCGCTCCTGGATCTCCCGGATGTTCCTCATGACCTCCTCGGCTGGTAGAGGGGCCTCGTCGAACTCGGGGACCGTGAAGGTCGACGCCTGGATGGACCGGAACGAGATGTCCTGGGCCTCGCCGCGCTCGTGGTGGTCGCGTGGCCAGGCGAACTCCTGGGGGACCGGCGTGGTGGGCGAGAGAACGCATCGACAGTTCGAGAGGACAAGGTCCGCCAGATCGGCCAGGGAGAGCCCGCTGAAGTCGATCGCCATCGTTCTCTCCTGGTGGAGCTGGGTGTGGAGGCCGCCCGGACGTTCTGTCTCCTCGCCCGGTCCCTCCGGACAAGGCGGACGGCCTCCCCCAAGTTAGCTCCGACGATGGCGACGTCTCGCGGCGAGCGCCAGGGCGGGCAGACAGACGGCGAGGCTCAGTAGCTCTCCGGGCTCGGGGAGTGGATGCACG